>Ga0268250_10000471_pt1 | contig 19097 bp, 23 predicted proteins | sample AgamicAsSfe_FD_200448 | JGI IMG/M metagenome (GOLD analysis project Ga0268250, IMG submission 200448) | Agave microbial communities from Guanajuato, Mexico - As.Sf.e (v2) (version 2) | ecosystem: Host-associated > Plants > Phyllosphere > Phylloplane/Leaf | place: Guanajuato, Mexico | collected... | reverse complement strand
CTCCTGTTATCACCTTGGTTGAAAAAGCGTGCAAATCCATGACAGTACAGTGCAGCGAGATACAGCTGGCACAATATGGCGTGCATCATGCTGGCTATGTAGCATTAATGCACATAGTGTGCTTGTCCCTGGAAATACAAGCCTGCTGTTCGCGCTCCATGAATGCGCTGTCGATCTGAATGCCATGAGCATCGCGAGCGTGTGGTTTAAAGTGCTACTGTATCAGAGTAATGGCATTGCGCTGGTGAAGGTAATATCCACGTGAGAGCGCGCGGCGTGTTGACCAGGTGTGGATCGGCGCGGACATCATCACCAACCGCAGTCGCCTCACTTCGCACACCAAGTGACCGCTCGCAACGCAGCGCAGGCCCGATTACGTCTCAGATGCCACCGAAAAACGCGACAGCGAATGCTTCGCGCAGAAAAGGCCCGTCGTTCAATCCACCACGGCCTGTCAACGCGGCTTCCCAGGCATCTACAACCACGAAACGCGCCCCAGCAGCAGCTTCCCGCGCGACGGGCCCAGCCAAAAAGAGCAATGCGGCAGGCTCAAAGAACGGCTTCCAGCCAGCGGCCGAGATAATCGACCTATCTGACGATGATCAAGACGAAGAGCTTGCCGAAGATCTAAACCTCTCAGACTTTGACGACATAATGGAGGACGCACCCGCTGCTCCCAAACCACCACCAGCCAACCCCGCCCTTTCCGAACCCGTCGTACCACGACCTCTCCTCGCACGTCTGCTTCTCGAGAACTTTGAGGATCCAAACATACAAATACAAACCGGTGCGATGAAGCTGGTCGGAAAGTACATTGACATCTTCGTCACAGAAGCTTTTCTTAGAAGCCAAGACGAGATGAAAGCGTCTGCAAAAGATGGGGGTGCCATTGACGGTTTTCTTCAAGTAGAGGATCTTGAGAAGCTGGCGCCCCAACTTGTGTTGGACTTTTGAAGGCGGGATGTACACGAAGACGTGACAATTCAGCGCGGATCAGCAATGAAAGGAGAAGAGATACCAGCTGCCATGTGGATGTATGCAAGCCTGCTTGTACATACTATTGGGATTACAATTCGGCTGTACTCCAATGAGCAGCCCTTTACACTGACTACGGCGGTGGCTCGACAGTTGTGCCGCACCATACATGCACCTCGTACAGCCTGTCTTCGGACGCCAGTGTTGTCAGGCTATTTTCGGAACATCATAAGCCAAACATAGCGAAGGCGGATATTCGGCGCAATTTGCGACTAACAGCAGTTAAGAGGCAGAGAAGGCAAGAGACCGAAACATGGACATGTACATCAATCGTTTACAGGACGAACTACCATACAGAATCAGGCCAGAAAGATCCATGGACAAATGAAGGACTCAACCGCCTGACACGTTTGAAACATCTTGCAATGTTGCCTGGCGTCCAAGATCTTGTCGAAGAGGTTTACGCGCGCAGCCTGAAAGTCATGTAATGCACAATCTCGCAAACGAATGTTCCGGCTGCCTGGCTCATTCGGTTTTGTGGTTGCCGTTGCCACGTACGGCTTGAAGCACAATGGGGTTGGGCTCAAACACAGCCGTAACGCGAAGCGCGTCGCATCATGAACACCCAGCTACATCACGACGAACACCAACATCGTGACATGATCAACGCTACTTTACATCAATTCTATCTGTGTACTTGGTGTTATAACATACTACGTTCAATTGTCCTTTAAGCGATTTGTTCACAATATTAAAAATGTCCAGCGCCGATGTCTAAACTTCAAGCTGCGCTCAAATATACCCGTTTTAAGCCTTACTTACAGGGTTCTCAGCCGAACCGGGAGGCTGAAGCACCCCACGCCTCCAACTTGTCGCAACACCAACCCCATGTATCGGAACACCTACTAACCGCCCTGGCCACGCATGCACATCTGTCATGCCTTAAGATGGCCCTATAGCCGTCACCTCAGGCTTCTCTTTTTCTTATCCTCCGCATCTCTCACGTTTCTCATCACTTTGTGTTGCATTTTCCTTGCATCAATCTTTCTTTACTTACCTCTTCACAATCTTTAATAAACGACTGGCTAGTCCAGCTTCATATTCTTTCACCTATCCAAACCGAGCGCTAGTCGCACATCCACTCTCTTGACGAGACATTGAGCATCAGAACACGAATCGCATACCTAATATCGAAATCGCTTTCCATACGAACGAATATCACATACAATAGTCAACATGTATTTCTCAAGAGCAACCATCCTCTCCGCCGTCTTCGGCCTCGCGTGCGCCCAAGAATCTTCCATGTCCGCTTCAGTATCCATGGCCTCCGCCACTCAGCCGACACTCTCCTCAGCTGTGTTGGGCAGCGTATCGACATCTCAGCCATCTGCAATGGCAGGCATGGTCATGACACACGTCGTCCAAGTCGGAGGTCCAAATGGAAGCCTGACCTTCTCTCCCTCCAACGTTGTCGCACAGCCAGGAGATCTTGTTCAGTTCCAATTTCACCCCAAGGTACGTCATATCTTGATCCATCACTTCCTCTTCTTCGAGTGGAACCTAATTAACATTTCCTAAACAGAACCACTCAGTCGTTCAATCTACCTTCGACAACCCATGCACACCCATCCAAAACATCATGTCCAACAAAACCGATGCCTTCTTCTCTGGCTTCATGCCTACGAACGCTTCCGTTACTGCTACAAGTCAAGTCCTCACATACACCATCCGTGTCGCAGATGCGAAGCCAGTCTGGTTCTACTGCTCTCAGGGCAAGCATTGCCAAGCTGGTATGGTCGGTGCTATCAACGCGTAAGTCATTATTCTCGCATTCCCAAACACATCCACTAACTATATACGTACAGTCCTACGTCCGGCAATAAAACAATGTCTGCCTTTGTCGCTCTCGCCGCTCAAGCTACGGAGAACCTGTCCCCTGGCCAAGCAGCCGGCTCAGGCGGCGCCACAGGCAACACACCCACCTCGCCTTCAGCTGGTGGTGGCGCGAACTCTGGTACTGATAGTACCTCTGGTGGTGCTGCAGGTGGTGCTAGTAGTTCTGCCAGTGGTGCTCCTGCTCAGGCCACTGCTAACGTTGCTGCTGGTGGTTTCAGCCCGCAGAGCTACGTTGGAGCTGCTGCTGCGGTCGTTGCTGCTGTCGTTGGTGTTTTGTAAGGGAGCCGTTGGTGAATTTATGGAGGGAAGAAATGTATGCTTTTTTGCTGTGATACCAATTCTAGGATGATGATACTGAGCTGGTTCTGCACTCAGATTTGGGCGTGTTGTTTTATAGTTCACGGAAATTAATGAGATAGCTATTGGCCTCGCTTATAGTTCAATTTTGATGTTCCCTGCTTTCAATTAGAAACAATGATATTTAGACGAAAGGGACCGCTTTGAGTTCATATGTGGTTGGCGATTCTCTTCACTTCATCTTCTAGTCCTCATGCTCTACTTCGCGAGGCCAATTTCCAATAGAACTCTAGTACCTAGGTAGGATGCTTTTCTTATCAGCAGCCGCAGGTTATTGAACTTCTGGAGAGTAACCACAAACTCAACGCACCGCTGCTTGGCAATATATCCGTGCCTCTCTGCTTACGTTAGTTCAAGCCATATATACGCTGTGAATAAGTCACAGTTGTGTCCTTGATGTTGGAACGACGCTCTTTCAGTGATTTCGACTCTAATTCTGAGTTTGAGTTATTCTGTTGACCAGTTCCGTCCAACAATTGTTATTTCTGAGTAGTCGTGTCGATCTAGAGGGCGTAGTGTTGTGGCAGCATTCTCGTGCTCAATGACGTCCTGCCTGTTGTCTCCACAGTCTAGACGGTCTGTCGAACTTAGTGGGGATACGAGTAAGGGATACTCGGAAAGGCTAGTGCGCGATGTCATGTCAATCGACGTGCACGTGGGAGCTGTGTGCGTAAAATACGTCTCAAATTTCAGGGAGTGAACCCTGCAGCACGTTGGCATGAAAAATTGGAGCTTACCCGAGGCAATGTTGTGAGTTTGAAAATTTCGGGTAACTTACGCCAAATAGTATATGTAGCGTAGGTCGAGACCCTCTCGATCGCATCGTGAAGAATGCTGTTGGTGTTGCGAACCGCGGCGGATCTCGCGTTCATGCGTTGTGATGTCATGCAGTTGAGCTAAAAGTTTTCACCCGCTTGCCCGCAGAGCCTCTTCCGTCTTTACCCCAATCGGACGACTACGGCATGTTGATCAATTGACAGACCGCATCCTGACATGTCATACCTGGAGGCGATAAAGAGCTTTTTGCTCTACCTCACTGGGACTCCGTTAGGCACTCGTATGTCGTCTTCTGAAAGACCTTTCCATGTGTTCCTTTACAGGCAAAGCGGAGCAGCTTTTCAGCAAGTATGCTCAATTTCATACGAACACAAAAAAGCCAAACTATTCAAGCAATACCGGGCGACCTCACTAGCTGCCTGAGAACTTGCGGGTTTGGGACCCACTCGACCCATTCTTATCTTCAGCCGCATGCAGATCTACGGACGTTTCGCCTGTCGGGAGGTGCGCGCACGTCGGCAAGAAGTGGATTAAGAAAGTAACTAACAGTTTTTCGCTGCATGGACGAAGCTTGTCGTCACATAGTTGGGTCCACAAGATACAACCGCCAAAGAGCACCGCGACGTTGACAAGCTAGGCCCACCCTGAGACACACTGTATCATTCCTATCGTCGATGGCATCTATCACCCCGATCCCAACGATAAATTTTAGGCCGACATTTTATGCCAAGGGTTGACAACAATGGATCCCACCCTGACAGGACCCTCTCTGAGTGGAGAGTCGTTCTTCATTGCGAGCTTTCTACTCAGACGTCATTCTGGAGGTGGATGCCAAATGTGGACTTTTATTGGGTTCAAGAGGGCCTTAATACCCTATCCCGCACCCCAAGTCTCATCTCCAGCTTTCTCTCCTCATTCCACCTTACGATGACGGAACGCGAGTCCAGGCAACCTTCGCCCGCCCGAGCTGGCACAGGACCAGTTTCCGAGAAAGATGATTCTGAGCGCCGACCCAGCGTACCAGCTGAGGCCAGCGACGAGGAGAAATGGGATGTCAACGTCCCCGTCGATCCTCAAGGAGTCCACCACCCCTCCATGGTACCCGGTCCAGACGGAAAGCGCGAGTTGAGGGAATGGGAGTGTTGGGATAAGCTCGCATACTCCTGGCCAAAGTGGAAGAAGGCCATGTATTTGGCTTCCATTGCTGGAATTCAAATCTCCATGAACTTCAACACGTCGGTATATCCTAGCGCTGTCAACCCCATCTCTGAACATTTCGGAATCAGCGCACAGGCAGCGCGCGTTGGACAGATGATCTATCTGGTCTTCTACTCCTTTGGGTGCGAACTGTGGGCGCCATGGAGCGAGGAATTTGGTCGATGGCCCATTCTACAGCTCAGTATGCTGCTCATCAACATCTGGGAAATCCCCTGTTCTGTTGCCCCGAACTTCGGCACCATCGTGGTCTGCAGAGCTCTTGTAAGTTTACCACCTTTTGAATACATCCAGCGCTAATGTTTGTTTTTAGGGTGGTCTCTCTACAGCTGGAGGTAGTGTTACTCTTGGTCTTATTGCCGACATGTACGAACCAGAGACTCAGCACTGGCCTCTATGCTTTATTGTATTGTCTTCTACGATCGGAACGTCTATCGGCGGTGTAATCGGCGGACCCATCGAAAAATACCTTACATGGCAGTGGAACTTCTGGATCCAATTGATCTTTGGTGTTGCTGTCCAAGCAGTGCATTTCTTCATGCCGGAGAGCCGAGCTACCATTCTTATCGACCGCGAAGCGAAGAGACGTCGTGAGACTGGCGAAGATCCCAACGTTTATGGACCAAACGAACTCAAGAAGCCGCGAATCTCGCTCAAGGAAGCTGGAAAGATCTGGCTCCGACCATTTGAGATGTTCGTCCGTGAGCCTATCGTGTTGCTCCTATCGCTCCTCTCCGGTTTCTCTGACGCTCTGATCTTCACGTTCCTGGAGGCTTTCAACGTCACTTTCCCGAACAACTTTGGTTTCGGTACGCTGCAGGTAGCTTGGGCGTTCATTCCAATCAACGCCTCCTACTTCTTCACATACTTCCTGTACTGGCCTTGGTTCTGGCGCGATGATCACCTACGCAAGAAGAATGGCCCTGACTGGATGTCGCCAGAGCGGCGTTTGAAACCACTTCTGTTGCTTGCGTTGTTTGAGCCCATCGGGCTGTTTGGCTTTGCTTGGACCTGTAAGTTGGCCTCCAATGTAGTCACCTGAACTTCGACTAATAGTGTACAGGTATGGGACCACCTCAAACGCATTGGATAGCACCAATGATCTTTTCGTTCCTCGTCGGCCTTGCAAACTTCGCAATCTACTACTCTTCCGTCGATTACATGATCGCTGCGTACGGTCCATACTCGGCTTCAGCCACTGGCGGAAACGCGTTTGCTCGTGATTTCCTCGCCGGTATCTCGGCTATGTACGCCACACCTCTGTACAACAATCTCGCATCTACGAGTCCCCAGAAGTCTGAGTATGCCACCACTCTTTTGGCATGCTTGTCGTGTCTGGTCGTGGTGCCGATCTACGTTTTCTATTGGAAGGGCCCGCAGATCAGGAAGGCTAGTAAATTCGCCTCTATCCTTGCGGAAGACAGGAAGGCGGAGGGCGTCAGACGGCTCAGTAAGGCTGACAACCTACCGGCCTAAGTTCCGGTGAAAGAGTTCATGATACCCCTGCTTTTTGTATGATACTTTCGGAAGCAATGCAGATGTCTCCTTCTTCGCCATATACCACTCGTCCTGTAACACTCTTCATGAGGTCGCTACTTTGTTCAAGTCCAAGACATATCGCGATATGTATGAGCTGGATTTTTCTTTTGTCTCACCGCTATGAGACGACCAAGAGACAGCAGAATGATGAATGATGAGTTTCACTCCCAGCACAGAGTGTCGACACAGTACAAAGTTTTACGTATATATTGTCACATATCATTACTAGAGTCCACATGAGAATGTCCAATCTCTGATTGTTAGACTCCCACAACAAATATGATATAAACTGCTCTTATTAAAATCTCGGACGCTTCTCTCAGCTTCTACATATCGGGCCGTCAACCACTAACAGACTTGTATAGTCTTTTACCTTCGTGGTGTGACGCTGTAGTTAGTGAGGATGTCTGCATGCTATCACTATATATCCAGCTTACGTGTGATACCAGCTGCTATATATACTAACGCAACTCGAGTGGATTCGTCTGACTGTTTCTAGTTATTTATCAATCAGTTCACTATGTCAGACATTGTAAGTCAATTTCACCGCCACGTCTATTCACATGAATATACTGGATATGTTCGCAGACATTGCTGGAATCATCCCGGATGATAAGAGGAAGATCACCCATATATTCCTAGGGAACACATCCATACCCGTCAAAGCAGAGACAACCGTGTAGTCTTACAGCTCAGTACGCTCTTTGGCCAATACATAATAGAAAGATACTGAGCTATCAACTAGCGACTCACGGTTCCGTCAAACGTTCAACACCCAGCTTTTACAAGTTCAAAACACTAAACATGGTGATGGAACATCTGGATTTCGCGAAGACACACAAATCGAAGCCTCAGGGTAATCTCGATAGCGCGACGAATGAGCCGAAACCCAGTGTCACGGGCATGGCTATGTTGACATACGCGGAAATGCGCGCGCACAAGCATACAGAGAACCCCCGTTGCGCTTGTCACGACATCGAGACTATCCTTGCTCTAGTCCCCGAAAATCAACAAAGCCAGTTTGTGCGTGTGTATCCTCGCCCTCAGCCAAGGTATGCTCAGTACCCTACCGGCGTCTCCATGTTTCGTGAGGGACTGGACATGGAGATGACAGTGCCTCGTCAGGACTCTGCCCAGCAACCCCGGCCTTCGCTCGATAGTATGATTATGGCTCCCATGACAGCTGAAGAGTATACTGGAAGTCGTGGTGTAGAGCCTGACAAGAAACAGAACGAGCAGTTTTGCATACCAAAAGTGGCCAACGCTGTCTCTACCTTCTTTGCACAAGCTCGTAGAGCGGTACGATTCAGACCAGCGCTGCTGCCGACACCTATTGATGACGTACCAGCTGCAAAGAACCGACTGCCTAAGCCATGTGGTGATGAAACGCTAGGGGATGTTTCTACATCGCAGCTTTCTCCTCAGGTTACAGTAAAACTTCAGCGTTGTAACGCTGTGCGGTACCGAACCAATCGTCGACCAAGACTAAAGTCACGCGCTCAGAAGTATACAAATCTTGGATATTGCCCTGGTAGTGAAGCCGATGAGTACGATCTGTCAGCACCAGTTGCAGTGCAACAGACTGGTCATGCTCCGATAACAAAGAAACGACCACTAACCAAGCAATCGCGGAGGCAGAGTACTAAAGGTACTACTATCTTTGAAGCCCCTCCTAAACAATCCCTGTACCATCCAAAGCGTCCAGACTCTCCCTTTCCAGGACCACAGCAACGAACAAAGCTACCAGTGACATCAATAAAGAAGGTCTGTAAGTATCAGCGTCACGATGCTGCCTCGGTGAATCGTCCTCAAAGGCATACGCACACTAACGAGGCCGCAAACGAACCTCGTCCTCCACCTCTGCGTGGTACAAAGGATGTGCTTTCCATGGCTGATAAGCCAGGTTTGCCGCCCCTCATTCAGCGTAATGAGTACCTTCTGTGGCAAGATCTCGGTGTTTTGAAGACCACTTCAGGCCCAGCTTTGACTTCGCTATCGACAAGTCGCCGAAACTACGCAGCAACTGATTTTGGTATGTCAGACCACGTTTCAAAGGACATTCCAGAAGCTGTTTCTGCATCTCGGAGATTCTCTCTGGAAAGTGCTAGTTCGGTTTCGCAATCTTCAGGCTACCCAGCAACTGAAGCCAGCGTACCAGATGACGTTTCCGATGGCATCCCAGAAGCCATTCCAGCATCTCGACGATTCTCGTTGGATGACTACATCATCACAGAGGTAGTTCCAGCAAGCTACCGCTTTTCCATATCAGATAGTGGTTCCGAGACTGTTAAAGTTGAGCGTCGATTGTCAATCGATTCAAGGTTCTCGGTAGGTTCATCTACGCATGAAGGTGACTATGCCTACGAAAACCACACCAATGCTGGAGAAAGAACCGATGGAGACGACCATTACGCATATTCAGATGCTTTAGATCCGGAATCACCGGTAATCCGTGGAGCGTCGGTCTGTAGTTCACCTGTACGTTCTTTCTCAGAAGAAAACCGTCCAAGCCTTGGATACTACGAGTACGCGGTACCGTCAGTACCCGATGTCATGTCTCCGGTTGATACTCATTCAGAAAGTGACTCCGACTCTTCCATTGACCAATCCCTCTTTGCAGACTTTGATGGGGATCACTTTGGCACCAGCACTCCCTCGCTGACCAGCGACACCGAGACCCTACCGTCAAATTCTTATACAACTAGGTCGGACAATGGCTACCGCCAAAGCTCTCTAGAGGGTGCGCGACACTCATTTCGGCAGAGTTTAGGAAAGGCTTCGCAGTTCAATCGGGCGAGGACCTTTGATATACTGCGCTCGAACTCATATTGGATAGATTAGTGTGTAACAATTAGAAGAATTTTGCCATTGAAACGTTTGAGGGGTATGCTTGTATAGATAACATCGTCGACGCTCTCAACCAGATCGTAAAAGAAAGTCAACAAGAAGATGAGGATCCGCGCAGAACAAAGAGTCGCAATCGTGTCCCCATCTAGCCCATACATCCTGCCGATATTTAGATAAGATGTCCAAAAATATGGTCTCTCCATCAGATTAGCAAACCAGTCGGGTAAACTTTTACGGGCGTTCCACGCATTACCAACCCACACTCTACCTGAATCGCGCAGTACACCTGCCCATGACCTCGCCCTGGCAAACCAGCTCGGCATTGAACTCCGAGCCATCGAGAGTAAGGTAAATGTCAAAGTAGACACGGTAAAAAGTACCTTGGGGCGTGTCCATGCGTTCAAAATCCTTTTCGAGATTCTTTCGTGAGAGATCAGAAGTGAGTGTGACAACTTCCTTGATACCTACTTGGCCGTTAGCAAGATGTTTTCTTCGTTGGATAATCTCTCTCAACTTACGAGGGTCTTTGGTGTATTCTGGGCAAACATCGTCATCACACGCATAGAGTATATCCTCGTACATAAGTGTAGCGCCGGGTGCAACTTGTCTGAAGAACGAGACTTTAACCGGCTCGCCGATCTTGACTCTTTGTCCCTTTTGCACAAAGATTTGGCGTGTGTACTTGCAGCGATCCTTGCCGTCAAGAGATGGGACTCGGTATTGTTCGGGGTGGTGGCCCTCTTTGAAGGGTTGGAGAGTTGCCATGAGGTAATGCCTACGTGCAACACGGTGTGTGACGATACGCTCGGTGATACCTGCTGTGACGGCTCCCTTGACGATGGCGGCGACAGAGTCCATGGGACGGACGACCTTTGATTGAAACTGAGGTGGGACGTGGAGTTTGATTTGTTGGAAGAGGTATTCAGAGGCTCCAAAACCACCGACAACCAAGACGTTCTGTGCTGATTAGTACTGGATGTAAAAAGCTTCAATCTCGTGTTGCTCACCTGCAATGACCGGTTCTGTGCCTGAATGGCGATGATCTGATTCCTGACAAGCTCAAGGATACGGTTCACGACCGGCTCAAAGCACTGCAGAATCTCCTCGTTCGTGAAAGTCATATACCCTTCTTCGATGCCAGCCTCGGGGAACTCTGCCTCGATACCAACGTCGACGGCCCATTTCTGACCATTGTTTCGGAAATCGGCTTTTATCCTATTCTCAAAATCCATGATACACTTGGCATACACCTTGCCGGCGGTTTTGGAACCATCTGGGAGTTTCATCTTCCTGATCTTGGCTCGGAGAATGTTGCTGAAGTTGCGATTGAGCGCAGTGGAACCGCACGAGTCTCCGGATCCAGCTGTGCACTCGGCGACGGAGAAGGGCTGCTCTTCTTCGACTTCGTAGGCAATCAAATCGACGGTTCCACCACCACAATCGACGATGAGAACGGCGTCGTGTATCTTGAGGTTGAGCAGACCAGTCTTTGAACAGAACATGGCGGCGGCTTCGGGTTCGGTGATGAGTGTCAATCTGTTGTCGTTTTCGTCCCGCAAGAAACCAGCCTGAATGGCAGCCGCGCGCGTTGCAGCCTTTCCAGCATCGTTCCAGATGGCAGGTACCGTGAGGTAGTATCTGATGTTGCGCTCCTCTCGGTTGAAAACCTCACCAAGCGTCTTTTGCAGCTGGTTGCGCATTGCCTGGCGCAGGTGGAAGAGGTAGTCGGCGGCGACATCGATCTCGGACTTGCCAGGAGGTAGCGGTGGAAGGTTGATGGGGTCGATGTATGTGTTTCCGGACAGCATAAGCTGCAGCTTGAACCACTCGACCTTTTGCACACCAGGCTTGGGGTAGCCCGTGGGGGCCAAAGCATCGGCGATGTCAGGGCCCCATCCTACTACTTTCTGGTACTGGTCGTAGTAGAGGACGGTGGGAATCTGCGGCGCATTAGTCCTGTCACGTCGATGTGGTCATGTGGGTCGCACCTTCTGCTTTGTCTGGTTACCGGCGCCAGGCCATTCGGTGATGATGTCTTCCTTGGCCTCGGTGTTGGTAGCAAAGGCGAATGCGACGCCTGAGAAGGTAGTGCCCTGTTTGGGGTGGTTAGTTGCTGCGCCTCGTGATGCCTGAGGCTACTCACAAAGTCGATGCCAACAATGAGCTGAGCCTTGGAACGACCTTCGCCGGCTACTTCTGCCATGCCCGAGGGCCTGTTGTATGATGTGGGCGCACCATGAGGGGCAGGAGCTCCAGGCGGAGGTGCACCGTAGCCCTGGCCGTATTGTCCAGGCGGCCCTTGGGGAGGGTAGCCAGGCGGACCACCCTGCGGCGGGTAGCCCATGGGCGTCTGCTGGGGAGGGTAGCCAGGCGCGCCCGTGTTGATGGGCGGTAGAGGGCTCGCGGGTCGGCCGTGCTGTTGTTGCGGCGCACCGAGTCCGCCAGGAGGGGCGTATGTGTACGAGGGCGGGCGGCCCAGCGGGTTTTGAGGATTCATGGGGAGCGACGAGCTGCTCGACGAGGCCTGGGGGGACAGCGAGGTTGGTCGTTGGGTGCCTGTGGGGGCGGGATTGCTCTGGGGAGTGGGCGAGGGGTGGTGTGAGGAACTCTTTCGTTTCGAACCCACTAGGTTCTTGAAACGGGTGTTCATGGAATTCATGAGACTGAGAGAGGGAGAGGGCTGAGAATCAGCGGGTGGGGTGCGATCAAGGATATTTGGGAGAGGTGCTGCTGCGGCTGACAGCAAGCTGGGCACTGTCCAAACGGAGCAAGCTGCAAGGCTGTGTGAGGGAAAGCCCGCCGGCTGGGGGTGCGGCGCAGTCCCCGAGGAATTGGCTGAGAGTGCTTAGTGACGGGCTTTGTATCCTCGAAGCTTGACACGGCAGATACAAAGCGCGCGATCACTGAGTTGCTCGTTCCTGACCACGGCGCTTGCTGGCGAAATTGACGCGGCGGGGTGAATTGTACACAATAGCGGGTCATCCTCCGCCGGTCAACATCCTGGACCGCTACGGCGACGCCACACACTAATTGAATCGCTCAGAACCAGCCACGTCGAGCTGTCAAACACAACATCCCGCCTGTTCAGCGTCCTCAGCGGTACCCCGGTTCCTGCCGTACTGTATCCCGGGAGCATGCTTTATGGGAGTCACCACGTGCTGGATAGGACGACAAGGGGAGTTTTCCATTACGAAGGATGCCATTTCCCTCTGGCGGCCTGACGGTCCCGTCAACAATCCTACCGTCTTACGAGCCCGAGCCTGGGTGGGTCTCTGCTGCATACTGCTCACATCAGCACTCTCGATGCCTCAGGTTGCACGTTCGCCTACGTTTCCCTATGCGAGCAATGGGCTGCAAGTTGTACAAGAACACAAAGCTTCATCTCTCCAAGCGGTCTGTATCTTCGCTTTCCCATCTTCGCGTTTCTTTGTCCCGATGCCCATACGGACCCACCAAACTGGGGAGCTCCACTCCAGGGTCCATAAGGCTGGTGTCTAATATTGGAACACGATTTGTTTGGCTGTGGTATGTTAGCGTTCATTACGGTGGACTGAGTCTTAATATTAAGGCAGGGCAGCATAACGCTGTCAGGGAATTCTGTATGACGATCTGATGCAAGTCTGTGTTCCGAAGACGTCGCTTTCGCTTTCTGCAATTGCCATCCTAGCGTGCAATTGGTTGTGAGGCATATGTTACCAGCCATCTCTTTATACTTCACTGCACGTCTTCACAAGAGTGAAGCCAAAGGGTCTTTACATGATGTCATCTTAGATGCTATGCCAAACATTGCTTCGAATTATCCAAAATCCTTATTTCCAATGCAAAACTCCCATGCCCGAATTTGTACTACCATCATATCCAAAGTAGTCGCGAAAACAGTTCGCGTGTGTATCATATTCATGTCCAACTCCTTCCGTTTCCTCAATCGCAGACAACGTCCCTCACTTCTACTGTCATCCCATGTTCCCCAGTGCAAGCCAAGCAAGCACCCCTGACACTACCAACAAGAGCAGCGCAACAACGAACATGGCGACGATTCTCTCGACCGAATACCGCACATCATCTGGTCTTGTCGCGTCTATACCCAGTTGGCTTTCCTCGTCTTCTGCAATTCGGGAGTCGTGCTGGCTGCTAGGTATGTATTGGATGAGTGTGTCGCGATATGATTGTCGGACTGCGATTGCGTATGACGGTGGTGCATCAGCTGGGTACAAGGCATCGTCAGATTGGATCGAGAACTCCGTTGATTGCGCGTACGTGTGCGTGGAGAGGAGATGTGCAAGAGGTACGTCGTCGGCGATTGGTGTGTGAGGTGGTGAGGTGTCTGTGTATGGTTGGTACACCAGACTGTGCTGAGAGTGCGGGTCATATGTGGGTGAAATGAGTTGATGACGCGTCGAGGATATGCCTTCTGTGGGTGTTGGGGGATCATCACGGTACGGCTCTTGGTCTGCGTAGGGAGGGGGCATGTGTGGTATCGTGGGTAGTGGTTTTATCGTCGCTGACGAGTCTGAGGAGCTTGGTGATGCATGTTGTGTGGGCGATGTGCTTCGCGTGAGTGCTGGAGAGTCGCCATGTAATCTAATAGTGTCCTGCAGGAAGGTTAGTTGATTCGACATCAGGTGGGAAGGTTAAGCTGCCTGCATACCTCCATGACGAACCTCCAAAGTCACGATACCGTCTTTTTCTCAAATATCCCTTCAGTGCTGCCAAAAGAGCGTCCGATTTCCTCAAAGCACAACCTAAGAAGCTACCGTAACCTATATCATCAAGAACCTGTTTGCCCTTATCAGTAAGAGGCTGGCTGCGACACGTATCACACAGCACAGTACAAAGAAGATTAGCAGTCGGAGCAGTCACAGTCACAGAACAGGATAGAGAAAGTGTACAAGGCAACTGCAACAGGCGCCCAAGGCCTTCCGCAGCAAGTGCGCAGTAGTCTATCGCGGCCCCCCATCAGATGGCTGGGGGGTAGCTATCTGCCATGGCATGGATCCGCGTAGTTGAGAGACCAATGCGTCGTGACGATTGTGGCTGGAGCGAGGGGGGCATGTGGGTTTAGCGCTGAGGCTTGACCCTCAAGAAAGCCGCCGAGCCGGCAAGGCAGACATCGCGGCATGCGGCTCACCTTGGTCAATTATCGCAAAATACCTGTCGGCAGCAATCTTACACATCCAAAAAGTTTTCTGGATAGCGGACTTGCCTGAGCTTTCCTTCAACGCAACAAGGTTCGCCAGCAAGATCAGTGCTTCTAGGGAGGAAGGGCCATCGCACCGCCACAGTTCCGAAACTTGGACCCGCGACGCGACAATGCCTGGAAATTCAGGAACGCGTTTCAGGCCTAAAATAGCGGATGGACTTGCAAGCGCTCTGTGTACCAAGTACCGAAGGGGTTCATTCGACCTAACGAAAGAATTTCTTTGCCCACATCTACCGGTAGTGTCGGCAGCGGTAATTGTCCTACAGGGATAGGCACCAGTTCGCTTTCGTTGAGTCTTCGAGGCAACCATCACAGGGAGCGAACCGTACACAGCATCCATGCAACATAGTCCGTGACTCAACGAGAAAATGATGAATGCTTTTTGACACCGTGTTCTGATATCGAGCCGAGTGCCGTTCCTGCAATGTGACTTCTCCGGTATGGTATCTAACTTCCTCAACTTCTCGAGCTTGGGCACTTTAAGCACTTTCGGATCTCCACATTCCCTCGAACAGTGCATCCAGGTCTTCTCTCGGTGAAGTGCCCTTCTCTCTACAGACAGGAACCCGCCCGGACACTTCAGCGTACGCTTCGTCCCTGTAGTCGTTCTAAACTACCTTTTGCGATTAACACGCTAGAGTGACAGCGAATCGTTTAGATGTAAATGAAGAGTCAATGGTACCACACATATGTGAGAAAGATAGGATACGCAAGCATATTGTTACTCCCAGTGCTAGGCTTGCTTCTCAAGCGCCACAGTGTAGATATAGGAACATGAGCTTTGAAAGTGAAAATTCTCATATTATCATCGACCTCGTTCATTGCAGGTAGAAACACCACATAACTTGTTCAACTCGATGTAGAAAATAGAAGAAGATCGTCGCCCTAGATTAGATCTCGAAGCAAAGTTCACTCAGTCATCATTCCCTTCTCCTGTATACTTTCTGAGCCTGCTTCTTTTTCCTCGTCCGACTCCGTCTACCGCCACAATCCACTAACCGTCTCAACCCCCCTCTCAACCACAGCCTTGACCCTCGCCCTAAGCGCATTATTCGCGCACTCCACATCCAAATCCTCCAACCAAACCTTCGCCACCCACTTGTCAAACTTAATCTCGACACCAGGAACAGGTATACCTAGGTTGTGTAGACGTTTGAGCTCTGCTTTGTCTTCTGCGGACAACTGGTCGTCTGGTGCAATGGGAGGCGGGAGAGCAGCAACACTAAAGGGCTCTTGTGACTTGGCATCATCTGGAGTTGAGGTATCCATTGAATCAGGGTTGGCTGCCGGAGTGCCGTTCGCAGTAGCGGTTGTAGTGCTGTTGCGAGGGAGAGTAATGGGCCGGACTGCTTCTTCGCCGAACTGAGCTTCTAGGAAGAGGAAGAGGCGGGCCAGACGGGTGGAAGGGTCTGTTGTGCGGTGAGGATGAGGCTTCTTGAAGCGGTGGGTCAGTTTTGTGGTGAGTATTTCGTCTTCCTCTTCTTCTTTGGGTGGGGATGCATGGGTATGAGAGTGTTGTTTTGAAGATTCTAGATGATGTGTGTTAGTATGAGGTCTGATCGGAGTGCTAGGCTGGATTGGGGGATGTGACTTACGTCGAACAGCTGCTGGAGAAGACTCGACGGTGAAGAGAACTGCAAGAACGGCGTCGGCGATACCGTCGTTGATTACGTTGCCTTCCCATTCTACTTCTACTCTTCCTCCGTTCTTGATGAGGACATTCACGCAGTCCATTACCGTGAACTTTGTTTCTGTTCGGCTGACCTCTTCATCTGCCTCCTCATCGTGAGTCGTGCCGTTGCCGTTCATCTTACCGTCAACGGCAGCGTCGGTGAGACTGCTCTCTTTGATAGCACCAAAGGTTCCTTCGAGCGCCCATCGTATTAGATCGACTCCAGCAGCCGACAGAGTGAGATGCTGACGACATAAAATGGTCGTTGTGGTTAGACCTGCGTATTCCTTCAGATCTTCGGGTGCCATGAGCGAAATCTTGAAGTCGTTTTGGACGAGAACTCCACTAATCATATCCACCTTCTCGCCTTCTTGGTCTTCTGCAGCACTTATACTTTCGTCGCCGTTCGGAGTCAGGGAGCGAGGCAGAGGTGGAGCGATAGAGGCCAACTTTCCCACTACCTTGGCGATCTTATCGGTTTTGAAAGGAATGCGGAGTTCCTCACAGTTGGCTGGGGAGTAAATTTTCGTGGGGACGGCTTTCTGAGCGTTGAAGGAAAGGAGTTTAGACTTTAGACGAGTCATGTTACCCTTCTCGCCGTGAACAAGAATCTAGCCTTTGGTGAGTACAAGCTTCTTCACCGTGAATATGCAAGGTGAGCTGAACTTACAACAACAGGAGCAGCAACTTCCTGCACAAACTCCATGTTCTCTTTTCCATCGACATGCGCCGCGAAACTGTACTCCTGGACTGTGCATCGCCGGGGAATCATGGTCTGCTCATTCTCTCTTTGACCTGGTCGTCGTGCTGAGTTACTCGCTCGGGTCATGATGGCAGGAATTTGATCTGGCTCGTGGACAATCTGCTTCGCCATTGTGCCCTCAACAGAGTAACCGGTGATGATGACACCGTTCCTTGGGTCAGGTGCCCATCGCTCAAGCAGCTCACGCGATGTTCCGGACTGCATCATACCTGGCGAAGCAAGCATGACACATCCACCCAGGTCGTCGAAACGCTCGAGACTCTTGAGTGAGCGGACAAACTTGAAGTCCCAGGCTCCACGTCGTCCAGTATCTCCAGCAGCTTCCGCCTCGGCCATGCGCTCGGCGAAGAGGCGTTTGATGTTGTCGTTCATGGCCGACACGTAGGTTTGGTAGACCTGCATACACTTCCGTGCTAAGCTGGAGTTGTAGTAGATGGGTATTTTCTGGACCTCTGGATGCTTACTCCAGTATTCGTCCAGAATGAGAAGAAGTTCCTGGGCTCGCCCCAGAGCGAATACTGGAAGAAGAGCTCGGCCGCCGCGGTTGAGGACATCGGTGATAGCTTTCATGAGTTGTGCTTCTCGCTCGACACGTGGCGTGTGCATCGAGATACCAAACGTCGACTCGGTGATAAGGACATCGATCTTTACGCCCGGTGGTACCGACGCTGATACTAAATGCCGGTCGTCCTCTCGCGAGTAGTCACCAGTGAACAATATCTTCAAGCCTGCAATCTCCATAAGAAACATGGCTGCTCCGAGTACGTGGCCGGCAGGATATGGTGTGATTCGTACACCAGCGACGGTATGTGTAGTGTAGAAGTCGATCGATTCGATCATGGGATAGGTATTGAGATGGTCCGCCTCAGTGTACATTTGGATCTTGGTCTCAGAATTGCTCGACATGTTTCCGACACGAACGGAGTCTTGGATAAGCCACTTGTAGATGGCTTTGGTCGGATGTGTCATGAATACGCGGCCCTTGAAATTCGTCTTCGCAAGCACGTAGGGCAAGGAAGCAGCATGGTCGACGTGAAAACTAGCCGGATGTCAGCATACTGGACGGTCAGGAGACCCAGGAAGGAGTCAGGAAGAGGCGCCCAAGGTGGTAGATACATTGGTGGGAACCAGGGAGGGGCACATCATCGAAGTCGAGCGGAGAGGAAGCAAATAATATTCCATTCATAGTGATATACAAGTCGCTGAACTGCGAGTGCCCTTTGCGCGCTCATGGTCCGACTCCAGTGATGCGCCGAACCCCAACTACCATGGCAAGCAAGACGTGCGTATACATACTGTGAAATTAGTAGCACGTCTACAGTGCTAAGATCGAAGTCATCGTAGAATGGCATTGCCGACAAGCCTTCGTGTGCGGGATGCATACCGGCATCAAGCTGTTCGGCATTAGCATGGTCGCCAGAGAAGATTCGAGTCCTGTATGCGCACCATGACCGTCTTGCCCTTGTACTGAATGATATGACACGACCGACCGACCTCATTACCGCCTCCTAAGCAGAGGAACATGAGCTCGTCGGACGGATCTATTGGGTCTTCATCTTCGGGCGCCATGGCAGTTGCCTTTCTCTTCGACGCCATGATTGTGCAGGTTGAGGTATGACGGACCGATACGCGTTATACGGGTGACGGAGGTGAAGCTATCGGGTGCGTGAATTGTAGCCGGCGAAGAACGCGTAAAGTAGCCACGAGCAGCGACCGGACCTATCTCGTTAGTCGCGGATTAGTATCGCAAGAGTATTCAACGCCTCGATTGGACAATGCGAGGGTGCGAGACAAAGTGCAGCAGCGCCGAGTGAGAGTGGAGTGCACGTTGGACGACCATTGCGGCTCTCTTTGTC
>Ga0268250_10000470_pt1 | contig 19123 bp, 9 predicted proteins | sample AgamicAsSfe_FD_200448 | JGI IMG/M metagenome (GOLD analysis project Ga0268250, IMG submission 200448) | Agave microbial communities from Guanajuato, Mexico - As.Sf.e (v2) (version 2) | ecosystem: Host-associated > Plants > Phyllosphere > Phylloplane/Leaf | place: Guanajuato, Mexico | collected... | reverse complement strand
GGAGGCGGCAAGGCATTCTTCCGTAGTTTTGCTTTGATACCCAGAAGTTGTTCCCTGCGTAAGAATAATTGCTGCACCGTCTTGACGTCTTCAAAGCCTTGGGGCAAGGCTACTTCTGGATTTTTCGAGAAACACTTGTTGCAATCATAGAGAGTATCACCGTCTTGGAGGCTCTGTCGTCGCTGCCACCAAAGCCGATTCCCTCCGCGACGTGGACTGTAACCGCAAGAGGCGCAGTGACGTTCGACCTTTTCGTCGGTCAAGATGGGCAGATGGTTCCTCCAAGACAGTCGATCCAGGGTGAGAGGAGAGTTATAGGCCCAGGCACGAAGTGTGTTCCGGATGGCAAAATACGGATCCTCTTTGAGTTTAGCGGAATAAAATAGGCTCTCATATTCCTTCTTCTGAGCCCTCCAATCCGGATTAGAAGCACGCTGAGTAGAGGACCATATCGCCATCCTCAGGTTCGCTTGATCCCGCCAGGCAGGATCGGCAGCATATCTGGTTTTGAAGCATGAGCTCATGTACGCCTTTTTGCGCTGTCGTGCAAGTTCAGGGTCCTCGGACTTTGTTGAGCTTTTTGCGACTTTGAGGTTGCTCGACAGTGTGGAGTCCTTTGCACGTTCGGAGTCTCTGAGTGGCGCAGACGTACTTGATGGTGTGGAGTCCTCCAAGTTTGCATGCTCTGGCGATTTGAGTGTTTCAGGCACCTTGTTCCAGGCAGAGGAGATGGAGAAAGCACGTGAAGTGATGGCCAAGTTCCATAGCCTCGAGCCCAAGGCGACCTGTCTGATAGGAAGTCCACAGACTTGCATGATAATTGATTGTATGGGCGTGAGGTGTTGACGCAAAAATCAAGGAAGACGAGATGTCGAGTGAAGCAACAAATGTGGATGCGAGAGTTTGCGGCAGAGGGCCGACCCTCTCGGTGGCACGTGTGTGGTCGGCCTAGAGCCAGCAATGACATGCTACCCAACCTCCATCGTCCCTTCCTCGTTCTCTACACCTCACACAACCATGGCGCCCTCTCTCCAGATCTCGATCCCGACGACCTCAATAGCTCAAGAAGGCAACAAATCATATACCCTCTACCACATCCAACTCGCCCTCCCCATCCGCACCCACGAGACGCGCAAACGCTACTCCGACTTCACCTCCCTACACGAAACTCTTCTCTCAACAACCGGCTCAGCACCTCCCTCCCCTCTACCCGCCAAATCCTGGCTGCGCAGCACCGTCAACAACGCAGAACTCACCGAGCAACGCCGCCGCGGCCTCGAAGCCTACGTCCGCGCAATCCTCGACGCAAACGACGCACGCTGGCGCTCCTCAGCAACCTGGCGCCACTTCCTAGGCCTCCCCAACGATCCCTCGCAATCACAGAAAATCAGACAGCAAAATGATAATGCAGCTGCCGATCCAGCAGCATGGTTAGACCTGCACAGAAGCGTAAAAGACCAACTGCAGGAAGCACGCCAACTGCTCAAGAAACGAGACGCAGCAGCCACCGCTCAAGAACAACACGCCATTTCCGCCTCTGCAAAGGCTTCTCTGGTGCGCGCAGCAACCGGCCTAGCAACCTTGGACACCGCTTTGTCCAAATCCGCCTCTAAAGCCAAAGACGACAACGACGGTGACTGGGGCCAATCCTCCCGCCTGGGAGAAGGAGAAGTGCGCAGACGAAAAGACATGCTCCAACTCGCTCGCTCCGAAACAGAAACTCTGGAATCCCAGCTCAAATCTCTAGTCGTGAAACCGCAAGGAAGCATGTTAAGCGCAACCTCAGCCGCAGCCGCCGCCTCCGAAAGCGACAAACGCGCACTCTGGGGCGAGCACAACACAGCCTCCATGCGGTCTTCGCGTCGCGTTCTCGGTGGCCCTGCTCAAGAAACAGACAAAACAAGAGAATTGGACAATAAAGGTGTTTTGCAGCTACAACAGCGCATCATGGGAGAGCAAGAGCAAGACGTTCTCGAGATCGGAAAAGCAGTGACCAGAATGAAGGAAATGGGTATCATGATTAATGAGGAGTTGGTGGTGCAAAACGAGATGTTGGGAATGTTGGATACGGATGTTGATCGCGTGCAAGGCAAGATCGATGTTGCGAAGAAGAGGATCAAAAAGATCAATTAGAGCTTGCTTGGTTGGTGAGGAGGTAGATGTGGTGGATTGAGCACTGTGTCATGTTGTCATTTGGTTTGGGAGTTTTTTTTGTTTTCGTACACGGATACCCTTCTTCGCTTGTCGCTTATTTCTTTTTGATTGTATAAAGCATTGTTGTTCTGAAGATCTCCTTATGTTGAATCCTACGCGTGTGGTGTTTGAATGGCGTGCACGGGAACCATAATATGGCTCCTTGTGGGTGCTCTTGGTGTGAACAGATTATCAACACGAAAGCCATCACAGTTCACGATCACGAATGCAAGGAGATTATGTGAGGTATGAAACCATGAGGTTCAATTGAATATTCCGTCCAATCGATAATCCTCCCACCTCAAATCTGGACAACACCCTCTTGCTCGTAGCCACGAATCCGGTACCAGCCCGACTCAAGCACTCGCAGACAAGAGGCAGCAAAAAAAAGATGCCCAAAAAGAAAAAAGACAAAAAATATAATTGTATACAAAAGAAGAAGACAAGTAAAAAACGAAACATGGCTAGAAATGCCAGAGGAGAGGAGCGAGTGGTGTTCTCCGGCCACAATCTGGAAGGCGGAGAAGGTGTGTTAGAGTAATAATACAGGGGTATCGGATCGACTTCATAGAGAGAAAGACGCCACCAGGGTGTGTAGTGTTCGGCTTGACAGCGAGTGATAGAGATCGATGATCAATCGTGAAAAGGCAAGAATTGGTCCGCTATGATATTGGGGTATTTCCAGAAGAACGCCAGACTTGCACCTAGAGATGCCCAAGTAGGAAAAGACACCGCAACAATGAAATGCATCCGATGACAGAGGAGAGATGAGAGAACCCGAGAACGTGGAAGAAAATTTGAATCTCGGAGCTAGGAAGGTGTGGTTGTATGCAAGGCCGTAGAATCATGAATATCGTTCGGTACTGGAAGTTCGGCTGAGAGGTCCCTGCCATTCAGGCCATTGTGGTCTCCGTCTTCTCTCGCTCGAGGCTCGGTTGAAGATCTTTCTAGACCATGACCTTGACCCTTGTCTTATGGATTCCGCCCGCGGACCCGAGACAGTAGGGCTAGGCTCATCGGTTGATTCAGCTTCGGCTGACGACAAAGCGACCGGTGTATCTTTTCTGATGCGGACGAACAGCTTGGCATCACGGTAGCGTTCGCCGTAGGAATTGAAGAGTGGAAGGTGGCGGTAGCCTTGTTGCAGGCTGGTGAGTTTTGCGGTAAAGGTGGCAAGAAGCGTGCTGTTAGACGAGGCGTTGCGTCCGTCGGGCGAGTTCCAGACTGTGCAGCGGACGAAAATGAGACTGGGGTATTTTGTCTCGAGGGAAACTCTGAAGCAATCACCAAAGTTTGGATCGAAACCATTGCCTTCGATCAGTCTGGTTCTTCTCTTTACAGAGGGTCCCAAACCAGAAGGCTGGATGTCAATGCCTCCGTCGTGCTTGGCATAGCCGCGAGACTTGTTGTCTTCCGCGGTGTATACTTCATATTCGACATACGGGTTCATGCCTTGCTCAGGGTTGTGGTTGCGAGGTCGAGGGAGACGTTGAGCTGAGATGATATCGATGCTGAATTGCACCAAATGCTTTCCTCTCTTGTGGAACTTCAGACTTTCCAGCAAGGAGTTACTGGTTTGAGATTGTTTGTTGTAGCGCATCTCCTCTGGTTTGAGGACATATCCAGTCCGATCTGTGCCCGCGGCGAACATGGCCTCATTCATTTGCATGTGAATGTCGTAAGTCTGCCAATTCAAAGCCGCCATTTGGACTCCACGCTTCCAAGACTGAAGTGGATTAAAGTTTGAGGAGTCAATACGGATGGCAGCAGGATACACCCTCATGAGGTACCGAGAGTTGTGTTTTTCAAGCTGGCTCTTGAGTTCAGAATCTCTGGATATGCGTTCAAAGGTATTCTCAGCAAAGGAATAGATGTGGTTGTATGTTCGTGCTTCCTGGGCAGAGAAGTCTGAGTATTTGATGCCGCAAGCGTAGACACCAAGCGCACCAAGAGCAGGCACAATGTTGCTAGTCTTCTTGTTGTTGCTGTTCTTCTTTTTCGAATCGATGGACGCAGGGGTGCTATCGCTGTCGTCCGAAGAGCTCGATGTTGAGGGCACTGTGCTTTGAGTAGATGAAGAACCGCGCAGCACAGGCCAGGTATTTGAAGTTCTTGTATTAAGTCCATCGCCATTCACAGCGTTCTGCAGTGGTGATGGAGGAACACTGTTGTCTGCAGCTCGGCTGAATGGCGAGCTGAAACTTCGTTGCCGTCTAGCGTTAGCATTGTCTGCAATATCAAGTGCTCCGTATTGCTGTGACGCAGCCTTGACCTTGATCAAAATCTTGTTCTTGAGCTCTTCTGGAGATGGAAGCACAGATGCATTGTCCACCAGAGGTGTGGTAAGTAAAGCGTCTCCGAAATAAAGCTTCATGATGTTGACCATGTGCAGCTGTTGATCTGGATTACAGTGAACCTCCAGTGAGATGATCAATGGGTAGACCGAAGATGCGAACGCATAGCGCGAGATGACAGCAATGCAATCCTCGAACATAACTTCGGTGGTCAATGTACGACCGTGATTGACAATGGGCAAGCCGTTCTTGCCGTCCCAACAATCGATTTCGATACACCTGCAACCCTTGACAAGTGCTGAGATGTAGCCCTCAACGCTGGACAGACCTGCGACTTGGCGACCCATGAGATATGTGTTGTGGGAACTTGAGATGAAGTATTCATTCAGCGGACGATCAAGCGTAGGGTCGGACTTGATTGATGCAGTGGCCCCGTTCGACCCAGAGGAAAGGAAGGTCTGGAAAGCCTGCAGATTCATGGTGGGGGGTACCTGTCGATCAGTGGCTTTCCCAGAAGCGCTTCGGCAGTAAAGCTCGAACTTGTTTTCCCACGACGCACGATCCTTATCGACGTCGATGCGTTGTTCCTTGCGCAAGAAATCAAGGAAAGCCTCTTGGCTCAACTCTGGCTCTTCAGAGCGCTTGATGCCGTAGTAGAGTGACTGGACATCCTTGCGGACTTTGAACAGATTGACAAAGTACTGGTATTGCGAGTAGTTGAGCTCCCCGACCATATCATGGTCCGCGTGATTGAAGTGCGTACGGACGGTATTGATGGAACAATTAATTTCGAGTTTGCGACAGATCCACTTTGCATCCTCGAAATCGATCTTTGGCTCGGCATCAGGATTCTTGCGTGACGTGGCCTGTTTCCACGCCATCCTCATGCTGCGCTCGCTCTTTTCGGGGTTTGCTGATAGCGCGTTCATAATCTCGATGCGCTCGCGGGACACGACGTTCAGCGCATCAGTCCATAGCTTGACAATGAAGTCGTTTGGAGCGATAAGATGCATGGTTTTGATAGAACTGCCCTTCGATCGTTCATAGGCGTCATAGACGATGGTGATCCAGCATCGCTCTTGGTCTGGAGGAATCTGGATATCCTGGCGCGATGACTTTGCCTCGGCACCAACTCTGATGTCGCGGACATCATCGATGTAGAACTGTTTGGAAGGATTTGAAGGGTTCCAGCACACTTTGGCAGCCAAAGGGTCCAAGCGAAATTTGAGGACTTTGCGCTTCTTCTTGGTGACCTTGGTGAGCCAGGTGCCTTGCTCCAAAACTGATGAGATGGTTGGAGCAACACCACCTTCGGCCATTGCTGCTGAAACCTTACGACTAGCTTGAAGACCGAGAGATATTGATGACTCTGGAGGTGGGTAGGAAGTAATATTGTCCTCGTTGCCATCCTCTGAAGTGCGTCCAAGATCCAGGTCCGACATATCACCGGCTAGATCGGACTGGCCAGTGCTGTCGCTCCTTCGCCGCACTAGAACAGGACCGGCGCTTTGGTCGCGGATGCGATTGGTTTGTGTGGTCGAAGGACGTCGCCTGAGTCTGTTGTGGGCACCACGAGATAGACGGCGTATGAGACCAGTGCCCTTGGACATGCCAAAGGCCTCGGTCATGGAGCTGTAAGACGAGGATACAGCAGGCGCGGGAGAAGGATAGTCTGACATGGCAGAAGGCGGTAGAGAGATAGGAGCGGCCCGGTCAACGGAGCGTTGGTAGTGTGACATGGAGGCATCATTGGGGCTGTTGGCAGCCGTCGAGGCCTTTGAAGCGGCGGATGCAGGGGTGTAGGCCATGGCGAGAGATGAATTCGGGTAAGAAGGGGCGCTGGTAGGGATCATAAGAGGTTGTGTTGCGGTATAGATGCCATTGTGGTGGTTGAGTGACAGGTCGTGTCGAGGCGAGTCTTGCGAAGGGACGGCGGCGAAGTAGGACTGGGTCAGGCTCATGTCGAGAGAATGGCAAGGCGGTGATGCATCTTCCAAGGACCAGCCTATCTGGTTTGTATGGGTGTTGATAATGCGACGGGTGGCGCGCAGGTGCAGATGGATCTCGCAAGACTAGGCGGTTGCGGTACGATACGGAGCTTAAGGCTGATGAGGCTTGACGAAAATAGTTTGTTCCAAGAGGCTGAGGCCGTTGGGCGATGCGAGTGGGTAAGGAACGTATGTCGGTCGGCAGGGCGTAGCAAGACTCTTGAGCAAGAGCAGTAGCAACAACGGAGCGGAGACCGGGGATGAAGGAGAGAGGTGAGACACAGGCCGGGCAATGGTAGGTAAAGAGTCAAGAGCAAAAAGGAAGGGTGAATGGTTATTTGGCGTTGGCGCAAAAAGTGCCCGGCTCGTCCTGCCGTCAACCGAAGCCCACCCTAACCAAGAAGTCAATGTCATGATCTGAGCCCGACCCCCTGGACATGATCGAATCCTTCCGCACGCACGCACGACCAACGCATACCAACCACTGACGCCGGCCTGCTTCCTTCGAGAACCATTCGCATCATCTCCTGATACGGCTACCCATTGACTTGGCGCCCTCTAAAACTGCAACGAAACCTCTAACATGCCTCTTGCCAAGCTCATCCTACCCCGTCGTAGGCTAACTTTAGTCTGACAGCTCCACTAAAACGAAAAGGAACCACTGCGTCCCACGGCCCACGGAACCATGTCCTCTGGGCATCTGCTGCCTGTCATGCACTGTGACAACTGAAACCTGCTTGTCGTCCTTTCTTCCCTGGCCCTCAAGCCCTTGGTAGATAATCGATTTCTGCTCACGCCAGCATCAACTCGAGACTTGCGACTCGCCAACTCTCCCAATTGCCGTGATCACTGACCAGGGCCCATGGAAGGGTGACGGTAAGGCGAAACTTGCATCCCTACGCACTTCACGCGCCGGCCGCATCCGCTCCGAGCCCTCGCAGCTGAAACACGCTCCATCGAATGTTCATCGCAATCTGCCGCTACACCTTGTTTTTTTGATTGGAAACTCCCCCGCAATTCATATATGCCCGTAACCGTATTAAATGCACAACGGCTAGATAGCCGCACCCTCGAGCTTGTCATCATCCCAAGGCCCACCAAGGCTGTAGACATCACCGTGCAGTCGGTCCGTAGCTGGGCAAACTTGTTCATGTCGGGAATTAGGATGCCATACTCGCTCCGACTTTCGAAGGGGGCTACAACTCGCAGCCGTTAGATACGGATCCATGTAGCTAAACCCACCGCTCTCGAATCCTTCGGAGGAGCCAAACGAAATTGGGAGACTTTGAAAGCATCCATGTTCCTTAACCCTGTCCGGCCCTGAAGTTTGAACAGCGTGACGGCATGAGACGGGACACTTCACATCGCAATCCGAAACTGTTCTGCGGCTCGCGCAAGAAAAGTCAGGCAACGACATCTTTGTGGGGTGAGTATCAGGATATCTCGGTGTCAAAGGTAGGAGTCGTCAGACAGTCCTTGGTACGGCTTGACCTGCCGGCGCTCACGTCAAACATGCTGTCGCATTAGCGTTACAGTGCTTTGCATCCCACGCCACAACCGCGTTCATGCTGACAAGGGGCTGGGCAGTCAACACGTGCGTGAACAAGCACCTCACCGTAATCTGTTAATAAGAGGCTGTGGGTGTAGACATGCATAAGGAGCTCGGCTTATCATATCTTGTACCACGTGAGTCGCTCTATAGTGGTATACACGCATTGAAGGAGCCATGTGTGTCTGACCTCGTGGAGCTTTTGCGACATGTCAGAAACCATTCCCGTGTGCTGAGAGAAAGAACAACACATAACCCCACATGTCGTTAACCGCGTATGGCATGCTTTTGGCCGTTTACCTTGCAGTAGCAAGCAAGAAACCGCTGTATGTCTCGAAGAGGTCAAGTCTCAGACGGAGTCGAAAACGTTTTTGTAAGCACTCTTCACTTCTTCCAGCGACCCCTGAATGTGTACGTCTTGAAGTCGGATTTCCATTCGCTCCACGTCAGATGAAAACGAATACTCATGAAGCCTCCGCCGGGTCGTAGCCCAGCACGAAACGTCTCCATACTTGATCGTCGTTGCCGAGTCTGGGTCCTTTCTCGCTTGTCTCACCGCCTATCCGCTTGAATGTTCCTGTTTCGAGCAAACACGCGCGTGCTGTTGGGCAGGACGAATGCGGGGTGCTGTCACGAAGACTGACCGCGTCTTGCGGCTCATCTTGCGGCTCGTCTTGAACCACTGTCAAAGTAGGTAGAGCATTCGGCGAGGCTTGCATCTCAAATTGAGGTGCAGCAAACCGATCACTTTTTGCATGACCAACTTCTAATTTCTCCTCTTGGATGAATCTCAGCCAAGTATCATCGTTATCTTCGAGGTTCTCGTGACTGTAACTTGTAGCACAACCTAGAGCGTAAGTGCCAGAGATGTCCGAATGCTCATGTCGCAATCTGACCGGTGAGCCTTCTAATCGCTCAGCCGTATCTGGACGGCTCTGCATTGCCTCGGCTGATGTGTTGTTCGAAGCATTGTCAGGATCCCCGGCAGCATGAACAACTGAGGTTGCACGTGTCGCAAAGTCTGAAGGGTGCTGGGCGTCATCCTGGCTCTGAAGGATGTTCTCTGACGAATCGCTCAATGCGAACCGTGTTCGTTCTGGAAAGCGTGATGGTGTTAAGCTGTTGCCTTGATCTGAATGGTGAGATCCGCCACTATCGAAGACTTTGGATTTTGAGCCTTGCTGGTCGAAATCGTCGAGGAGCATTGAGTTGGAGGAGTAATCCGAGTGAGGTACCGAGTGTGATCGAACCCTGGTCGAAGGACTAGCCACGGTCGTGTCGAGCTGACTGGCAAAGGCTCGTTTACCCACCCTCACGTGGACTTCGCTGTTCCTTGGTGGCAGCACAAAATCTCCTACAAGGCGGTGCTCATCTTTCTGACCAGATACAGACCATTGTTGTATTCTTGCAGAGTTCTTGTGCTGTGTTCGAGCTTTTTTGAGTGGCGGAGGAGATGCAGGCCGGGTGGAAGAAGTGTCATTCCAGCCTTTGGTCGAAGAGCCTGCCTTGTTCGGCGCCTTGTTGCGGGCTTTGGCAAAGTGTGATTTCTGACGTTCAACCACCGCATTGCCTTTGCTCTTTGAGTTTCGCTGTAGCTTGCCTCCGGTCCAGTTCATGTTGCTCGGAATGTGGTGATGGATTGAGGTTAGGAGAGATATCCATGCAGCGCTGGAGAGCTGTCCTACATCTTTCGGGACTTGAGGAAGCTACCCATGGGGGCAGTCACTTCCAATTCTGGTCAAACACCAAGTGCGACTTTTACTTCTCCGGCCTATATGAGTATCACTGAGGAATGGCTTCAAGCGAGGGCAAAGCGGAGCATGAACATTTTAGTTATGCTGAGCAAGGGTTTCTCATGGTTAATTTGCCAGACCAACAATTCTGCATGGACATTGAGCCGGCATCTCTCGATCAATCACCTACTCAAAATCTTGCACGATGTGTGAGATCTCAACGGTGATCACACTCGGATCGAATCTTCTATACAAGAACGGACCCAAACGACTAGGAATGCAAGACGTGACCTTATCGATGAGCCCAATATTAGTTATATCCGCCTTGATGCAGATTTGTACGGCATATCAACATCGACAATCGGTTGAGACAGCAAAACACGGGAGGTCGGAGGAGGAACGCTCGCCGGCAACGTGGGAAAGCGCCACCATGTCGTCACGAACATTGGGCTCGCGCTTGAGTCTCGAAGATAAGTCAAACATCATATGTACGCCATGCGAATTGTCAAACGACACTCTGCAAGATCTAACACCATTCACAGGGTCTGAATGTCAGACTTGAGATGTGGTATAGCCCGCGACTACAACGTCGAGGAGATGAAGCTCAGCATCCATTGAGCCGCAAACATTTTTTGGTGAGCGTTGACCAAATGGTCCGCCGCGCTAACTCGTCAGAGGCTTTTTACGTTAATCGCGCGGAGTCGGGCTAGGTTCAACCAGAGGCACCAAGAACCCAAGGTGCTTTCTCGGTTCATATATACATAGGCGGCCATGACGCTCGCTGTCCTCTAGGTTGTTGACACTCTCCTTCTTTTCCCCGCACGCGGTTCCCACATATTTCTCTCTCTCCGTCTTCCTCTGTGTTGTCCTTCATACCAGACACAACCAAATTCCAGAGCCACCATGAGCACTACCACAAAATCCAACCCTCCCAGACCGCGCACCCTGCGCAGGTTGTCCAGTGAGGATGCTACAGCAGATCTGCTTTCGCGTGGTCCCGCCATCGTCGTACCTCCCCACCTTGTCGACCAGGAAGCCAACGATATTGCGGCTTCTATGGAATTGGCCAGACAAGAGATTGAAGCAATCACTCCTCTCGAGGATTCTGACACACCCAAGGAGTCGAGTGTCACTGACAGATATGCGTACGCCTTCGATATCGATGGTGTTCTGATCCGTGGTGGACGTCCCATTCCCGAGGCTATTGAGGCCATGAAGGTGCTCAACGGTCAAAATCAATATGGAATCAAGATGTGAGTTTCTTTTTCCTTCGGGACGGCAAAGTCTCATTACTGACTCTGCAGTCCCTACATTTTCCTTACCAACGGTGGTGGCAAGACGGAGCAAGAGAGATGCATTCAGCTCAGCAAGCAGCTCGACATCGAAGTCTCACCCGGTCAATTTATTTGCGGTCACACACCCATGAAGGAGATGGCTAGCAAGTACAACACCGTCCTCGTCATTGGTGGTGAGGGCGACAAGTGCCGTCAGGTCGCTGAGGGCTATGGCTTCAAGGATGTTGTCACTCCTGGAGACATCATCAAGTACAACCCCGACACCACACCTTTCCGCACCATGACCGAGGATGACTTGAAGCACTCCCGCGAGCGCGACTTCAAGGACGTCAAGATCGAGGCCATCTTCGTCTTCGCCGACAGCCGTGATTGGGCTGGTGACCAGCAGATCATTCTTGATCTTCTCATGTCCAAGGGCGGTGTCGTCGGCACTCGCTCCGAGACTTTGGATGAGGGCCCTCCCGTCTTCTTCTCCCACAACGATGTCATCTGGTCTGCTTCTCACGAACACACTCGTCTCGGCATGGGTGCTCTCCGCGTCTCCCTCGAGGCTATGTACAAGGCCGTCACTGGCAAGGATTTGGAGACAGTTGCTTTCGGCAAGCCTCAGATTGGTACCTTCCAGTTCGCCACTCGTCTCCTGCAACATTGGCGCAAGTACACTCACGGAATTGACGCACCTCCGGAGACCATTTACTTCGTCGGAGACACTCCCGAGTCCGACATCCGTGGCACCAACGAATTCAACAAGGTCACCGAACAGAACTGGTACTCTATTCTGGTCGAGACTGGTGTCTACCAGCACGGCACTACCCCTCGCTTTGAGCCCAAGGCCACCGTCCCCAACGTCCTAGATGCTGTCATGCACGGTATCGAGCGTGAGCGCCAGAAGCAGGTCCGCGAGATCCTCGGTGTTACGCAGAAACTTGAGGGATCTGCCATCTCAGACACTCCCAACCCTTCTCGTCCCTCGACTCCTCCCGCTCTCAAGAACTAGAAGGCTCATCTCAACATTCCGCGATCTTCTTTTCCCCAATACCCTCATCATTGTTCTATTGACTTGGCGCTTTTTCACATCGCATAGACTCGGCATAATGGTTTTGATCAGGCGCAGGCGCCCAGCTTTTTCTTCCGATACATGTTCCTTTACAGGACGATGCATTTCCTGAAGAAAAAGACAAAGTACAAAATAATACAAAAGAATAAAGAAGTCTGGGTATACCAGATAGTATATAAAGCTAGATAAAGCAATAAATCCACGTCAATGTCTTTTTTACGAGCTGTTTTTCCCAAGATGCTTCTGCAAGACTCACTGATTTCGATATAGCTCGGTACTCCGATTTGATGTCAACCACACACGCTCGCTAGAGGCTATCTTTCAAGTTGATCATCCAATGGATACGAAGAGCGAAGGAAGGAGCGTGATATCATCCGCAGCCCATACTCATCCAACCAGTTTCAAGCGACAGATATATTAGTCTAGGTTGTGGTCCTTGTCTTCTGTTTGCGTTCTTCCTAATAACCTAGAGTTTGCAACATACCTCGCGTACGCACCCTTCAAACAATCCGGAAGGATCATGTCAGACACTCAAAACTCATCCGAGGCGGAGATCCCTGGCTATAATGATGTATGCCTCTTTGCGAATACACATGTGTTTACTTCGAGAGGCTAACAACAAGTAGACACCTGTGAGGGAAATCAGGGTTCCCTTCTCTGCAGAGGAAGCCAAGATGTCCAAGCCTCTGTTGAAGGTGCTTGTTCAAAACGAAGTGATCGTGCGATATGCATGGTACCTTGAGCCTCCAGAGCTCATCCTTCACGTCGCAGAGCCGAACGGAGCAGAGTCTTCGGCTTCATAGTGTTCTTCGAGGGAGCTACGTGGGATGATGGACAGTGTGTATGCTAGTCGTCGCCTTTGATGCTGGTGAGGACTGAGGTTTTCTCTTTGGAGGTTGTGACTCGGGGCGTGATGTTGGAGACTGCGTTGATAGAGAAGCGGGATGGACAGTGTCACATGCTCGGAAATAGAATGCAGTCAAACCAGCTGTACGGCCAAAATTGGACACACAATGGGAAGTATGAGAGCACGACACGAGCATACGATCAAATCATGTTATCGACGATAGGCTGAGAGTGTGGAATGTCAAGGAGGAAAGAGCGCTGGGCAACCCACGCGCATAATGAGCGTGATCGCGACTGCTTCAATTATGACGACACCGACGTCCACATTTCATGTGCTTACCAGGTCAATTCGACTCTCTCTCATCCACAACCAAACTCGACATTTTGACAATTTCTATCCCTCTACTCGTACTCTAGGATCATAGCCAACTACAGCATCTCTATCCTCTACTCATGTCGACCTCACACCTAAGTCCCGAGCAGAGCAGTGCTCTGTTCGACCTCTTGACCCACTACGCAACCTACGACGACATCTGCCAATTCAAGTCACCAACCGCTATCCAAAAATACGGCCCTCCCTTCCAAGATACCAAGACCACATCCTCTCCCATCCTGCAATCTCTGCTCCAAAAATTCATCCTTCCGCTCCCAGGACTTCGCGATGTCTCGCCCGACTTCTGGAAGGTACAAGTCGAAAGCATAATAGAAGAGTTGGCAGCTGCAAATCTGAGTGAGAGTTATGACAAAGGTCTCTTGGGCATCAGAAAGACATTGGCCACTGCCATCTCGGCGTTGATAGAGTACCCCGCCAGAGGATGCTATGGTGGCATCAAGAAGGATGAGGCGGCCCTCAAGGAACAACACTTCGATCCATCTAAGCCTGATGATGTGCTGCGTGCGTGGTATGTCTTCATGCAGCAGCTGGTCTACGGTGATCTTTTCGACAAGTTGTTCGCTAAGGCCGCAGAGACGGACGACCTGCGCAAGCACGACAGTCTGGTACAAGCTGCTCATGAGTTTGTCGTTGTAAAGTATGCATCGGGTCTCAATCCTGGTTCTGATATCTCGCTGACTGATGTGCTACAGTCTTGCGTCCTTCATGCACTACACACTTATCATCAGTCCTGAAGGCCCGTCACTACTTCGCATGGTGGAGAATGTACACAAGCTGTAAGTGGACTGTCGCAGTTACGCCTTCATATTAGGCTGTATCCACGCTGGAACATTACTGATTTCAGTTCTAGTGCGCCGTACACCCTCATGAGACAGACGCTAAAGGTCGGAAATGTCGCCACTATGATTAATGGAATGGTGCGGGTGTTCCTCGCGAAAGTGTCTGTCGGCAGCCTTACAAACTGGGTCGGTCTCAGCAGTGGAGCCGACGAGGGTATGAACTTGATGCAACAGATAATCTCTACAACTCTTGGCTGGGACAAGAAGGAGCTTAAGAAGAGACTGGAGAAGATCGAGAAAGACAAAGATGCACCTTCCAAGGAACAACGCGAAGCACTGAAAGCCTGGATGGATCAAAGTCGAGCAGAGCAAGAAGAATGCCGCAGACGAAGCCAGGAGCAGTCTATGTCGATTGTATCGACCATTCTATCTTTGTCGTCAGCGAGTCCGGATCTCAACGAGAAGCAGCACAAACTGGCTCTTGAGTTCCTGTCCCTGAGCTTAGCTGTCCGTGACAGGAACAAGATCATCGACGTTCTCTGCCATAACAGCCCCGATCACCTGACGCAAGCGGTACGCGAGGGTGTCTCTGCTTACGAGCCCATGATCAGACAGGTTCACCAGGCTGTCGATCTCAGTGCGACCGTCGGGGACTTCCAGGCCTTTATGGATGATATGATCAAAGTTGGCAAGCCCAAGAAGGATGGCAAGGCTCCCAGCGTCGAAGACTTCGTTCAACTCTTGCACAGCCACATGGGCGCCTCGCATCGCTTCATCCACCAAGTAGCCAAGAACGGCAAGGAAGTGACACAGTGGTTCAAGGACTATGTCCACCAAGTGACCGCCAACTTCAAGCAACAACACGCCTCCCCATCGATCTACAACTCGCTCTCCACAGCCTTCGACAAACTCAAGCCTGACGAGCAAGAGAAAGTCCGCAAAGAAGTCGACGCATCAGCAAAATACGTGGACGCACTGTACGCCTCATCCGCAGCTAGAATCAGCGACGTGATCAGCAACAAAGCCTCCACACCATACGGCCCCGGAGCCTATCTGGCTAGATGGCAGGAATTGCTCGACTCCACTTTGGTAACCCCTGAGACAGCTCAAGGACCTGTCCGCACGGGCGCCAGTGCCAGTGTCAAGCAAGAGGCCAGAAAGGATGTCGATGGTGAGACCAAAGGATCTGCCGTTGAGCAAAAGCAGGCGGACAAGATTGTTGGCGACAAAACTCCAGAGGCGCCATCGGCGGAGACGACGATCAAGCTTTTGGGACCGAAGTTCAGGGAGCTCCTGTTGGCTATGAAGTAAATGTGTCCTATCCTTGTGATGCCTCCATGGTAGCTGTTTGGTGGACTTTATGACGGTAGAACGAGTCCCTCTTGTTTATATCCCTACTAGAAAAGATACCCTTTTGACCCTTATGACATTTGATTCTCGTCCCTGCTAGAGCATTCTTCTTGCGATATCACACTCTGTTGATGCACTTGAATTCTCAGAGTATTACTTGAAACATGTGCTCAATGCTCTAATTCCTCGCTCATTTAGGTATCTGTAAAATTCGCGTCAAGTCCGAGTTTCGGCTAGGGTGACCCTGACGTATCTATCTGCTATTATCCGAACCACCATTCCTTATTCGCAAAGGCATACAGCAAGTGGTGTGATGGTGTGAGCTAATGTATAGATAGAATGCAGTATAATGGAGCTTCGTAAAAGGTGGAACTTTAGTCCAGCATCATCTCTGCAGAAGTCTGTATTTTTCTGACACAAGCTGCATAAGAACTAGGACTACACCATACCTTTTACTACGTTTATGTCTGCGATCCAGATTATTAGGATACTTATCTAGTTACGTTAAACTTGTTGACAGACCGATAGGTATACAGATTAAATCACTAATATATCTAGTTCCTGCGATCTTGAGTAGAGTGATACACCCACAATGATCTGTATACATCCATTGTCAAGTCGCTAACTCACCACTACACTAGTTCCTCAAACCGAAAGGGACTCTCGAATACCGAGCTTTGAGAAACAATGAGTCCAGTGTCTAGGAACAACGATGATGTTGGTAGAAGAGACATATATCTGATGCTCAGTGCAAAGTGTACCAATCGCTTCCAAGACTACCACAAAGTGTACTATGACGGCATTCGAACACAGGTAACGACCATTGCTTGCAATTCAGAAATACAGATAGAATTGTCAATTGACGAGTTGCCCCGAAGGAAACAAAGCTTCTGGAACCGTTTTTGCGTGTTCAAAACCGGAAACAGTGGCATATCCAATCAGACTTTTGATCAAGCACAAGCGAAAAAAAGATGAAGCAGAGCACGAATGATGTAGTAAGAGTATGCCAATAAGGCACCTTATTGAATTTGCAATGGAGTCAAAAGAGAAAGAGAGAACGATGAAGAAAAATCCAACACATCAAAAGAAAGAACGCCCATAGTTCTTAAACCACCCAAAATGGGAAAAAGACAGAACGCTCGAATATGCCTTGTGCTTGCCCCCAGCCCCCAGTGTCTCCAAAAGACGAAAGAAAGAGAAAGGAAAGTGGTCTAGTGGACAGAAAAGAAAAAAGTGACAGAAAATGAAAGATCCCGCTGGCCTGGCCCAAGTAAAACCCCGTTTTGAATGTCAAGAGGTATCAACGCTTGTTCGAAAAAAGATCCCATGCTCCTTGTTGTTCGTTCCATATACGTGCTGCTTCATGATCGCCTGTTTCATAGCGAGAGCGGGTTCACACCCTTGAGGAGTTCGACACCGGGCATGACCTGGCCAGAAACATCGCGGCCAAAGTCGATCATGAGGATGCGACCGTCTTGACTGGTCGAGACTATGCGACGGTAGTCACACTTGGCAGCCAACATCCACGAAGTGGTCCACTCGTTGAAACGACCAAGAAGAGCGCCAGTGTCGTAATCATATACGCGCAAGTCCAAGTCGTAGGAACCGCTGACAACGCGACGGTTCTGGGTGTCGAGGAATAATGAACGCACCAGCTGGGTATGGCCAGTGAATGTCTTGACCTCTTCGCCAGAAGCGACATCGAACTTGTAGGTAACATGATCGTTGCCGCCAGCAAGGACGAACTTAGCGTCATCACTGAACTCGACAGCAGCGAGGCCACGCTCCTTCTGAGGGAACTCGCGGACACACTGCATCTTGTTCAGATCCCACAGACGAGCGACACCGTCACCGGAAGCAGAAACGAGGAGGTTGCCACGGAGCTGAACAGCGTTTACTGGGCCGCGATGACCAGTAAGAGTGCGAATGGGCTCAAGAGTCTTGCGGTCCCAGACAATGATGGTGCAGTCCTTGGAGCAGGAGACGATGTGCTTCTCATCGAAAGCGACATCGAGAACACCACCAGTGTGCTGCTTCAGACGACGAATGGGCTCGTAAGTGTTGACATTCCAGACCAGAAGATCGTTGTCACTGGAACCAGTAACGAGGATTTCGTGATCGTACTGCAAGCAAAGGATACTAGCGCTGTGGAAGTCGGAAGGAACGTGGTAGATGCTGTTGCCGTAGGCAGTGCCATTAACAGATGACTCGGCGTGCTGGAACTTGGGGTATTCCACAGTACGGAGGACCTTGGGACCGGGAGAAGGACGGACGCTAGGACCGCCAATGACCTTGAGACACTTGTAGGTGTTGATGTCCCAGACTCGGATAGTGCGGTCGCGGGATCCGGTGATGATCTTTTGCTCGTCGAACTGAACACAGTAGACGGAGTCGGTGTGGCCGGCCAAGTAGATACCTTTGCCGCCCTGGTCACCGCGAGTCCAGTTCTTGTCGATACGTCTTCTTGCGTCGTGCATCAATTCCCAATGTTGCATGGGCTGGTTGGGGATACCGGTACCAGCACCACCGATCTGGATGGGAGCAGGAGACACGTAAGTCTGCTTCTCGTATTGTTGCAGATATTGAGCGCGCCAGATAAGAGGATCCTTGGCGATGCGAGACCAGCTCTTAGCGACACGCTGGGAAGCCTTCAGACTTTCGGGGTCAAGGTGGGCGAGAATGAGAGCGACAATCTCGGTGGGAAGTGCTTCGACAGGATCGGAGCATTTGGTGGATGGGGCAACGATCTCTGCAATATCAGCCATCTCAACATCCAGGTCGGCGTTGGAGGCAAGATCAGCGCCACTGTCGCTGGCTCCGGGGATGCTTCCGATACGACTACGGTGAAGATCGCGTGTCGCTTGGTATTGGGGAACGAAGGAGCGGCTATTTGATGCATAGCTTGCAGCATTGGTGGCTGAGGCAGCACGGCGAGCGGCCTCGCCAGCGTGTGTGTCGGAAACGTATCGTTGCATGAATTGCTGATCGGCACTGTAGTGGAGGGCGGGCATGGTCGAGGATGATTGAAGTGTGGGCGAGGTGCCGTTGGCAGGTTGCGGTGTGTCGTGTCTGGGAGCCTTGAAGGACTGAAGTAAACGATTGGTAGGGTTGAAACGCTGAATGCCTCTGGAGTAAGGACCGATAGATGCTGAGTTTTCGGGGATGCTTGCAGAAACGGAACCTTCGACTCCCTCCATGAGGTCGCCAGAGTTGCGTCGGGTCCTTCCATGCAAGTGTGCACGGAGACCTTTGTACTTTTGCGAAGTCTTTCTGAAGATGCCGTTCTCCTTCTGTTGCTTGGTCTTTGTGTTGGCGCCCTGGCTAGGTTCCGCCGAGGAGGCGCGCTTCAAAGACATTTCTCTCTCACTCTGGTCCAGCTTGGGTGATCTCCACTCGACGTCACGGAACATGTCAGCCTCGCGTCTTCGCTCGGCCTCGAGGTCGTATGATTGATATTGTTGAGGGATGGAGACAGGATGTGTTGATGGACGAGAGATGTGTTGGCCTTGGATGGATGAAGCAAGAGTGGCGGTGGAAGATGCCTGAGAGGTGTAGGGTCGGGTGGGCGATGAAGAGAGAGTCGAGGATGAAGAGGACTCGGCACCACTCGAAGCCTGGGAGGACGGGTAGTACTTGAGGTGAGTG
>Ga0268250_10000468_pt1 | contig 19158 bp, 18 predicted proteins | sample AgamicAsSfe_FD_200448 | JGI IMG/M metagenome (GOLD analysis project Ga0268250, IMG submission 200448) | Agave microbial communities from Guanajuato, Mexico - As.Sf.e (v2) (version 2) | ecosystem: Host-associated > Plants > Phyllosphere > Phylloplane/Leaf | place: Guanajuato, Mexico | collected... | reverse complement strand
ATGATACACACAAGGATCCTCATCGCAATATCGCCCTACCAGACTCCCTTCTCTCACGTTTCGACTTGCTCTTCATTGTCACGGACGACATTGATGAAGCAAGAGATCGCCAAATTTCCGAGCACGTCCTCAGAATGCACAGGTACAAACAGCCAGGCTTAGAAGAAGGTCAACCTGTGCGAGAACAGCTCGACCAGATGCTAGGTGTAGGGCTTGCTGAAGAGGGTGATTCGAACAAACCGACCGAAGTATATGAGAAGTACAACCCAATGCTGCACTCTGGTGTCACCGTTCAAGTCGGCCGTGGCGCATCTCGCCGGACTGAAGTCATCAGCATGCCGTTCATCAAGAAATACATACAATACGCGAAACAACGTATAAAGCCAGAACTCAGTCAAGAAGCTGTCAATTTCATCGTCGGGACATACTCAGCACTACGGAACGACGAGCTGGAAGGCAACCAACGCAAGACCACACCTATGACAGCACGTACCCTTGAGACCCTCATTCGTCTTTCAACAGCGCACGCAAAGGCGCGCTTGTCGAATGTTGTTCTAGAACAGGATGCTAAGATTGCAGAGTCCATCTTGAAATTCGCCCTTTTCAAGGAGGTAATCGAGCCTGAGCGACGCAAGCGGCAAAGGACAAGAATGACCAACGATTCCGACTCTTCCGATGAATCTTCATCAGACGATGACGATGCGCTAGCGGCAGGGACACGATCATCACGTCGGCTGACAGCAACACCACGGCGTTCTGGTCTTCGCAATGGACGAGCAGGTACACCAGGTGCGACAAATGGAACTGCAAATGGCGATGCAAATGGCACCGGTCCTCGTCTTTCACCAGACTCAGATTCAGGTCGTGATATTGGTGCCAATGGAGATTCGCAATATCAGTCACAGTCGCAGTTCTCTGCCGCATCGTCACTCCCGGCATCACAACTCCTGGCATCACAGACACAATCATTGTCACTGAACGGCGATGATTCACAAACACAGCACATCAATGGCTCGAATGGTGTTGCGACACCGCCAGCATCAACACCTGCACCACCGACTATCTCTGCGGCACGTCTAAGCACGTTCCAAACTCTGCTCGGTCAGCTCATTGACGGACCCATGTTTGCAAGCGATGCTGCTGATATCGGGTCTGTTGTTGATGCTGTGAATTCTAGGAGTGGTGGAAGTAGCGCTTTTGAGCTGGACGAGGCGGAGGCTGCGCTGGAGGAGCTCAGCAGGCAGAACAAGGTCATGTTCTCGGAAGGTATGATATATAAGATATGATGGGTCTGGGAGGGAGGTTTTGCATAGGAAGGCGGCGTTATCGTAATTGGCTATGTACAGTATGAATACCTTATGAGCAGTGAGTAGCCGGAAGATGTCGTCCGAATCCAATGACTTTTTTTGAAAACCCCGCCCACACTCCGATAATCGATACGTGACGTCTCTTGCGTGGAACAGACGGCCCGCCAGTCGCCGAGATGTAGCGGATCGCGATCGGGACAAGCCTTAGTATCATGGTTGCAACCATAAAGTGAAGTAAAGTCGGTAGGTAATAATGCCACTCTGAGAGAATATGTTATGGTTGAAATGACGATGAGGATTTCTGTCCATCTGGTCTCGTCTGATTTCCCATCTCGTCTGGAGCATTGAGGATGGCTATCCGGCAATTTGGAATAGCGGGGCAGCAACCTCCGTGCGTCATCACGCAGCCAATAATGCCTTACAATATAATACCTATTGCAGTCGCCCCTCAGTTGGTTTTTGTTCCTGCTCTTCATCTTCTTCTCTCATACCCAATCTTTCTTCTTTACTACTTGACTACTACCAAAACAAATAGCAATTATGGGTTACCCAGACACTGTACGCTATTCCAGTCTACGATGATTGTTTACCTCTCCCTGACCACCTTTCCCTAGACCACCGCCTTCTGCATCAAGTCCCACGAGAAATGGACCGAGTTCCACAAGGAGGAGCTCAAGCTCAAGGTCAGCTACACATCAAGATTCGGTTATGTGTCACCACTTACACATCCCGTCAGCCCTTCGAGGAGTACGATGTCGATATCGCGGTCGATGCCTGCGGCGTCTGCGGATCTGACGTTCACTCCATCACTGGTGGATGGGGCGACACTCCTCTTCCTCTCTGTGTTGGACACGAGATTATCGGCAAGGTCCTCAGAGTTGGTGATAAGGTTACCGAGTTCAAGAAGGGTCAGAGAGTAAGTTTGTTTATGGACTCAAGCCTCAGGATAACAAGAGGACGATACGCTGATGCGACCTTCGACAGGTCGGTGTCGGTGCTCAGATCCGTGCCTGCGGAAAGTGCAAGAACTGCAAGAGTGACCAGGAGAACTACTGCCCGGAGATGGTCGACACATACGGTGCCCCATACCCAGAGTCCGGCGTTGTGAGCCAAGGAGGATACTCAAGCCACGTTCGTGCGCACGAGAAGTTCACCTTTGCCATTCCCGAGAACATTGAGACAAAGGATGCTGGCCCAATGATGTGTGCTGGTAAGTTGGATAGCACTCGTTATTTCACAAGACTCATTCCACTAACTTGTGCAATAGGTATCACTGTGTACTCTCCTCTTGTCCGTCTTGGCTGCGGACCAGGCAAGCACGTTGCCATCGTCGGTATTGGTGGACTGTAAGTTGTCCTCATTCGTCCTCATTGCATACCTTCCTGACATAAAGATAGTGGACACTTCGCTCTCCTCTGGGCAAAGGCTCTCGGCGCTGAAGTCACTGCCATTTCTCACAGCCCAAACAAGAAGGACGACGCTCTTCGTCTCGGAGCTGACCACTTCGTCAGCAGCGGTGACAAGGACTGGTCAAAGCCTCTTGCATTCACCTACGACTTCATCATTAACAGCGCCGACATGACCCACCAATTCGACTTGGACGCTTACATGAGCACGATGAAGGTCGGGGGTCAATTCCACAACGTCGGTCTCCCTGACGAGCCTCTCCCGCCTCTCAAGGCCCAGCAGCTCATGCCCGGGCAATATTCGATCGGTGCAAGGTACGATTGGTTCTAGCCTCAACGTCACGACAAATGCTAACACCATGCAGCCACATAGGAAATGCCGTAATGCTACCCAAATCCGAATGCTTGAATTGATGCTAACTGTAGATTAGCCGGAAATGAAGGCCATGCTCAAGCTTGCGTCAGAGAAGAACATCAAGCCAGATATCGAGGTTCGTATATTCCGAGACATTCTGCTTGTGCTTCGCTGACCACTTCTTCTCTCTACCCATCAGACAATGGATATCACACTCGAGAACTGCGCGCAGGCTGTGCAGAGAGTCAAGAAGAATGACGTGCGCTACAGATTCACATTGGTGAACTACGATGCCGCATTCGGCAAGCGTGCATGAACAAGGTCGGAGCCGGATGACTCATGCTGATGATGGATGAGAGACCATATGATCTGAATGCCAAGCAAGATGGATAGAAGTAATGCAATTTTAACACAACGCGACCCTGTTGACGGACTTGAGCCCGACTTCTGCGTCATTGAGAGCGAGTGACCTTGGTGTATTGCTCCATTCTTGATATTTCTGCTGTATAGTCATCCACTGTGACACCACCCTCGCTAAAGCTGGCTCCAATCTTCCCCCGCCGTACGCAATTGTTCTCTCGTAGTCGAGCCTTACTACGTAGCTTCTTCCCTAGTACCCATCAACGAGCTCGCACAAGACTCGATTCATTCCGGAACCTAATCCCAAACTTCAAACATCGTGCGCAGTCTAGAATCTACCGCTATCTCGTCACTCGTCAGGCTAAGAGACAACACAAACGTAAGACTGCAGGAATATTAGCGAGACTAGCAAGTCGAGGCCGCTTTCTCTGGCGCGATAGGAGAGGGCGCAATGCTGGCGCGAACATGACTTCAGAGGGGACCTGGCAGGCCACACTCCGAGATGCTCAGAATGCCATGGGTGGCGGAAGTTACGGAAGAGAGACTGGATCTAGGAGGAAGAAGCTGGCCGGCTACTTGAAAGCTGCGAACGAGCTGCGGCAGACGTACCAGTCATCTTGGAATACGCGGGATGGGACCTCAGATATGCCTGGAGCGTATCCGGAAGGATCTATGGGAAGGTCTGGCGAGGAAGAGATGCTACTATTTCCAAGCTATGCGCGTCGGCATGTCAAGGAAAAGGTAAGTGTGCTGTGAAATAACAACAAGAAGGCTATACTGATCGTCGCTAGCCGCGAGCTATTCCTGGAACAATACAACAAGCATCGGGAACAGGAAGAGACGTCAGAGATAGTACTGGTGCTGGAGATGCAGAATTCTGGAAGCAACAGTGGCAGAAATACGAAGACGATGATGCGATAGTAGACGTCGACGTGCGAGGTTGGATATATACGCCTCAAAGTGGCGCGTTAAGCAGAAAGAACCGACTCTTCATTGGTATTGCTAGGCAGCTCGCTGGTATACCTGCGCCTACCGGCCAGAGTCCCGGGACCAGCACCAACACTAGTCGTGAGTCCAGCCCTGCAAGGGGTATGAGAGACAACAAACTCAGGCAGACCACTTCGCATCTGGAGGACGAGCTCGTAGCACGAGAAGCAGAAGCAATCAGAGAACGAGGCGAAGTAGAAGCACGCGCTGCTGGACAAGGTGCTTATAGTGAACTGCCATCGAATGATACTGATCGGGCCAGCATCTACAGCCAAGCAGAATCGCTTCCAGACTCAACAAGACGAGGCCGCCTTGGTCGGACGATGACAAATACCTCCTCGATATACGATGATCCTAGCATCACACCTGTCAAGACGCGAGCGTCCTGGAACATCCCGGCCCAGATGTCACAGGCGGAGCTGAGCGTTGCAAATGCCAACCTGATGTCTCGCCTACAGCCATTCCTAGCCACTCCATCAGCGAATTTACCTATTACCGCCTTCTTCTATAACGAAACCGATTCTAGACAAAAGACGATCGAGACTGATACAGCAGGTCACTTCAACTTGCGTGCTTCACTCGATTTCATACCGACGCACGTCCGGGTACTCGCATCGGAAAGTCTATCCATGACAGAAGAGGTGAATATCACGGAAGAGCGGGGTATCAGTGTCATCAGCGACATTGACGATACAGTCAAGCACTCAGCTATTACCTCTGGCGCACGCGAAATCTTTCGCAATGTCTTTATCCGCGACCTGAACGACTTGTTCATAGAAGGAGTCAAGGACTGGTATCAGCGCCTTTCCGGGATGGGCGTCAAATTCCATTACGTCTCCAACTCGCCCTGGCAGATGTTCTCCGTATTGACAATGTACTGTCTCCAAGCAGGCTTGCCAACAGGATCGATGCATCTGAAGGCATATACGGGCATGTTCCAAGGCATATTCGAGCCCGTAGCTGAACGCAAGAAAGGTACTCTGGAACGGATCATGCGCGACTTCCCAGACCGTCGCTTCGTACTCATTGGCGACAGCGGCGAAGCCGACCTGGAGGTATACACAGACGTGGTTCTTGAGCATCCCGGTCGCGTACTCGGCATCTTCATCCGCGACGTGACCACGACAATTAAGAAGGGCTTCTTCGACTCAGCCATGGGCCCTCTCGCCGGCGATCCCGCCGCTCGTTCGCGCTTGCAGGCACTCAAGCAAGAAGAAGCAGATGATCCCCAACTGCGCGCCGCGCTCGCGGCCTCATTGCGTGATATGGAGGATTCCGCCAAAGAACAACGACCAACACTTCCGGCCCGCCGCGAAACAGCGCCTATGCCCGAAGAAGAGAACCTGATAGATCTTGACTGGGAAGAGCCAGCTCCGAAAAGTAGTGTGGACGCAAAGTCCACCGAGTCTGCGCAAGCCGCACCTGCCAGCCAGATCAAGCGGAAAGCACCACCGCCACGGCCACGGAAGCCTTCTACAGCTGTGCACACTAGTCCTGCGCCGACGCAAAATGGTGCCAAGTCGCCTCCACCGGTGTCTTTGTCAAATAAGCCCAAGACGACAATAGCTCAGAACCCCGGCACGGCTGGTGTAGTACAGTCGTCGAATCAAGCACCACCGAAGCAGCAAGCACAACCCAAGCAGCAAGCACAGCAGACACAGCCATCACAGCAGTCACAGCCATCACAGCAGTCACAGCCATCACAGCAGTCACAACAACCTCAAGCAGAGAAGCGTCCCCCTTTGCCGACACGGCGGCCACTAAGTGCATACCCATCCGCAGCGGCCACAACAGCCGCACGCTACGCCTCTTCATTATACTCCACTGCCTCAAATGCATACGGTAGTGGCAACACCAGCGCCACGCCACGCAATACTGCAATCAACTTCCCCACCGCTACTGGTACTGATATAAATGGAAACTATACCAGCGATGGCGAGGGTGTGCCCATTAGCAAGAAAGAGGAGCTGTGGAAGCGGCGATGGGCACGCGCAAAGGTGATTATGGATGAGCGGGGCATCATGCTGCGGACGTGGAGGGTCGGTGCTGATGCGGTGGGTGATAGCGTCAGACTCGTTGACAAGGCGGAGAAGGAGTGGCGGGAGAAAGATAGGAACAAGCAGAAGGGCAAGTCGAAAGCTTGATGTATTGTCCTTTGGTTGTCTCGACAGACTCAAACTCATTCGAGCTTTTCTATTATCCGTTAATCATTATGCATCATTCCTGCAGACCTTGCTACCGGCATCAACAGTATATCGCAAGTGCAAAGTTGATGAGGTCCCACAATTGTAAATACTCCATCGTCTTCAGCACCGCATCGTGTGATAGCCCGGGCACTGGTGGCAAGGTGGAAAAGTTTTTGCGTCTTCGACACAATCGAGATATCGTCAAAGGCGAAGCACTTGGCACTAAACCATGGCCGTACAGTACGGAGTAATGTGTGAGAGCAAAGTTTATCTTGCTTTGAGGCGACAGAGGTTCGATGATGGGAAGGATCATTTCAAGTGGCAAGTGAGCCATTGACATTGTGATTGATATGAGTCGAGTAAACCGTAGGATAATCTGATAATGCCGGGCCAGGTCTGCTCTTAAAGTTGATGCCAAGCACCTCACTCGGCGTGTGCCTTGTCGTGCAAGGTGATTTCGCTGAGCCACGTGAAGATGTGGCGAGATAGGACCCAGCTAATAATGGCAATAACAACAATATAGGCGACTGTTGGTACCAAGGACTGCGGGAGGAGATTGAGAAGATATGGATCGAGGATCAGATCTACAAGCACGGGAGGAGGCTCTCTCATCAACGTCTTGTTACTGCTGAAAAAGTCCGCGGCAGCCGAAACCTTGAGGAATAATGCAGTTGATTTGGAGCGAACTGGTGTCGTGTCGCCGTCAAATTCGCCTCCTAGTGATTTTCGACCCTCTAGTCTAGACTCTGAGAAAGTAGAAAGAGACGTGATCAATACTGGATCATCAAACACTTCCGACAGGGTGTACGTGTCTAGCCAGAATTGTGTTGGTTGCTGTTGTGAAGAACTTAGCAATCATGTCTACATGATGTGCCACAGACCATCGCGACAACAAAGGTGGAACATACAATGGCAGCCCAACACACTCTCACTTCGTAACGATGCCCAGGGATTAGGTCTTCAAGCAGATACCAGGAGTCAATTCCCCTTCCGAAGGTTTCGGAAGGAAACGCCACAGGCTGATATAATCTCAACGATGATGTTATGCTTGGTGCCCACGATGGTGATGATGGTGCAAGTGTTTGTAAACGCAAGTCTTGTAGATGTGGACGAGAAGTCGACAGCTCAACCGCTTTCGGCCCTAAGAATATGACCTTTTCGGTGTTGGCTAAGACGATACTCGTATGTAGCAAACTTAGAACGAGGACGAAGGCAAAGGACATCGTCGTTGAAGGCCAAATATGTCACGTCACACATCATGTCAGGCAAGAACGATATGAGGTGAGGTTGTATCAGGTGGTGCTCACATAAAGTGATTAAAAAGGGGTGTCAGACGCACGGACCACTGTTTCTGTTTACCTTTCCAGCGTTCTGCCCCTCCCTTGACTAGCGCCTGTTTCTGGCACGCCCCTTTCAAACACAACAACAACTCACTTATCCTCTCGTTTTCGTACACACTCAACCCTCACTTTTGATCCCGGCGGCATTTGCATAACGACTAATCGAAGCGACACCATTCGATTACATTCAAGATGAGAGAAGTCATCAGCTTGAACGGTATGTTGAGACGCGCTCTTTCTCTGCGCACGCGCTTTGGCTTTTGTACCTGCATAGATCAGACGAAAGAATCAAATGTCGAGACGAGACGTCAAGAACACTGCTGATATTGTTATTAGTTGGTCAGGCTGGGTGTCAGATTGCGAACTCTTGCTGGGAGGTAAGTCATATCACGTCCAATGTGCACTTGAAAGGTGAAACGCACAAAGACTGACTTCTCATTTCTATATAGCTCTACTGCCTCGAGCACGGTATTCAGGTTAGAAAGGACGCGAAATATGCTTCGAGAACCACATTGACGGAAAGGCTAGCCCGATGGATACCTCACTGAAGAGCGAAAGGCGGCCGACAATGACCACGGTTTCAGCACATTCTTCTCTGAGACTGGTTAGTCGCCAATCAGTGAAACCGAAAGACAGCAACATCTGACGTGATCGCAAACAGGCAACGGCAAATACGTCCCACGCACAATCTATGCCGATCTCGAGCCCAATGTTGTTGACGAGGTCCGCACCGGTACATACCGCAGCCTTTTTCACCCGGAGCAGATGATCACAGGCAAGGAAGATGCCTCAAACAATTACGCGCGTGGTCACTACACTGTTGGCAAGGAGCTCATTGATGAGGTTCTCGACAAAGTCCGCCGCGTTGCAGACAACTGCTCTGGTCTCCAGGGTTTCCTAGTGTTCCACTCCTTCGGTGGTGGTACCGGTTCTGGTTTCGGTGCTCTTCTCATGGAGCGCTTGTCCGTTGACTACGGCAAGAAGTCCAAGCTCGAGTTCTGTGTTTACCCTGCACCTCAGATGGCCACCTCGGTCGTCGAGCCCTACAACTCAATCCTCACCACACACACCACACTCGAGCACTCTGACTGTAGTTTCATGGTTGACAACGAGGCTATCTACGACATTTGCAAACGCAACCTCGGAATCGAGCAGCCCAATTACCCCAACCTCAACAGACTCATCGCTCAAGGTTCGTTCCGTATGAACATTTGCTGTCATTACAGCTGCTAACCTCGACGTAGTTGTCTCATCCATTACCGCGTCTCTCCGTTTCGATGGCTCTCTCAACGTTGACTTGAACGAGTTCCAGACCAACCTAGTTCCCTACCCACGCATTCACTTCCCTCTCGTCGCTTACTCACCAGTCGTCTCCACCAAGAGGGCAGGACACGAGGCTAACTCTACCATGGAGATCTCCATGTCCTGCTTCGAGCCCAACAACCAGATGGTCAAGTGCGATCCCCGCAACGGAAAGTACATGGCTACCTGCTTGCTTTACCGTGGAGATGTTGTCCCCAAGGACGCTCACAGTGCTGTTGAGAGGCTCAAGACAAAGAGCACGATCCAATTCGTTGACTGGTGCCCGACTGGCTTCAAGATTGGTATCTGCTACCAGCCTCCTCAGATGGTGCCCAACGGTGATCTTGCCAAGGTCAACCGTGCTGTGTAAGTTATGCCTGGCAATATTGGTAGTGAATGTTTGACTAATGAACACATAGCTGTATGCTCTCCAACACCACTGCCATCGCAGAAGCATGGTCCGCTCTGTCCCACAAGTTCGATCTCATGTACTCGAAGCGCGCTTTCGTCCACTGGTACGTTGGAGAGGGCATGGAGGAAGGCGAGTTCTCCGAGGCTCGTGAGGATTTGGCTGCTTTGGAGAGGGATTACGAGGAGGTGGCTGCCGACTCAATGGAGGGTGATGGTGGCGAAGCCGAATACTAGACGAGATCATGCTATGATGAGTTGTTGCACTGGGCATGCGGCGCAGGACAAGCTGCCTTTGTCAGCACTTTGGGTGGTGTTTTGGGGCGATGATGAACTTTCTACGAGTCGTTGATTGACGACTGCTTGATTTCCCGTAGTGTACAGACCTACAAACAATTTTCGTACTCATCCATATCCGAAAAGTGCCGGTGTTGTGTTCTCTGTTTGTCTATTGACCAGGTATTTCCAATGCGGTCCGGATTGAGCTAAAACGGGGAAAGCTGCGGTACAAAGTACATCATCGCATTGGCAACGCAACCTAAACCCTCACATCTACATCATCTAAGTCACCCGTTACACCACTAGCCAACAATACAGCTATTCGTCACTCCTTCAGCAGACCGTAACCCAGAAGCCGACTGTATCCCCTTCTAGACGCCCAACATGGGGGACCCCAGTCAAGCCGCGATGAACCTCACCCCAGAAGAGAAGCGACTATACGGCCAATTGTTTCAAGAGGCAGACACAGACAAGCTGGGCATTGTTACTGGCGAGATCGCGCTCAAGTTCTTTCAGCGGACGAAGCTGGACTTCGCGCTGCTCGGCGAGGTGAGAGACGAAGACCGCCAATGAACAGTAACAACTGTTGACATTTGGAACAGATATGGCAGATCGCGGACACCGAGAACAGAGGCTTCCTCACACCGCCGGGCTTTAGTGTTGCGCTACGACTCATCGCACATTGTCAAGCCGGTCGAGCGCCAACAGCTGCGATCGCCTCGCAACGTACGTTTGACAGATCGCGCAAATAGGGTGGTCAACATCTAACTTAAGTAGCTGCTCCTCTTCCAAAGTTCGACGGCGCGGCTGGCGCAGTCGCTGCACCAGAAGGTCCACGACCAGCAACACCCCAATCGATTGCGCCTCAGACTACAGGACCTATTCGGGTGCCTCCTCTTACCGCAGAGAAGATCGCAGAATACCAAGGATTGTTTGAAAGAGCCGGAGCACGAGGTGGTTTTCTGAGTGGTAAGACTGTCGTTGCCTGCGATGATCACGCATGCACCTAACACATGTTCCAGGTGATGCCGCGAGACAGATGTTCGAGAAAGCTCGTCTGCCTAATGAGGTCCTTGGTCAGATCTGGGGTCTTGCTGATGTGGAAGGGCGTGGCGCACTCAACCTTACGGAGTTCATCGTCGCTATGCATCTGCTGACATCAATGCGAAGTGGTGCATTACGGGCATTACCGCAAACACTACCACCAGGGCTTTACGAAGCTGCAAGTCGAAGAGGTCCTGCTGCTGGAGCGTCACCAGTGATTGGAATAAGTCGTCAATTCACAGGCGGCAATGCACCACGGCCTCAAAGCCCGATGGTGAGAGCTGCGCAACCGGCTCCAGCAGTGTCTGCCCAAACAACAGGAAATGACTGGCTAGTCACACCGCAGGATAAGGCAAAGTACGACTCGATATTTGCCAGTGTAGACAAATCGGGTGTGGGCTACATCACTGGCGAGCAAGCAGTACCGTTCTTTAGTAACTCTGGGCTTCCGGAGGATACATTAGCTTCTATTTGGGATCTCGCAGACATCCGATCGGAGGGTCAGCTCAACAAGGACGAGTTCGCTGTTGCGATGTACTTGATCAAGGAACAACGTGGAAAGACAAATAACAGAGACGCACTGCCATCAACTCTGCCACAAAGATTGATGCCACCAGCGATGCGCCGAGCTGCTATTCCACCTCCCCACACTACTGCTCCTGCATTTGACAATGCCGCTACTTTCGGACCTGAGGTTCCGAAGTCAGCTTCAGACGATCTGTTTGGTCTCGATGCTCTAGCAGATGCATCGCCTGCTCCGCAGCAATCTCAACCACAGCAACAATCAGCTCCTCAACAACCGCCACCGCCACAAATGGCTCCCATCAGCTTCAATCAAAGCGCACAGTCTTCACCCCTGACACCGCAGCAAACATCCTTCAAGCCGTTCGTTCCAACATCTAGCTTTGGTCAAGGCATAGCTGTACAGCACACTGGAGGATCTGTTCAGTCTACCGGAACCCAGAACCGCTCTATTCCTCAACAGCGAGCGACTGGCGCCGCTGACTTGCTTGGTGAGGGCGACTCCAACATAAATAACAGCTTCACCGATGAGGCATCTGAGCTTGGGAATATGACCAATCAAATTGGCACTCTACGCACTCAAATGCAGGATGTGCAAAACAAGAAGACCACCACCGATCGCGACCTTTCGGCTACAAGCACGCAGAAGCGAGAATTGGAAGGACGCTTGGGCGCCATCCGTAGTCAGTACGAACAGGAAGTTCGGGATGTGAAAGCACTCGAAGAGCGCCTAGGTGCTTCGCGCACCGATACGAAGCGATTGCAGCAAGAGCTCGCCATAATCCAAGGCTCTCACGCAGATCTCTCAAACCAGCACCGTCAGATTGCAACACAATTGGAAGCCGACCAGCGCGAGAACGCATCCTTGAAACAGCAAATCCAGCAGCTCAACACGGAGGTCACTCAGATGAAGCCTCAATTGGAGAAGATGCAATCCGACGCCCGCCAGCAGAAAGGTATGGTTGCCATCAACAAAAAGCAGCTTGCCACAAGCGAAGCCTCAAGGGACAAGATCCACAAGGAAATGGCTAACCTTGAACAAGAACGCCTTGAGCGAGAACGTCTGGAACGAGAACGAGTTGAGCAGGAGCGTGTTCAATTGGAGCAACGACAACGGGCTGAGCAAGAACAACGCCAGCGAGCTGAACAAGAGCAGCGTCAACGTATGGAACAAGAGCAGCGTCAGCGTCAGGAACAAGAGCGAGCTGAGAAAGAGAGAATCGCACAGGAAGAGGCTCAGAAGGCTGAAAAGGCTGAACAAGCACGAATCGAGCGAGAAAGATTAGAGACGGATAACCGGGAACGACTCGCATCAGAGAAGAAAGCGGCTCCATCCGGCGGTTCTCGGGATATTGGTTCGAGTTTTGCCAGCCCGCCGATGGCGAGCCCTAGTACGAATCCTTTCTTTAGAAGGTCGCCTGAGCCAGCAATGGGCAGCTCAATGGGTCCATCCGCTTTCTCGCAGTCTTTTGTCCCTACACAAGCAAACACAGATTTCGACAGCTTCTTTGGACCTGACGAAGCTACGGATCATGCGACCCACGAGGCACCTCCTTCGCAGCATCTGCGTGGCATGCCAAACGACATCGATCGTGACATGTCGTCAACACCTGCTATTGCAGAGCCACCACCACCGCCTCCGTCGCAGCAGATAACATCAAGTGCACTCCCTTTCCGCTCGAACCTCGCCAGGTCAGATTCTTTCGGGTCGTCAGTCCTAGCAAACGCGCCAGCGAGTAGGTCTGGCATCTCAAACATTGGCACACCATCGCAATTTCCAGGATCACCTTCGGCCTCGAATGATGGAGACCGTGATATCCCAACATCAAGCAGCCCCACTACTGCGAACTTCAGTCGTCAGGGCGTGGCCCCAACCGAGAATGTTTTGCGAGCACCACAACCATATGTTGTCAGTCCTATACCAGGAGCGTTCCCAGATGACACCCAAACTTCGACACCGACTGCAGGAAGTGTGATGAGTGAAACCTTCACTGATGCCGGATCCGATCCTTTTGGCTCAAAGGCCGACCAGTCGACTTTGCCTGCAGGAGCTGGACCAGGATTTAGTGACAACTCTCCTGCTGCACAAGCCCTGGGTCGTTCGGACATCGAGCGAGCGGCAAACACTACCTCAGCTGGTCCGAGCAGATTGGGCTCCGAGTTTCCACCTATTCAAGAGTTTGATGCAGATGAGAGCGACTCCGACGACGATGAAGACTTTGTTCATGCCGCCCAACATGCTCCAACTGGTCATGCACCTGCTGGTGTATTGGATGAGCATCAAAGATCCGAGGTGTTGCATTCCACTGTCCAGCCACCTCTGGACGAGGTAACAGTGCATGAACCTGCAGTAGCGGAGATTGCAGACGATGACTCAGTCACTGAGGAACTCCCACCACTCGAGGCACAGAAGTCACCTCCCGATTACAAGGTAGCCGTGCCGCCTTCATCTGCAGGTAATCGGGACGTGAATGAGTTCCCACGCGAATACACTGGACTACTGCCGTCTCGCGAACTGGCCACATCACCACCACAAGCACCCGTTCAACAGACTCCCCAATCAATTGCGACCGCTATTGATGGGGACGAGCCAACTTTAGGCGGTTCGATGCCAACAAATGGCCAAAGACAGGGTGGCGACGATGGCTATGCGCATCACTCATCGCCGTTCGCTACTAATGGCTTTGCGCCAACAGGCTCATCCTCTCAGGCAAACCAGGCAGCTCCACTCGGCACCCATGCGGAGCCTGTGGACGACTTTGACTCGGCCTTTGACGATTTGGATGAGGCCAAGGAGGAAGACGGGCAGCAAGACTCATTCGTCAGCGCCAATGGGCACGGTGGTGCAGACTTTGACCCTGTATTCGATTCACCAGGAAGAAACTTTGGTGGAAGCGAGTATCGACCGATGTCAACAAGCAGTACTTCTTTCGCCCAGAACGGTCAAAGCTCTAGTCAGGCGCCGATATCTGGCTATGCTAACAACTCCAATGGCGCGACACCCTCTGGCTCGGCATATCAACCATCCTTTGCGCCTTGGCTAAACAGCTCAGCTGGCCCGGCGCTTGCTTCCACTCCGGCAAGTTCTGCGCCCAGCTTCCCAGGCACGAGGGGCACCATGCAGGGCCCTGCTCCGCCGCCATCGTTCGAGTCTCCCTTCGCAGGTACGAGATCAGCCATGCAGGGTCCTGCGCCACCATCTGCTAGTAACTCGAATGCCGACTGGGATTCGATGTTCTCAGGCTTTGACAATGGCGCGACGAAATCTAGTGGCAAGCAAACACAGAGTTCATTCGGCGGGTTCGACGATGATGAGATCACACCAGCGCCAATGCAGCCACCTCCCAGAACTTCCTCCGTGGCAGCACCTGTAGTCACAAGAGCACCGGCACCTGCCCCTGCACCCAAGCAACGACCACCCACAGCTGGAAGAGCGTTGACCACGACGGGCGAGCACGACGATCCCTTGCTCAAGAGCTTGACGAACATGGGCTTCAAGCGAGATGATGCACTGCAAGCACTTGAACGATTCGACTATAATGTTGATGCTGTAAGTTGATTCTCTACGTGATCATCTAGTATACACAAGATACTAACTTCTTTCAGGCTACTGATTTTTTGACCAAAAAGCGATGATGTCTTATAATGTAGATTTCCTACGTAGTTGTGTAGAATAGCAAATAGCAGTACGAAGTAAGCAAATATTGAAGATGACTCGCATGCAGAAGATCTTGGCCGCGTGTCTACCTCTTTCTCAACCGTTTCAGCCTTGTGGGATAAGCTTTCAAGCCACTTTTCTACCGGATAGTGCAGGTGGTGAATAATCATTCACGGATCTCAAACACCTACTCATCCTACTCTGCCTTCATTGGCCAGTTTCCTCATCCTTCTCACATCACACGAGAGCAGGACAATGTCGTCTTCTCATTCATAAGCAAGCCTATATCAATATCCTCCATTTACCGCCCCGACAGATATCCAATGAGCTTGGCACCCGGTCATAGCTCATCCAATGGCCAGAATCACGTCTCGCCTCTTGGTCTACACACTCCTTCTGCTAGCCCTCCTATATCTCCTCTTCCATACTGCCTCGTATGGCCTCACGCGAGAAGCGCAGTTTGAATCCTTGCGGAAGAAATTCGGTCACTCAGTGCAGACGGAGCCGGAACCGCAGCGTGCCCTCACGCCGGAGGAGGATCTGACAATTGAGATTCCCGTAAGACTTGATCGAGCGACACATAAGATGCAGAGATAGAGGCCATATCCTAATGCACACAACAGAAACCCATCACAAAAGTTACTCCTAGTCAGCCTCATACCCAAGTAGAAACACAACATACCACAGTTATCATCACACTAGGTGATGATGGCAAGCCACTACCCACCGATCCAGCACCACCTCCTCCTAGCCCTCCAAAATCTGTTTCCTCTCCTCCAAAGTTTCACGACTCCCTAGCAGAAATGCATCCGGCTGCGGAAGCAGCCAAGCATGTTGATCTTGGTATGCCGCCTCCAGCTCCATTAGCATCATCATCCACATCTTCTTCGGTCCCGACGGCTTCTGCATATTCGAAAGCCCTGGTCATTGCGCGCACAAAGGCAGAGTCTGGAGGGACGGCATGGCTATCAGAATGTGAGCGAGACGATCCAAACCTCCGGGTTATGCCATACACAGTCGATGATCCAACAGCGGACTATCACGTCCCCAAGAATAAAGGGCATGAGGCCATGGTCTACCTCACATACATCATCGATCACTACGACGAGATCGACGCACCTCTAGCAGACGTCTCTCTATTCATGCACGCCCACAAACTCACATGGCACAACAACGACCTTCTCGACAGCTCTTCCGTCAACATCGTCAAGCACCTCCAAGTCCCCAAAGTCCTCCGCGACGGCTACTTCAATCTCCGCTGCCATCTCGACCCCGGCTGTCCAGCCCACCTACACCCCTCCGCCCGCGTCACCAACCCCCACCGACCGGAAGAGACTGAAATCGTCCACGTCTGGCCCATCCTCTTCCCAGGCGAGCCTGTCCCCGACGTCCTCTCCCAACCGTGCTGTTCGCAATTCGCCCTCTCCCGCGACCGTATCCTCAGCCTGCCGAAATCGCAATACGAAACCCTCCGCGACTGGCTTACCACCACGCCTCTCCCCGATGTCATCACCGGCCGCATCTTCGAATACGTCTGGCAGAAAATATGGACGGGCCAGAACGAATTCTGTCCCATCGAGCATGTCTGCTATTGCGAAGGCTACGGTATCTGCTTTGGCAATGCGACGAGCTACGATTTGTGGTTTGAGCGGAGAAAAGAGTTCAGGGAGCTGTCGCCGAAGTTGCAGAAGTTTGTGAAGTTGCAGGAGGAGCAGCCGAGTGGAGACTGGTTGCATACAGACGAGGCGCGGGCGTTGAGGAAGAAGATGGAAGATTTGAGGGATGTGCTTGGGGAGACCAAGGATGAGGCGATCAGGAGGGGGAAGGATGAGAAGTTGAGGGCGGAGGAGGTGGATACGGTTTGGTGGAATGATGCGCAGTATGATGCGGAGGAGGAGGCAGGGGAAGAGTATGATGATGGGGAAGGCGGCTTTTACTAGGCAGAAGAGAGACATACTAATGATCATGGCGTATGTGGATGGGGAATTTGGGCTTGTAAGATATGTTGTAAAGTGCGTGCATAGCGTCGGTATGGCCATAGTACAGTCATCATAATGGACTAGTATATACTTGAAGCTTCCTCCTATCTCACCATTACAGCTGTTGCAACGATCTACTCTCTGTGAGGCGCGTATGTGCAGTAGGAGTAGGAGTAGGAGTAGTCAAGCCAGCGATGCCAGTTTGATTGGATCACAGCCAATCATCGCGACCATGCCTTGCCCCTGGATCTTGCAGACTCCTCTACAGGCACAGCACACTGCTCGAGCGTCACCCATCACCACTACTCGTAACACCACTCATAACACCATCTCATATCGTTTCTTGCTCCTGGTACCCTGCCACACTGTGACTCTCTTCTCGCACCTCACGTGAACAGAAACAGGCGCTCGTGCTTAACGTACAAGCACGAGGAAGATGGCCGCCACATCGGCCAACGGGCATGTCGTCCCCGGCGAGCACAAGAAAGATACAAGACCGGTGCTATTTGTTGATATTGATAATACTGTGAGTTCGAGATGATCCACCCAGCGTGACCTGTGCCTTCCCCTTTTTGCAATGATATCCGGGAGACTGATGTATGTTGTAGTTATACTCTAAAAGTACGTCGAGCCCGAGCTTATACTACTGCGCTTCGCCGTTGGTTGGTAGCGCAGTCTGTCACTGCAGTCGTCGGGGGACCGAGATAAGGGAGAAAATGATCGGCTAGTGTACTGACATTACCTCATTGCAGGCAAAAAGGTGCATGATATGATGGGTGAATTGATAGGTATGCCATATGCTTAATAGCCGCTTCCTTCTTCCTCTTGCATACCGTGTGATGGCCAGGATCAATGAATAGCTTAGGCAGATATCCTCTTGTTCAAATGACATGCTACCTGTGCTAGCCATAACCCTTCCACCCCAAGCCACACACTCCCTCCTCCAACATCCCACATCCCACTTCCAACCCCGACCCCCTCAACCCTTCCATCCTCCCTCTCAACAACACTAACCCTCCTCCTGACAGACAAATACTTCACGACCCACCTCTCCCTCTCCCTCGCGGACGCCACAAAACTCCACACCTCCTACTACCTAACCTACGGCCTCGCCATTGAAGGTCTCGTCCGCCACCACCACATCGACCCCCTGGCATATAATTCTCAAGTAGACGACGCGCTCCCCCTCGAAACAGTCCTGCATCCGGATCCCGCATTGAACCAATTATTAGCGGATATCGATAGATCGAAGGTCAAATTGTGGCTGTTTACGAATGCGTATGTTAATCATGCGAGGAGGGTGATTAGGCTGTTGGGTATTGGGAGTGGCGAGAATGGAACGGCGAATGGTGACGTTGGAAGTGGGAGTGAGAGTGGGGGAAGTGATGGTGCGGGATTGGGACCTTTCGAGGGTCTGACATATTGCGACTATGGCGCTGCTACGGCGACGGATCCGGTCACAGGCGAGATGCAGGGGTTCGTGTGTAAGCCGCAGCGGGGCATGTTCGAGAAGGCGATGAGGGAGGCGGGGGTGGAGGATTCGAGGGCGTGCTATTTCGTTGGTATGTTCTGTTCCGTTTGTTCCTATCCTGTCTTGCATCTGCTTCTGCCTGGCTTGTGTGGTGGAGCTGTTGAGCTTAGGCAGAGCGGACACTTTGCACTTTCAGAGCTTGCCCAACCTTCATGCTCAGCCGTTCCCTATCCACATCCACATCTATTCGCGCTGCCATCTTAGGGCTGCCTTTTTATGCATCCTCCTTTCTCCCCTTCTCTTTCTCCACCCTCCGACAGCAGACTCCTCTAACTTCCTCACCACCAGACGACTCCCACCTGAACTGCCGCGCCGCAGCCTCCCTCGGCTGGACCGCCGCACACCTCGTCGAACCGGATGACAAGCCTGTAATGGAGCAGGCGAGTCAGTATCAAATCAGCAACCTACACGAGCTGCGGACGTGCTTCCCGCAGTTCTTCAGACGAAGAGAGGGCCAGGAGGATCAGGCAGGATGAGAGTGGGGTGGTCAAGGG
>Ga0268250_10000467_pt1 | contig 19169 bp, 27 predicted proteins | sample AgamicAsSfe_FD_200448 | JGI IMG/M metagenome (GOLD analysis project Ga0268250, IMG submission 200448) | Agave microbial communities from Guanajuato, Mexico - As.Sf.e (v2) (version 2) | ecosystem: Host-associated > Plants > Phyllosphere > Phylloplane/Leaf | place: Guanajuato, Mexico | collected... | reverse complement strand
CCCCTCCCCCTTCCCCCCGGGCCTGATTCAACACGTCTGAAAGCTTCGCAACTCCCACGATACTTTCTCGTCAGCCGCTCACTTGTGAGCAAGTACCTGGCACTCGACAGCGTAGCAACGCCCATAAGCCGATGTGTCCTCTGTTCGTTGCTTCCACAAAATACCGACGCGGACTTTCGTACGGCGAGAAAAGAATCCAAAGGCACCCTAACCCAATTCAATCCGATCCGATCGATTCGTTCAATCTGGTCACGATTCTCGACAGTACGCGGATGACGGTGGACGAGAGCGCAGAAATAGAGTTGGAGTCTCTGTCGACTCCATGGCCGTGGGAGGAGTGCGTGGATATCTATGTGAATATTGGGTATGGGCATGATGATGATCATGGTTCAAGCAAGTAGAACGATATCGATATCCAACAATGGCCTGACCACCGAGGATGCGCTCGTTGTCACACGAGGGGCCTCATCTCGCACTCTCCTCCAACGTTGTGTCCTTTTCGTCGCACTCCATTTCACCTCGCACCACTGACGACCCTCCACCATTGCTCCGGGTCTTCCGCTTCCCATCCACTTCGACCCTCGGCCGTGATTCTCTCCTTACTCCGGCTTCTTGAGGCTAGCGCTAAGGGTGAGTGGTGAAGGTGCCTGTGTGGCGACAGTCCATAATGGGGATCATGGACTACGAACACACTGTGGTTGGGCAGCGAACATCGGGGTTTGAAAGTAATTTGCGCAAATCGAGCACTCCTGCATGGTATGCGTATCTTCCTATGTAATCATGATATCCTTGTTATCATCTACTTATACAGTCCTACGAAATATATCTGTTTCTCTCTCAACTATCGTACAGCTCATTCGACTGCTTCCGGCAACCTCTCATAAACTTATGCGGCCATCTTGTCACCTCCAGCACGGAAATGCTCAAACATGCCAGCCGACGAATGCACGTTTCTCCCCATCCCTGCATTGCCATTGCCACTATTTTCGCCCATAGCAGTCTTCCTCGACCCATTACTCTTGATTGTCCCTCCCGGAGCAAGTCCCACAATCTTCCCATCGACCCTAAGCGCTGTAGGCATGACACTGGTGTTCTCCTTCTCACCATCAATATCACTCCCAGCAGGTCGCAGATCAACACTATGCATCGGTAATCCAGCTCTTTCTTTGCCCTTCCATTTTCCCTTTCGCACCTTCTGCGCCTCAATCCTTTCCCACTTCTCGCCGTGGTTGGAGTGGATGGCAAGACCGTGCTTGACGGCTCGATCTCGCGCTTCCTCCTCTTCGATCACGATGCGTCGTACGCTGCGATCGCGTGCGAATTGCTGTGTTGGTTTGACACTTTCCCAGGCTTCACCTTTGTGGGCGTGAATGGCTAGACCGTGTCTGACTGCTATGGTGTCTGGGTGGAGGATGACCTCTTCCTCTTCGATTGTGACATCTTCATTCAGTAGTCGCGCTTCCTCGTCTACCTCAGGTGAGAACGGCCGAGACATGGCCGTAGTCATTGTTGCAGTCCTCTGATCGTCCGGGTCGCCCAAAGCCTGACCGATAATCCGAGACTCAGGACGGATAAACTCTGTCGTGCCGTCCAAGCTTGGTCGAACGGTGCCGTGGTTCTCTTGCTGCTTCCTCGGACTGAATGTGGTCTCCCCTACAGCAGGTTCGTTATGCTTGGCAAAGTGAGGTTCGTGCGTGGCCTCAATATGCTCAAGAGGATAGTGCTTTTCGAACGCTACCTTGAAGTAGTCGTTATCAGTCCTCTGATCCAGCGTCTCCAGTCTCCTCTCCAGCACTTCAATTGGTATGGCATAATTTGCGAGCTCTGGATACTGCTTCTTCACCTTCTGGATGATCTCGACGTGAGGGATATTGTTTGCATCAAGGCTGCAAATGAGACGATCGACTCCAGCAGTGCCCCAAGGAATCGGCAATAGCCACTTGCGTCCAACTTTTCCCATATCAAGCTCGATCATTTCCGAGATAACCTGAGATCGTTCGGTAATCGCGGTCATAAGACGCACAAAGCGAGGCCGGGATAAACCTTGTGGTGGTGGGATATCGAGCGTAGTATCGTCAGGGACGTCTTCGAATGTTGCTGATTCGTTCTCGTATGCAGCTGATAATGAGGCGGTAGAGCTGTGCAAGTGCGAAAGCTAGGTTGTGTCAGAACGAAATAGTAACTCATAAGGAGATCAGTCCTTACCACGGTCGACCGCGAAGAGTGTAGGGACGGCAGTTTGGCGACTTTCCAGAGAGCTCCCTTGCTCGCCGAGTTACCAGCAGTTGCTATGAGGGTGCTAGCTTCGATGAACGGTTGGCAGATGAGTAGCAGTCATCGAATTTGAGAAGAAGATGTAATTGTGAAAGTTGAAAGATGACAGAAAGTGGAGGTTGCGCAAGATGATGGAGCCGTTAAGCCCTGAAACAACGACACAAACGGAAGGCACGTTTCAGATCCACTGAAACATCAAAATGCGATGTATTTTGCCAAGTTTGGACAAATCTACCATTTGCGTGTTTTACCTTTTCTCAGTGTGGACCTCTTATTTACAAGTACATTTTGCGGCTCTTTTCCAAGCACCGATGTTTACACACGGTCCTGCTCTTGTGTCTCAGTAGTGCGAAGGTTTCAGGAAGTAGACTCGGCCAAGTTTGCTACACACAAGCCAGCCAGCCTATCTTAGGCCAACCTTTGCCAAAATTGAGCTGCCGGTGCTAGCCAACGATCGGTCGTCCTTTGCAAACACACCCAACAGGCTCTTCCACACCTGACCCGGCTCCTGGCTAGCATCAATCTGCCTCCAGATTCCCGTCTTCTGGTAGTATCCAACGACCGGGGTTGTTTGGGTGTGATATGTGCTTAGTCTCGCCTTAAGCGTGTTCTCGTTGTCGTCGCTGCGCTGAATCAATGGCTCGCCAGTGACATCGTCGGTCATGGACTGCTTAGGTGGGTTGAAAATTTTGTGGTAGCTGCGGCCGGAAGCGGGGTGGACGAGACGACCAGTGATGCGGGAAACGAGGAGTGAATCGTCGATTTGGAGCTCGACAGCGTGCATGAGAGGTTTCGACTTAGCCTTGAGCATCTCATCGAGGCGCTCTGCTTGGGCGACTGTGCGTGGGAAGCCGTCAAGGATGAAGCTAACGTGGCGCAGAGGTATTAGAAGAGTCCAATCATACGACCGGACAGATGGACGTACCCGTTCTTGCACTCTGTGTTGTTGTCTAGCTCGCTCTTGATCATGTTGACCATAATCTCGTCACTGACCAGGCCACCTTGGTCCATAATCTTCTTCGCCTCGCGACCGAGATCTGTCTTCTTGGCGACCTGTGCGCGCAACATGTCTCCAGTAGCCTGTTGTCCTCGTTTAAAATCTTGAAACACATCCTCTATTTGCATTCACATACCAGATGGCAGACCCGGTATTTGTCCCTGATGTTGGGTGCTTGTGTACCCTTGCCTAGACCGGTCGCATCAGCATGCGCTCTTCACGACTACTTTTCCGAGTTTCCTCACCTGCACCAGGAGGACCCATGATGGTCATTCTCATGCCTTGAGGCGCTTCACCTCCATTGGCGCTTGCGAGCTTGCCTTCGAGCTCGTGCACTCTAGCCTCGAGGGATGTGATGAGGCCTTTGAGGCCGGAGATGGCATCGTCGGTGATTGGTGCCATTGTATAAGGATGTTGTGATTATAGGTTCTTGCTAGATATGTTTTCAGACAGCAGAGTACAAAAGGGTCTCGGCACGTCTGCAGGTCTTCATTGGCCCCGCAATTCCGGATGCCCGAACTCTCGTCTACTCTGCATTACCCTACACGCACGACATTTCCGACCGATGATGGTGAAGTACAGTTTTGAGCCTCCAGTAACCGAGACTCCTCCGCGAGGATGAGCAGAAAGTCGACTATGTACTAGCCATAACTTTGTCTTCAACAGACTTTCTCGAACATATTCCAGACTTTCCTTGCTCACCAACCTCTGGCTCATAAAGCCATGCATTGTTGACGCTCCCTCACCATGATACACTCGCCCGCTGGCAGCTTCGCTTGCTCTTCCATGTTGTCCACCATCCTGGTCGACTTCCTCAACCCGTTCACCCTGCCACTCCGATATGTGAACAACGGCATGGCCGTCCCAAGCGTCCACTGCCATGACAAATTCGCCAAAAGCTTGCCGAGGTTATGACTGTCCTCAAAAGCCTGGTTAGCGCCTCCTCCTGTCGTCCGTGACAAAGTATATGCGGCGTCCCCAACGAGTATGAACCGTTGTGTAGCACTCGTCCACGCGTCCAGCTCTGGCATACTGTAGAATGGCCAGATGTTCAACTTCTCCATGACCACACTCTCCAGAGCAGACTGTGCCAGGTCCAAAGAGGCCTCTGTGTCAGCTTCGATCATAGTCAGCAGCTGCTCCTTGTCTGCTACCAGATCGTCCCAGCCCTTGTTATCACGATCGTGGGTGCGCAACGGACGACCGATAAAGATTTCGGAATCCTCGGTGACCAGAGGCGCAAGCACAAAGTCGCCTTCCGTGGTGAGGATGGTCGCTGGTATTGCATAGTCGGGTTTAGGCAGGCGTAGATTTGCCCACTCTGCGTCTGACATGACACCGATGAAGCCCATGAATTGCGTCTGTGGTGCTTGAGCGCCGTACGTGCTTCCACGAACTTTCGAGTGTAAAGGAGATATTAGAGTGGCGTAGTATCAGATGGATAGCTCGTGTCCATACAGCATAGCGGCCTTGCCGTTACCGACATGCGTATCTATCATTCTCTGCTGCCACAATCTTAGCCCTATATTTCACACAAACCCTCTCCTTTACTATGCAGCATCGACCATGCCATTCCTATCATAACTCCCACCATACGCCTGCGCCGTATGTCTGTTCCCGGACCCTGCGCTCTCCGCAACCGTCGCCTCACTACTCGCACTCCTCCACCTCTCACCATTCACACCGACGCCATTTCCCGCATGATTCTCTCTCCTTGCCTTCTCCTGATCACTCTTCCTCTCCACCACCACAGGCGGTCCAGTTGACAGGTCCAGCTCGTCGACTCTACCGTAGCACCAGTAAAATGGAAGGCCGATGATGAAAACCGCGCCCACGATATTCCCGACGGTGACGGGGATGATGGACTGGTAGATGAACTTGCCGACGGTCAAGTCGGCGCCGCCCTGCATCATGCCGATGGGGATGAGGAAGTAGTATGCGATGCAATGTTGGTAGCCAAGGATGACAAACGCCCTGGAGAGGTGGGATAGTAAGTTGATGACGAGGGCTGCTCTTGTTCTTGTCGTGCTCGAGCGGGTGCCGTGGTCTTCAAGTAGGGAAGAGGTGCGGAAGCACGCAAAGGTGAAAAGAAAAGGACCACTAACCACACCGGAATCCAAATACTGTATATCTTACTTACGAACTCCACGCTCCCTAGACTCAGAAACATGGCCAGAGCCACAAACATGTTACACCCAACCCCTCGCAGGAAGTTCACGCTCCACTGCACGTTCACTCTGCCATTTGCCTGCGACACAGCATACGCCTTCTCGCGCGGGTCTGAGAACGTGTCGGTCCACCAGCCCAGGAAGCCGGCGACGAAGAGACACCCGCACATATTGCTGATGTAGGTGATGCCCCAATTCTTGAGCAAATTGAGAATGGTGGTTTTGCGTTGGAGGGTGGTGAATGTCATGACGAACATGTTGCTTGTGCATAGTTCCCTGTGTCATACATCAATGAACCCATATCCTCCTCACCCAGTCAGTGACGTGAGGGTATCCATACTGATTCGTAAGGATAATAAGCACAAAACCTAGCGGAAAGAGGAAACCCGCTATCATGGTGACAAGAGAGGGGTTCGAGTCGCGGAGATCGTAACAGCCAGCAGCGACGAGGAGGTCTGTCAGACCACCGATAGCGATGAAGAGGCCGCCTAGGAAGGCCTTGATGCAGTATACGTCGAGTGACATCTTGGCCTTTCCGACGCCGGCGCGTGTGACTAGCCGAGCTATCTCCTGGGGTGAGTGGCCGTTGACTTTGTCCATGGTGGTTGTGCCTTGTAGCAGAAGGTTTCAGTCATAGGCGAGTGTATGTAAATTTGGTGGGAAGAAGTGAGGAAAAGAAAGAACTGCATCGTATCATCGCATGGCATTGTTCCAATCGGATATCTCTGGAAGCGATTGCCCATCACAGCATCATCCCGCAATGAAACAAGCAATAGTCACCCGCAGTCTCCGAACCGTGATAAGCGCCGAGATGGTCGCAGGGAGTTGTTAAGCGAGTAGGAGTTTAAGTCCGGAAGGCGTGACGGATCTCATGCCGGTTCACTAATCGTTAAGCGTCGGGCATCTTCAAGATGGCAAGGACGGCAAGACCACATAGCACAACACATCCTCCCACGTATGACCATGACGAGCGCCTACATTATCGACATCTCTGCGTGACCGACATCCTTCCCATCTGGATCGTAGCGTTCATATATTCGTCCGATCCTGTCCTTCCCCATCTCTTAGCCCATGTGAATGTGTCGTCTTCCTCAATTCGTCTGTTTGTCGGGGATCTGCTTGTGCGATTCTTGTACCCACGTTCCATCCTTGGCCAGGACTCCCTAATATATGCTGTTCTTGGCGTCATCCATCTTCTCTCATCACGGCGTGCCATCCGGCTGGTATTTCTGCTTCAGTTCCTCAATCTTGGGTATCAAATCTGGTATCCGGAACGGCTTGGAGACCACCTTTAGTCATTGATCAGTATCACAGTGAGTATCACAAACAGGACGCAGGAACTTACGTCGTCCATGCCAGCTTCGATCGCCGTCTTGATCTGTGCGTCTCTGGCCTGAGTTGCCAGTCAGTATGTTCGAATTGAAATGGCGAGAGTGTCAACTTACGTTGGCTGTGACAGCAATAATCGGTACATGTGCATAAATAGAGCCTGCTGCTTCCAGCTCGCGGATACGTTTCGTACATGTCAGACCGTCCTATGCATGTTAGTAAAAAGGCTACGCGTTGCACCGACGGTGACTCAGCTTTACCATGACAGGCATTTCCTGGAGCAATATGTCAGCCTATTGATCTCAGCAAGCACACCTCCTAACCACATACCTGATCCATCAACACAACGTTGATATGTGCCACGCCAGGCTCCTCTTGCCTTCCACTCCAGAACCAACTATTCCGCAGCTGCTCCAATGCCTCCCCGCCATGATTTGCAATATATGTGATGCATCCCATGTTTTTCAACTGCTTCTGCAGTACGCGTTGATTCACCAGGTTATCCTCGACAATCAGGATCTTCAAAGGATCCTTCTCCACACCTGCAGCTGCAGCGATTGAGGTGACGGCACTGGTGACAGCGAAATCCTTGGTCTTTGGTGGTGGTGGGTTTCGAGGTGTGCCTTTGCCATCTGAGGTGCGACGTTGTGCGATCACCTGTGATAATTGTTCCATAGGGTTTGCTGGTGCAGTCGTACGTCGTGCCTTAATGTAGAATCTGTAGCATGGTGTCAACTCCCCGTGCTTGGTTTCACCATGTTCATGACTATAAGCAAAACTTACGCAAAGGTACTCCCCTTGCCTGATTCGGAGGCTACACCAATCTCGCCACCTTGCAGCTCGGTCAATTCGCGAGAGATGAATAAACCGAGCCCACTTCCACCATACTGCACGTGCGTGCGCGGCGATGCTTGGGAGAAACTACAGACCTTTTGTCAGCCTTTGCGCGGCCACTGCTATAAGTTTGACTTACCGCATGAAAAGTAGCTTCTTCTCATCATCTGTCAAGCCACGGCCAGTGTCTTCGACGGCAAAGTTGACATAGACTTCTTCGCCAGTGCCCCAGTCAAGACCTTCTGTCATGGTGATACGCCTAGCACGAGTTGGGAAGTAGCTGACTCGTGCATCGGGGGTTGCGGATGGGCGTTCAAGCGAGGCTGATATAGTGACCACGATTGTCCTTTTATCTTCCGTTGTGGTGAATTCTGAAATCAATTAGTCTGGGTGTTTGAAGTGTCCACAATATACCTACTTATGGCGTTCGTTGTGAGGTTGATCAGTACTTGAAGTACACGAGACGGGTCACACTTGATCCAATCTATAGAATGAGCCCTGAAAGACGGATCGACAATGAACTTGAGCTGTATGTCAGCATTTTGAAGCTCGCCTTCGAACATCTTCAATGCTCGCTGCACCACTGCCAATGGCTGTACGTCGACGGGCGTGACCATGAGCAGTGCAGAGTCCAGCTTCGATAGAGTAAGAATGTCATCGACAATACGCTTTTGATGTTGTGCACATAGTGCTATCGTTTGTGCAGCATCGATGCTGTCTTCGAACAATTTATCAAGGTCAGTATGCTCTTTTTGAGCTTTAGCAGCTGTCAAGGAAGAGTTAATCTCATCGGCACATTGCAGGATCGCACTGAGCGGGTTGCGCATCTCCTGTACGAATCATTGTCAGCTCAATCTTGCCGCAGAGATCACCGCGGGCACTTACGTGAGAAGTGATATCGATGAAGTTCTCTTGCTGCCTCTTCATCTCCACTGCCTCTTCCATCTTGCGCTTCTGCAGACCTTCGGCCCACTTCTGCTGACTTATATTGGTGATGCTGCCGAATATACTCTTCAATGACCCATCGTCGTACTTTTCCGGATACGCGCTGAACAGCACCCAAGTGTCGCCCCGTACTCCGTTCCTATCGAGCCAAGAAGCCTTGAAGCGAAACTCCACGTTCGCAGGTGTGGTCTTATGTACCAGGTCATGCCACGTCTTCTTGACCAGCGGTTTGTCCTCGTCCATGACATAGTCTATCCAGCGATCGGTGCTGTGAGTATCCTTTGGCACTCTAGTCACCTCATACCAGGTGTCATTGCAATATAGTATGCGACCTTCAGACTCTGCAATAAACATTCCGACGGGCGCAAATTCAGCCATTCTTGTGAACTTCGTCTCGCTGTCGATGGCTTCCTGTGTACGTGCCGCAAGCTGCTCCGATAGTTCAATCCTGTCCAGTGCCGCCAGTTTCGCAGCACGTTGGCCACGCTTGATTTCTTCTTCGAAGAGCACTACGGACGCAAGTGATGTGGCCAATTGTCTGCTAAGTAGCTGAACAAAGAGAGCATAGTCATCATCATACGGTCTCCGTGGATTGATGCCCATGACGAGAAAGCCCAAGGTCGACTCTCCAGTGGTTGGATGAATTGGACAAACAACGACAGCTTTCGTTGGATCGCCGAACCCACGATACTCCAGGCCTGCCAGAAGCTGTTCTTGTATCTCGCCCTTAGTGACGTCCAAGATTTTGGGCTTATTCGTCTTCAGAACCTCTCGGAAGATGGGAACGAATCCTTCCGTGCTTGACCTAAGATCAGCAAACATTGGCGCAGATTCATGACCGTCCGGTACTCCGAGTGAGCCTTCCAGTTGGCATTGCTTCGCACTCGAGGCACTACTCGAGGTGATTGACGAGCCATCGGTCTCGGTATCATCGAAGAGCGAGTAGACCATAACAAAAGGCGTATCGAAATCATTGCATTTTAGTGACTCTAACACTTCCAGCCAAAAACCCTTCACATCCCGCGCGTTTGCAGTGCGTTCGCCGACCTCGCGTAGAGTCAGCATACGGCGTTCTGCAATTTTTCGCCGCGTCTTTTCGAAAGCTGGATTGTAGATGCCCATTACAGATCCATCGCCACCCACTAGAGGTATGATTGACCAAGAAAAGTATGTCTCTTCCAGGAAATCGTGCCGCCAGAGCATTAAACAGTCATCGTCCTGTCAAGATTAGCTCGGATTGATTGTCTAGTCGGCCCGATTCGCACCTTCATCGTTGCTTGACCGGTTTGTTGGGCACTTGCAAAAACATCCTTCACATCGTCCCAGATCTCGACCCATGCTTCTCGATAACTTTGGCCCATCAGAGTAGGATGTTTCTGCCCAGCGAGCAGTACATAAGCTGCGAAGTTGTCAGTCCACGCACACTCTACTCTCTAGATGTTCTGTACCTTCGTTGTAGATAGCAACCAAGTCTTCACCCCAATACATAGCAGCTGGATGTGGACTAGCCTTGAGCGGAAGTCAGTATGATAGTATTTCGCTGTACTCATGATACCTGTAATTACCATGATGAGATTACACATCTGCCGAAGATCTGGTGACCAATCCTCTATAGGTCCGATAGCTGTAGAAGCCCAGTCCACAGAGAGAGCAAACTGTATGTGCGGGGGGAGATTGTCCGAGACTGGCAGACGTGTCCAATCAAAGAAACCAATCTCTTTCGCGGAGTCCGACCTAGCAAAGTTGTCACTGTCAACGTCCGCAGCTGTTGCCGCGCTCAGGACGGCTTCATTGGCAGAGGACGGGTAGTACCTCGGTATGAGACTTTCCACTGCTGGTGCACCTGCTACAGCATTATCATGTGTTGTTGAAGGCACCTCTGACTGATCCAGACTTTTGGTGTTGCTATCCGCAGCTATTATTGGAGTTTGTACTGGTTCACTTGGCGACGATTCCACTGACGGTGGAATGACAGCACCAAAGTAGTCGGTTCCTTCTTCTTGTGCATTTGTACTCGATGGATAGGTACTCCTGTCTGATCCTCGTCGATAGCTCGTTGTTGAAGCTGGACTCGGCGTGGGTACTTGTGGCGATCTTGCAAGTAGTGCTGCTGCGGCAGCTTCCGGTGACATAGTGCCCTTGACGATTCGTAATCGTTTGCGTAATGTTGAGCAGGCCCAAGAGATATGACCTGCCTCTAGTGTTGGTAAAGCCAGAGTGAATGTCTCGGTCCCGGAAGTAGGCGACAAAATCCACGTCTTGAAGTGTGTAAATGGCTTCGGTGCCAGCGGACTGCCAACTTCGTCCTGCAAACCCCCGGCAACAGCCTCTAACAATCCATGATACTGTCTCAATGCCTGATTCGGGCATAGTATCTGTAGTGAGTTTCCAGAATTGTAGTTAGCTTGTTCACCCAGATCCACCACGAATGTTGGTCTATTGTCTAGATCCAGGATCTCAAGAATACCAATCTGGCTTAGAAGTCTTGCACCGTCGGAGGTCTCTGCAGAATCTGGTGAATCTAATCGTGAAGAACTGTACCGTTCAACAGATGCGCGACTCCTCGGTGTAGGTCTGCTCGCTGGCGGGCTATTGGTATATGACCCTCTTGCCAGTTTGACCGTCTTCACAGCAGACTCTTCTGACGACGTCTTGCTCAGCATCCTGGCTGCTGCTTCCGAACTAGAAAAACGTGGCGGCAAAATGGGCCGAGCTTTCGACGGCGTGTTGGAAAAGAATAGAGGCGACGGTGGACTGGTAGTATTGATTGATGGTCCAGAGAACGCAAAGTTCTGGAGCTTATGTATCGGCCTCTTGTCTAATCTCGGCTTTTTGAAAGTGGGAGATCTTGCAGGTCGTGTAGCGAAGTCTTCTGTTGCAGTGATAGGACGCTTCAGGATCGAGACTGTGTCTGGGGTGGTGACAGGTAGAGCGGTGTCCTGAACAGCTGCTGGGAGGGAAAGGCGTAGTTGAGTAGCCACTCGTGACTCAGATGCTGTTGCTGAAGGGTGACGAGTCAGACTCGAGGCCCATGTGCGACGAGCTTGCAGACCAGGAGCAACTATTGTCTGTTGTTGGTCGGCAGTTGGTCGTCCGGTCCCGTCCAGTGGTGGTGCGCTGATAGGATTGGCTGTGAATGGTCTCGTTGTAAAAGAAGTGTCGGTCAGAGTGGAAGCGACCTGTGCAGTAGGCTTCCTCAATCAGTTGATACACATTCCTGCATCATCCTCTGGCTATGCACGTACGGGAGAAGTCTGGCCAGTAAATATAGATCGTGGGGTCATGGATCAGTGCAACAGCTACCGGCGCTGTGCTAGGCGTATGCAAGACATTGAACACAACAACGATCGTGGAGAGTAGTAGCAAGGGGTATATCGGGCGAGTATGTTGCTAAGCGCAGCACGTCTGGAGCTTGTTCCTGAAACTCAGATAGCTACGAGACGAACTGCCAGTATGCAGTATGTTCTTGACTCAGGTCGTCGTCTTTCGCGATAGCTGGTTGGCCCAATGCCGATCAATATTCAGCCCTATGTGCAGCAAGCAAGGGAGCAACACGTAACAAAATAAGGTTCGGATCTTGGAAAGGGTATTTATTTACACTTGACATCACTCCTGTTCATGCCTCTCGTCATGCACAGATTGTGAGGTGCAGTGTTAGTCCTGCGTGACGGAGCATGTAAAGGACGAATGCAGAACTCGTAGTCATATCGTTACTCTAAGCAGGAGTGTATGCAAGGTGGTCACAGACGACCTGGGGTAACCTTTAAGCTTCGAGAGGGCGACATTACTCTATTCCAGGTTGTTATTCATGGGCAAGTCAAACATTCTTCACTGAGCAGCATCGAGGAAAGGAGAGCCAGTTAGCCAGCCACTGCTTCAGTATCACAATAGCATGAGTTGGAGCAGCTATTCTCAGAGACAGCCTGGAGGAAGATGCTAATCAAGCAGTTAGAGCTCACCTATAGCACAACCGGAGATATCTGGGAGAGTGCCATATGAACGACGTGGATTCGGAGCAACCGACAACCTGACCAGATGTTTCGGGGTTTGCCGCACCCAGATTTAAAACTGAGATGACTGAGGTTCAGATCAAAATCAAGATCAGGAAGCGGCTGAGGCTGAGCCGCTTAGACAGCCAACCAATCCCTCGATGCACTTCACTTCTTAAGCTGGGGGCACAGTGATATGATGTGATGGGATGTGATACCGAGTGACATACCACGTTGACGCAACCCTAGTTGCTCTGATAGGCGAGCCAAATGTCTCAGATAGGCCAAGCAAACCACGCAGCACGTACGGACGGGCCCTGATCCGAGGCCTTCAGGTGGTCGTTCGGCTCGAGGCAGACACGATATGGGTTGTGCATCACCCCGTGCTCCTCCAAACGCAGCCATCATTCTTTGACATGACATGTAGCTTGGTATATACTTAATTCTATGCATCCAAGGCAAGCTTATCGCTCTGGTAGCACACAGACCGACGCTTGGCTCCGGTCTGAAGAGTGCCGTAGCCAAAACGGTCATATTCCGATTCTTTGGAAACCATGCGAAAAATGTGGAAGCCCCCGCCTAATCGAACTCCAATCGAACTCTAAGACCTTAAGATCTTTGGCTGTCTGACCGACCCACGGCCCCGGGACTTGACCTGCTTGCACGCTGAACAGCCGAACCCACTCTCCTCCCACCTGTCACTCTCGTTCTCTATTTTACAATACCTGCCACTTCCCCCGGAATGATGCGCAATGAGCGTGTAAGCCTCCCTCCTCCTCCAACCATGATGGCCGCAGCGGACTACCTGCCAATTGTCCATTTGCCTGTTCTGCTGCTCTTTGTTTTCTTTTGCGCGAAACTCTTTACTCTTGTTATGAAACACGATTCCAAGCACTCCAAACTGATCACCACTCCGCCCTCGTCTAGCAAGACCACCGACGACGCTAGGCCAACTACAAGCGAGCAACGACTTGCCCAAAGCTACCCAGACCTCAGATCGTATCCTCAATTCGGCAGGCGCTACCACAACTATCACAAAGGAATCTATCCATTTCCCTGCGACGAGGTACAGCAGCTGGCCGTCCTTCTTGGAACACAACTTATCTCACATTCGTAAATAGATCGAACAAGAACGATTGGACGTATATCATCAGGTCTACCAAACAGCAAGAGATGGGCTGTTGTTCTGCGCGCCAATAGACACGACCAATGATTTTGTAGTTCTAGATGTCGGCACCGGAACTGGCATTTGGGCGCTGGAGGTTGCAGAGTACGTTGGTCACTGCTTCATGTTCTTTAGCGTACTAACAATCCCTCTGCAGAACCTGGACTCGCACAGCCAAAGTATGCTTTTCAGCGCATGGTCACACACGATCCGACTAACGAGATCTCAGGTCGAGGGCATCGATCTGTCGTTCATGCAGCCGGCCAAGTACGTACATCACTTCTCAGGTTCCTCCTTGACTTTTAGCTCACGGGTTTTTAATTGCAGCGTCCCACCGAACATATCTTGGCACGTCCCACGCGACTTTGAAGAAACAGCTTGGGGTGTAGCAGAAGAAGCATTCGACTTAGTACATGTCCGGGGTGCGTGTGGTGCGGTAGCAGAGTTGAGCGTGCTCTACGAAAAAGTCAAGAGGTACACACCTGTCCAACGTCCTGCGCATGTCATCTCCTGCTTACAAAACACTCAAGACACCTGAAACCTGGAGGCTACATTGAGCTCGTCGAGATCGACTACGAACCCCGATGCGACGACGGTTCACTACCGACCGATCCCCTCTGTACCTGGTACGAGTACCTCAAAGCCGCCACGAAGAGGATGCATCGACCCATCGAGTACAACCCCCACACTGGTACAATACTCAAGACTGCAGGCTTTGTTGACATCGTGGAGCATAAGGTCATCAAATTACCAATGAACTCATGGCCCACAGAAGATGAGAAAGAAAGGGAGATCGGACGCTGGAACGTCCTAGGACTGGTAGACAGTATCGAGGCATGGTCACTCAAACCACTGATCGAAGTCAACGGCTGGGACGAGAAGACTGTAAAATCCATTGTGGAAGATGTGAGGAAGGCTGTCAAGTCGAGGAAGGTGCGGGCGTACAACTTACTGTAAATGTTCTTGACCTCGGATCGCAGTGAAAGCATGCTGACGTCTTCATAGGCATGTCTGGACTGCTCGTAAACGACAGTAGTTGCTACGAGTGGCAATCGACATTGCACGCAATGATTGCAAGCCTTTTTAGTGCGCAGGTTGCACAGAATACGCTCTTAAGAGCTTCGCCAAGACAGTCACGACGAGTTGGTATGTGTAGCTATACTCTGGCCAGGCTTCGTTGATCTCAAGGGGGATAGCATCAGGACCCTTGTCTGCCATCTTCTTCGCAGCATCACCAGGACCACAGTTGTTGGAAGCAGTAAGGCAGTACTCCAAAAGTCGGCATACAGCTCGACGCAGCCAAATACTGCAATGTCACCTCCAGGCTGAGGATGACAAGTACTTACCATGTACAGGATGGAGATGGGCTCAAACTGCACATATAGGATGACTGAAGGACAAGGAATGTTAGTGAGGATATGATACCGTGATGAGAGACTTGATGCCAATGTTCAATGAGTGATGATTCAGTATATAGACCTTTTTGCTTTTCACATGAGAAGCTCTAGTTGCTTCGTGATTGAGATATGCTTACAGATCGACTCCCGTGCTTACACTTCTCCCTTGCGTGTTTGCTTGGTATGGCAAGGTTGAGGTGTTTATTCGACCTTGAAGTACAAGCATCACCAAGTCTAGCAACCTGAAACTTGACCTTGAAGTACTCACTCACCCACCTGGATCTCTCCGCTGCCCAACAATCCCCTTGTACTAGATTTGCCATATATGCTACACAAAGATGGTGTATAGTCGTCGTCAGCGTGATGATGGTCTACAATATCCTCCTCCTGCCGATTTCGCGAACCGCAAGCATTCGGCTCCTGAAACATCTCCACATCTCCACATCTCCACAATTGCCAATGGCTTTTCCGACCTCGGTGGTGGAGGACAACAGCTTCCCAAGCTATAAGCTACATGCACACTCGCAATCTTGATTGACTTCGTCACCATACCTTCCAGTCGCCTCCGAAGTCTTCACTTTGAACGCCACCATGTCAAGCGCAGAAGCACCCACGACCAGCCACACTGGCGAATTCCGCAAATACCTCCCTGATCTCTCGATACCACGCTTCCAGATGATGAAAGAACAAGATGCGCATGTATATGCGGAAGCTTTCAAGACAGGACATCAGCCACCCTGGCTGTATAGTTTGTACCAATTCTGGTTGTCGTTGTTAGAAGAGCCCTTCAAGGGAATCACATCTGACGGTATGCAAGACGTATAACCTAGGCGACGGCACAAGAGACTGACGCTACTGTGCAGGCACTGTACAACGAGATCTCTTCCAGCTACGGGACGAAGGCATACCAATAGAAGACATAACATCGGCCGCAGAGACCGTGCTTTCTCATTGCACACCTGAACAGACCGCACGTCTATGCTACCACATCGACAGTCCCGAATGGCGCACCTGGTCAAACCCAGAATTCCTCCTCAGCGACAAAGGCCTCCGCCTCGATGAACTCTCCCCCACTCTCCGCAATTCAATCCTGTCCGTCCTCTCAGCATCCCTCTCCCCGGAAGGCTACAACAAAGCCATCTCGGCCATGCGCATCAACGGCTTCCTAGGCACGCTCGTCGACTCACCTCGCGTCATGAATGAATACTCCTTCAACTTCGTCCTCTTTGGCAGCCCTTCCACAACCAGCCCGTGGGGATTCTCCCTATACGGCCACCACCTCTGCCTCAACCTTTTCTTCTACCGACGCCAGATCGTCCTTTCTCCCTGGTTTACTGCCGCCGAGCCAAATGAGATAGATTCGGGTCCTTATGCTGGCACGCGCATCCTCAAACGAGAAGAATCGTTAGGTCTCGAACTGATGCAGTCACTCCCATCCGACCTGCAGACCAAAGCGCAGATATACCCCACTCTTCACGACCCCGCCATGCCTGCAGGCCGCTGGAACCGTGACGAGCAACGCCACCTCTGTGGCGCCTACCGCGATAATCGCATCATCCCCTACGAAGGCATCACGTACGCCTCGCTTCCGCCTCATGCACAATCTGTCCTTCGCTCCATCATCGAGGAATACCTCCTCTACCTCCCCTCAACAGCACGCGCCATCCACCTCGAGCACGCCCTCTCCTTCCCCGAATCCTGCTACTTCAGCTGGATCGGCGCATTCGGCGATGACGATCCATTTTACTTCCGCGTGCAAAGTCCGGTATTGATTGTGGAGTTTGATCATCACAGCGGAGTGTTTCTTGGCAATGATGAGCCGGCGAAGTTCCATGTGCATACGCTGTTGAGGACGCCGAATGGAGGAGACTACGGAATGGCGTTGAGGCCGCTGTTGGTGACGGCGAAGGATCAGGTGTTTGAGTGGGAGCCGGAGGGGGGAGCGAAGGTTGGTGGACATGCGTCGAGGAAGTTGTAGGTGACCGATGTCAAGTCGGGAAGGAACATCACAGCACAATGCACAACAATGGGATCCCTTCCCAACGAGCTAAGAGCTCTCGCGGACATACAGAGGTCTTATCGTACTGCATTTTACATCAGGGCTGAAGTCTGCTCTACATTCGTTCTGTCTGCATCAGATCTGTTTCAGAAACAGCCACCATTTCTTGGCAGTTTAGACAAGTGATCGTCGATCTTGTTCTCTTCTCATCTTCTCACATTTTTCATTCACGCTCTTCCACGCCTTGATCTCACACCAAGATTGGTCTCGATTGTTTGATGTAGTCAAAGACCTGTTGTATCAAACAATACTAGTGAGAAACCATCTACTTTTGTCAGGCTCTTCCTGCATTCAGAGGTTGTATTGACTCTGGGAACTCTCTCCCACACCTTCGTCGCGCAACAGCTTGCTCTTGTCCAGCTAGCTACCTCACACGGCCATTGTGTCATGAGTGAGGTATCAGTGCTGCCCACTTTGCACAACCCTGATGGTAATCAAGATCAGTCTGGAGTGAGCCGTATCACAGAAAGCTCACTTATTGTCAACAGGATTGATCATGGATCCAGAAGTTGTGAGCTCAGACGTTGACGAAGAGCCTCATTTTCAGGCTTCTACCGACCAGGTCAAGTAGATTAACAGTCTTCGCGGCCGTTACCAGAGCTCCAACTAACTTAGTCTCAGCAGCCTCGGCGACGCTGTAACTATTCTCATCGGGCCCTCGGACCAAGTTCAGCCTGCATAAAGATGTTCTCATTCAATCATCAGACTACTTCGCGAAAGCCATTGCTGGACCATGGACTGAAGCACAGACTGGTATTTTCAAACTCCCAACCGAGAAAGTGCAGGTTTTCAAGCTTTTCGTGCAGTGGCTTTACATCCGCAGGATTGAGGCATTGAATACCGAGGACCTGCAAGAGTTTCTGGTGGAAGCATGGTGTTGCGGTGAACGTCTGCAGGCACGCAACTTCAAGAATGTGGTCGTTAGCATGCTCTTTCGTGATTGGGCCTCGTACTATCCAGGTTACCCAAGAAACTACGACATCGCAGTGCTAGCATATGAACAGACCACACCTGGAGCATCGCTCAGGAAGCTGGTGATTGACAAGTTCTCGCGCCATGCCAGCACAAACATGACTCTCTATAGCTCCGAGGAACTTCCTGTCGACCTACTGGCAGATCTGACCCACCGCATGTTCGAAAACATCGCGGCATTCAACGAGACAGGTATCCTGACAGCTCAACCCCAGGCTCGGCTGGACTACAATATCTGTGAATGTTACCACGAACACGAAGTTGAATCACCGCTCTACACAATGCGCCAAATCAAGGCGTCCTACCGGCCCTACATCGGGACACAGATTTGTCTGAGATCAAGAAACTAGCAACGTTCGAATACTGCTATACTGCAAAACTTGCGGAGACGATTTGAGGACTTCAGAATGCTGGTCTATGGCAGCGAACGCAGTCGCAGAATATAGATTTCAAGTTGAAAAGTCTTGAGGAGAGTGCTGCTCGGATTCTAATCTGACTTGTATTCTGATACTGTAGTTGCAGCGTACCTTTGTCGATGCAATTCTGCTTTCAGTAGACTACAGGATCAGCTCATCATGTCGTGATGATTTGATTAGCATATCTGACTCCGGCTATACAGTCTGGAAACCAATAACATGCTATATACTCCATTGTGATTTCAGTATCAAGACGTCAGAAGCCAATGACATCGGCAGCAGCGCGACAAAGTGGTTTGTTGGAGCATATCAAAATGTTTCTCTGCATTACTGTGAATTTCTCCTGAGTTTTCATTGCTTGCGTCTGTTCGTGTCTCTCGTTATTTACTGTTGTCATTACGCTGTATCTTTCAGTCATGTACACTGAGCCCACTCAGCATCTGTCTTTGACTGCCACTCGTCCAACAACCATCATCTATACCTCGCCTTCTCATCCCCATACACCGGCGGCTGGCTGGTGCCATACGCCAGCCCCTGGCTCTGACTCTGCTGACCATGACCTTGGCTCCCACCTTGCTCCCCACCCTGCCCCTGCTCATTCACCACAACCTCTGTCTCTTATAC
>Ga0268250_10000466_pt1 | contig 19187 bp, 10 predicted proteins | sample AgamicAsSfe_FD_200448 | JGI IMG/M metagenome (GOLD analysis project Ga0268250, IMG submission 200448) | Agave microbial communities from Guanajuato, Mexico - As.Sf.e (v2) (version 2) | ecosystem: Host-associated > Plants > Phyllosphere > Phylloplane/Leaf | place: Guanajuato, Mexico | collected... | reverse complement strand
TTTCTTGAGCCAGCTGCCGTAGAAGAACTTGTTCTGCCATGGTCGAGGTAAAGCGCTCAGAGCCTTCAAAGCAGTGGCGTTGAGTTCTCTAAGGTCGTTTGTTCCTTCAGTCAAGAGTTCCATACGCTTGAAGACCTCTTCATAGGCGTCATTCTGTCCCGAAGCACCCAGGAATTGTTCTGAGACTTCTTTATTAGGACCACGCAGCATCATGTCGCGGAAGACGGCCAGAGCGTAGTCCTTCTTGTTGTGCTCGAGGAAGGTGAGTGAAACAACATCGTAGTCCTCCATATTCATGTCTTCGCCCAGCTTTTGACTCATGAGGACGTAACATCCAAAGGCGGTTTCGTCCCTTCCGGTTCGGAGATTGGCGTCGAGAAGGGTGATAATTAAGCGAGGATCGTGCTCGGGGAAGCGATCGAAGAGTTGCATCATGATTGTGTTGGCTTTTGCGACGCGGTCGTTCTGTGCAAAGAGTCGTACTCCGAGAGCTAGAACCTTCTCGGAAGGAGTCGAAGTGGAGTCAAAGATGTATTGCCACGAAGCAACAGCCTCTTCGTTCTTGTCAAGAGCGAGCAGTGTCTCAACAAGGACGAGAGACTGCTCAGGCATGATTTCCATATCTACTAGAGTCATATCGCGCAGAAGTTGAGCCATATGGTGCAAGCGCTCGGGATTGGTGTGAGATTCGACAGATTGAGAGTCCCAGATCAGCTGCCAGGCCTTCTTGGGGATCATGCTCGATAGAGCAGGAATGCTGTACCTCGCACGTCCGTACCATCTCCAGAGATCCTTTCTCCGCGCGACAGAGTGGGGTTGTAGAGCAGCCTCGCGGAGAGACATATTGAATTTCTTGAGAAGAGGCACAGTCAATGGAGGCATGTCCAGACTAACATTGAGGCCGTCGGTGAGTTCGGTCTGGTGCTCGTTGCGTGCGGCCAGAGCCTTTTCCATCTTTGCTCTGTCCTCAGGCTCCATAGCAGCCAGCATGTCCTCGTCGGAATCTTGATCCTGGTATTCGCTCAGCTCTTGCTCCAGGGCGGCGATCTTCTGTCTCAGCTCTGCGGCTTCCAGCTCTTCTGGATTGCCGGCGATACGGCGGGTAGCACCAGTCTCGACATCTTGTTCGAACCAGCGGACAGCTTCTTCCTCTTCGTCGTCCTGTGGAGCGTTGCGGCGAGCAGGCGGTGGTGAAGGAGCGGCGAGTCGTCCCTTACGGCCAGTGCGCGGGGCGATGCGTCTAATGTTGGTCGAAGCAAGGCGACATGCTTGCTGGAACAGTCGCGGTTGTAAAGTGCTTCTCCTCAGGCTGAAGACGTGCATCAAGTTTGTTGGATGTAGGAATGTTGCACAAGCGAAAAGTCAAGAATAATTGTATGGCAAGAACCATCAACTTTTTTGCTTCTGACAGAGCTTCGTCATTGTCTTGTTGCCAACACGTTTGACTGCATTGCCAACACACTCACACGTTCCACTCGGTCTACACTCCCGAATCTTTGTTTACGCAGCCTTGGTTCCACTGACAATGCATGTGGAGAACCATGGACTTCCAAACGTGCTATGTATATGACCCAGCCGCTCGTAATACCGATCGCCCAGTGGAAAAGCGCCGAGTTGAGCCATTGCAAGGTCTCCAAACCTCTTGGCCTCTTCGTAGGTCTTTATACCAACGCCTATGGACCAAACAGCAGCATCGTCTTAAGGTAGAAACATCCGTCTATATTCCGTCTTCTATGCTGACAATCAATCAGACTCTGCTCCTGGAAATCAACGAATCAACCATCAACCATATCTCTACTTTTGTTGAATCCACTCTTCCTCAGCCAGCTCCTGGCAAGGTCTCTTCAGCCATCATTCTCACTGGTCCTAGCATTGCATCACACGCTTTGCTCTTTTCCCAGTTGTCCAGCGGCATTAGCCAATCTGATGGAAGCATCTTCATTCCTTTGACCTCTGCCTTGGCTCCTAATCTCAAAACTCTGCTCAAAAACCTCATCTCGAGAGGAACTTCTTCTGATGCTCAGTCTGATGATGAAGACGAGGTCGATGCTGTCAAACCAACTCGCAAACGTACACGTCTGCTGAACTATGATCTTCAACTGCTATACGACTATACACAAGAGAAAGAATTATCCCGAGTTGTTGTTGCATTTCAAGACTGTGAAGCCTTCGATGGCGCGCTTCTATCGGATGCAATCGAGCTATTGACGTAAGATCCATCTCAACCCTCAGAGTCAATCCCGGCTAACCTCTTCAAAGTCGTTGGCAAGACAGAATTCCTTTTGTCTTCTTCTTCGGTGTTGCTACATCCATCGAAAACTTTTCTGTCAAGTTGTCCAAGAAGGCTACTCGATGCATCCACGGTCAACGATTTGATGTTGTCAAGGCAGAAAGCGCTCTCGAACAGATCACTGATGCATTGTATTCGTCTCCTGATTCAAGTACACCGAGTCTCTGGTTGGGTCCGGGAATATGCTCTGCTACGCTGCGTCGTCAACGAGAGCATATTCAGAGTCTCGACGCGTTCGTGGATAGTGTTCAGGTATGACTTTCGGCCGCCGATTGGTACACCTTGTGCTGATCGATCACAGTATGCATACCTATCACACTTTTATGCCAATGCTCTTAGCATCTTCCTTGACGACACTGTCGCAGAGGCAGATATCTCAGCTGAACACTTTGAAGCGCTACGAAATCTGCCTTCTTTCCAACAGTAAGTCGTTACAGTCTCCTTCTCCCTGATCTTGCTGACAGTCACAGTCATGTGGAAATACTGCTCGAAGACAGTGAAGCTCTGGTACCTCAGCGCCTTCTGAACAGCAGCGGGTACCTCCTGGAATATCTCAAATCGCAAATTTTGGCCGGACATCAAGCTCTGGAGAAGATCTTGAGCACGGTAGAGTTGATTATGATACTTCAGAAGCGGGTACCAGCGTTACAACAGCAGCTCAAGTCGGCTCTACTAGTCGATGCTCTCGCTGGTCAACTTCGAGATTCCAACTTTGAGAGAAACTTGTTCATGTGCTTGAAGAAGTCAAATTCAGAGGCTCTACTGCTGACACTACAGGATATCCTATCAACTACATCTGGAAACCTGCATAATACATGCACTAAGCTACTCGCCGAACTCGAAAAGCTACAAGCCCAACAAAAAGACGGCGAAACCCTCCGCAGCGAACAAGATCTCCACAACGCAACCCTGCGAACAACAGTCGTCGCCAAAAAGGTCGAACTCAGCAAGCAAAAGTCTACCCTCACAAAATCCGACGCCGCATACTCCGATCTCCTACGCCGCTTCATCGAAGCCCTAGAAAAACACTTCGACGCAACTCTCATCAATCCCAAAGACTTGGTTTTCAATGAGATTCTCATGTATGATCTCAAGTCACCTCATCGCGATGTGTTTACCCCAAAGCCCAGAGCCGCTATCGAGCGTGCTCTGGCTTCTCCACACGATTACTTGGACTGTGAGTGTTGTGCGCCGGATGCAGGGACAGGTGTTGAGAATACGTTGGCGGCTACACAGCCTTCGACTGCTATTTTGTATCAGTTGTATCTGGAGGGCGGCGCTTTGATGAATGTTGCTGATCTGCGAACTGCATTCGTGACGGTGTTGGGAGATGGCCAGGATGACACTTTGACAAAGTAAGTGGTTGCGAAGAATGGTGGTGAAGTAAAGATGTTGTGCTAATCGATATATGTGTAGTGCTTTATTCCAGCGTTCTCTGGCTGAATTGCGATATCTGGGACTGGTGAGAGGTACAAGGAAGAAAGCAGACCATGTCATGAAGATATCGTGGAAAGGAGTCTAGAAGCCATGACCACAAAAGTACAACAACACACGACCAAAAAGAAATAACAAGTACCATGAGCTGGATTCGAACCAGCGACCTCCCGATCCCTGAAAGAGTGTGTTTAGAGAAAGCGAACGAACTTAAAGAAAGTGTAGGATCGGGTGTGCTGACCACTGCACCACCACGGCTTTTTTGCTTGTTGAAGGGGATAAACAAACCATCGTATATAAGTGTTGGTACAAACAGTGGTTCGTCACTGGAAGTTGAGGTGGCATGAGGGAGTTTAGATGCGTTTCTCATCCAGCCGAAGATATGCCTCAAACCTTTATATTCGAGAATCTCAAGTTGCTCTCCACCAAGAAAAGCCGTGGTGGTGCAGTGGTCAGCACACCCGATCTGGTATCCTACGTTCGCTCTACCCTACGCTCGCCTTACCTAAGCTCCTAAGTCTCTCTCTCGAGGGTCGGGAGGTCGCAAGTTCGAATCTTGCCTACGGTGCTTTGTATTGGTTCCTTTTCTTTTGGCCTTTGTCACATTGTGTGAGTATTGCGTTACAATAGCTTTTACATTTCTGTTTCAAGACGTTATGTTCGGCGCCGGCATGCAAGCTCTTTTAACTTCTTTCCCAAGCTTCGACTCGTGTCTCTCTAGCCTAGCAACACTGTGGCTCTGGAAAGTTGCAGAATATATTCTCCTTTGCTGTCTAACCAATAAACAAGAAATTCTACCAAAGTATAGGAAGGCAAGGTCGTTGATGAGATATGCTCGTTGCTTTTGCTCAATGACAAGCAGCGCTCTTTGTAACAGTGGAGTTGCCAAACACCAAGTAACCCACAAAAGCACCCACTCCGACAGCCAACATGATCCATCCATTGTAAGTCATGAAAAGCAACCTGCGTTTCCACAATAAGCCTCTGTCCTCAGAAGACGAAGGCCAGAATTCTACTCCGAAGAGGAGTAATCCCTGTAGCTGAAGTAGGCCAATAGAGGAGGTGAACTTACATGATGAAAAAGGAATAAAACACTTGAATGGCGTACAACGCAGCTTTGATAGTCTTTGTCTTTGCATACGCGTCGGCAGCAGAGCGTCCTGATGCGAGCAATGAGCTTTCTTCTTGGTCGTCTTTGGTAAAAAGCGCAATTTAGCGACCTCGTTCAAAAAGTCTCGCGCAAACAAAAGCAAAGGTATGCGCATAGATGACTTCGGTGCTGAAAGGGCAGAGGACAAGAGGATGAAAACTTACTCGGCATATCATCAATCTCCTTTTGAACTCTGGCTTCGTAGCGACGAGAGATTTCGCGGACGAGTTCGTAGCCGGCGGTTAGTAGCATGACGCCGAGCAGAGACCAGAGAAGTGACATGGTGGAGGTGACGCGCCAGGATTTGAAGACGATGCAGAGGTTGTTGGTGTCCCATGTGAAGAGCATCTGTTGCTTACAGTCAGTCTCTTTGCTCCTCCGTACTGCTTCGTATTCTTTTGGGAGATGGAGGTCTAAGGCTTACGTTCATGTTGCACATGTTTCCGTGATCCATGCCGCCGTGGTCCATACCGCCGTGACCCATGTTTCCGTGGTCCATGTGGGAGTGATCCATGATGTTCTGATACTGTGAGTTAGAAAGGTCAAACGAAGAGAAAGGAGACAAGACGAGTGGTTCGATAGAATCGATATCGCAACGACGCAACCCGTCTTACAGGTCTCAGCCCTACCAGCCAGCCAGCCAGACAGACCAACCACTCGGAATTAGAGTGAGCCTCTTGTATCTAATCGCCGTATGCTTGGCATGTCCTTCTCCGCGATTTGGACTCCTCCACTTTCTATGACGGGCATTTATAAAACATCTCGACACTTTTTGAGGCTCGCCATTTCTGTTTCTTTCACCAAAGAAGCATGCAGGCATTTAGGACACTGAGCAGACACACATTGAAACGAAACAAAACACTACGCACGCCACTCACACCACTCCTCACCTCCATCACAAGAACCGCAACAATGTCCACCACAACACCCTCCAAACCCACAACCACGCCCCTCGGTAACCCCTTGAACATTCCAAAATGGTACATCCACCCATCCTCGCTACCTCCAGCAAGTTCCAGACTGACACCATGATAAGGCTAGAACAAAACTCGCACCTCCTCAAACCCCCAATCAACAACTACTGCGTCTACTCAAACCCAATGACCGTCATGATCGTCGGCGGGCCCAACGCACGAACAGACTACCACATCAACAGCACCCCCGAATTCTTCTACCAATACCGCGGTCGCATGCTCCTCAAAACCGTCTCCCCAGACGGCTCCTTCCGCGACATCTACATCGACGAAGGCGAAATCTTTCTCTTGCCGGGAAATACACCGCATAATCCAGTTAGGTTTGCAGATACTGTGGGTGTGGTGATTGAGCAGCCTAGACCTGAGGGTGAGGAAGATAGGCTCAGGTGGTATTGTGGGGGTTGTGGGGGTGTGGTGCATGAGAAGAGTTTTGTGTGTACGGATTTGGGGAGTCAGATTAAGGATGCGGTGAATAGCTTTGGAGAAGATGAGAAGGCGAGGACGTGTGGGAAGTGTGGGGAGGTTTGTGATGTTAAGCCCAAGCCAGAGGTTATGGAGAAGATGAGGACGGGTCCGCATGATGCTTGAGTGTTGGCATGATAGTTGGAAGCGACGAATACAGTTGGAAGTCACGAAAGAGATGCAAAGATTGTGACAACGACACGATGCACACACGAACGGCTCCTGGTACCAGGTAAATGATGGTTGCTAGACATAGAGACGCCGTCCATATCTTATATCATTCGGTCAGGGGTATATGAACGCCTTGTGTCGAAAACGCCTTGCTCTGCCCAGTCCAAAAATAAAGGAAACAATGATGACAAACCGAATAATGCAATCCATCATCCCTCATCATCCAAATCACCTCCCCAAGACCACTCAAAAAGCCTCGATCCCTGACACACCATAATCGTCGGTCTCCCATCCGCCGTCTGAACAAACCTCAATCTATTAATCCTCCCCTTTTCCTTGCTCGGATTGGCTCCACTCAAGCTCCCCATCAAGCTCCCACTCTTTAGAGAATGCAGCTGGATCACATTATCATCGTCTGCGGTTGCTAGCAACTGTGCATCAGCCAACACATCCATGGCGACACTGGGACGTTCGGTCTTTGTGGGTGCTAAGCGTAGCAGAGCTGGCGATGGCGAATGAGGGCCTTTGGGTGAGGAAGTCATGCGTGTGTCGTAAATGCTTGTGCTGGTGAATCCGGAGACCAGGACGCGTGAGCCATCGTGTAGACTGCGGACGCCGGTTACACCGCTGGAGTGCTTGAAGCGCAGGGATGAACCTCGTGCTCTGGCGTCCCAGAGGTACACGGGACTGGACTTTGTGCCGCCGACAGCCACGTTTGGTGTCAACCAGTCGATGGAGCGTACATCCTCCTTCAGCGCGTGGTGTTGCAGCAAATCTCCTGTCGACGTCATCATGTAGACTCCCTCTGAGCTTCCAATGGCAATGATATCTCTGGCTGCTCCTGTGGGACATGGACTCGCTGTCCAAAGTGCCGTTTCGTCTTTGCCCAGCATGGAGTAACTCGGCGCCGGCGAATCCAGGATAGGTGGCCCTCCATCTGCTGCATCGATATTGCTCGCCATACCCGCCACAAACACATTACCGGGATGTGTTCTGTCATATGCAGTCGCCACCAACGTCCTGCTTTGACTGACGCACACACTACTGATATCACTCCTGAACGCGGCTACATCATAGGCCTCCCTCTCGTTCCCCAACCACTGCACGCGTCCAAAGTTCCTTGATCCAAGCGCCATGAGAATCGCATCGCTTTCCTCATCCAGAAAGAAATCGTGTATGTTATCACGTTTGCCACAGCTTTCGCAACTTTTGAGGGAAATGGATTCGTAGCCTTGAAGTTGAGAGGATAGAGCGTAGAGACGTGCTTCAGAGTTCAAGAACGAAGAACGACCTTGTTCGCGCCAGAGTGCTATGCCTGCTGCAGAGGCCGAGTCGAGGATTTTTGAGCGGCGCACGGTTTGGGTCTCGCGTTTTTGGCGGTGGGCGGCTGTTCTTTTGCGTTTCTGCATACCATTGTGTTAGATTCTGTAATCTTTCATGATGAGGTTTGCTTTTGTATCCGGTTCGAACGTGTTGCATGAAGGGTCATGGCGAAGAATGATATTGAAAATTCAGACATCAAGGTGTTTTTGTGGTGCATATCCTGTAAAGCATGTTCTCGAGAGTGTTTGTCCATTGGATCATCGAGTCCACGACTCTCATCACCAAGAAATCCAGGAGTCTAGAATCCAGGTAAAATCATTTTGCCGAAATCCAGTTGTCCATAGTTCCGGAATTGTAGCCAGCTTCCTTCCACTAGCTAGCTTCACACACTCCGTCTAGATGGTAGAAGAGAAAAGATAAGACTTACTCTAGACAACTCTTTCTCCTTCTTCACATTTTCATGCGAGTATTTAGCACCCTGCGGCGCCACATGATTCGCCTGCACTCGAAAGTATTTTCCCTTCTCAGCGTCTGTTTTTGCAAGGAGCCCGTCAGATCTGTTTTACTTCGAGATTGAAAGTCTGTTCCGAGAACATTTGTTGCGAAAACGATGTGACGTTCTTACCATAGTAAAAACCAGGGATCTCTCGTTGCGCCATAAGAGTTTGAGAATGATGTGTTTATGTTATGTCTTGTTGGAAGAAGTGAAGTTGAGGCTCGGGTTGGTGAGCATGAAGATTGTGGATCGCACAACTGAAGGTTGCCTGCCAGCGTCATTCGTACGTGTCCGTGCGTGCCTCAGCGTGCAGCGGCTCGGTCCGCGCTCCCGAGAGGCTTCAGATCAAAGCTCGCGTTCTGGATGGAATGCCCATCAGAGTGATTGCGATAAAGGCTTGGATGAAAAGGAGTGTGAATACGTATGATCGTGCTTCAGGCTACGAGACCAGCAATCTAAAAAATTGAAACGGAGGATTTGCACTGGTTTGTATGGAATCAGAATCAGAGCGCAATAGCATAATCTTGCCTACGTATTGTAGCAGAGGGGTATCAGAGTTACATCAACAGCAGAATAGAAAAACCCATATAACAAAAGAAAAGCAATGAGGGGTTGTGTATCTTCAGCTCCCTGCCATGCCGTGGTGATGTTTTCACCGCTGGTCCACCATGTTAACATCTACTTTGGTCCAAGAAAAGCAAAAACGCCATGCCACCAAAACTCCATGCTATGCTTCCAATGTGCAACCTGTTTTTCGTTGCTCCAAATTGTGGTGGTTGAGCGAAGGTTTTGCTCAAAGTCCAAGTTTCATCTCGTATTTCAAATTCTTGCTGGCACACCATTCTCTCAGCAGTGCATAACCAACTCGGACTGCGATGAGAGGCTCGGTATCCATTCCGAGCGGTAGAGTAATATCTCCAGCGTAGCGACCAATCTTGACCTCGTCCTCGGCTCCCGTTCCAGATGTGTTGCTGTTCATAGCCTTTTTCCATGTCTTCGGGAATGATGACATGATGGTTGATAGAGATAATTTCGAGCTTCCATCTTTGGAAACTTTGAGACCAGTCGAAGCTGCATTATGCAGCGCGCGCGTTTCCTCAGGCGTCATGTCTTGTGGTCGTTCGCGTATGGTCGTCAAGCGTAACACGATCATCGCATTGCACACAGCCCCTAGCTGACATGCCACACCATCGAGAGCTGGGAAGTATTGGCATCGCGTACGGACAAAGTTGATAAACGCCGGTATCGTCGCCCAAGTGTGTCCACCATCCAAAGGTGCAGGCGGGTTGCGGGCGGCAAGTCCGCGGTCGGTACAGTAGAAGGAGAGCATGAATAACAAAATAGACTCGAGAGACATGGCGGCAGCCGTCTCACGAGGTCGAGCATCAGTGTGGCCGTTATTGGACTCCGCCTTGTCCAAAGCCGAGACGGCATGCTTCAATTCTCGGCCCAAGTTTCCGATTCGAGCTGCTTCGATTACCCAAGCTTTCGACTCAGCTGTCTTAATGCTGCCCGATGAGGGGGATGGTTTAGTGACACCATTGACTTGGCGTGAAGACTGTGGTGTGCCATTAACCATACTGTCGGTCGACTCGACGCGTTTCATAGCAGCCGAAGTACGAAGGTCTTTGGTAGCACTGCGGGCAATAGGTGTGGCTTTCTGCACTGCGAGAGTGGCAGACGAGGGTGTACTAGGCTCTTGCTTTGCGGTGGACGGCTCAGGCTTGACGACCTTCTTGCGTTTCGACTCGGGGAGTGGCGTGTCTTCTTCTGCTGGGCGTGGTCTCTTTGCTGCTTGTGGTGTGGCTTGCGCTGGAGCTGTTTGTTTCTCCGGGGGTAGTACACGAATGACTTGAGATTGCGGTTGTGGTTTCATCTGCAAATATCGACCGATGTTCTTGCGCATACTCTTAGGAATTTTAAGTTGGACGACAAGTGATGAGGGGGTAGAATCTTGTTCTTCTTCTTGGGGTGAGTCGCGTGTTTTGGGCTCAGGAATGTTTGGCGGATGCTTGCGCGACTGTTCGGCGACTGGCGGTAGTGGGGAAGGTAGACGTTTCGATGCATGCTTGTGTCGAGATGGCTGGTATGGATTTGCCTCCAAAGAAGCTATTATGCTAGGAGGGAGAGTTGGTGATATTAGGCGGGGTGGTAGGAGGGGTTGTTTTGGGGGGTTTTGGGTCGGTGAAGGTCGAGGTTGTTGTGGTTGCTGTGAGCGGTCGCGCAGTGGAGATAGCATGCGTGGTAGATTTGCAGAGTCGCGTGACTTGAGCGACTGTGAGGAAGTCGACTCGGACAGCGTCTTGTTATGTTTGGGCTTGTCATCCTTGACGTCCTTGGAGTCGGGTTGTGTCTTTTTGTTGGCGTAGGCAGCCAGGCTGATCTTCTTCTTAGGATGCATGCTGGGGGTGCTCTGTGTACTGCTCTCCTTTTCCCTGGGTTGCGACGAGACGGAAGCATTGTCCTTCTGGTAGTGTGAGTTGCGATGTAGGTGAAAGACGTCGGAGAGTGGCTCGTGATAGTAAAAAGTCTGGTATTGCTGGTTGGGGTCGTCGTCTGAGCGGAAGGGAGTACCAGTGCGCCACATCTGCGACGAGTGATGGGAGTGGTGGTGGAACTTTGGTTCATCTTGAGGGATGCTCAAGACGTAGGGCTCGTCGGGCGTGAAGGCGCGCATGCGGTCGACACAGGCATCGATGCGCCGGAGCAGGTCTCGCTCCTTTTCCGGAAGGGATGCAGCCATGTTGCCAATCTAGCTGTTCTGGTGTCCCTGTCAGACCATGTCTCGTGCCAGGAACAAATACAAGGGGCAGTCGAGTGTCGGGCTCAATGCATTGAGAGAGTGAAAGCCGAATGCGCTATCGGTAGGGACGACAATCGATGCGCCAACGCTAATCCCAGCGGCCCGCCAGCGGCCCCACAGGCACCACTGTCTTGTGCCAAAGTTTCCAACTCCCACTCTCCTGCACTCGTCTCTCCTACGAAGCTGTAGAGCGCAATGCTCGCTATAATAAGGCACAGTGGTTTTAAGATCCAAGTCGTATCCGAGGAGAGTCTGGAAAACACCGCATCTCGATGGATATAATTCAGTTCTCGAGGATATTGTCTATCTCTACAGCTATACGCGTTACAACCTTTGCACACGAGCAGAAACCCTTTCACGCCTGACTTTTGGCCGTGTCCAACCCAAACAAATATTTCTTTGTCTGCTTCCTGCATCTGACCGCCAGCGCCAGTGACACAGACTCTTCCCCGCTTCTTCTCTGCATGTAACACGTCCTTCTATACAGCCTTCTGTGCTCATATATGCTGCTCATTATGCGCTACATCTTGCGTTCGTTCTAGTCAGGAAGGACCACTATTGGAGCGTCTGTTTGTTTGCTGCGGGTTGCTCTCTTTCTGCCGATCTTCTACCTATTGCGCATGTGGAAAATGCTAGTAACCATTGTGCCTGGACTGAGGCTCTGCGATATGCCAGAAGAAACCCACAGCACATTCGTATCTTTGAATGATGCAGTAAACTTATGTTGAATGCCGGTTGCATAATAGAAGGTTCCGAGCACATAAGGCATTTACGATGATGGCGGGCAGAAGCTGAGGGGCATGAGGCAGGTGCGTGCGGAGGACTGGCGCTCACCGCCTTTGGAGTTTGAGGCCGCAACATCAGAACAGCGAAACACCGTCACATTTGACAAGACCAAATCAACAAACCCCGCCACCACCACCCACCTCTGCCACCCCATCTGCGGTACAATTTGTGTGTTTCACTACACTACCGCTGTCTGTCCTCGTAAATTCACCCTCCTCAACTGGTGGCGAGCATGGATGCTCAGGTAAGGCGCACCCCACGTGCCTGCCCATTTTGCACAAGCGACCAGCTAACATGTCTTCCCTCTTGACAGGTCGAGAGCGCCATCCAAATTGCCTTTGATCCCCGGGCCGACCAGAACCTCAAAGCTCAGGCCTATGAGTTTCTGCAGCAACTGCGCGACGATGCTTCTGGCTGGCAAGTCTGTCTAGTCCTTTTCACTCGCGACCCTCCCCCGGACGAAGTCGTGCGCCATGTCTGTTTGGAACTGGTCAGCCATGCTGTTCAGACCGGCCGTCTGGACGAACAAAGCCTCTCCTACATCAAGGATCAGCTCATGACATACATCCACCAAACTTTCGCGAACCAAACGAACCGTGTCGACTCGCCCAGCATCCAGAACAAGCTCACCCAGACCATCACCTACCTTTTCACCTCCCTCTACGCTACCGCATGGCCAACCTTCTTCCAAGATTTCAGATCGCTGGCTGGCGATGCAAACACAATTGGCTCCGACAACCCACAAGGGACTATCCTTTACCTCCGCATTGTCAACTCGATCCACGACGAAATCGCCGACGTCCTGATCCCTCGCACCCCGGAAGAGCTGAAGCGTAATGCTGATCTCAAAGACTACGTCCGCTCGCGCGATGCCCAGAACATCTCGACCTTCTGGCAACAAGTTCTTGCGAGGTGGAGACAGATTGATCTGAGTATTGTCGAGTTGTGTCTTCGTTGTGTTGCACGTTGGGTCAGCTGGATCGACATCTCGCTCGTTGTCAACGAGAACATGTTGAACTTCCTGCTCGAAATCGCGGGACAACCGGACATCTCTTCCGCTGAGAGCCCTCAAGCAAAGATTCGCGATGCCGCCATTGACACCTTTACCGAGATTGTGGCCAAGAAGATGCCTAGCCAGGACAAGATTCAGCTCATCTCATACCTCAACCTGGCCAACGTTGCCGGTCAGCTCGTGGCCAGCTCTGCTCTGAACCAGTCCAGAGGCACCTCGAACTACGACAATGACCTTGGAGAAACTGTGGCCAAGCTTGTCAACAATGTCGTCTTCGATGTTGTCAAGGTTCTCGACTCGGAGGGTCTAGACGCGAACACTGCCGCTCAGGCAGACGAGCTTCTCCAGTTGTTCGTTCCATACCTTCTCCGCTTCTTCTCCGACGAGTACGACGAAATCTGCTCCGCTGTCATTCCTTCGCTCACCGATCTGCTTACGCTCTTCCGTGTCTCGTCCAAGCGTGGAACCCTTCCCGACCAATACCGTGCCATGCTGCAACCTATCCTCGACACCATTATCCTCAAGATGAAGTACGATGAGACGGCAGATTGGGGTGCTGAGAGCGATCAGACAGACGAGGCCGAGTTTCAAGAGTTGCGCAGGAGGTTACACGTTCTCCAACAAGCTGTGGCTGCAGTCGATGAAAATATGTACATGGATACTCTGAGCAGAGTCGTTGCTACGACCTTCAACAGAATCTCGTCAGACAATAAGCCCAACTGGAGGGATTTGGATTTGGCTTTGTACGAGATGTACCTTTTCGGCGAATTGGCCGTCAAGAACGGCGGTCTCTATCAGAAGAGCTCACCCTCCAGCACTGCATCTCAGCATCTTATTGAAATGATGGCCAAGCTAGTCGAGTCTGACATTGCTTCGTACCCTCACCCTGCGGTTCAGCTTCAGTACATGGAGATCTGCGTGAGATACTGCACATTCTTCGAGCACACTACCGACAGCATTCCCCGTGTTCTCGAGAACTTTGTCCGTTTCGTCCACAGCGATCACATCAAGATCAAGACTCGCTCGTGGTATCTGTTCTTCCGCTTTGTCAAGCAACTGCGCAGCCAACTTGGCAATGTTGCTCAGACCGTCATCGAGACCGTCGCCGATCTACTCACCATCCACGCCGAAGTACCCAAGGATAGCGACGATGATGACATGTCGTCTGAAGAAAATGATCAGTCCGCAGACGCCATCTTCACCAGCCAGCTCTATCTTTTCGAGGCAGTTGGAGCTATTGCCTCCACAAACTCGGTGCCACTAGAGAACCGCATGCTCTACGCCCGTACTCTTGTCAGCCCCTTGATCGCAGACCTGGAACGTCACATTCCAGTTGCCAAGAACGGTGACGAGCGAGCAATCATTCAGGTTCATCATATCATTCAGGCAGTAGGAACTCTGGCCAAAGGCTTCTGCGATTGGATGCCCGGCAGCAACACCTCGGGCGCACCTCCGCCCACTGAGCTAGCCAACGAGTTCTCCCCAGCTGGCGAAGCTGTTCTGACGGCGCTCGAGTCTCTCAAGAACTCTATGCTCATTCGTACTGGTGCGCGCTTCGCTTTCTCGCGCATGTTGGGTGTGCTCGGCTCTGGTATTCTGCAAAAACTGCCCAGATGGATCGACGGTTTGCTCTCGCAGTCTTCCACTAAGGATGAGATGGCTACGTTCTTGAGGCTTTTGGACCAAGTGGTCTTTGGTTTCAAGACTGAGATTATCGAGATCCTCGACCAACTGCTTACTCCTCTCCTGCAAAGAGTCCTTGCAGGTCTCTCAGAGCCTACCACTGGCACTGACGATGCTATCCAGCTTGGCGAATTGAAGATGCAGTACCTGCAATTCATCCTTGTCATCTTGAACAACGATCTAGCGCCTGTCCTCGTCAGCAGTGCCAATCAACAGACTTTCGAGACTATCCTGACGACACTGGAGCATTTCTGCCGCGACCCCTCTGACTACCCCACTGCTCGTCTCTCTCTTGCCGTCTTGACCAAGATGACACAAGTGTGGGGCGGCCCTGATCTCACCATTCCTGTCCCGGCAGGTGCTGCTCAGCCTGCTGCACCAACGGTTCCAGGATTCGATACTTTCATCATGTCACGCTTCTCTCCCCTGACATGGGCTCTGATTTCACAACCCTCCTTCCAACCAAAGGACGCCCAAGCACGCAGCTACCTCACAGAAGCCGCCACCTTGCAATGGACTATCCTCCGCAAGTGTGGAGCAGCCTACGAGACCCACCTGCGCGAGACGGAAATGTCTGGGCTGGGTCTGCAAACTCCCATCATTGACGAATACATCAAGCATCTCGAAGCCAAGGACAAGCTTGATTTCAAAAAGTTTTTCATTCAGTTCGTGCAGCAAGTTAGGTCATGAGAAGGTGTTGAAGGACATACTTGAGCGTTTTCTTGCGAGGCCATTGCATCGAAGAAGTTGGAGGTTTTTGAGATTGTTTCTTCTCATTCTCTTTTGCTCTTTCTTCAAAATATTCCATCCGTCTCTCTCCCTCTCCTACATGATCGAAGATACCCTCCTGAAGAAGAAAGCAATTAAAACACATTTATCATCTCAATCTATTCTTCGTGCATGAATAAATATGTCACCATCGCCATCGATCGCGTTACGAGTACCGTTCATCACCAACCTCAGCTATAGCGTCATCCCATCAAATCTCGACCGTTCAATTGTTGTTGCACCAATACCATGCTATCATAGACCCTCTCTTTGATCAAGCCACACAACAAAGTATCCAAACAATCACTCAATATATTCGAGCAAACCGTTACGAAAGCCAAAACCAGCCACCGATGAAAACGATAGGACCCTTTGACCCTGCTGACCTCCAGCCACCGTCTTCAACTTCGCTACCAATACAGCCCAGAATCTAGGCTCGGGCTCTCAAGGTCATCTATTCACAATGACAGAAAAGCAGATCCAGATATCACTTTTGAAGCAAAAGGAGATAAGAAGTCATAGTTCAAAAGAAATTAGAAGATTCTGGTATATAGGTAGAAACAATGGAACGACTGTCTATAGGTTTTGGATAAAAACGCCCTTCGCTCAGATGGTTTGAAAGATAAAGGAAAAAGATAAGGTGTGAAAGAGAGCATCGCCTGCCGTCATAACATAAAAAGTCCAAATGTCGGAAAACAGAAAGAGAAAAGAAAAGCAAGCAACAACCCATCTACCACGTGAACAACATAAGGTTAGGGTTCAACACAATAGGCAAGAGGAAATGGCTGACCACCACAGTAGCCAGAGGCCAAATGGCAAAGAACTGTCTAATCTGCCAGTTCCAAGGCAAAGCGACGGCGCAAACAACCATACCGGCAGCCATGAGGATGCAGAAGATAAAAGTGTACTTGAAGTTTCTGATCACTTTACCTACTTCCTTGAAGAAAGTGGTGTTTTCGGCTTCCTTTGAGGTGGCACCCCAGTTCATGTCAATGCCGAACATGTGAGAGAGCAGGGCTTGAGACAGGTGCATGGACAGGCCGCCGAGGAAGACGGTCATCATGGGGATCCACATGAAGTTGGTGATCAGACCGCGAAGCAGACCTTGCTCGTCGGTACGGTAGCGGAGGATGGCGAGGGCGACGTTACCGAGACCGGTGAAGACGACCAGGATGGCGAGGTATACTTGGAAGGAATCGAGGTAGTACTTGTCTTGGTATGAGTTGTACCAGCCGAGGAGGAAGTAGTTGAGAATAGTCAACAGCCAGGCGCTGCCAATGGCGTAGTAAGTACCGATGTAAGCCATAATGGTGAACTTCGAGGGAAGGGGCATGGCAGAGCAGATGAAGTTGCGGAAGAGCTTGGTGAAGGGACCGCGGGTGGGCCAGTAGCGGATGGGGTGGAAGAGCAACTCGTTGCATCCGTAGGCGTATTTCTCCCAACGAGCAAGTTCGTCGTAGACGGTAAGCGAGACACCTTCCTTGAAACCATCGCCGGTGTAACCACCCATGCGGACAACGTAGCCATCGTTTTGAAGGCGGAGAGCCATGTCGAAATCTTCAGAGACAGTCTCCTCGGACCAGTACTTTTCGCGGTTGTCGTCCTTGCAGTCGTAGGCAATGTTCTGAACGGATGACCATCTCAAGATAGCGTTGTGGCCGACGAAAGGAGCAACATCTCCACTGGCAACAGCGTACTTGATCTGGGTGTAAATGAGGTTGGTGAAGAAAGTGATACCCTTTTCGAAGAAACTGTCGGTGACGTTCATGACACCGGAAGCGTACTGGAGAATGGCGACCTGAGGAGACTGGTGCATCTCACTGGCGGCGTCGAGCAAACAATCGGTAGGAACACGGGTATCGGAATCGATGAGAAGGAGGTAGTCACCAAGACGGACGTTACCATCGGCCCAGGTGCGGCCTTCATCTTCCTCGACAACCTCGTTGAGGGCTCTGACGTAGATCTCGGCTTCTTCTTCGTTGGTCCAGTTGGCGTGCTTGGGGTGTGCGTTCATCTTGTCTTCGATACGGTTGCTGACCCACATGGCGTAGTTCATGTTGGAAGCCTTCTTGAACTTTCCGCGACGCATGAAGGGGTCGCCGTGCTCACCCTTGGGGTCATGACGGGGACGAGCGACCCATCCGATGTTGTGCTCGTCGTAGAAGTCCTGGCGGGCGCGGGCCTCCTCTTCGGAGATCAACTGCATACCATCGTCGTTGATGAAGATGTTGGCAGTGCCACCTTGCATCTCATAGGTGGAGATAGCAGCCTTGATGGAGTGGACAGTGGGCTCAATGACACCAATAAGACCTTCCTTGTAGACGGGACATTGAATGGTGATGTGAGGGAGAGTAACCAGATCGGCGTGGAGACGCTTGGGAGCGACACCCGAGTAGAACTTTGTGTTGGAGGTCAACTGCGAGATGGGACCGAACAGCTGAGCGATGTTTCCGACAAGAGCCTGGAAGAAGAAGAGCGAGACCCACATCTGGGGAATGAGACAGACCATGAAGGCCAGACGAGCGTAGCCACCATCGTAACCGATCTCGATGGCAACCTGGCGCCAACCCAGACCCATGACGACAATGATCAGGCAGAGTGTGAAGGCGTTGCAGATGGCTTGGGTCAAGACGATGCGGCGAGGCTTCTCGTATGCACCAGCCTCTTCGCTGTCGGCACCGAGTTCGTCGATGTTGACCTCGGCGTTCTTCTCCTTCTCTGAGACTTCCTCCTCTTCTTCGCCTTCTTGTTTCCAGACCATCTTCATGAGAGCGTTCTCAATGTCGGTAGCACGCTTGACCAGATGTCTCGGGTCATCGTCCCAAACGACGAGGATACCACGGTCGGCGATGAAGGCGGCGAACTGATGCTTAGCGCATCGCGGCAAGTATGACATATCGGGAAGCACTTGGAGACGGAGACCGCTCTTCAAGGGGATGAAGGCACGGTCGTTGCCGTGAAGGAACAGCTTGATGACGCGAGTGTTGACGGTCATGGCACTCTGGAGATACAGTCAGAACAGGCATCTAGAAAGATATGATCGGATTTACTCACTCTGACGTTGAGAGTCTCAACAGCCTTGAAGAAGCCAACAGGCTCGCTCTCGAGATCCGAAGGGCAGCAAGCGTACTTTCCTCTCGACTTCTTGAGCAGAATACCCTCATCGTGACCACCAGCAGTCCAGAGCAATTCCATTTGCTGTTGGTAGAGGTTGTTGACCATCATGTCGCACTTGATGTCGAGAATCTCCTCCTTTGCATGGTTGCGGAAATCACCCTCGGGGAAGACAGATGCCGGCCTTGATCCAAAGGGTGTTGCTGCGCCAGAGACTGCTCCTGAAGGTGCAAGATGTTGAGGTGTTGATGTGCCAGTGGCCGGGGCCTTCTCGTTGAGCTCAGTGGCATTGTCCTCACCCTTCTTGTCGGCCTTGCGGCCTGGGGCGAGATATGACTTGAGACCCATGATGGGAATGTGAATGTGATGTTAGGATGTAGTAGTAGTGCTGGCTATAGCCAAGCTTCCTAATCAATTTCCAGTAGATTGGATTCCTGGTCCGCTAAACTTCTCGTCCTGGATATGGGTTTGTTGTAATGCTTGGACTAGTATAGTGTCACAAGCTGTAAGCGAAAGACTGAGGATCAGTAAAGACCTCGGATATGTTGTAGTATGACAGAGAGTGGCTGTGTGGTGATTGGGAAGGAAAGAAATCAAAAGGAAGGCGTGGTCCAGGACGGCAGCAGCACGACTAAGAAGTAGTCCGGGACAACAGCGCCAACAGATTGGATTTGATAGTGTAGAGAGCCAGCAGCTGCTGAGGCCAAGCCAGACAGGGCCG
>Ga0268250_10000465_pt1 | contig 19198 bp, 8 predicted proteins | sample AgamicAsSfe_FD_200448 | JGI IMG/M metagenome (GOLD analysis project Ga0268250, IMG submission 200448) | Agave microbial communities from Guanajuato, Mexico - As.Sf.e (v2) (version 2) | ecosystem: Host-associated > Plants > Phyllosphere > Phylloplane/Leaf | place: Guanajuato, Mexico | collected... | reverse complement strand
GTTCCAGAGCATTGACACGCTCATCTTGGGCTGTCGGCCAAAGGGAGATAGCCTGGAGGAAGTGCAATTCAAGCGTGGCGCTGTCGCTGAGGGCTGCCGCTTGTGGCTGGTGTCCTCAAAGTCTGAGGGAGGACGTGCGTTAGCCAAGGACATCGCCTTGATGGCAGGTGAGATCGTGCGCAAGGTATCGACAGGGTCTGATGCTGTACGGGATGGCGCCGGACTACAAGTCCAGGCTAGGATATAGGGCGGGTGATGGTGTGCAGGTGTGGGTTCTTGTTTCCAAGGTTTAGGCGCTAGATGATGCAAATTTTTATCTAATCTGATGCAAGCTGAGCACAGACCATAATGCAAGTGACACGTCCTTCTCTCCACTCACAGGCCTGCACTCACGAACCACCAACCCACACTACTTTCCACTACACATCCTTCTTCACGTGACGCTATACCCCTTCACGCTATGCTAGCAAACTGCCCTGCTGCTGCACTATGTCGATCCTGGCCGTCGCCTCCTGGCGGGGCCAAAGCGCCCTGGCGAACCTCATGCAGGTGTCTTCGCGCGTCTTCATCACAGCATACAGCGAGGAATATTCTTTCTCAAGCTGCTAAACACATCTCATAGGCTCAATGCCTTTCAGCAAGCCCTCGGGGGCCTCTATCAGGCAGTTATTTAGCTTTCTCCATCTCCTCTTCTACGCAGACCCGACATGGCTCGACAAGATACTGGTGTTTGTTGGCGCTATAGCTGCCATCGCAGCAGGCGTACCGTTCCCGCTCATTGGAATCGTCTTTGGTCAATTGGTCGATGAGATCAATGTAGCAACATGCAACAATCGCGATGGTGGCTCGAATGGGGACGAAGAAGCCGATATCACGCCCAAGATTCTATTGCTTGTCTACATCGCTATCGGTAGCTTCGCTTGCATCTACATACATCTTGTATGCTGGAACTTGGCATCGCAGCGGCTAGCTCAACGCATCCGAGACCGCTACCTTAGGAACCTGCTACGACAAGACATGGCCTTCTTCGACAACCTACAAGCCGGAGAAGTATCATCTCGACTCAATGGCGACATTCAAGCCATCGAGAGCGGAACTGGCGAGAAGGTCGGTGTGGCATTGACTTGCCTCTCCTTCTGTGTTACTGCATATATCGTTGGCTTCATCAAGAACGCCGAGTTGGCTGGCATGCTCGTATCGTTAATCCCTGCATTCTTGCTTATGGCAGTGGTTGGTGGTCACTTTGTTGGCAAGTATAGTGCCAGGCTCGGCTCATGCTTTGGGTCTGCTAGCGCTATCGCGTCTGAAGCCCTCAGTCACGTCGGTCTCGTGCACGCGCTCGGGGCGAATGCAAGACTCGAAGAGAAGTTCGAGAGCCACCTAGGCAATGCTCGGGAAGCAGGCATCAAGAAATCCATGGCTGCTGCTGTACAAGCTGGTCTGCTCTACTTTATCGCCTTTTCAGCTAGTGCCCTGGGTTATTGGCAGGGTAGTCGTAGAGTCGCAGACTCTTTAGAGGGCAAGGGCAGTGCCACTATTGGAGAAATCTATACTGTCACCTTCATTCTTCTAGATGGTATGTACCTCTTCGAGCCTGTACATGGTCATTGGCTGACGTCTTTTCACCAGGTGCTATTGTTTTGAGTCAGATCGCGCCCATGTTGCCACTGTTCGGTGGTGCCATATCAGCATTTGGGCGCTTGCGCAAGGATATCGAAACTCAGCCTACCATCGATAACACGTCGTCATCTGCGGAAAAGCCTACTAACGTCGAGGGTACTGTTGAGTTCCGCAATGTTGCGTTCACATACTCTTCAAGGCCTGACCATCCCGTGCTGAACGGTATCAACTTGACATGCGAAGCCGGTAAAATGACTGCCATTGTTGGTCTCTCTGGTAGCGGCAAATCTACCGTCGCAAGCCTCATCAGCCGCTTCTATGACCCGCAATCCGGTGACGTACTTCTGGATGGGCGCAACGTCAAAGACATCAATATCAAGACTCTCCGAGGCTTCATCAGCCTTGTGCAACAAGAACCATCGCTTCTCGATCGCTCTATCCTGGAGAACATCGCTCTTGGTCTAGTCAATAGTCCACCTCACGCCCACCTCGAGAAGACACTGTTGAGTGGCATCCTCGCCCAAGTTGCAGAAGACGTTAGGGGCGGCCAAGAACTCAATCGTGTTGCCGAGAACGCTGGCCCAGAAGTGGTAGAGATCCTTCAGCTGGTGAGACAGGCTGCAGACCTTGCCGATGTTGCTGTATTCATTGACCGCCTGGAATTCGGCTTCGCGACCTCAGTCGGTTCAAGTGGCAGCCTTGTCAGTGGTGGGCAGAAGCAACGTGTTGCTCTTGCTCGAGCGCTTGTCCGCGACCCGCGTATCTTGATCCTCGACGAGGCCACTGCTGCCCTGGATTCTGCCAGTGAACAACGTATCCAAGCTGCCATAGACCGGGCTTCCCAAGGCCGAACAGTGGTCTCGATCGCGCATCGACTGTCTACCATCAGAGCTGCTTCGAAAATCATCGTCATGAAGAAGGGTGACATCATCGAGCAGGGCACTCACGATCAGCTAATGGAATTCGACGGATCATACGCGGACATGATTCGCCTACAATCTGTCAAAACCGAGGATGGCCCATCAAGCTCAAGGACCAGTGTAGATTCACGCGACACTATCTCTGACGAGAAGTTGGCACTGAGCGCTCAAGAGCCTGATGCTGTACCAGCAAACGATACGCAGGCAGTCGACCCCGTTGAGCATACCAAGGGTGTCGTTATTTCAGGTTCCATCAGGAAGACCATGTTTCCATTAACACGACCGTACATGGGTATCGTGGTGCTGGCTTTCTGCGGAGCACTGATAGTAGGAGGGCAATACTGCGGGTCTGGCCTCTTATTCGGTAACATCATGGGCACCATGTCCCCTTGCAACTCTCCAGACTACATTCGGTCTAGGGGTGAGTTACTGTCCGGAATGTGGTTCATGCTTGCCTGCGTTGCTTTCCTTGCCAACTTCACCAGCTGGGCATCATTCGGTCTCTTGTCTGAGCGACTTATCTACAAGGTCCGCAATCTGTCTCTGCACACGCTGCTCCAGCAGCCGCTGCAATGGCATGAATCCGAGGCGAGAAACCCATCGATGTTACTTGAGTTCATCACTAAGGACGGCAATTCGTTGGCAGGCTTTAGCGGCTCCATCATCGGCACACTTTTCTCCGTCGTTGTTAACTTCGTGGCCGCTATTATCCTATCTCACATCATCGCATGGCGAATCGCGATCGTATGTCTCGTTATCGTGCCGCTACTTTTGGGTGCTGGTTACATGCAGTTACGCGCCATCGGCCGCTTTGCTGTAAAGCATGCCGGCGCGTTCTCATCTTCCATCGGTGTTACTATCGAAGCCGTTTCGAACATCAAGACTGTGCATGCATTGTCGATTGAAGAAGAGATCATACAAACCTACCGGAGATCGTTGAAGGCTCCGCGCAAAGAGATGGTGAAGCAAAGCTTCAAGACCAACGTCTGGTTAGCTGTCGCCAATTCTTGTGGTAGCTTCATCTACGCCTTTGCCTACTGGTGGGGCTCGAAGAACATCATCGAAGGCAGATATACCCAGACCGAGTTCTTCGTCATCCTCATCGCCATGCTCGTCTCCGCACAATTGTGGGGTCAACTATTCACCCTCGCGCCTGAAATAGCCAAGGCCAAGAGCGCCATCGGGCGCATCTGTGGACTGATCGAGCTCGGCAAGGACACACCCTCTACAGGACACCAGAAGGCACTATCCGAAAAAGCACAGGACGATGTTGAGGCAAATGCTGAATCGCCATTGCCCGCCTCCTCACAAGGTGGTGCCAGAGTTGTCTTCCGAGATGTCGGCTTCGCGTATCCAGCGCGTCCCGGTGTTCCAGTGCTGACATCACTTTCATTGACCATCCAGCCAGGTCAATTCTGCGCCTTGGTTGGTCCTTCAGGTGCAGGCAAGAGTACTGTCCTGGCCCTTCTTGAGCGATTTTACTCTCCTTCCTCAGGCAGCATCTCCATCAATGGGTTCGATATATCGCGACACCATGGCGCGTCTTTCCGCGATGATATCGCCTATGTTCCCCAAGAGAACGTACTCTTCCAAGGAAGCATCAAGTTCAACATCGGGTTGGGAGCAAGACCCGGTCATGAACCATCCGACGAGGAGATTCAAGAAGCCTGTAAACTGGCAAATATACATGACACCATCGTCGATCTTCCCCAAGGCTACGATACCGAGTGTGGCTCGAACGGCAACCAGCTGTCTGGTGGTCAGCGTCAACGTTTATCTATCGCACGAGCTCTTGTACGGAAGCCAAAGTTGCTGCTACTAGATGAGAGTACGAGCGCACTCGACGCAGAGAGCGAGAAGGCTTTGGAGCAAGGCCTCGAGCGGGCTGTCAAGGGCCACGGCGTGACAGTTATTGCAATCGCCCATCGACTGAGGACGATCGCCAGAGCTGATGTTATTTTCCTCGTCGAAGCAGGTAAGGTAGTAGATCAAGGACGCCACGAGGAATTGGTGCAGCGTAGTGAGAGTTACCGTGTCAATGCTCTCCACCAGATGCTGGGTTGAGTCTTGTTCAGTTTAATAGACATTCTTAATTCGTCTTCAGCCATATTGGCATTATGCCAGCTCTACAGACTTTGGTAATCTCTTCTCTCCGCCTTCCGGTAACCAGACGTACAGTGGACATTCCTCGTTCTCCCCTGCGTCATTGGTCTCGTTGGATTTGACCAACTTCTCCTTCAGTTTTCGACTTCCCATTCTCTCGTAGAGCTTAACGCCTTCCTTGGAGCTCTCTATATACATGGGCAGACCAGTCTGCTGGGCGATGGTGATCCCACGTTTGAATAACAACTCACCAATACCTTTCCGTTGGTAGTCGGGATGTACAGCCATCACGTGGCAGTAGATGTACCTCTCATTAAGCCACAACTTCTCCCTCGTATCCCAAAGTGGCTTAACAAGGGCCTCGGCTCGTTCTCGTTCTTTCCCCTCCAACCATCCGATCTCACCCTTCTTCCAATCACTCGGCGTAATGTATACGTCACAAAGCGCCATCCCAACAATCTTGTTAGTCTCGGTGTCGATGCATTTGAACGTATATTGCGTTGCACTTGTCTTCCAATACTCCGTGACATGAGCGGTGTGAGCCTGCCTTCATACTAGTCAGTTCATGGATCAACGGCATCTAACGGTAGATCCAAACCAAAGATGGGTACTTACCGAAACTCCGAATTCGCGTCCGTCAAGTCCTTCTCGGTAGCCGAGGGGAACAATGCGCGCGTGAGTGCGTTGTCCTTGAAGGCTGCGAAGTATACATCGTACACGGCGCTAATGTCCGGTACCAGCGCGGGAAGGATCACGAACCCCATTTTGAGTGGCTCGTCACTTAGTAAAATTTTGATCTAGGACCTGAGCAGCGGGGAATGATCTAGACCGTTTGCTGGTGGAGGGTTCAACTCAAGGTACGAAAGGTTGGTAACGTTTGACAGCTGCAGTAAAACGCTCGACCCAGAGACATGAACTTGGTAGCATTTTGTCGCCCACTATGCTCAAAAATTGCACGATCCACCCAAAATGCCCAGCTTCCTGGTCGAAAGATCGTCGGTCACGCATACAGCATACTTTGAGTTCGACCTGGTGGAGGAACGCGCACCATAGCTGTGCCAATCTCTCGGCTGCCTGAGGAACCGCCTGCTTCGCAACGCTAGGGGAGAGGGCGCAAAACTAGTATACAAGACCCACACGTGTAGGAGCAAACACATCACGCCACCGACGACGACCAGACCTTCTCCATTGAGACGCTCGGTCGTTTCTACTGTGCCTCCCCCTCGCATGTGCCGATTAAAGTTATCTGATCCGTTCTTAGCGAGGCTTTCCCGTCGAACGACACATCATATCAGCATCGTTTCATAGCGCAAAAGTCCTATGGCTTTGTGCATATTCATCATTTACCGCGATCAGCGCGTGAAAAGGCACTGTACCGTAGCGGCAAGTTCACGCGTGGGATGACCGTATTTCGCGTATGTTGCATTTCCACTGCTCCGGGCCTTCTTCGTGCGACCAGCAATATCCCTAATTCAAAATGCACGACACTTAAAGCCGGCTTGTGTTGTCGATCGATGCAAAGAATGGCGCATGGATGCTGTTATTGGTCAGCAGCACTCCTCCGAACATCGGCCGTTATCAGATCAAAACGATTTGCGGCGCCAGCGACGTAACCCTGCATGACTCCTACTCCATCGGGCAATTCCGTGCATGCATCGGTAGCACACCATCAAATTTATCAGATGAAAGGCCATGACGCCGCCTTTCCCGCTAGAATTATCTGATCCGCTAAGTGTGGGGATGAGCATGCAGGGCGAAGAGGGTTTTTCTTACGGCTAAACCGTGGTACCTTACCCGATCCCACCATCCCCTCCGCGTTTACGTTAGGCGATGCGCAATACAGCCTGTATCGAGAAAGACACAATGGCGCGAAAAAGCGGACCCTGTTACTACGTCGTAAGAGAAAACTATGACGCCGACGGCTGTCCGACCGAGGATGATGGATCAGTCGGCGTGGGTTGGTGTGCTTGTGCCGGAGCCTTGTCCTAGCTCAATGTGTGGAGAGCTCAGTCCGTGTGTGAAGCGAAAGCTCGATGGGGAGGTTGATGAACTCGCGGCCTTGCGACACTTGGCCATTACTACAACAGTGTCTGGGGTTTGGATCATCCGGCACGGAAATATCTTCATCCCTTCATCACCGCCTCTCCTTCGAAAACAGATATTAACTTTGAAATGAAGAGACCACACAGCAGCTTGAACGGCGGCAAGATGCATCTACGTAACGGCGAGCATGCATCGCACTTTAGCGGCGCTCCAGACGAGCATATCGCGAAGAAGGTGCAAAGCAATGGCGCATCAACCAAAAATGGCAATCATGAAGCCCTAAATACGAACAGCCACAGCTCCAAGACGAACGAGGCTCGAGCAAAAATCCCAAATAACCTAACACCGGATGCTTTGCTGGACACTGTTCTTGCTGCTTGGGCGGCACTCATGCACAGATACCAAAGAGATGTCTTCCATCAATTCTCTTGGGGTGTGGTCAATGCCAATGGTCGAGCGACACAAACCATCAACACAGCTGACCTCAACTTGACAAGCCACAAGACGGCCGCGAGTTTGAGGTCACAGATCAGCAATGTGCGATCGAAGGAGTACGATGCACATAACGCCACTCTCTTTCTTAACGATGGTTCGACACACGAGGTATTAGTTCACTCATCCATCTTTACGACAAGACTGACCTGAATCAGTGGACTTTTGAGGTATCTCTTGACAGGGAAGGAGACTCTCTCCATGCCATCTCAAGATGGCAGACGAATACCATGTCTCGCCATCAAGCCGTCTCTGAACTTCATTTCTTTGTTTCAATTCTTGATACCCTATTTAGCGACCCTGATTGCCTGCTGTCCGCATTCGGCAATGTTTCCGAAGAAGAGCTCGATGAGTTGTGGAGCTGGAATAGTCCTCTACAGCCAGAGTTGAGATTCTGCATGCATGAGAAGGTCTCCGAGCAAGCTGCGCTACATCCGGAAAAGATCGCCATAGATGCATGGGACGGCACTTTGACATATCGTCAAGTGGAAGACTACTCTACTGATCTGGCTCAAACTCTACGACTACTGGACGATTCGCCGAACCAGATCATTCCCGTGCTCTTCGAGAAATCGCGATGGACTTCAGTGGCGGTGCTCGCAGTTATGAAGGCCGGAGCATGCTTCGCGCTGCTTGATCCAGCACAACCTGAAGGCCGACTACGAGCAGTAGTACAGCAAGTCAACGCTAAGCTCTTTGTTTCATCCAAAGCTCAAGCTACGCTAGCTGCACGTGTCGCTCCCGCGGCAACAATCATTCCAATCTCAGCATCCAAGTTCGACAAGGTGTACTCTCCATGCGCTGCGCAGCAACCAAAGACAACTCTCCCGCCAGTCTCACCAGATCAGCCCTTGTACATCCAGTTTACTAGTGGCAGTACTGGTCTTCCAAAAGGATGCATTCTTACGCACAGTCAGTATACGTCTGGTGCGATACCACGAGCTGATGCTGTGGGCTATCGATTGCATTCTCGCGTGCTGGACTTTGCGAGTTATGCCTTTGACGTATGCATTGACTCTATGTTGTGTACACTCGCTCACGGCGCGACGCTCTGTACACCTTCCGATGAGCGCCGTATGAACGACATGAGTGGCGCAATGCGCGATATGCGCGTGACCTTCGCTGGCATGACCCCTTCTGTCGCTCGGACGCTGGATGTAGACATCCTAGATCATCTAGAATCTATCGCTCTAGGTGGTGAAGGGGTGTCAACTAGCGATGCCATGTCGTGGGGTCAAAGGACAAGGGTTGTTAACGCCTATGGACCATCTGAAGCTACAGTTGGCGCGACCATCAATGATAATGTGGCTGCCAAACCATACATTACCATGGGCAAGCGCAAGGGTTGTGCGATCTGGCTTACTGAGCCTGAAGACCACAACAAGCTTGTACCTCCTGGTGCAGTTGGCGAACTGCTCATTGAGGGCCCTATAGTTGGTAACGGTTATCTCAACAACCCGGCAAAGACCAAGGAAGTTTTCATTGAAGACCCTGAATTCTTGATTAAAGGAAGTAAGAGCTACCCAGGTCGACATGGACGCATCTACAAGACTGGTGATCTAGTACGTTTCGATCCCGACGGCAACGGCGAGCCCATCTTTGTCGGACGGCAGGACCAGCAAGTCAAGCTCCGCGGCCAACGTATCGAGCTGGCCGAAATCGAGTTCAACATGCAGAAGCATCTTCCGGCAGATACTCAGCTCGCTGTTGAAGTTATCAAGCCCAGCGGAGGTGGTGAGCAGACGCTAGTTGCTTTCCTCGTGGAACAGAAAAAGAACGGCATGCGACATTTGGATGGAAACGTCTTCGGCAGCTTCACCACCAAATTCCAAGCAGCTCTCAAAGCTATGACTAAACAGCTCGCTATTGACCTTCCCGGATACATGGTACCGAGCGCTTACATCCCGCTTTGGAAGATGCCGCTACTTGTTTCTTGCAAAACCGACAGAAAGCGTCTCCGCGAAATCGGCACTTCAGTCACACGCCAGGATCTCAGACGCTTCAACTCGGTCATCTCGGAGAAGAAGGAGCCTACAACCGAGATGGAGCTCAAGTTGCGGTCGCTATGGGGGAAGCTGCTTGGTGGTGAGGAAGACTTCAGTGCCAATGATAACTTCTTTAGCATGGGTGGAGATTCACTAAGGGCCATGAGGCTGGTGGCTGCGGCGAGAGAGGCTGGACTCATATTGAACGTCCCGGATATCATGCTGAATCCAACACTGTCTGCCATGGCTGCCAAGGCGAAGCCTTTGTCGGAGGAAGCATCGAATGATGTACCACCTTTCTCTATGGTCGGCAAAGATTGGGATGAACAGTCAGCCAAGATCGAGACTGCCAGGCTCTGTGGTGTTGCTGATGACGACGTTGAGGACGTTTATCCTTGCACACCGCTTCAAGAAGGACTCATGGCTCTCTCAGCCAAGTTCCAGGATGCATATGTCGCTCAGCGAATTGCAACACTACCGTCGGCGACCGCTCAGCGTCTTAAGGAAGCCTTTGATACCGCCGTAGAGGGATCGCCAATCCTACGTACCCGAATCGTCAACGTGTCTGGTCGGGGCTTGTTCCAGGTCGTCCTCAGAAATGGTCAGCTGCTGCGCGAGCATGGCTCTGACCCCGCAGAATATCTTCGACGTGACCGCGAAGAAGCCATGGATCTGGGAACCGCTCTGTTCCGCTATGGCTTGGTCCAAGAAGCTGGCAGCGACAAGACCCACTTTGTCATCACGATGCACCATGCTGTTTACGACGGCTGGTCAATGCCTCTGGTCTTTGATCGCATTAACCGTGCTTTTAACGGTCTACAGACTGAAAGGTCTGTATCTTTCAAGCACTTTATCAAGCACCTCACTAGCCTGGATCCAGCGGAGGCTCAAGATTATTGGAAGGAGCGGTTGAACGGTGTCAGCCCGCATCAGTTCCCTCCTCTGCCGCAGAAGGGGTACATCACTCAAGCCGATTCGTTGCTAGAGCACTACGTTACCGTCCCAACAACGGCACACAACAAACTTACTCTCGCAACTATCATCCGTGGAGCCTGGGCGCTGGTATCGTCATTGTATATGGGCCATCCAGATGTCGTCTTCGGTGAGACACTTACAGGTCGCTCCGCGCCTGTGAACGGAATTGAGGAGATCGAGGGTCCTATGATCACGACTGTTCCAATCCGCGTTCGATTGAGTCTTGACCGGCCAATTTCTGAATACCTCCAATCCGTTCACGCGCAAACTGTGAAGCAGATTCCTCACGAGCACTTGGGGTTGCAGAACATCCGCCGATTGAGCAAGAACGCCCGTGTAGCTTGCGACCTGCGTACTGGTCTTGTCTTGCATCCTAGGGAGGACGATGTCGGTGAAGTCGATATGGAGACTGTACCAGCTAACACGTTTCTCCCTGCTGATGATGCGGAAGCTGCACGCGAAGCACTCAAGTTCAACACCTACGCACTCATGCTCGTGTGCACACTAGATGAGAATGGTTTCTTGATTATGGCCAGTTTCGATTCGAAGTGCATTAGCAAGGATGCCATGGAGAGGGTGCTCGTTGTGATGAACCGTGTCGTCACGGCGTTCTTGGGTAACCCTGAAAGCAAGCTGGGCGACGTTGCTGTACTTGATCCTGCCGAAGCGCAAGATGCGGAGGCGATGAGACCGCGAAATATCATGAGTGACAGTGGTATTGGTACGTCGCCGGTCGATAGCCCGAAGCTGGATGCTGCGACGAAGGCATTGTCGCCAAACGAAGAGAAGCTGCGTAGTATTCTCGGCCGCATCTTGGGAATGCCTGAGACGGAGATCAAGCCTAGCGACAGCTTCTTTGAACTAGGTGGTGACTCGATTGGTGCCATGCGACTTGTTTCCGATGCACGCGCGCAAGGCTTGACCCTTACCGTGGCTCAAGTTTTCCAGAGCCAATCTTTGGCTGAGCTGGCGGCTTCAATCGGAAACGAGAAAGAGGACAAGCTGTTGGACATCTTGAGTCGCATTCTTGGTATGTCTAAGAGCGAGATCAACGGCAGTGACAGCTTCTTCGAACTAGGAGGAGATTCCATCGGCGCCATGCGCCTTGTTTCTGATGCACGCGCTCAAGGCCTCAACATCACCGTCGCGCAGGTCTTCCAAAGCCAATCACTTTCGGAACTCGCCTCGTCAGCCGAAGAGGCAAGCTCGTCGCAGACTGAGACTAAATCTAACGCACCTTACGCTGCGCTTGGCAAGGAAGCGTCACTTTACAGTCCCGACCGCATCGGCGCGTATCTTCAGGATCAGACTTGGGAGATTGCGGACATCTATCCGACAAGACCTCTTCAGCAGCTCGCTGTTGAGGGTACTGTTGACCTACCACGCTACTCACTGCGTTACGAGCTCATCAAGTTCGCGGCACCAGTCAACCGCGAAAAGCTGGAGCAAGCCTGCCAAGAGCTTGTTGCACGCAACGAAGTCTTGCGCACTGTCTTTGTGAAAGACGAGAACAAGGTGCTCGGTGTGGTTCTGTCTTCTCTACGAGTCCCCTACACCGAGATCGCAGTACCTGATGGTGAAGACATTAATGCATTCGCCCAAGCAAACATACAAAAGGACATCGAAGCACCGAAGCCACACGGTTCATCCTTTGTGTCGTTTATGCTCCTCACTGATGCCAAGTCCGGCGCTTCAACCCTCGTCTTCCGCATCTCCCACGCCCAATATGACGAAATCTGCCTACCCATCCTGTACGAGCAGCTTTCGGCGCTATACGCAGGTACCGGGGTACCAGAGACCATACCATTCAGCAGACACGTAAATCACGTGGTGCTAGACAACATGCCAAAAGCCATTCCATACTGGCAAAACCTCCTCTCCGGCTCCCAGATGTCTATCATGAAGCCTGACATCCCGCTCACACATCGCGGACCGGCAGATGTATACATGGAATTTGACATCTCAGCGCGTCCAGCAAACATCACCATTGGCTCACTGCCAACAGCTGCATGGGCACTCGTTCTCGCGCGCCGTCTTAGCCTCAAGGATGTAGTCTTTGGCGAAGTCGTTTCAGGCAGGAACATTGGCGCTTCAAACGCTGATCGTATCTTTGGACCTACGTGGCAGTACATTCCCTTCCGCGTGCCTTTCAACAACAGCTGGACATACCTCGACTTGTTAAACTTTGTGCAGCACCAGCATATTACTTCCGCGGCTTACGAATCCATGGGCTTTACTGAGATCGTAGAGAACTGCACAGATTGGGATGCGAAGAAGGTCAACTGGTTTGACACTGTTGTTCATCAGGCGCCTGCTTGGGTCGAGGAGATGCCGTTTGGTAATGGTGTTGAGGCGAAGTTCGAGACAACGTATCCACATGGTGAGCCATTGAGAGAGTGGAAGTGTCAGGCTTTTGTCAAGGATGGAGGAAAGAAGCTTGGGATTGAGATTGTTACTTTTGCGGAGTGGATCGACGTCGCCAAGGGGGTGCTGAAGGAGGTTGGTGAGGCGCTTGAGTGCTTGACGAAGAGCAGGGCGACGGAGAAGATATTCGAAGGTCAAGATTCGGGAGAGCAGAGTCTGGCGGATTTTGAAGGTGTAATGTAGGTCGATCGTATCATGGTGTTTGGGTCTATAGGTGTTGGAGCGAGGGAAATCATCTCATTTCCATGACATTTGGAACTTCGACTGTGTGAGACAGGTCAAATTCCAATGCTGCGCCATAATGCCGGGTCTAAGCTCAATCTCGCTGTCCCTTCCTCGACAAGGTTCTGTTGGGTAAAAGAATCATCTTGTGTCGTTCGTCGACTACCATGAATTCTGTTATCGTGCCGTTTCCTCGGTCTTATCTCTAGTTGTCTCACTATGCTACGCTCAAACAAGTCTCGTCACGCCCAACGCCAGACTTGTTGAGTGTTGCAACAACCAGAAAATGACATTTGGTACATGGATACCTAAGCTCTTTCGAATGTACGGTGTCGAAGTGAGTGTCTTTAGTGACTAGTAACTCTTCCCAGCTAAGCACCGAACGGATATAACTTCCTTGAGCGTTGTCTGATATGCCGACGTAGCGTCACACACGTGCTTGTCATGGAGTTCGAATGTAACGACGGCGCTTCCGGACGACGTTATGATACTGCATAGTCGCAAATCGATGCAGAAGCGGCGGCGATGACAGATGGTGGTTGCTAACAGACGATTCTGCTTCCTGTTTACATGTTGCTACTCCAATGGTGTTAGCTGAGGTTCATTCTATATTTATATATCGACGCTCTCTTGCATACGATATGCCTTTCCAGATTACCACCGCCGCATTCAACCATCTCTTGCCATCATCATACACCGATACTGTCTGCTTAACAATACGTCTTTCGGTCGTTCCTTGCCAGGAGTCATACCCGCACTATTACAATGAAGCTTCTGTCAGCAATTGTCTCTCTCGCCGCTTTGAGTGCAGCAGCCCCTTCACCAGACCTTAGCAAAAGGCAAGAAGCTCTCACGGGCCCCATTCCGTCTCAAGAGACGGTCGCATGCGACGATGATCCCAATCGCACCTATTGCTTCGACGAAGTCGTATGGGGAAGGGGTATGCCAACATCCTGCTGGAAGTGCAGCGCTGATTCTTGCTAGGCCAAGATTACCAGACGACTCTGCATAACTACTGTCAATATCAGTACGCTGATGACGCCCTCAGCTGCCATGGATGCATGCGCCAGCCATTTTCGACTAATAATTGCGCCGCCGCGCCTGGCGCTTGGAATTCGGCGTTCTTCTGTACAGAGGGTATTTACAAGTTTGTCTTTCGATGCAAGAACTGGTGTAAAGAAGGGAAGTGTATCTAGCGGATGACGGTGTGGTTGACGCTGGGATTGTGGAGTGTTGCTTGGAAAGGGCGGGGGGAAGAACAAGGGGTCTCATCGCTCAAGTTGGTTAGCTTGACCTGCTCGTGCAGAGAGTTCGGCGTCCCACTCCCTGATGATCCATGACGATCCTTGGAAGCTTTCTTGCAGCAATGGCAAAGTGTGGTTTTGCTAGCAGCTTCGTCGCTAATGTTGTGGATGCTGTGCAACAACCACGAGAGGTCGCTCCTTGGTTCACGTGCTTTCATGATTAGTATCATATCTTGGCGTTCTTCCATGCCCCGCATCTCTCTCGCGGCACCCCAGCGTTCGCTCACTAACGACAAGTCGAAATCGCTTAGCTTTAGGGCGCGTGCCTGAAAATCACACTCACCGTCGCAGCTCCTAGCCTCCAGGCAGCGATAAGAAGTTGCAAAGCATAATCACCCCAGGGCTCTAAGGGACCCTCCAAAAACGCCAAAATGACAGCGCATATCCCGTACCTGCCCGCAGAAATCCATCGCATTATTGCGGAATACGTCCATCGCGAAGATCTGCCAAGCTACCGGCTCGTCAACAGACAACTGTGCGACATGGCCACCGAGGAATTATTCAGCACAATCGTTTTCCACTACAGTACTGCGAGCATTGATCGCCTGAAAAGGCTCGGTTGGAATGCACGTCTTCGAGGACAGGTGAAGAACATCTTCTGGGACGTCAACCAGTGGAGCGTAGGTAATGTGCGCGACTTTCACGAATGGGAGCAGTACTTCACACAGATAGCACAGCTTGATCGGTGGCGCAACGCCAACTACGACTCATCAGGATACACTCAGCTATCGCAGAACCGACGAGAATGGGAAGCGTACCTTGATCGAGTTGCGGACGAGAGAAAGGCAAGAGTGGATCGGGACAGCCTGCAAGTATTGGAGCGCTTCTACAACCTACATTCAATCCACATCGTCAACGGCGACCTCTTTTTGGCCCACCGTGGTCTTCAAAAGGTTGCGGAAGATTGTCCGAACGCTTCATTTGGACCAGTCGTATTCCGTAGAGGATTCGAAACCTACAGCCTTCGCAATATGCCTGGAATTGAGACTCTCCTGATCCCAGAGGAATATTGCAAATCCTCTCTGAAAGAGCTCACGCTGAATACAGTACACTTCAAGTGTTTTGCGCCATTGACATCGAGTAATTTCGACAACTTATCAAGTTTGGATATCACGATCTTCCCGCGGACATTCCGCGACCGCTACCTTGACACGCAATGGGTAGTCTTAATGATCAAAGGTTTTAGGAGGTTTTTGGCGTCTTCAACACGGCTTGAATGTCTTCGAATCGACCTCAATCACGAGAAAGCAGAACCAAATTCCTATGATGTTGTTTTATCCATCGATCAGGTATTTGACAATAAGCATACGTGGTCGACACTACGAACACTATCGTTGTGTCACTTCTCTGCGACGCCAGATACACTGTTATCGTTTCTGGGTAGACACAGCTCAACATTAAAAGATCTCAGACTGCACAACATTAGCTGGATAGTGGACAATGGCGATGAACGCGGCGAACCAGAGCAGAGATTTTATGCTCCATCAGCGTCCGTTCGACACTGTGCATGGCCGAGAGTACTGCAAGAGATGAGAAAGTCTTTGTCTCTCGATCATGCAACTGTAACAGGAAAGCTTGGTGAAAACAGACATATGCGCGGATGGAGATTACACGAAAAAGACGACGAGCTTGCTGCAGCAGTCTCGGACTATCTAGTCAGGGGAGGGCAGTGCCCGTTAACAGCCGATAATGCTGATTTCGATCCTGAGTCTGACACTGATTCCAAGAGGGAAGGTAGCGCAGCCTAGTCTATCTCAAACGCATCACCACAGCGCTGAGACGAATCTATAATGTTTACATGTGGTTCTCTGTCAGGACTTGATTGCTCCAATTTCGCTATGCAGACGGGGATATGACCCAATCATTCCAGACGCGCATAGAGACACGAGTGCGACAATGTTCACAGTCCTACGATCAATGAAGAATATATCTTGGATACACATGGTATTATACTAGAGTATTTACAGAATGGTTTCTCACACCAAGCCTCTAAAACGGGCAGAACTAGCCAAATAATGCTAGTCAAGAAGTCAAACAAGTTCTAGTAGTTGTACTTGTAGCACAGGGTCGATCCAGTGGTGTCAAGGATATCCCTAACCTTGACGTCTGGCCTGATGCCGTATACGTTGATGTTGGTGTCGAGGGTAAGCGGGTTGCCGGCTTTGTCGTTGCCGTTGATGCTGCTCAAACGGGCAGAGTTCTTGTTTTGCCAGATGCGGAAGTTGCGGTCGACGAAACCGTGGTGCAGCCAGAAGATGGGGTCGGCGGGCGAACCGTAGGTGTCTTGCATGACAGCTCCGATACCGTTGTGGCCCCAAGCGTGAGGACCACCCTCGGCGCAGGAAGCCATACCAGCAAAGTCGCCGTAAGCATTGCACTGAGCAACGTAGTCGGAGTTGCAGTATTGCGTCTTTGCGCCGTCACCGTTGCGGGCAAGGCAATGAGGCTGGTTGCCTGAGCCAGGACCGATGTTGATGGCGAGGTTGGCGAATTGCTGCAGCGGGTTAGTTTGTTGTTCACATGAGGCGTGTCGGACAAGGATTTGTACTTACGCCATTGGTTACACAGTTACCGCCAAGGGCGATACCTCCCAACCACTTAGCAGAGAAGATGGAAGATTGCGAGAATTTGCCAGCATAGCGTGTCTCGTCGAACCAGGGAAGAGGTACGCTCAAGCCACACTCTGAGCGCAGGACGTCCTCGAAGGTCCAGAGGTAGTAACGGTGCCAGAGCAAGAACTTGGAGTTTCCGTGCACGTTGGGCGTGAGAGTCTGATGCAGCGCGACGAGATCCTCGTATCGACTCTTGGATGCGGGGAATCGACCTGAGGGGGCGCGGCCCATCAAGCACTTGACTGAGTCAACGAACGCCTGCTTGCTGCTGTCGGGAAAGGAATCCCACTCGACACGGGTGCGGACGTTGGAGCATGTTGCAGCAGCGGCGAAGGTTGTGACGCGGAGTGATTGGGCTTCGGGTGCCTGCTCCTCTGGCTGTGTGGCGTTGTGCTCCTGGAAGATACGCTTGGCATCCTCGAGAGGAATTGGCTGGGCGAATTTTGGTGTGTCTGCGAAGATGTTGAGGGGAAGAGCCTTGATGAGCTTGGTGAGAGGGAGTTCCTGAGGAGATGGGAGCGCAGCAACGCTGGCTACGGTAGCCAAAGTGGCAGTGAAGAACGCGGTACGCATGATTAAGGTATAAGGGTATTATTAAAGTACGAAGGATCCCGATTGACAGTAGTTAGAGAGCGAAGGATAGCAACCCAGGAACGAATGCGGGTGCTTGGTGTTATGGTTGAGCGAGCTGTACGAAAGAAGAGGTCCCGACAATGCAGGACTACCAGACATCCTTATACCTGGGACCTGCATCTCGCGCCTAACCGCCGGATTGCCTGCAGCTTGCGCCTCGTTCTGCAGATCAATCTCAGTCCGCGCGACGAGCCGTCTCACCAGCGACACCTGATCATCCGCCATGGAAATACGAAGCGCGCATGTACCGTGGGTGTCGATACGGCCTAGGCCTGCAACGTTGTATTGGAAAGTAACTAAGCGTGCGCGAGCTACAACGGTAAGAACAAATGATAAGTGGAAAGCTAAACTGCTTTTGCGCTGTGGCTCATCAAAGAGAGCCGAACTTCCAGGTCAGGCCTACCTCGGTATTTGCTGGTTTACACACGGGGATGATGCTGCTTGCCATGGCTCTTGGACCTGCTTACTGGTACGAGGCGAACCCGAGTCGAGCGAAATTGTCAAAGGGCTGAGACGAACTACTGTGGAGCTTGTCTTTTTCCTGGGCTTCCCACGCTGCGTTCACGAGGCGGACCTGCCGACTGCCGGACGGCAGCGTCGTTCTGATTGGATGGCGCATCGTGTTTTTCTCTTCGCTTCCAAAGTTCTTCCCATCCAAAAATAGTGCCTCAGGAACGCCCTCGGTGCCTAACAATGTTCCGGTGGTGATGGCGTCTGCCAACGTGCCAATACTGTCATGCAGATTGTCACATCGCGCGTGGGCACATCATCAAAGGGGATACGGCTTCGTCATCTTCGTACAGTTACTGTGTTAGCATTCCCCTAATGTAGGATAAGCTCACACCGTTTTCTCCAGCCGTGTGATGGTGGAAAATGGCTGAAGTTACGAGGCTGGTGGCGGTGCTGGATGAAAGGGGGATCGACACCATGCATTTTGTTCCTTCGCTAGATTTGCACCCACCACTTGCATCGTCACACAAAATCGCTCCACACATATACGGGAATAACCTCGCACGAAAAATGTCCGCTATCACGACCTTATCATGCACTTCCATGACCGCAATCTCCCAGCGCACAGGCTATCAGCCCGCTATTTTGAGACGCAAACTCCACTCCCACTTTGCATGCCTCATCTTCCCGTCGTACGAGCGATTAATTCCACAGTACGAAGAAGGATTGGTGATGATGTTGGAAGGGTAGCCAGCCAAAGTGGAATACGGCCTACCCCGCCAACGACGCAGCGCTAGTCATCTCCTACACGAGAAAATCAATACCGCTACTGCTGGAGGGCTGAAGAAGGCTGAGCTTAGCACCATGGAGCTCGACAGAAACCTTCTTTTTGGGTAACCCAGACTGACCCCGCGTGTGCTATACTTCTACACCGCCAGATGCGTTGGCAAGAGCTGCATACACGTACTGCATGGCGGCGGATGAACGCCCAGACGAGTATGTGTTACCAAGAGAAAAGCAAGTCAATCTGTGTGTAGAACGCATGTTCGCGCTACTGATAGGGCGTGTCTCAGCCTCATGGCTACCTTTCTGGTCGTACATACCAAGGAAAACATATCAGCGCAAAGTCGCCAATCAGGAAAGTCACACCAATGCAAGATACCGGTCTACGGGTGGTTCTCACAATGCGCGCACGTGGCGGATCGAGCATATGATGCTTTTGTGCGATTATTCATCTATTCCTCACGCTACGCATCCCAAGTCATCTCATTCAACTCACGATGTGTTTTGGGAACCGGGTATAGGAAGTGTTTCTTACACCACCAGCGCATTCCTTTGCTGCCGCGCCATTGCAGATGGTGCCTTGGGCCGGTTTCGAGAAGCCGAGTCTAACACATGCTTCTTCCGTCTCTGAC
>Ga0268250_10000464_pt1 | contig 19227 bp, 15 predicted proteins | sample AgamicAsSfe_FD_200448 | JGI IMG/M metagenome (GOLD analysis project Ga0268250, IMG submission 200448) | Agave microbial communities from Guanajuato, Mexico - As.Sf.e (v2) (version 2) | ecosystem: Host-associated > Plants > Phyllosphere > Phylloplane/Leaf | place: Guanajuato, Mexico | collected... | reverse complement strand
AGTATCCACTGCTGTAAGCAAACATGGCAGATTAGGGCACCGGGTTGACGAGTACCTAAACTTTCGCGTTGCTGGCATAACAGACATGGAATTAGCGGAACGAGTAAACGGATTCCCGAAGTTTTGCGTTTCACGTATTGGTTACGGAATTGCGGTGTTCCGATTCCGCCATGTGAAGGACGGTAGTGGATTCTACCTGCGGGGTTCGTCTCGTATGGCGTCCATCTTTTGACGCCACGGGGACCAACGCCCGAGAGTGGAGTACCTATTGAATAGTGACCGTGAAAGGCAACAAGCCAACGAAAAGTGCTGAGATCACTTGGCTACATGTCTTGGCCAGATCCTTGCTCCTTTCTCACCTCCAGGGCTAGGACGTAGGCAAATAACCGTACAACCTCTCATCTTGACCAAATACTATGACATGAAAACGTTCGGGGACGAATTGCGCCACGAGCGGTGCTATTGACTATAGTGGTGCTTGACGTTAGGTGTAGTACCAGTCCCTTTTCGATGTTCTCGCGCGGAGGATCGGCGGTATTCCACCGTTCTCCGCAATTCGACAAGCGGTAAAGGCGGGAGCAAAGCTACCGAGTGCGGAGAAGCCCGGGATTTGATATTCCAAGAGTACGGAGATACAATGGTTTAAAACCGAGTGAAAAAGAATCGGAGTACTTGTATCTACGACTCGCGCACTATTTTCTCTTCTATAAAGTATCACCTATTTGTTGAAACGCAAGCAACCACAGCCGCTACAACTCCCTGTATGCGAGCACTTGTTCATCACCATATGCCTCGGCACCATTGCCCCAGTTTCTTTTGAGTGATTACTACCCGTAAGCTTCACTTGAGGAACTTACTCACAAGACCTTTTCCACCTTTGATCAGATTCTTTACCTCCCTCTTGATATCATCCGTCGAGTTGCCGCCCTGATGTCCTGGCTCCATGAACCCTCCGCCCGCACCCCCAGCACCGCCACAATGACCTTGGCCTCCACAAGCGCCCCCAGGACAACCTTGGATGAAATGCTCGATTTCACAACAACATCTTCCACATTCGCCAGAACCCATAAATGGACCTCCTTGGCCCCACCCGACGCGCATGACGCGCGCTTTACGACCTTCCCATCCCGTTTTCGCATCAGTAGCGTGGAAGACGCCCCAGACTTCTGGACCACCGGGGCCGTTGACTAGGACGAAATTTCCGTGACCTGGTCCATAGGGTGGAGAATCGTCGCGAGCGGCTTTGAGAAGAGGTTTGTTGGACTTGGCCCAAGAATGTGGATCGAGAGGGTGACCGCCAGTGTAGTACAAGATATTCATCTTGTACTCGTGTGTCCAGCTTCCCGCGCAACTGTACACAAGGCCCATCCAACGGCCATCAGGAGAGCAGAGAAACTGCGGACCCTCGTTGATGCCGCTGCTACCAGAAAACTCAAATTGCAGGTCTGGTGTGCTGATGCGAATGGGATGACCGGTACATTCTGTTGGTGACACCATCTCGATGATGAAAATTTCCTGGCGAGATTCATCGGCGTGCGTACCGAGGGGCCAGCCAGAGTAGACAAAGAGCATGGAACCACCGAGCGTAACAACTGTGCCATCGATTGCCCATTGCTCTTCAGGGAGGCCACCTAGACGGCCGAAAAAGTTCCATTTGCTTGGTTCGAGAGGGTCCTCCTCTGATGATGGTCCAGCAAGGACATACATGCGGTGCGATTTGTTGCCATGTTTGGGGTCGTCAGCCGCAAAGTATACATACCACCGACCGTGGATTGAGTGTAGTTCGGGCGCCCATAGATCGGCGGAGTAGGGCTGGTCTGGTGGAGGACGCCAAATTACGTTCTTTTTGCACTTCTTTTCGAAATCGAAGAGGGAGTCTGCAGACCAGATCTCGATGTGGCCGCCGCAGGTAAAGGTCATATAATACGTACCCTTGTCCCAGAGTACGTACGGATCCGCACAGCTGCTGTGCGTGATGGTGAGAATCGTATCGTTGTATGCAGGTCTCTGTTGAGGCCATGCCGGCTGCAGTTGTTGCGCCATGTTGTCGACTGCTCTTTGCTTTGCTCCGATTTCTAGTGCTGGTGGGACGTATAGCTTGAACAGACCTAGACTTCTGGAGGGGTAATCGAAGTCTGCTCTCAGAAGAAGCGCAAGTGTAAGCGGTTCAACAATCTAGAACTATCCTAATAGCGGTGGCTGCGTGGGCATGTGGTCTCAGCCCCGTCAGGCGCACGCGCGTAACAGCTGTATGATGACGTCATCGTTTACATTCGTTTCCTTGGTACCACAACAGCCGGGCAACTTCACCTTGAGCAATAGGCATGGGAACGGTCCGAAAGGGTGGGAACGCATGGTGCGAAACAATTGGCAATAATTGCCGAGGCGAAAACAGGGTCCAAAAAAGCGCTGATGTGGGGAAGGTGCAAGCCACCTTACTGATTGTAGCGGTGATTGACCATCCTAAATCGTGTTGTGATTCCACTACCAACTAAAGATTCTTCCTAGTTCAGCTATATTACCATATAACAAGCCGTCCGTGTTCGTAGTACCTCATAGTTCAGTCTGAATAGGCCGATTATCCAAGACGGCTTATCCTATGCCCTAAACCTATGCCTACATGAAGTCTGGCACAAGATCATAAACCGACCACTGTCATAATAAACAATAATAATATGTCCTATAATGGGTTCCAAGCCTCGCATGCCCTCGTGTCCTGACGTCGCATCGAAGAGGTGGTATCCAGCATTGCTGGTGGTAGTAGCCAAGAAAACACAGATTGATGGATGCTATGAGGCCGTGGGATCCGTAAACGCCATGCCAGATGTAGAAAGCTGAAGAATAGCAAAACATGTTGCAATGAAAGGTCGCCCTGAGATATACGACGTAGTCGTATCGTACGTTAAAATCAGTTTGTGTCAGTTGTCGCATTATAGCTCTGTTTTGAGCGTTTGGTCGACAGTGAGCTCGCCGGACTCGATGCGGTCTACGCGAAGTACGAGCTCCTGTATTATGATCAGCATGTGTACAAGTTGCTGTTGCTTTTGTGTAGCTTACCTTGAGAGCCCTAGCGGTCTTGAACGCAAGTGGCGGGATCTTCTCGCGACCCTCACCCCTGATGTCGACAGAAAGCATGTTTTGTCTGCATTCGTCAAGCACCTCTACAACGGGAAGCGCATGCTTCTTCAATGCAGGGTTGGAAAGCTGGTTCACAGCATCGTAGGTTTTGTTGCCAGTGTCATCGACCGCTTGCGAGATGTCTTGGATGTAATCGTAGATTTGCTGCTCATCCCCAGGAGTAGATTCGGGGTTTGCACGGATGAGGTTAACTAGTGGTTGTATGCTCTGAACAAGGGTTGCTGTTTGATCCTCGAGGTAGTTCTGTACGCGTTAGTAGGTATGACTACTAGGCTTGTTAAGAACATACCTTGAACTCAATCATGCCGCTATCGCCTGTGCCATTGGCACCGTTCATGCCGCCGGTTTGACCATCGTATCCACTGTATGGAGAACTGTAGGCGCTGTATCTAGTAGTATCACTGCTGCCGCCTTTGCTGCTGCGACTGCGGTGATGACCGTATGCTGAGGTGACACCGCTGCTATTCGTGTTGTCGTTGATGTTGCTTGGCGAGGAAGCATTGTAGTTGTTGTATACGTTCGACTTCAACGGCATGGGCCTATCGGCATCCTCGTCATCTCCTTCGAGTTCGTCTTCCGGTGTGGGCCGCACTTTGACGTGCTTGACCAGCTCCACAACGGCTGTCGACAAGTGACTAGCTGCGGCGTCCAGCAGACTGACTGGTGACAATCCTCCAGATGAAGTATGATTCTTGGTAGCTGTGATGAGGTTGTTGGCTGTAGCACTGACGCGAGACTTGAGTTTTGCTTGCTGCTTCTCAGGACTCGCGAAAATGTCGCCACTCACACTACTGGTAGGAGACTGGATCTGCGAAAGAGACGTGCTATCGATATCGCCCGTGATGGCTCGTACACATTTCACGACATGACGCATACTCTCGAGAGTCTGCTCCGAATTTGCTCTTCGCGCGTTTTGAAGCAGCTCATCAATGCTAAGCTGGAACTTGGTAACATGGACGTCCTTGACCAATCCGTCCGGCGTTGTAAAAGCTGCATCGCGGGAGTAGTTGAGCAGGTCCGGCGACGCAAGTTGCGATAAGCCCATAGAAGATGCTTTCAAATTTCGAAGCTGCGTCTTAGCCTTGGCGTATCTCGATTTCCAGTCCTTGAGCTCAGCCTCTAATGATGACACTTGATTCGCCATCTGCTCTTCCTTCTCGGCTGCGGCATCGCTGCGGGCTGACAGTTCCTTCATCTCTTGCAAGAACATGGATGCGTCTCTCCGTACTTCCTCTGCTACCTGTTGTTGTTCGTTCAATTCCCGTTCAAGCTCCTCGCACCGTTGTCTCCATTGAGCGTCTCCGTCATCGTACGCTTGCTGAGGCGGGCGGGACTCGAGATCTGCGATCTGGGCACGGAGGCTATTCTCTACACTTTCGTTTTCGCTGCGTAGTTTGTCTATTTCGGAACGAAGTGAGGAATTGAGATTCTCTGCTTTCTCAACCTTCTCCTCGAGCGCATACCGGAGTTCGTCCCACTCGGCACGCTCAGAGGCCGAAGCGCCATCGCGTGTTCTATCATCGTCTTGGAATCGCTGCAGCTCGTCGTCCTTGTTACGTATGGTAGCCTCTAATGAGTCAACCTTGCCCTGCAACTCAGAGACTTGATTTTGCAAATCCGCAGTTATCTTCTCGTGCGCCATGCTCATGCTCTTTGCGCTCTTGTTTGTCTGTCTTCTCGCAGCAGCGCCTTCTAGGTTAAATGCGTCGTCATCGTCCGCTCCGCTATCGTCGTCGTCTTCGACTAGTGTGCCCTTGTTTGGCACAATTGTGTTGGATTGGAACGTCTTCGGAAGCGGGCGCCCGAAAGAACCTGGCTCGTTCCCTGAACCGGGCCGCAGTCCTCCCGGTGGACCTGGAGGTCCTCCTGGGGGTCCACCCATGGGCCCCATGGGCCCGCCCATTGGAGGTGGCCCTCTGTAGCCCGGTCCTGGCGGGGGTCGTCCGCCCATGCTATTCGGTGTGCCGCCTCTACTCGGAGGTCCTCTATTACTTATGCGACTCGCGATGCTGCCGTTGGGGCTCGAGGGTCGTGGGGGCATGTCACCTCCGGTGAAGCGCGGGAATCTCCGTTCGAGTTCGTAGAAGACGTCGGTTGCGAGTTGACGGAAGCGCTCGAGAGGCAGTGTGGAGAGCTTTTGCCTCGCCTGGTTGCGCTTGGGATGGAAATTATTCTTGGGTAGAAGATATTTGGGAGTGTCGTTGCCAGGCGCACCTGGCCCTCCCCGCTTGCGGTCCGTTTCTCTGCGTATCGACTCATCATATACGTCGGTGCTGAGCTCCTGGAACTGGACAGCAGATAGTCTGGTCAGCTTGTCCTTGGCCCTGCTCGGGCGCGGATTGCCCTTCTCGTCATTGAGGTAGGGCCCTAGGTATGCCTTGAGCACTCTAAAATGTTCCGACATGGTCTCCTCTAGCGCCTGCATCTTCCTACCATCCATGATGGGGCGTGTACTATCACTTATGCTCGAGGCATACAGCCCCGTGCCGTCGCTCGATCGGCCTACTGAACTGGGCGGCGAGGGGTTTCCATTGCTGGTGCCAGGGCGCATACCATTGAGCATGCCGCCATCGGGGTTGCTGGGCCCATATGCGTTGGGAGGGATCGTGGGCGAGTATGGGTTGTCGCCGGCGATGTTCCGGTAGCCTGTAATGGGCGACCACTCTTGGCTGTCGGTGGAGAGGGGCGACAGAGCGCCATTGCGCGTGTTCATGGCATTCATGGTGGCTGCGTCGCGTTTCACCCCGCGGGTTGCCGCTGTCAACCAGGATCGTATCCGTATCGGAGCGTGTTAGTGGGCTTCAGACTGGAGCGAAGGTTTGCAAAAGCAGTGCGGAACTGGCAGAGTGGCTGCGGAGGAAGGCTGCTGGTGAAACTCTAGGCGTGGTAGGAGTCGACGGGCGCCCGGCACTGTTCCGAATCTGAATGTGCGATGCGGTGAAGGAGCGGATGCAAACAAAGCAGTGCGTCAACTAGCCAAGGGAGTGTGAATGCACGCCAGCGTCTAGTCAAAGAGGCCGCGGTGCGAAGAGAGAGCGACGGTGATACGAGTATGCAGGAACCGGCAGCCGGGGCCAACAACTCTTATGAGGCTTTCCGCTGCTGTTATCCAATGTCGGTGATGCTGCCCCTTTCGCCTGCGCCTTGGCTGGGGGATTTAGGCGCTAGCTGCCCGCCGCGCGGGCGACGACGATGCATGGCAAGGGCGCTCGAACGGCCGCTCGAGGTTTCCATATCACCGCTCGACAGCCCGGAGCGGTTATGCCTGCCTGGCTTTGTTTTGCTGCATTGCATGTCTTGTCACCGGTCACGCTTCCTTTTTCCCAACTTGCATGGCCCTCCGTAGTCAGCCTATTTACGAGGAGATTACCATGGCCATCCCGGGCCTCGGGTCTGGCCCGGCGATCATGGCCAGTACTGTGGAGACGGTGCTAATTTCGTGCAGCGAGTACGCAATTTGATGGGGTATAGAACAGTATATCGTATAGCAACTACCACGTACAAGAGAGCCATCTGATGCCGGGCGACTCGCTCGTGGCTTTTCCCACTCAGCGCCTCTCCCGCACGCCATCAGCCAAGTGCGACTCTGCCAAGCCACAGCACCTGTCTAGTCTGTCACGTGCCAAACCGTGAACCCTCAATGCCCGCGTAGATTTGTCTCAAGCCCGTTCCTAACGTGCTCTCTTGATCTTTGAAGGCGCCTGATTCCTGCACTCTGGACAAAGCCAGTCTCCCAATGGCTCCTCTTTGATACCTACACACTCCCAGTGGAACCACTGATACCGACAATTGTCGTTGTCGCACGCTACCATATCGCCGAAGCTGACGCGCTGGCATGTGCAGTACTTGGTGTCATCCGACTCGTCCTCCTCTGCATCGCCGCCTCCCATGCCTGACATGTCCTCGTCTTCCGTGCCCGCCTCACTTGCCACACTCTCGTCGTCTGCAGTTGTCGACGGCGATGCTCGGGATCCACCCTTGCGCCGTTTCTTGTTGACCCCGGACTTGGCTGTAAGGGCCGCCTTGCGCAGCGGTTGCTGAGGTTTCGCCTTTTTAACTGTGAGTGCATTCTTTTGCGGTCGGGGTCCTACGCTGCCTGCGCGTGAGCCTGGTGTTGAGGGTTTCGGAGTCCCGGGCCCTATGGACCCTTGTCGGCCCAGGTTTGAAGATGCTGCAGGGAGGGGACCAATGCTTCCTGTCGGCCGGCGACGCTTGCTGTCGCTTCCCGCTGAGAGTTCCCGCTCCTGTCGTGCATTTGCTTGTATGGCACTTTGCGCGTTGGTCAGTCGCTGTTGGTTTAGAAGGGCTTGTGTTTGCATGTTCTGCAGTGATGGGTTCATCCTCGAGTTGAGGCCCACATTCGTCGCATTTGTCAGTCGCGCGATGGCAGCTGCCTGGGCGAGATTTGGAGCGCCGCCCCCATTACCAGACACGGGGAGCAGCGGTGTGCTGGACCCCGTATTCGATTGTGACGCTGGCGGAACCAAATTCCCAGGAGAGTCCCTGAGCAGCGAGGGCATCTGGGGGTCAGTGGGTATTGAGCCATCATTCTGCAGGTCGCGCAGCTTGATATCCAGGCGCTTTACATGCCGGTCGAGCTATGTTGTTGTAAGTAGATAGAACGAACATTGCAGATCAACAACGTACAAGTGCAGCAGCTTTGTCGACAAGTCCAATCTTCTCTTCTTGCAGTATCTGCGCTTTCTCGTAATTTGCCATGATGGTTTTCGAATATCCAGCCTCTTTTGGATTCTCAACTAGGCTTCCGTTGAGCTTGATGAATTTCTGTATGCTGCCGTCTCGCTGCTGTATTGCAGAGCGCAGTTCTTGAATCTGATTGTCCTTGGCTTGGACTTCTTCGTAAAGATGCGTGATCTCTGCGGGAAGGTTCGCGACTGCCACATGTCAGCTGCGATGATCGTGTTAAAGATGATAAGTGGAAATACCATCATGTATGAACTGTTCGAGTACTGTCGCTGCATCTTCTGCGATAGCCATGTTGAGATGTTAGGTCCTATGTCGTCGGGCGTATAGACGCGTGTGGCGATGATCTTGTCAAGGTATACTTCGCGCAGCCAGGACGCGGTCGATAGGACCCGCTAGAGAGCAAAGGGGCAGAAAACGAGTTGCTTGCCCGTTGCACTTGCAATTTTGATGAAATTTGATGGAACGTTGATGCCTTTGGGAGTGAAAGAGCCGTGTCGCGACAGAGAAACAAACAACGCAGCGCAAAACCTTTCCGTTCGACCCTCACTTCGTGTCCACTTTTCTTTTGGTGCTCAAGTTCTGTTTGTATCTTGAGTCGGATTATTTCGTAAGCTTCGCTCTCGCGATAGACTAATGGAGTCGTGTTGTAACGCGTTGACATGCAGGAACAGCCGCTGACAAAGAGGCTCGATTACGTGTTCGGCAAGATGCTGCGCTATCATACCCAATCAGATGATTGCGCCCAAGACAAGGTTGGCTCATCCACCGCAAGCGAACCTTGTCACGACGACAACTACAACTACAACAGAGAAGACATTCAGAACGAAGACCAAGAAGTTTTCGCATACAGTCACGATTCTACCGGCGCACATGTCAAACCTCAGCTCGCTGCTCTCCTGAACGGACCACAGTGGCAGAAATCAAATCCGAACACGCGTCGCGCGACCAGAGCAGACTACAGCTGCAAGAAGCCGTCGCAAATTGCAACGAGAAAACGTCCTCGTAAAGCAAAGGTAAACATCCCTTCTCTACACCAAAGATCCCATCCAAACAATGAAGACTCATAATATTGTGTCTACTGATTTCTGGAGGCTTAGAAAGCTCTGGTATTCTTCGACACTCGCTAACTGCCGCAGTACCGTGCAGCGGACGATAATCGGATCCCGCATCCTGTGCTCGAGCCTAAGACTCTAGCACGTTGGAACAGAATTTGGGAAGAGGAATTGAGGCCCGAATCTTTTATTAAGACATTCATCAGCAACAAAGACGACCTGAAGCGCTAGATCTACGAGGGTGCTCCGAACCCACGTCTTATCAACCCAAACAGAGGATTTCACGACGACGCGTGACAGGTTCCTCGAAACATGCGAGTTGCCGGTTATGCTCCGCCAGGCGGACCCAGTGATATTGTGCAGGAGTACCTCTCTCCGGACGATCCTTGGGTCGCCAATTACCAGGATTTCAAGGTACTTACTGATGCCGAGAAAAAGGACGTGATTGCGCGTGAAGCCGAAGAACATGGTCTCGAGAGGCCGAAAGGCTGGAATGTGTCTTTCCATTACAATCCGCACGTGGAGTATCATCACTTTGGCAGCTCACATCCGATGAAACCATGGCGTCTGACGCTGACGAAACAACTCGTTCTTGCGTATGGGTTGGAGTATACCATGGATCTCTTCGAGCCAAGACCAGCCAGCTTCCAGGACCTTGCTGTGTTCCACGACCGCGAATATCTAGCCTACCTCAGCAAAATCACGCCTCAGAACGCACAGCCTGAGGACCCTCAGTATATAGCGTATGGCTTTGGTGGCGAGTCGAACGACTGCCCAGTATTTGATGGACTGTGGAACTACGTATCACTTTATACGGGTGCCACAATGAGCGCTGCCTACAATCTCATCAACAACCAGTCTAATATCGCCATCAACTGGTCTGGAGGCTTACATCACGCGAAAAAGAATCTTGCCTCCGGGTTCTGCTATGTCAACGACATTGTGATAGCGATCCAAACTCTGCTCTCGCGGAACCAGCGCGTCCTGTACATTGATATCGACGTCCACCACGGCGATGGTGTCGAACAGGCATTTGAGTCTACAGATCGTGTATTCACGCTCTCGTACCACAAGTATGGTATCGACAAGCACGGCTATCCGTTCTTCCCAGGTACAGGAGCCATCGACGAGACGGGTCCCGCGGATCCTAGAAATCCCGGCAAGGCCCACAGCCTGAATATTCCCATCGATGATGGCATCGACGACGACCAGTACAAGTGGCTCTTCAAGACGGTTACCGGCGCAGTAATAGAAAAATACAACCCGCAAGCTATCGTCCTGCAGTCGGGTGCCGACTCTCTTGGGGGTGACCGCCTCGGTCGCTTCAACCTCAACATCAAAGCGCACGGCTATTGCGTAGAAACAGTAAAAGCTTACGGTCGTCCTCTGCTCATTATAGGTGGTGGTGGCTACACACCTCGCAATGTTGCACGGACATGGTGTCACGAAACGTCTGTCTGTGTAGGTGCAACGCTTCACAATGAGCTACCCGCTCACATACCCTACCTCCAAGCCTTTCAAGGAGCAGAGAATGGCGATGGGGTTTTGTACCCTGATCTACACAACACGAAGCGTCACGACAACCTGAACTCGCAGGCTAAATTGCATAAGCTAGTCGAACAAGCACTAGAGAATCTGAGGTACTTAGAGGGCGCACCTAGTGTGGTCGTAGACACAAAGGGTATCCCGCTGGAAGAGCTCATGAGAGTGAGGGAGGCAATCGATCGAGAGATGGAGGAAGAGGCGGAGGACAAGGCCCGTCTCTCGGTCGAGAATAGCAGACGCAGGAAAGAGAAGAACATTGGCGGCCGAAGTGAGCGGAGATAGACTCGGAGCCGGGAAGCGTGATGCAACGACTCAACTTGATGGCGTTTAGGAAAATATTGGAGTCACGGGAGGATGCGCTTTCGGCGATACCCATGGTACATGATTCAGACTAGGCAACAACTTGTTTGGATGCACAATGAATGTTCTGGTGAGATTCTAGAGCGTGCGCTTATCAGATGGAAATGGATCTGCGGAGGTGACTTGGCAGGCTCCGAATTTCTCACCGATCGCAGTCCACGGGATGCGACAGGCGTAAATGGGTAGCACTTGATAAACCTTGATCCTGTCTGCAGAGTAGTCACGACGAAAGACAGGGCCGGCTAGGCCTACATGGATGACTCAGACGTCCCCTCATACGAGATTGTGCATAGCAGAGGGTGATGTTCAGCCGGTGGAATGACGTTGGGCCGGCCTTAGGCGGGCATAAGAGGTGATGGACGGTGGTTCCTCCGCAGATATGCGTGTCAAGCGGTCTGAGTCGACGACTTGTTTTCGCAAAGTCCCTGTCTTGACCGGCGTGTGCAGTGTGGGATAGCCAGACGACAAGCTTTGATTCGCCAGGCCCCACCAGGGACGTTCCGCTTCGTACTGGTGTCGTACAAAGCGATCGGAGCCTGAAGTTGGGTCAGCGCCGACAATCGACTAGGGTCTCGCCGCAAAAGTCAAGCCACACGGAGGAACGAGTGTCGAGAGCAAGAAGAGGGATTTCGGCAGAGGGAAGAGGCAGCTTCCTGTATCACTCATCCCTTATACAATGTCCGACGAGATACAGTCTAGCCAAACGTCGCCCAATGGCACCCAGAGGCTCAACGGCAGTGTCAGCGGCCCCTCACCCGGTGGAGGTGCTGGACCGACGCCAAACCCCCGGTCGTGCGTTACCTGCCGTAGGCGCAAGGTCAAATGCGACAAAAAGAACCCGTGTTCCAACTGCGTGCGCGCCAAAATCGACTGCATCTTCCCTGGACCTGGACGCGCGCCGCGAAAGAGCAGAAAGCCACCCGATGCCGAGTTGTTGGAGAGACTGCGCCGCCTGGAGGGCGTCGTCACCAGTCTGAACGCCCAGGTCGAGGGCCACGAGCAGGAGGCGGCCGACCGCGAGAGGGAACGAAAGAACAGCGCAAGTGCAGAGGGAGGCTGTCCGAGCGGGCAGCCCCAGGTCCCATGGCCGACCAAGCAGCATGGCGCAAGAGTCGAAACCGACAACAGTGTAGAGGGCCTTGAGAACCGCTTCGGACGGCTGGTGGTGGAAAAAGGCCGGAGCCGCTACATCAACAACAGCTTCTGGGCCTCTTTGAACAACGAGGTCGAAGACCTCAAGTCGATCCTTATCGAGCCATCCGACGACGAAGACGATGCGCCCTCGCCCGAGTCGTCCAACATGTCCTCGCACCAGAGCTTCGTCTTTGGTTACAGCTCCTCCAACGTCGACATGCACGCGCTTCACCCTCCCGAGCAGCAAGCGCGCGAATTCTGGGACGTCTACAAGGACCACGTCGAGTCTTTGGTCAAAGTGCTCCACGTTCCCAGTTTCGAGCCTGTCATCTTCGACGCTTTTGCGCATATCGACAAAGTGAGCAAGGGAATGGAAACACTCTTATTCGCCATATACTACGGCGCAGTAACAAGCACAACCGCGGAAGTCTGTCTGGAAAGGTGGGGCGAAGACCGAAACGCACTCCTCAACAAATATCGGTTTGGGTTGGAACAGGCGCTGGCAAGAGCAAACTTCCTCTACTGCGACGAAGTCATCATCCTCCAATCCTTTGTCATCTTCCTCGTCTTACTGCGGCGCAACGACGACGCGCGCAAGATTTGGACTCTGACTGGCTTGGCCGTGCGCATTGCGCAGACGCTTGGTATACACCGAGATGGTAGTCATTTTGGTCTGCCGCCATTCGAGATCGAAATGCGTAGGCGCCTGTGGTGGCAGGTCTGCATTCTTGATGCGAGATCTTCGGAAGATCACGGTTGCGATCCGACCATTGTCGAAGCCCAGTTTGACACCAAGATGGTATGTCAGTTCGTCTCATGTCTACAATCACATACTAACAACTACCCTACAGCCACTTAATGTCAACGATACCGACCTACACCCCGACATGACCGAGTTTCCCGAAGACCGCCAAGGTTTCACCGACATGACCTTCTGCCTCCTTCGCTTCGAAATCACCCACATTTTCCGCCGTATCATATACGTCCCCCCGGGCCCTAATAGATGCACCGAATATTTCTCTGGTCTGACAATCGAGCAAAAGGAGAAATGGATTAGCGATGCTCACCAGGCCATGGAAGACAAGTATCTTAAGAATTGCGATATGAGTATTCCGATCTGTTGGGTTACAGCGACTATCTCAAGGCTCATCATGAGCAAAATGTGGTTGGTTGTCTATCACCCACACCAACGAAAAGATGGAGGTGCAACATTGCCGCAAGAGACCAAAGACAAACTCTTCATCACCTCGCTTGAGAACGTCGAGTACTCTATCCTGCTCGAGACCGAAGCGCGTACCATGAAGTGGGGCTGGCTCTTCCGCACATATGTCCAGTGGCACGCCATCGCCTTCCTGCTCTCTGAATTATGCGTCCGCACCAAAGGCGAGGCTGTAGAGCGCGCGTGGAGAGCCCTGGAAGCAACTGCTGGCCGTTGGTGGTTCCCGCTCAACGATGCTTCACCACTCCGTAAAGGCCAACAAGGAACTCTTTGGAAACCGCTACGAAAACTTCTTGCAAAAGCAAGGGCAGCGCGGGAACGAGAGCTGGCCCTCGAGCGGGCTAGCCTGGCTCTCCGGAATGGGCAGTTTGCCAACAGCGCATTTGCTTTCCAAGGTCCGAATGCGCTGAATCAGGCAAATCAGTCAGCAGCCACTACAGCTCAACACGAAGCCAAGATCTTGGACAGCATGTTGCGACCTTCGGCACCGAAACTGGGTGAGATGCCTAGCGCTGAACTCCCGAGTTGGCCCAGCAGCCCTGCGCAAGCCAAGTCACGAACCAACTCGCTGCAAGATGGAAAGAGCTCGATTCAGCAACAACCATTGCCAAACGAACAGTCAAATAGCGCAAGAGGCAAGAGCGCCTCGCCTGGAAAAGAGTTTGGAGATTTGTTCGAATACGGCCTTGATAACGTGATTAACGACGTTATGGGATCCGGTGGGGTCCTCGACGGAACAGTCCTGAACTGGCCCGCATATACCCCCACGACCATGACAGCTCAGCCTGCTACCTCGAACACCACCTCAACACACTCATACGGTACACACGGGATGAACCCGCCCACAGCCGCAAATGGCTATCCTACATTCGGAGATGGCATGCTTCCAACCACAAGTATGGATTTTAGCATCGATAGCAATAACACTGCAGGTTTGAGTAATGCCAATATCAATGGCAATAGGCAGCAGCACGTTCAAGAAGCTGTGATGATGGACGATGGGGATATGGACTGGACACTTTGGGATGACATGGTGAATCAGTATGGGATCGAAGGAACCCCGACGAATCCGGCTAGTACGGCTGGCCTCGTGCCCTGGTTCTGATTGATTGTCTGTCTAAAGCATTATCTTTCACGAAGCCATGATGGGTGTTTACGGCGTTTGGGCGAGAAAGAGCTCTACTCCATCTATTTGTGGCTTGCATTGAGCGAGGAAACGATCGTTATACCCTGTATTTGATAACATTGAAATTCTATATATTGTATAAAACCAACAACTATGCTTTTATTACTCTCGGATCTAAGCAAGAAGGATCAGTACATACCTTGATGTTAGCAGATCCCATGTTCAGATATCTAGCGGCGACCACGCAGGGATGCGGCAGGGATAAGGCGCATGTATTACCACGTGGAGGCTCTGATTGCGTTGGTGCTGCTCTTGGTATCGATAACCTGAGCTTCACCGCTTGCCAGCGGCTTATACCCCGCGTACGTCGACTCTCACATACATGCTATGCTGCATCTCGCTGTACATGCTTGAACGACAACACCACAGTGTGTACGAATAATTTGCGCTCAAGAGCAGTACAGTATCTTGCGACGTGCGGTGGTTGTTTCCCGGCTGTGAACAAACGGTTAAAGAGGCGGAATCTCAACAAGCTGCTGTACTAGTCAGGTGCACCCGAGTATTTGGTCGCGAAGTGCCAATCACTTGGTGCTATAAGAAGTGGTTCGTGGGACGAAAAGATATCTAGAAGTCGAGGTACAGCTTTGTGGACTCATCCGTCGCACGTCTCGACCCCGTTCCAAATCTGTTTTGATTGCATTTTCTCATATCTGTACAAGTACCTGATCCGGTCGTCGCCTCCACAAGGTATCTTTCGGAAACAAACTCGAAGGCATTACATCATGTCCTCAGTAACACCGACACCTCAGGACTCCGGTCTTCCTGCACCCGCAACGCCATATCGATCCTCGTCATTACTATCAAACACTTCTTCTTCGTCAAAACCGACTATACTACATCTTGGTGACGATATCCGATGGAATCATGAATTATATGCTAAGCTAAATGACACGTTCAACATTGTACGAACAAACTCAATGGGAAGGGAAGAGTTCATGAAAGCATTGAAAGAGAAAAGATGGGGTGATTTTGTAGGAATGTACCGTCCCTTCTGGAACACAGGAGGAGAAATGGGGAATTGGGATAAAGAGCTCATTGACCTCCTTCCCACCTCTTGCAAGATCTACGCCTCAGCTGGCGCAGGCTTCGACTGGGTCGACGTTCAATACCTCGCCTCGCACGGCACCATATACTGTAATAGTGCATCTGCCTGCACTGAATCCGTTGCCGATGCCGCCATTGTCCTCATCCTATCTTGCTTTCGCGCAATCACCTGGTCCTTCCTTGCAGCACGTTCCTGTGATCACGATCAATTCCGCAACGCAAACCAGAACATTGCGGCTGTGACGCACAATCCCAATGGCAGTACGCTCGGTATCGTGGGTCTTGGTCGAATCGGTATGCGAGTTGCGGAGAAGGCGGCCCGCGCTTTCGAGATGAAGATTGCATACTACGATGTTGTCAGAATGTCGGATAGGGAGAAGGAGATTGGTGCAAGGTGGTGTGAAACACTTGAGGAGCTTCTGTCCACATCAGACTGTGTGTTACTTGCTACGCCGTTTTCGGGGGAGACGCTACTTTCTGCAAAGGAGTTTAGCCAGTTTAAACATGGGGCGAGACTTGTTAATATTGCGAGGGGGAAGCTAGTGGATGAGGAGGCGCTCAATGTTGCGTTGGATAATGGGACAATTTCGGCGGCTGGGCTCGACGTTCATGCCAATGAACCATATGTCAATAAGAGGTTGGCAGAGAGAAGTAATGTTATGGTGTTAAGCCATACAGCTGGAGCGAGTGTAGAGAGCCATGTTGGGTTTGAGAGATTGGGTATGGAGAACTTGCTTGGATGGTTGGAGAAGGGGGAGAGTGGTTGTTTGAGTGCAGTAAATCTGGCGTGGTTGAAGAGGCAGGAATGAAAGTTGTTGCCAACTTAATGGCGTTACTAGTAGATGTGAGTATGTGGATATGAGATAGGGTGTGGATGGATTTAGATCTGGTGATGTTCCCTCGTATTGATGTTCTCCGCCAGCATATCAAGACTTATTCAAGAATCTCTGTCACACTTCGAGACTAGTATAAAAGTTTGACCTTGTTCTTTCCTTTTTTCTCCTACAACCTCGCCACACGGTCTACTGCGTCGCTGCTACTACGGAGACTTTCGCCAGCATGACTCACCTGCCCCCCATAAATCTCGTTGGTCTTATCAACAGATACGCTCCAGCTCAAGCGTCTATCTTGCAGCAACTGGAGATCCGAGATATCATATCCTTATCTCGTGTGTGTAAGAAATTGAGTCACGTCTACAACACCACAATCAAAACTCAGTACAACATCAATAATGGCTTGAGGCGGTTCTTCAATTCACCAATCGAATTCCGAAACGTGCAAGCGGAAACTGATGCCATCATCTGCAACAGCACCGCACTCTACTTCTTTCTTCGTAGACCCTTCACAGGAATTTCGATATTTGTGGGCAAAGGAACATCTGCTACAAGGATGCTCGATTACCTCAAGGAAGACGGTTGGCATGAGATCGGAGAAACTGTAGCGCATGAGAAGTACGACGGGGTAGGCTTTGCTATGTGTTGATCCAAATCCAAGGTTGACGACGAATAGTTACATTATTTCGACAAGCATACTGCTAGCTGCCCTAACAGGGTAAGGAAGAATGAGACAGATAATTGGAATCCCTGCTTCTGTCCCCATCTGTGTCTTGGGGCCACATGCGAGTCTGCGCTTTCCACTGCGCTGTTCGATCCACACGTCACAGAAGCACTCAACATCATAACGTGGTCACACGCGTATTCACTTCTACCGTATACAACTTTCATCCTCAAACGCTCCTTTCTCTTAGAGAATGCAGTCAATCGTTCTCCGCAACGTCTGGGACAGGTATTGCGGTCCAAGAAGCATATCCTCGATCTACCAACTGAGCCTCTAGACCTTCGAGATGCACAAAATGCAAATCCGACTGCACTTTCACCTCCAGCTCTCTCGAGGCAGCTAGTGTCCCGTGTAGACCACGGCCATCGGCGCATGGGAGATAGACATACATGGACGATAGCTTTGGATACTGACGGAATTCGTCAACCGACTAAATCCACCATCCCAATTACCTACGCGAGCTTCCGGATCATACCTGAGCCCAACCCTCCACCCATCGAAGACAACCATGGAAGACTTCGAGACACACCATCCTACTACTATGTTCTCTTTAATTCCGTCGCTGCCCAATGTTTGAAGTACGAGTATCTTGTCGATCCTACCGATGGTGGAAACCCTGCTTGTAGCATTGTTGCAAGGCGGTACAAGGAGATTAGTTTTACCCAGATAGAGGCATTGGAAGATGTAGAGAAGCCACCACGTTGGATATCAAATGGTTCGACTAGCTTGAGACATGGGTGGGAAAAGTTTGGCTGCGAGGTACCTGTCAGTTGGAAGTGGTACGATGATGAGGTTGAGGAATTGTTGAGGTCGCGATGGGATAGGGATAGCCCGCTAGAGGGACGGCTGATATAGATGATGGTTTCTCGACTGAGAGCCTAATGTTGAGGGGTTTGCTAGTAAACATCTACCGTGTGCAAAGACGAGTGTGCTGATTGCAACGTCTGGCGTTTCAGAATAATCAGGCGAGTGAACACCCTGATCATACAACGCTTTTGAAACTGAGTATGAGATGGGGAGCAATAGATGCATGGAGACATTATGGCAAAGATGCATTCAAGAGTTTACAATCAGTCGCACCAATTCAGCATTCCGTTATTTGACACTCCAAATCAATACCTTCTCTCTTTCTTTCCATCTAAACCGTCAAGACTCCACCTGTGCAACCCTAACCTGGACCATCGGTCCGTCTCTCCCAAATCCAAGTGCATCCCACATCTGAAATTCATCAGATCTTTCTCTTCCAATACCCAATCCTGGCTTCCCACCTCCAGACTCGGGCTCATCAGGGGCCAATCGTAGGTCGAAGCGCCAGAGTAAATGTGCCAGTGTCAACTTCAATTGCAAGTATGCCAGGTTCCTGCCACTGCACATCCTACTGCCAATGCTGAACGGGAAAAATGCCCTTCGAGCCAAGGCGATGGAGGAAGCGGGGTTGGAAGGCGACTCGATCCAGCGTTCGGGTAAGAAAGCAAACGGTGCAGGGAAATGGGTGGGATCGTTATGTAGAGCATACATTGGTACGCCTACTGTTGTGCCAGCCGGAATGCGAACGCCATCGATCTCAATACCTCCGTCTAAGACGATGCGTGGAAGATGGCTGGGTACTGGCGCGGTGCGACGAAGGGTCTCTTCGATGACAGCGTAGAGATAAGTGCAATGATTTAGTACCGGGCCACTGACAATCTCGGAAGGCGAGGTAAAGGATGATCTTATCTCTTGAGTAACTCCGCGAAGTGCATCCTGGTTTCGCACCAGGTAGAAGATAGCTCCGGCAAGGACCCCACTGAAAGGATCCGCCCCAGCGTTCATCAGGTTGAGACACTCAGTACCGAGATCTGCTGTCGAAGGATGCCAATCAGTTTTCTTGTCCCTCGCTGTGACTAGATGCGACAGAAAATCTACTCGTTGGGAATTACTATCTCTCTCTGCCTTAACTTTCGATTGTTGTAATTGAACTTGGGTGGCACCATAATCGATCAAGCGGTTATTGTCTGTAACAGATTTACCGCCTAATGCCTCGAACAACCTGGTTCGTAGGATAGGCCGTACGATAAATGCCGGAGGCAGATAGGATATCTGTTATTCGAAATTAGCCCTAAGAGTAGCGGTATCCCGGTGTAGAGAGAACTCGTACCCAATACATCAACATGCTAGCCGGTAAAACTGAGCTGGCCAACGGCCTAAACATTTCTTTTTGCACCGTCTCAAATCTGCTTCCAAACACGAGTGCCCCCATGATATCAAATCCGAGGTATGTGCTCATCTCGCTAGCATTCCATTTC
>Ga0268250_10000463_pt1 | contig 19256 bp, 12 predicted proteins | sample AgamicAsSfe_FD_200448 | JGI IMG/M metagenome (GOLD analysis project Ga0268250, IMG submission 200448) | Agave microbial communities from Guanajuato, Mexico - As.Sf.e (v2) (version 2) | ecosystem: Host-associated > Plants > Phyllosphere > Phylloplane/Leaf | place: Guanajuato, Mexico | collected... | reverse complement strand
CACCGCTGCGGTGGTCATAAAGGCCGTCGAAGCGCTTGTCTTTGCGCACTTTGTCCAGGATATCGATGAGCCCGGTGTGATCTCCACTTGCGCTATGCGGGCTGGGCTTTGTATACCTTGGGTCGTCAATGTATTTATGAAGGGGACTGTAAAAGCAGGAGCCCATAGCCAGAGCCTCGATCGAGACGGTTCTGGAGTTCAGTTCGTAAGCGTAGCCAAGATGGATGAGAGGATGTGCAACTGGATAGTGTTAGCGATGCTCAAGCTTTGAAAGCAGCAAGCTTACGTCCGGAGATAAGGCCATTGATCAGCGGCTCCTTTCCCTTGAACATGAATTCCTCGAGCACTTCTTCGACATTGTACTTCTTGCTCACGAGCTGATCTTCGAAGAAATCGATAAATGCGCGTTGGTATCTGGCTGCTGTTGGTAATTGATTCCGTCTCATCGTCGTCACTACTCACTCGCGCTTCCCCAGGAACTCGCGCCAATCGTCCTTTGTTATTTCACCTGGCGCGTCATGCCATGGTTCTAGTACTTCAGCCTCCTTCTCGTAGATTTCGTTGAGATGTTCTGCCGTGCCTCCGAGAAGGTAAGCCGATCCTAAGATCTATGGTATTTGCTTAGCAGCTACAGCCTTTACAGGAGGAGCAGCATACGTGCGGTGTATGGTTGTGAAAAGTAAGATTGTGGTATATAATCGAGTAGTTCGCGTGATTTGCTTTGAGTAGATGCTTGAGAGTTCGCGGTCGCTTTTCCGCCGAGGTTTCGATATCATGGATCTCCACAGAGGGTAGATCAACAGTGAGATGCGTGCCTTCGCCTGCACGAAGAAAAGATGGTAACGATATTCTTGGTAAGCTGAACATTATTTCTGTGTGATTGCAAAACTCAAGAGAGTTTGCGGGGAAGATGCGCAATGAGAGCTCGCGTCGCGCCTTCCTCGTTCTGGTATGACGTGATGTCCTCGGTGCCGCTCGCAAGCTTAACCCAATCAGGATGAGCAGAACCTCGAAGTGACTCCACAATGCTTCCATCCTCGCTGCTCGTTCTACCTTACGAATTTAAGTATGCTTGATCGCGAATATTGAACTTGGCAATCATATTCAAGTATCTATCGATAGGAAAAAAAAGTTACTGAAAGTTTACATTCCCACTTCCTTCTGGTGTGGTGAACAGTTTCCGCCTTCCTTCATGCATATACTGGTTTTCATGGAACGTGTGGTTTTCTCACTTTAATACTGCACTGGGAAGGGTTGGCAAAGTGTTAATTGCTATGGCCCTCAACTTTGAATGAGAGAAGAAAGACAGCTTCATACAGATCGCGCTTTCATGTCTTCGACCTTTGCCAGTTGGGTCGTATCTGTTGACTTATCTCCCTGTACCATAAGACGTCTTAGAGGTGTTAGAAATTCTTCAAGTCTCTAGTTTACTAACGCCAAATGTAGCAAGTATATGCAGATTGATCTTTTGAAAAGCTTAGAAAAAGCAATCTTATACATAGTCACCCGCCTCATCCCACGTCTACAACTTCGCCACCTCCCTCACCTCCAGCATTCCTTCCATTGTCTCCTTCCATACTTCCGCCGCCTCAGCACTAATAGCATTCAAGTCATAGCTAACCCCAAACCCAATGATGCCCTCTGCACTAGTCGAACTTCCAACCAAGAACTCATTCTCCCGTGCCCTGACCCCAATATTCACGTCTCGGAAGTCCGCCGCAAAGTCTTTGTCCCCTAGGTTCTTCAAATCATATGTTCCGCGCTTGAAAAATGTAGCCAGAGGGCCGATGGACGAGACACCGCACGTCGCTCCGTAGCCGGCTGTGCTGGGAGCTAGGGAGCCTTGCGGGTTCTGGAAAGAGGGTGAACGGCGTTCGGGTGGTAGTTTTGCTTCGACACGCTCGATCTGTGTGACGTAGCCGGTCGCGAGTAGACGGCCTGGTGAGTGTTTGTCAAGAATACCTGCTGTACCTGTCTTCCCCTTTCCTTTCAAGCGTTTTTGATAGACTCGCAACTCTCGATTGGCATGCTTTGCTGTTAGTTTGAACCTTCCTTCTACTGGTAGATCTGAAGACAAGAAAGGCATTACTATCCCTTCGCTGAATGCTAGCATGCATGAGTCTGCCGGTGGTGGGTTCACAAAGAAGCCGCGCGGGTTTAGAGGAAACGATGCTGTGAATGGCGGGTGACTGTCTGAAGGAGAACGCTTTTCGTGGATGGACATCATGCCTAAACCGGCGAGAGCGAAACACCCAGCTCCTATACTGACATTTGCAGATCGGCATAGTGATATCAGACGTGCTGAAGCGGCAGCTGAAAGCGATGCGGAGACATGACCACATGACATCGGAGGGCGGGTTGAAGGGCTATAGTCGAAGAATCTATCGAACTTAGGTTCTAGTCGTAATGGTTCATCAAGCCTCTTTTCTCTCCGTAGCGGATTCGTGAAGGTAGGTGGTAGTCCTCCTTTCTTCACATGTCTCAGCACTCTGATGAGCGCCCAGAACCAACGCTGTCTCGCCCTATTGCCTGCAATGGGTGGGTATAAGTCTTCTTGGGCGGCTGGTAAGACTTTCTTGATCTTCTCTGATGTACAGACAGACTCGATTTCTGCCAAGATGTTCTGAGACGGCTGGTTTACGATGCGAAGAAAGTGGCTGAACCAATTGTACGCCGAGAGACCATCGGAGATCTGGTGCGCAATCACGATAAGTAATCTCAGCTCATACGTCCCGTTTGGAAGTTTCCGCAAAGGTAGCACATGCAACTTCGATAAGCATTTTGCGGGCTCGACGATGCGAGTCACGTTGTAGGCGTGACGGTATAATTCTTTCTCATCAACTTCGTCATATGCGTCTTCGATCCAGATAATGCTCTGCTCGACTTGTTCGATTGCAGATTCAGAGGAAATGGGTACGTCGACGGCGAAACCCCGTGTTCCAGTTTCTTGGTTATCAACAACTCGAGCCATAAGCAGAGGATGTTGAAGCCGTAAAGCGGTCCACGCGAGCGCTATCCTACGTCTCAATTCTGTCTTTGAGAGCTTGTGCTGGATTGCCAATGTATAGAGAGCCGTCATATCTGTGGCATGATTAGTCGCTTTCAATAATAGTTGACCTAGTGAGTAGGTCTATAGTATCTCGCGCTCTTGTACATATAGTGTATAGCCACGAAGAACGAGTGAAATCTTTAGGCTGATGTTGGACCAATACGAAAATACTGAGAGATGCTGCATACCTGCCCGGCCACCGTAGTACGTGCCATCTGAGTCAAATGAAGTCTCCACTAGCCCAAGCGGACGGTTGAATAGCTGCCTGCCATCTGTACTATCAGATAGTTTCCATTCTGCATAGTTCGTTGCATATTTGTCCAACCAATGACCCTGCTCTTGCATCTGTGGTTTCATTACGCTTCTTAGCTGTTCAATCTCGATGCAGTTGTTGCTGTTTGCCACTTCGAGAGGTGAACGATGAGAGATGTTGGCAAGAAAAAGGAATAGGTAAATGTATTGAGAACCATAAAAGATAGAGAGGCCAAGATGCGAAGGATGCCAGACGAGCGGAGTCGGAGTGACCACCAGGTTGTTAGACGAGCTCCTCGGATAGGCCCACTTAGGTCATCGACAGACAGTCGCCGAGGTAGCGTCATTCCTAAGATGGTTAGTGTTTAATTGATTCTCGACCTATAACTGAAATTGCGACCTAATTGTATACTCTGTTACTTTTCTAATCTAGTTGTGGCATGCATCACTGTGTATAGCTCAAGGGCACAATTTCAGTAGCAGGTACTGTTCGTGAAAACAAGCTTCTTCGTATCTGGCTAGATGCTGTATACGGATGAACAGTTACTTGGACAATTTACCCTAAAGGTATCCCCAGTGTATTATTTTAACAGGTTAACAGAACGCAAAATGATGTACACTTCTGCCGGGTATCTAAATCACACAGCAACGTTGTGTGGTCTTCTAAACTACGTCCTCCATCTCATCCTCTCCCTCGGTATCTCCATCACCCGGGCCCTCAGGTGCAGCTGCCTCTGCTTGTTTACTAGTGTCTCGCTGGTTGTCAAATACAGCCTGGCGCTTCCAGTTGCTTGCAAACGGCCCAGATTTGACGAGGAGCGCAATGTCGCCAAGAACTTCCTTGAGGTACTGCTCCGGCTGCTTGGTCCGTTGCTTGATGGCCTTCATAGGCCAGTACTGGTACTCGTCGAACAACTGGTGAAGTACATCGATAAGATCGGAACGAGCCATACGAGCAGCCTTGTTCTGTTGCGATTTTGCCTTGGTCGTAGGCTTGATGAAGTTCTTGAAGCGGTTGTTGAGTGTAATGGAGTTGTTGACGTCTGAGACTTCGGTGTCTTTTGTGATGATGGTGGTTGTGTGGGAGCCTTGAATGGCTTGCTTGATGCGCGCGGCGCTGAAGTCCTTGAATTCCTTGGTCTCGAGGGGATTCGCGTTGTATTGCCGTGTCGCGTGACCGACGAGCGCAGTCTGCTTGGGAATTGCCTTCTTGTATTTGCTCCGTTTCTGAACACGCGCATTCGGATCTTGTACACCACCAAAGCTTCCCTGTTGGCCTCTGCCATAACCGTAGCCTTGTTGTCCCTTGAATCCCGGCAAATCTTTCTCTGTGAACACGTATGTGTTGCCTAGCTGAACATCGGAGGCGGCTGCAGGGTCCAACTGGAAGGCTGAGGGAAGGTTGGACTTTGCGCGCCAACGGTCGTTGAGGAAGACGCGCATAGGCTTGTCCTTATCGATGCCGCTCGTTGTCGCGAAAGCGCAGACTTCTCCGATCTGAATCTGGTCGTTGTCGTTGCCGTCGGCAATGTCTTCCCACTTAGAGACTGCCTCGTAGAGCCAGTCTGGAATGCGCGTGAGCCAGACGTCTTGCTGTGGGTTATCCTTGTTGATAGACATCTCGCCCGTATCCTCGTAGAAGTCATCGTCCATGAAGCCGACGCCAGGCTCTTCCTTGACCTCTGGCTTAATGCCGTTCATGATTGCGGATGCGACGAAGTTGCGTTACGGCAGGAGTGCAAGGTATCCACGTTGTGGTCGGCGCGGCGTGTGCGTGACAGTTGGTGATGATAGTAATAGAAGCTTGAGCGTGTGCCCTACGAAGAATGTGCCAGTGGTAGCGAGGTGGCTCAGCGAGCGTGAACCTTGGTTGCGATGATGAAAGACATCGGATCGTCTCAGGCAGGCGCATTGTACCTCCCGACGCGCTTCCGCACTAGCGTGCCAAGACTCTTATCGATAATGCAGCTCTGGTGAGGTCGCGCTTGCCCCACGTCTGTTGCCTATACCCGTCAACAACCAACGAGCAAGACTGGCTTTCTCCCTCTTGTAGCCCCAGAATCCGACGTTGTCTTTGGCAATTCTAATTCTTCTCTTACGTAGGATCTAGAAATCAATTAAACTGAACTAAGAGGGTTTTCTTTACGATCCAGCTTACCTCAAGCATCCCCCATCATGGCTTCCCCAGCTGTCACCTCCGCTTTACAGCAGATCGAGGCAACGTCGGCCAGCGAAAAGCCCTCTCAGTACACCGCCCTTCTCCAACAGATAGTCGAAACATCGAACAATGTTGCCGCCGATCTGAACGCATACGCACAAACTCTCCTTGACGACTCTCTTGGCATAGTAGTCCTCCGACCACTTCTTGCTGCTTTCGTGGACGCTTACCGGACGGTCAAAGATCCAGATGCAAAGATTGATGTTGGAGAGAAAGTCATCACGCTCCTACAATCCAAGGGCGCGGGTCAGTACGAGGAACAAGATACACAAATCAAGCATGCTCTGGCAGACGCGTTCGAGCAGAACGACGATTTCAGGCGGTCTGCGCAGACACTTGCAACCATAAACCTCGAGTCGACACAAAAGTCAGTTTCTGCGGATGACAAGGCGAAAGTTTGGATTCGGATAGTCCGGTGTTACTTGGAGGAAGATGATCCGACAAGCGCATTCACACACTTGAACAAGATCAAGAACATCATATTCAACGTGCAGGACAAGGCAACCAAGGTCATGTTCCAGCTGAGTCAAGCCCGAATCCTTGACTCGCAACGATCCTTCCTCGATGCCGCGCAGGGATACTACACCTTGAGCAACGAGCCGCTAGTCGACACTGAGGAGCGGGACGGCTTTCTCGGAAGAGCTATTATCTGTACGGTCCTCGCTCCTGCCGGTCCACAGCGAGGCAAGATGTTGGCCAAGCTATACAAAGACGACCGAGCTAGTTCTGCTGAGGACTACGCCATCCTCGAGAAGATCTTCTTGAATCGTCTTCTCACACCCGCTGAGATCAAGGCCTTTTCCGCTAAGCTCGATCCTCACCACCTTGCCCGAGGCGCCGACGGCCTGACTGTGCTTGACAAGGCCATTCTCGAACACAACTTGCTCGGCGCATCGAAGCTCTACAACAACATTGGATTTGATCAATTGGGCGAGCTGTTGGGTATAGACGCGGAGAAGGCAGAAGACTATGCGGCGAAGATGTTGGAGCAAGGACGACTTGCCGGATACATTGACCAAATCGACCGATACGTCTTCTTTGAGGGCGAGGCCAGTGGCGAACGCAAGACTGGACATGCAGAGCGCGTTGTAGGCAAGGAGCTACGGAAGTGGGATGCCAATGTCACTGGTCTGGCAGAGGAGGTGGAGAAAGTCACTTCGATGATCCAGAACCAATATCCTGACTTCTATGCGTCGCAGGTGGTGCACTAGCATGGAATCAGTGCATCCAGCAGCGAATCGACGAGGAGCAGATAGTGCATAAACGGCGTCAAGGGATCGCATATACCCAGTGTACACTTAGACATGATGAATACGAGCATAAGAGCCTAAGACGTCGTTCTGATTCCAAACAGATTGCGTTGGTCCGACAACTCTGCGGCCAACGTGCTCATGGTATCGACACATATATGATACATTCGGAAGACTCATGACAAGACATTGCTGATTCCCACAATGCCACAGCTATTGTACACTCTTCTTCTCCTCTTGCCCCAATGCCGCCTCGTACTCCTCCAAACTCTTAACCTCCAAATCACTGATCTTCAAGACGGTGAAATGCAGTTTGCTCTTTACGTGTTTGGTGTGTCTTTGCCTCCTCTTAGTCTTCTCCTCTATTCTCAATGGTTCGCTCTCCACACCCACAACCCGCGCCCTGCACGTGAATAACCGCTCATCTAGGTAGTACACCTTTTTTCCATGGTCTGCGTTTCCCTTGACAGACTCCGGCGCTTTTAATGTGTAGTCTCGCGATCCAATGTGTGTAGCGCGGTTCAAGCGCAGAATGTCGCCGGGGCGTACATGTGGCATTTGGAAGGGGAGGCGAAGTGTGTCGCCGCGAGTCAGGAGATATGGACGGCCATGGAGATGTGCGGTTATGTAGTGTGCTGGCTGGGTCTGTAGGAGAGGGAGGAGCTTGCGGATGGAGGGTGTGAGGGTTTGCGAGAGGATGTCTGAGCGGGCGTGTGGTGAGGCTTTGACATCGTTTGAGGAAGCGGGCGTAGGAGCATCGCTGGGGAGAGGCTGTGGTGTTTGAGCGCGCTCTTTGGCTTCGTCTGATATGCGGTGGCCGGATTGGATGAGCGGTTCGGGGGTATTTGATGTGTCGAGGTTGTGCGATACGGTTGTTATTCCTGCGCGGCGGATGGTCGGTTGGACTATCGCCCTGGACTCGAGGAACGCATGGCGTGCGGAGCGAGCGAATAGAGCCATTACTGGGGTTGGTGGGACGCAATGGCTTGGGGGCTGCTGCAAACAGTATCTCTGGTCATGCGGCGGAGGTCCGATGTTGAAGAATCCAGCCCGCATCGCGCTAGTGGGGGCTAGTGCCGAACTTTTTGGAGGCGGAAGGCGCTGCTGTAAGAGACTCCACTCTACCACCACTACCCTTACCATCCAGCACACGCAGAGGTAGTCGCCATGCCTCAGAACGAGTATATCGAGCGCTTCACGAAGCAGTATGTCTACACCCATCATGCATCCTGCACCCCACCACCAGCGCCTCGCGCCTCAGTGCCAAGAACACTCCACTAACTCTGTCGCAACAGGCACGGAAAGCGCTTCGATCACGATGAGCGCCAACGCAAGAAGATCGCCCGTGAAGGACACAATGCATCGAAGAAGGCGCAAAACTTCCGTGGTCTGAGGGCCAAGTTGTACGCCGAGAAGCGCAGGAAGGAGAAGATTCAGATGAAGCAGAAGATCCGCGCACACGAGGAGCGCAACGTCAAATCCAACGAAGCACCCGAGCCAGCCACCGATGCGCTCCCCGCATACCTGCTGGACCGCAGCAACGAGAAGAATGCCAAGGCTCTCTCTTCCGCCATCAAGCAGAAGCGTAACGAAAAGGCAGCCCGGTTCTCGGTTCCCCTGCCCAAGGTCAAGGGTATTTCCGAGGAGGAAATGTTCTCGGTTGTCAAGACGGGAAAGAAGACGAAGAAGAAGAGCTGGAAGCGTATGATCACCAAGCCTACCTTCGTCGGTCCTGGCTTCACGCGTAGACCCGTCAAGTACGAGCGCTTCATCAGGCCCATGGGATTGCGTTACAAGAAGGCCAACGTGACACACCCTGAACTGAACGTTACAGTCCAGTTGCCCATCATGTATGTGTCTTCACGCAGTAATGACAGACGAGCATAGCTAACATCTCACAGCTCCGTAAAGAAGAACCCTCAGCAACCCATGTACACGCAGCTGGGTGTCCTAACCAAGGGTACCATCATCGAAGTGAACGTTTCGGAACTTGGTCTCGTAACTGCTGGAGGAAAGGTCGTCTGGGGTCGCTATGCACAAATCACCAACAACCCCGAGAACGACGGTTGCTTGAACGCCGTTCTCCTCGTCTAAGCTCCTGGAAAAAATTGCATTTGACGGCGTTAATTGGTCATCTGAATATTCCATTCCGAAGGCGTTGCGGCGATTACGAGCATGAGATTGGGATTTGCTAGGCAGGAAAGAAGGGCGGCTAGCCGATGATGCAACTGTGCCTTTTATGTTGGACAGATATGGAATGTAACCAAAAAGAATAATGATACCACATCGACCAACATGCCATGAGTTCCCATCATTCCTGCTTATAGAGTATCACGGTGCACCAAAGGAAAAAAGAGTCCGTTGCAACATGAATCAGATAGTCATGCAGAACACTAGTAATCTATACTTGCTAAACACCATTCCCATATGCCCGCCCAATCCGTGGTATCTTCCATTCCCAGCCCATGCCATGCCATCTCTGCAAAACAAAACAAAACAAAACAAAACGCCAGCCAAAAAAAGGCCATTACCTCCCATAGAGCAAGTTTAGACATCTACAGTATTCCCGTCACACAACGACACCGCTCAGATCAACATGTCGCCTCTGTCTCTGCACATCGCCAGCCAAAACTCGGCCGTCAGCATCCAGCGCACCATCTCCCACCCAATCTGTGACAATATCTTCCTGATGCTCGTCATCGAAACTGCCCCGCCTGCCCGTCTTATCCGCCCAACCCGTACGTTCGAGTTCGATGATACCGCCAAACCGTCTCTCTCCGTTAGCGATAAACAGAGACTGTCCGTCAGGCGTAAACGAGACACCACCCGCAGGGCCAAAGAAGTCGAAGACCTGTTTTGACTCCCATGTCTGCGCATTAATAATATTGATAAAGTCGTCTGCTTCAGCTGCAACGAGAACACGGGGTCCAGAGCCAATGGGTGAGAAATGCAGAGACCGTGGGACACTCAGTTCGCTCTTCATGACGGCCAAGGGCTTCTCCCAGTACCGCGCGTCCCAGACGACAACGGTGGAATCCTGGGCGGCGGTTGCGACGTGGATGCCGTCGTCTGCCCAGGCACAGGCGAAAGCGTCGTCGGTGTGGGAATTTAATGTTTCGAATGCTTGGCCTGTTTCTGCGTTTGTGATGAGCGTTTCTTGGAAGTCGCCAACTACGACACGCATGCGGCCGTTTGGACTCGTTGCTGAGCAGTTGACTGCTGCTGGGTATTGGAATGAGTGAATGAGCGTGTTGGTTCCGCAGTCTAGGACGCGGAGGTGGTGGTCGTTGGAACATAGGACGGCTTGGGGGGTGTAAGTCCGCCGTGAGGAGAACAGATGCATGTGGTTGACTATCCGCGACTTTGTGTCTGTTGCAAAGTCCGAGGTGCGACCAAAGGTATAGGCCGAGCCTTGGGTGGAAGCAAGGTTTGCGATGGCGTACTCGCCTTCAAAAGCGCCGGCGATAAGTACATCGCCGTGTGATGCGATGGTGGTTATTGACGCATCAGGAGCTAGATGTTTGCTGAGATCTGCGACAACATCTTCGGGCACACCTTCAGCGTCTGTGTGGAGTACTTGGTGACCTTTGGCATAATAGACATCGTTGCGAGATGTAGCTGTCACTATGTTTCGCAACTGGAAGTGAGGTACGAAGGCACGGGGCTTGGTGTTGATCCTTCGAAACTGGAAGAAGCTGTCTGTGTTAGGTGTTGAATGTATATACTTCCGAACTGCTTTGACGCTATGCAGCACTCTTTGACGCTCGTGCTGCGATCGCGCCTTACGAACCGCTGCACGTGTAGTCTATCAAAGTGTTAGCTTAAAGATTTCTTGCTTCTTGCATATGTATATGCAGGAGATTGCTAGACGCTGTCTCGCAGCTGCCAATGTAGACATCAGAATGTGAGAACGTACATTGCGTTTCGTCCAGTCGATGCCCTGGTAGTCATATTCGTCGCCCTTCAGGTCGTCTCGACTAATAAAATCCGGAACCTGCACGAGGTCCAGACCAGGAACGACGGGCTTGAAATGTCCAAAGAAACGATGGAAGTAAGAAGTGATGGGACAAAAAGCTGCCCTATCCTGGATGCTCAGATGCGGCTCATTGAGCGTGGGTGGCGGCTCGAGCAATGGATCAGCACCATATGGCAGGTGTATTGTTTGGGCCCCTATAGCCATTGGCGCGGCGATGTATGTGGTGGATGTGTGCAGGTGGTGAGGGATGCTGGATGTTTGATCAAACATGTCGATAGCGTTGTATGTAATATATGACGGGTGAATTGGGCCAAACATGTCTTCAATCGTGCCTCCTTCATCCAGCGATGGGTCTTCATCGTCGATATCTCCCTCTCCTGCTCCATGTGACCCAGGCATGGTTTCCATAAAGTGCTGGTAGTCTTCTAGCGATATCCCCCCGCCATCGTCATCGTCGTCCTCCACCTCGTCATCGTCGTCGCCGTCGTCATCGGCTGGTCTGCCGTCAGAGAGAGTCGCAAGAGTTACAGCAGCAGCCAATGCGCTGGGCGAGTGCGGCCAGTCTCCATGGTCCGGATGCGATTGCGACGGCGGCGTTGTGAGATGCGGTGTCGTCGAGTGTGGCGCGGACCAGTTGTGCATGCTGGCCATCGACGCCCGCTATCCGCCTGATAACCAGTGCAGCGGGGCCGCCGAGGCAGGGTTTTGTTGTTTGTGCGTATGCGACGAGACGGTCGACTGATGTAGTTGTAGAGAGGCGTTGCGGCGCAAGGTATAGGCTTGTCTGGCGTGGGGGGGAAAGGTGACTAGGCCAAAGCATAGGCTCGGCGCAGCGAGACAGGCAGAATACAGCAAATATGTAGCGGCTGACGGACTAGTACCGTCGCGTCGCAAGCTGACTAGGTCGCCTCTCTGCACTCGATCTGTCTGTTAACTACCCGAGGCGCTGCATGCGAAGGAAGACACGTCCTGGCTAAATGTGGGGTCGCTCCTGCCAGAGCCCTAGATGGGCATTGGCTGCGGGAGAGTTGGGCTGGGCTGCAGGGCAAGCAGGTCAGCTCCCGTGATGATTATGGATATGGCTATGTGCGTCGAACGGCTCCTAGAACATACACTTCCGTCAGATATATACGCCGTCTGTGAAGCCCGCCGAATATTCGTATCCCACCCTCCGCGGGCCCTCTAGTTTAGACTGAACACGGGGGGATCGGACAGCCACCCACCCCCAAGCCTAACTAGCGACTCCACCATCTAAGAGATCTCCAGACATTAGATCTGTGTATTCACGCTGCTCATCTCCACGCTGTCACCAGGCGCTCAGGGTTAAGCGGCCATGGCGTGCCCGCGGACAGTCACACAACTCACATGGCACTGCCAACACGACAACCTTCTGGAGCCAAGACCCGACAACGAGAATGCAGTGGCCACTCAACGTCAGACATCCAGGCCCACACCTGCTCTTGTCAGGCCCCTTTTGGGACACAGGCAGCACACCAGCTTCGCTAAGCTCATCGTCTGGGGCCAAAAGGTGACGCGCTGAGCGCTGGCCCATAGTTGCACGGCGAATTGGTGGAACAAATCAAACGTCTTTCCCCACCGCGCCTCCCCAGACTGTGGCTCAAATGCCGTTTTTGTCTCTCCTAGCCGTCCCGCCTCTGGACAACGGTGCTGGCACTCCACGACAGTAAGCCACTGATCGCTCCGGGGAAATGCCGTCGATTCAGGGCCCATCTTACGCAGACGCTGGAAGCACAAGACACATCTTGAGACTGTAAAACGATACAGGAACAGTGATGCGAGATCATTCACCTCAGTACTGTTTGATCATGACATGCCGAGTCTCGCGAGAGCTGACAGCATGCGGTAAGGATGTATTACTAGAGCGAGATGCCTATGTGACCCCGACAGTGAAGTAGAAATTCTACAAACTCATAATAATGACAGAAATGGCCTGCTAAAACGGACATCGTAGCAATGCAGCAAATCATGTAGTACAGATGCAGTCCTTCCTACACAACGCCACGATGCGAAACTAATTATCATAATACTGGTCGTAACCCTGTTGTTGTTGGTGCTGTGGCCATCCACCAGCCGATGTCGCCGCTGGTGTCTTGAGTCTCCGTTCTGTTGGTGCCCAACGTTAGTGACAGCATTATCGCGAGAAGTTGTGTTCCTTACCTGCTTCAAAATCATGCCACCTGCGCATTGTGATTTTGCTACTGTCGAATTCTCCTTCATACTCCAAGCCTGCCTTTTTCGTCTTTTCGCCTGCCGTCTTTCGAGTATCTCCCCAGCTGAAGTCGTCAAACTTCCAGAACGCATATGTCGGAAGTATAAAGTTCCAAACAGGCAATGACAGCAGATAGACGAACATCCAAGCGACGTAAGACCACCGATGGGCTGTTACGATGATGAGAATGGCGGGTAGACCAAGGATGAGCGCTAAAAGGATGAGGGGTATGACGGGAGCTTCTGTGTGGAGAACAGCGGCTTTGATAGCGATGGCGACTAGACATGGTCAGCAAAGCCGAAGCTTCATAGTGGAGTACGGAGGCTTACTTAGGTAGAATGTGAAAGCAATGGCGGCTGGGAGAACCAGGGTTCCGATCAACTCGATGAACACAACGAACTGCATGCTGAAGCAGAAGGTGCCACACAGATCTCGCACTAGCACAAGCTCCATCAGGTTGTGGACCGTACTATTAATCCATCGTCTGCGCTGTGACAGCAGAACTTTGAACTCGTCCGGTACAACGGTTTTGCAAACGGCTTGCGGGACGAAAACCTGTTTTCGCTTGGGGAACGTCTTGAGCATCAGCGTCGACAGGTATCGATCCTCACCCAGTAGTAGCAGATTCTTCTTGTGCAGCGTATCAACCACGTTCTCGGAGTAATGCTCAACAACATCCGGATTAGCCAGGATCGGCACCCAGTAGTTCTGACCACCCTTGGGAGCCTTGATGCGGTACATGCAGAAACAACCCGGCAAGCAAGTAACACCACCAAAGACTGATTCGAATGACTTGGCCAAGTGATGGGAGATGAAGTATCTATCACAATTAGTGGCGCGATTGTAAAACATGGCGACAGCACTTACTCAAACACCTGGATCATGGAGACCCACGAATCCCGCTTATTGGCAATCTTTGTTTCGCCGCAGAGCCCCATGATATCTGGATCCTTTACCATGGCTGAGACCATGTGCGTCAAGCTGTCAGGGAAAACCTTTGTGTCGGCGTCGACCATGAGTACTATCTCGTAGAAATCGGGCGAAATGCCAGTGATCTTCCAGATACCGTTGAACATTTCGAATTCAAGCTCCGTCATACGCTCGTCAAACATGACCTTTTGCAGGAACGACATGAGGATGATCTGACTGTCTCGCTTTCCACGATTGCCGGGCTTCGATTTTTTGGCCTCATCGGGTGTACCACACTTCACGACTAGCAACACGGGAACACGTTGTTGCTTCTCGACAGGAATGCGGGTCGTCTCGCCGTAGTCGTAGAATCCTGAGTAGATCTTGGCCATGTTGTGTCGTTTTGAACCACTAGCGACTGCGACGTATGAATGCGCTTGGACCTCGTGGGGCAATACCGCGTGATCCTTCATCATACCAAGACAGACCTCTGGCGTTGTCAAATCTTCTCCATGACCCTTGATCATACCGTCGCAAATAATGAGGATCAACTTGTGGCTGTTGGGGTAGTCTGTGGTAGCGATGGAGTCGAGTGTAGTTCGCAGTCCGTCGGGACCTTCAGAGTACGCGGTGACAAGACAGATGGTGTGCGCCAAGGGGTATCCAAAAGGTTGCCATTCTGGTGGAGGCTGAGGTACAACAGCTTCGTGTGTGAAACCTGCGGGTCCGGAGCCTTCGACACTTGAGTAGCGGTTGGTGTCGGTCTGCCCAGAAAGAAGTAGACTAGACCGAGACTCTTGTGCTGAGAACTGCGCATTGTGCTTTCCGTCCAAGGGCATGGTGCCTTGACTGGCATTTAGTTGCTTGTACATACCACTGTTCGATCCCAGGATGCGAGATGTCGTGCTCTGGCTCGTCATAGTCGTCGGTGGGGCACGGGTCTTTGCGTTCTTGTCAACCGCGTAAGGGCTGGTAAACCTCGAAGTCTGTGGCAGGAAAGTACTGCCACGCTTGTTGCTGCGGTCAGAGCCGAAAGATGGATCCATGAGTTTTGGTGGCGGGCGATAGATATCGTCACTCCACTCTTCGATCTGCTGCTTTCGCAGCTTGGAGTCCGCGGGAGAAATGGATGTGTTGGTAGCAGCAAACTTTTTGCAGATAAACCACTGGAAGAGAAGGGCGAGGACGAACTTGGCCATGACAACAGCCAAGATGAAGACGAGCGACACATAGAGGACGACCTTGGAAGCAATGCAGCCAATGCTTTCCGTATCGATGGAGCCGACTTTGATGGTTTCGGTAAAGCAACGAGCTACCTGCTTCTCATAGCTGGATGAGTACGCACGGGTAACGTCTACGCCACGAACAGAGGGATTCTGACGAATCTCATCGAACAGAGGTGGAATATTAACCTGGGTCCGGTTGAACCAGTCGAGCAAGTTCAGGTCCAAGACATCACCGCCCCATACCATGAGGTTCCTAGAACTGTTGCGAATGTCGTCCCAGGTAAAGTACACGTCGCCGGCGTTTCGCAGACCGTAGAAGGCTCTACGAGCGTTGTCCGAGGTATGACACTGGTAACCGTTGTACTCCAAGAAGGTCGTATTGGGCTTGGTCGATCCGTCTTGGTTGAACAGACGGCACGGGAAGTACCAGCCCAGATCGCCATTACCACTCGTGGGAATGCCAGAGTTTTCCTTTTCAGTGATGAGTCCTTTGCAAGCTCCATTGACATTCTGGAACAAGAAGCTAGCGTCTTTACCGCCGTTCTTCTCTGGAAGATCGAAGAGAACGTTTGCGTCTTGGGGGATGCCGCGAGCGCGAGGGTGCTTAGACTGAGCGAGATCGTAGGCTTTGCCGTGAATGATCAGGTATCCACCTCCGACTTCGTTTGTCCTAAGGCGAGCATTGCCGCCAGATGGGCACACAGTCTCCGTAAAACCGAATGTGAGGTATCCAACGAACGTGCAGATGAGTAAAATGATGCTGACTAGTCCGACCTTCTCTCTCCATGCTCGCTGCTGCGCCTTCTGCGGTTTTCCAAAGCACTTCAAGATGGCATTCGGACACCAGAAAGTAACGATAGCGCAGTAGACATTCCACAGACTAGGTGGTCGTAGCTTGTCCTGCTCCTTCTGACGCTGCTTCTCACGTGCTTCCATTGTCTTGCTCGTCAGCTTGCGTTGTATCCGTGGCTCCCCGTCGTCCATCGGAGCTTGCTTGTCGTTGTACCCTCCGCCGGAGGCATTTCGCATATGCGGGGGCTTGATGTCAGTGCTGTCTGAGCTGACAGTCTCTGCCTCGAGGTGGTCTTCTAGAATAGGGTCGTTACCCGTCGTCGATGGGTGGACGTCCATGCGCTGGGCATGTTTGCGGTAGTGATAGTTCGGATGGCTCGGGTCCATTCGCTGGCGTTCAGGTCGGATAAGACTGCGCTTCCTGTTCAACTCGGGCTCGGATGGTTTCGGTTGGCCTCTCATTATGGGATCGCGCTCCATAGGCACGGGGGTGCCGGGCGAGGGAAGCGCGCGCGAGTAGGCCTGGGTGCCGCTCTTGCTATTGGAGCGGTCGTGCGACCGTGTGTTCTCCAGATCCGAAGTCCTCCTTCTGCGGTGGTGCGAGTCTCGGTGCGCATGTCGCCGCTCGCCCCGTCGAGGCGGCGACGACTCCTCGGGTCGCTGCGGTAGAGACATGTACGTGAGGTTGTGACCTCAGCTGTTGTTACACAGTGGGGCTGTTGCGCGGAGCTCGTTTCGGCCCGGGAAGAATGTGTATAGCGGTTCTATGGGGATGGCGATCGCATATAAGATAGAGTGCGGGCTTGGGGTAGTCGTTAGAGTCGTTGTAAATGGCGGTGGATCGTGGTTTCCTTTTTTGCAACGAGTGGTGGCCGTGTGCAGCAGGAGCGAGTGCGCTGCAGCAAAAAACCAAAGGGTGTAGTGAAAGACGGTCCTAACGAGCGACGAGGAAAACCGACGAGACCCCGGGCGACACAATAGGTGTTGCTAGAGCGATGGCATATGGGGGCGAAGCTGGCAAGGGGTGGATGCTATTTTGGGGATTCTGTTCCGCCACTAGCACCAGGCCTATCGCTAGAGCGTACATAAACACGGGATGATTTTCCACCCTCGCGATCAATGACAATCGCCATTGACAGCTTCGTCTTCCAGTACGCTTCTCTGTTGTAATTCTCCGTCGTACTGCATCTAGCTGCCTCTCCCTTCACATGTCGCTGTCACACCTCAGTACCCCTTGCCTGCGAACGATCCATGGATGCTACATGGCGGAACCCCTGCATGCACCAAATCCTGCAGCCAAACGGTTACCGAGCCCTAGATCGCCATAGTATCAACCTCCCTATCGACTAACCTCACTTCTCCTTTTCTACCTTCTGGACAGTGTCTCAACACATCTTTCACACCAATGTATAAAGGAGGCATGCGCCGAGTTGGCTTCTTAGTCCATCTTCACTATTGGCGCCGAGAGCGGTGGGCGGTACACACTCCCGCATACATTAACACGGCGCGCCTGTCATGAGTTGCCTAAAATCATCAAGGATTGTGCCCCATCCTTCTTCAATATACACGAGTGGACCTGCGCTGAGCTTTGGCAGCGAATTTCCGCCTGACGCCTCGTGCTTTGCAGCAAGCTGACTGACAGCTTTGAACGCGTGGAGTCAGGGTCTCTTCACACAGCTCCACATCATTCCATGTCTCCATCCTAAGCCCTGCAGAGCGGTAGCTCCACTCGCGCGAATTGGCAGAGACGGTTAATTACCTAGCTGGCATTTGTCACATGTATAGAATTCGATAGCCGCGGAAACTTCGGTGGGGTGGAGATGGCTTGGACAAGTGATTCTTTGTCCGCATCGAGGTACAATGAAGCCTCAACGCGTCTGCTCGACCACCTGTGATTAATAACGTTTGGAGCATGACAGGATAGTGTCTCCATCGTGAATGACGCCACCTTCCTGATGCTCACTGCGTACGTGTCTCAAGCAGCGCCCAGCCCAAGCCCAGTAGTCAAATACCGATGCACATCCGCGCCCATGCAGAACTTCCTCCGCATTTGCCAATATTTCCCCCGTGAGCCGCCATCGATTCTCTGCGCCCCTTCGGATCTTACCGAATAGATCGATAGTGCTCGTGTTTCATGCTGGTCACACACACACCATCTCGCTTCCTCAGCAAGCCGGCCTCTGCCGCCCAGCCCACTCAATCCACTCAGTCCACTATTCGCCATTCTATACGAGAGTCGGCATCGAGTGGGGTTTCAAAAAGCGTCTACTGCCCTCGTACCGTGCACTTGCCCTGCATTTTGTATGAACCGAGTCGAGGGTTCATCTAAAAGACTATTCGCACTTTTCGAGGGCAACGTTCAGGGTCCAACTGCCGCCAACCCTTACACTCCGCTTCCAGTGAGTCTAATCCTCATCTGTACCGTAGATCATCATCCCAGGCCCCAGGGTACGCATCCTGCTATGGCCGAGGTTGGCAAACATTTGTTACAACCAGTCGTCACACCGCAACTCAAGTTGCTAACAATTGATTGTAGGAGCAGCAAAGATCCACACAGCAGACGGCTCGTTATCGCATGCGTCGGTTTGCTTGTCACTAAGACTGCACCACCACCTTAGAGCCCCGCCGTTGCAGCGAGTCAGGACTTAGGCGGACATAAGACTGCCACCAGAGATCTAAGGAAGGGGGACGCCATTTTCGAAGCGATGTCCCAGGTTGCTTCGACACCACCATCGAGGGCCTTGCCACCCGTCCCCGCCGACGAAGAAGCCTACGGCGCACATCGTCCTGACTTGAACGCCTCGGGTAGTTTCCAGCATCGCAAACCGCCCACCACGCGACACTCTTCCACACCCTCGTTCAGTATTACCGAGCACAACACCACAGCGGCAGGAGGACGCGATTCGAGACAGTCCGGATCTTCCTTCAACCAAAGTTCCGACGGCCATTCAAGGACGCCGTCGCGAGACATAGAAACACCGGACCTCGAGTATCGGTTCTCCGGAAGCTCAATTCCCCCCGCGCAAGAGATTGCCTTTAGACAGCTGCATATCAGCAACGGATCGTACAGTAGTCGATTCTCACAATTCGCGGAAATGGACGTCGCAAGGGCTCAAGATGAGGCAGACAACATATACACTCCCCAGGAGCAATACCGGCCCGTATCCTACCCGAACCAACCGACCCCGCCGGCTGCTGCACATTCCCCCCGCGAGACCGCACAATCGCCGACGGCTGGGTCGCAGCACTCTTCGAATAACAGTGGGCGCAACAGCTATTTCAACACCCATGCGCAGGAGGGGGAGCTGCAAGTCCCGCGTAGCACAGTGCCTAGACCCAGCTCTGCATACACCC
>Ga0268250_10000460_pt1 | contig 19359 bp, 21 predicted proteins | sample AgamicAsSfe_FD_200448 | JGI IMG/M metagenome (GOLD analysis project Ga0268250, IMG submission 200448) | Agave microbial communities from Guanajuato, Mexico - As.Sf.e (v2) (version 2) | ecosystem: Host-associated > Plants > Phyllosphere > Phylloplane/Leaf | place: Guanajuato, Mexico | collected... | reverse complement strand
CCTGCGTCCTCGGTGGTAGCATTCATCAACTGATTGAACGCTCCACGAGCAGTAAGGTGGCTTGATTCTGCCTGGCCTTCCTCGACAGCTCTGTCATCAGCGTACGGAGTATCTTCTCCTGTCGCCGTAGGGAATGTGTCTCTGAGCGGTGATCGCCTCGCTGACGGTGGCAAGTCGAGCCCTGATTCATCACCGTCAGAGATGTCTCCGTTCTGGTCTGGATAAAGCAGACCTTGTTCGGCCGCGGCCTGCTCTCGTGCGCTTCTGCTGCTTGTTCTTCTGCCGAGTCCATCGCCAGGACGGATAGGAGGGCTGTTGGCATTGCTAGTGCTGTACAGAGCCGCTCTATTCGATCTGCTCTCTGCGCGTGGTCGCCCGTTGGCAACACTGGCAAGAGAGATACCTCCACCCAGACTTGCTCGTGGCATGTGTCCGAAGCCAGCTCCACCTTTTTTCGTAAAAGTTCCGCCGGATCCTGGCACCACTTCAATATCGAACTCGTCGTCACTGTCGATTTCTTCCACAACTCCAGTGCGAATCTCCAGGATTTCCAGCATACGAGCAGTAGTGCCACCGAAGATAATGACGGTCAACACTACAACGACTAGCACCGTGGCGCGTAATGCATATCCGTTGGGACCTTGTAGACCCGCAGCCAAAGCGACACCGACAGCACCACGAAGACCGGCCCAGTAGAGCATCATTTGATGGTTTTTGGGCAGGACGTCTGCTTCTTCACGACCAAGCTTACGAGCTCTGTACCGGATGACATAGTTGATTGCCTTGGACAGCGGAAAGACAGCGCAGTACCGAGCAACGCAGATACCGACAACAGTGACCAGGATAAATAGGGGCTTGTACTCCAGTCCAGCTTCGGTGAAGAGCGAAAGACCCAGGTAGATGAAGATGAAGTTCTCGGACAACTGCGCCATGACCTGGAAGATGAATTTTGTTGTTAGCTGAGTACGGCGGGACATGTTGTGGTAAGCATAGTGCTTCATGCAGATTCCGCAGAACAGCAGAGACACGATTCCTGTTGCAAGAGATTAGCTTTGCTCTGCCAACAGAAGCTGACAAGACTCACCGGACATGTGGATGGCGTTTGAGAAGAAGTAGCATGCATAGGCAATGAGAACGACGAGACAGCTCTCGATCTTGGGGAAGCGCCTGACCAGGGTGTACTTGAGCAAAAGACTCGTGCCGATACCAACAACCAAGCCAATCATCAAACTGCCAAAGAAGACCAGCAAGAAGACACCGATACTCTCGAAGAGACTCAGTATAGTCAGATGGCCCTTAGCGGCGCCCTCTCTGTACTTTTGAGCAGTCTCGAACAGGACAATGGCAATGGCGTCGTTGAGGATCGACTCTCCGAAGATGACGGTATATAGTTGTGGATCGACTTTATAAGTGTTGAAGATGGCAAGGATGGTGACGGGGTCGGTGGCAGAGAGGGTTGCGCCGACAGAGATGGCCTCGACAAAGGTGATGTCTAGACCTTCGAGAGGGATGCGCGTCCATACGTATAGGATGAGGCCCAGGACCATGGCAGAGATGAAGGTGCCGGCGAAGGCGAATGTCAGAATGGTCCCGATGTTGCGGAAGAAGTTTCCCTGGTGTAGTTCGTAGCCTGAGGCTAGAATGATGGGTGGTAGGAGGAGGTTGAAGAAGAATTGGTAGTCGAAGCTGACGGCACCGAGGACGGATTGGGCGGCGGTAAGGCGGAGGATCAGGCCAATGACCATTCCTAGGATCTAGTCAGTGGACAGTACGCAGACACAGGGTGCGGAAGAAGGAGTGTACCGGCAAAGATGGACAGCACAGTCTCATGGACGGCCTGAATCTTCCTCGTCTGGAGCATGTAACTGGTGAAGAGGGCGACGATGAGGAGCATGATAAGAATGAAGAGCGACCATGATGCAAAGATTTCTTTCTGGCCAGCCTCGGGCTCTGTCGCGTCGTGTCAGTTGTCTCGTTAGGTGGTGCGCATGGTGGAGGGATGAGTACCGTCTGGGTCGGCATCTGCAGCCTCGCGTTCTGGAAGATGGGGGTCAGTTCTTCTGTCATCAAGTCATGTAGGGAAGATAGCAGTGCATACTGAGGAGCTCAAAGACGGTATCGCGCAGTATTGAAGCCATGGTATGGATTGCGGTGGTGGGGCAGGTCAACTGCCTTTGGAGGTTGTTATCGCATACGCAAGTACAAAGATTCCTGTGACTAGGCACGATATATTTGCACTAGAACGCCGAAGGCTATGTGAAAGCAACAGCGCAGGATGGATTGTGCTATCTCTTTGGACAGGAGTTGATGCGACACTCCCTTTCTGCCTGGAGCTTGCACTCTGGACAAGTTGAAGCACGGCCAAACGGCCGTCGGCTTGCGGCGTGCGACTTGCGGCTTGCGTGCGGGAGAGGCGCGTCAGGTCCCCACAGAAAAGGAGGTTCCGACTTGCTTCGGCCCGCCGCTGATCGTGTGTCCATCACTCGAACAGTCACCCTGTCCTCGATGGCCATGAATCTTGAATCTCAAAATACGTCACGCTTAGCACAGACAGACGTGGTCACGGTGGGACAAGCACATGCCTGTTGAGCCGCCAGACTTGTGTACATACATAAACGAGGGAACTGCTCTCAGCTCAAAGAAAGAGCAACGGCCAGTCTGACGAAGCCTTTGTCGACACCGCCCAAGCACGCTAGTCAACTCTATCCCGCTATCATTCGATCCTCCCTACCGACCTGCTCACACACCTGCGCTCGTGATCATCTCCCTGTCACAGACTCATGCTGCTTGCTGTCGACTCTCTTGCCTACTAGTCCACCCTCTCCTGCGACACCTTTGTCCACCGCGAACACCTCAAGCAACCCGACACGAGTCTTTGTCCCTCCAAATCGCATGTGAATAAGGACCCCGCAATTTGATAATAGACACGACCAGCCACTTCACCGCATCTGTCGACCCATGTCAAACAACAGGCCTCTCGCCTCGCCTCGTCCGCGAGGCATTCTCAAAAATGCTTCATACCATCGTGATTCCTACGATGAGAGGCCGAGCGCCTCTTTGGACACTCAGAAAGAGCACGAAGACCAGGACGAAACCTCCCCTTTGATAGCACCAAGACGCGAAAGCGTCGAGTCTGCTCTCACCATTTCCTCCATGCCCTCTCCGCAGGACTCGGACCCTTGGAACAACCTCGCCTCCGAAGAGACAAAGAGCCAGTGGTACCTGATCCTCTTGACTCTCTCAATCGGTGGCCTCCAGATTGCCTGGTCTGTTGAACTGTCCAACGGCTCGGTAAGCTCAACTGTACTTTCGTCACTACCAACCACGCTGACCAATCGATAGCCATATCTACTCAGCTTGGGTATCAGCAAGTCGCTCCTCGCCTTTGTCTGGATCGCCGGTCCACTGTCTGGTACACTGGTCCAGCCTTATGTCGGCATCAAGAGCGATAGATGCCGCTCGCCCTGGGGAAAGAGAAGGCCCTTCATCATTGGAGGTGCCATCGCAACAATCATATCTCTTGTTTTGCTGGCGTGGACCAAGGAGATCGTGAGGAACTTCTTTGCCATCTTCAAAGTCGGTGCCGAGTCGCAGACTGTCCACGTCGTCTCGATCGTGTGGGCTGTCAGCTTCATCTACATTCTTGATTTCGCCATCAACACCAGTATGTGTACATGATTACTTTGCGTGAAAAGCTTAGCTAACCACGCTCTACTCCAGTCCAAGCTGCCATTCGTGCCTTCATAGTAGACAACGCGCCCACTCACCAGCAAAACGATGCCAACGCATGGGCTTCACGTATGTCTGGATTTGGCAACATCTTAGGCTATCTCTCTGGCTATGTCAACTTACCCAAGTACCTCGGCTTCTTTGGAAACACGCAGTTCAAGGTCCTCTGTGTCATCGCAGTTCTAGCCATGTCTATTACCGTCACCATCTCTTGTCTCAGTATCAAGGAGCGAGACCCAAGGCTTGAAGGAATCCCTCCTCCGCAAAAGGGAGGTGTCTTGTCCTTCTTTGTCGAGCTCTACCGCTCTATGAAGCGTCTGCCTCCTCAAGTCCAAAAAGTCTGTGCTGTTCAATTCTTCGCCTGGATCGGCTGGTTTCCCTTCCTGTTCTACATTACTACTTATATTGGCGAGATCTACGTCGAGCCATACTTTACCGAGAACCCTCACATGTCGCCCAAGGAAATCGACGCCACCTGGGAGCGTGCAACCCGTATCGGCACCTTTGCCCTCTTGATCTTCGCCTTCACGAACTTGGCTGCAGCAGTCGTCTTGCCTTTGTTGATCGCTCCTGGTTTCGAGCCTCCGTCGCCTCAACCTCATACCCCGCTCACACCTCGTGCCTTTACACCTACTACACCTCGCTCCATGACCGGCAGCGACTACTTCGCCTATACTCCTACGCACTCTACCAGTAAGCTCAACTTGTCCGAACCTAATCGCTGGGAACGCATCAAGAGTCGCATGCCATCTGTGCAGATGAGCGCCTTCACCCTCCGTCGTGCCTGGATCTTGTCGCACTTGCTATTCGCCGGCGCTACCTTCTTGACCTTCTTCGTCCATGACACAATCACTGCGACCGTTCTTGTTGCTTTCATCGGCATTCCGTGGGCGCTGAGCAATTGGGCTCCTTTCGCGCTCATTGCTGCCGAGATATCGAAGAGGGAAGCCATCCGTCGTAATGAGATTCCAGCTCCGGCCACTGCTGAGGGTCGGGCTCTGGCCAATGGTGATGACCCGTCCGAAGGTGCTGACCAAGCTGGAGTCATTCTTGGTATTCACAATGTCGCTATCGCCGCACCTCAAGTCATTGCGACACTTGTATCGAGTCTGATCTTCAAGCTTCTGCAAAAGCCTCGTGGCACACCTGGCGATGACAGTGTCGCTTGGGTCTTGAGATTCGGCGGTCTTGCTGCGCTTGTCGCTGCTTACTTGACCACACGTATCGCAGAAGAGGGTGAGGAGGATGAGCGATTGTAGATCGTGCACTAAGCGATACAAGCTGAGCTCTTTGGCTAGGTTCATGCATCACTGCTTTTTGGGAGTTGAATGGTTTGTTTTTTGAAGATACCTTTTCCGCGGCTTTTATTTCATTTTATACCACTCGTATCCCTCTAGTCCGTGGATCGACTACATAGCATAACACGAAGGAACGAAGCATGAACATTCAAGATTATCAATCTCGTATCTCAAGAACCGAACGTGTCTTGTAACTTATGCTGATGATATACTTTGCGAGACAATAGCCGAAGTTCTGGACACAGGAAAATTGCTCGACCTACTTTGTCTTGGACTCCCAAGACCGCTTTCGGCTGTCATTCCAAACGCTCTACCAAATATGTCCTCGGTGAAACTCTTCTGCATATCGATCTGGACGAATTGGTGTCTTCTTTCCTCAAGTGGATGAATGCCTGTCCAATGACCAGATGTCCAGGATTGGTCTAAACGTATTATTGGCTTACTTCTTCCTTCCGACTTGTCTTTAGTCGGACTCTGCTTCACTCCTGTTCGATCGGACTCGACTCTTCTCCTGCACTCTTCTCACTCTGGCTCTGCTCCCGCACTTTTCCCGTCTTCACTCTTCTCCATCTGGGTCGGTCTCTCTTCTGTCACCGCTCTTCCTGGTCTGCTCACTTACTCTTCTCTCTTTCCTCCCACGCACCACATATAAATTCTACTCGACCACTCTTCCAACTCTACTCCTTACATCCCACTCCACCTTCATCCACTCTCATCAACGCGTCTTGTGTTCAAGACACATCCATAACAACACATCAAGTCACGCGTGTCTCTTTATCGACGCGCACTCGACCTGACCCTTCTACCATCACAACAAGTACACAACACAAAACATCGGCACAATGGTTGTCAAGTGGAGCGCAGATAAAGACCAGTTCATCTTGAACCACCTCCTTACCGACACTAGCATCAAGATCAACAACGATGTTCTCGATGCCATGATCCAGACCTGGCGTATGTATTCACCACTCTCACATATCTCTCTCCTTTTCCTTCATCACAACCTCTCCTTCCCTTCCAGACTTGTCTACACTACACTTTACTTCCTCTTCGCTCTTCATCCTTGCACCTTCCACCCATCTTCTCCAACCTGTGTCTACATTTCCTCTATCCAAAATCAACATTCCCTTCCCCATGACTCTCTTCTTCATTTCTAATCTAACCGTCCAATCCCAGCTGCCTCCTTCGGCGCCGCACCCACCAGAAAGGCCTTGACCGAACACTTTGGCAAGATCCGCAAGACCAGCAAGACCCTGCTCGCAGGCGATGGCACCATCCCATCCACCCCAGCCACCACCACCGCAAAGAAGACCAAGACCCCCGCCACCAATTCCACCGCCACAAAGCGCAAGAAGCCCATCATCACCACCTCAGACGACTCCGACAACAACTCAGCTCCCCCCACCAAGACCCCCGCCAAACGCCGCAAGCTCGTCACTGCCGATGAAGACGAAGACGCCGACATGCAAGCCGAAATGGCAGATCTGGGTGTGCGCATCAAGGACGAGCCTATTGACGAGGACACTCCTTCCAAGAAACCTGCTCCTCGTCGTGGCAATGCTGCAAAGGTGCCCAAGTACACTGATGATGAAGAAGATGCTGAGGAGGGAGGTCACCCTGAGGAGGATGCAGACAATGGTTCTGAGGATGAGTATGTGGACAAGGAGGTTGTGGAGAAGATGAGTGCTTATCTCGATGCTCCTGACGATGAAGATGAGGCTGAGGTCTAAGGGAGATGCTCTCGCATTGAGCACACGAGGGGAGAAGACAGAAAGGAGACGCACAAGGGAGGACAGCGGGTAATCGGAGTCAAGAACGAAAAGTTGAGGAGAGTGTACCAATAGCGACACAGACCTGCAGGAGAACGCGCAGAAGACATGAAAAATCAGAGAAAGCTCTGATCGAAAGGAGAATCTACTTTCCACAATCATCATTTTGCGTATCGGTGAAAAATGAATGACTGAAGACTTGATCTGAACATTTGCTGTCTGCATACTTCTTTCTGGACCTCCTTGCACCCTCATTCCTGATCGCTTTCAAACTTGACCTGACACTGCTGATGAGCGAGTGCCAGCAGCACTTGCGGAGTAGTGCCGTCTCCGTATGCTGAGGTCGCCATACGTGCACTCATCGCAATACAGAGTTTCTAACAGAAATGAAGTCAAGTCCAGAAAGACTCTCCTTGCTCAACCTTTGATGAGATCCACGTAGCGGCGACCGATTCCGTCGAAACGTCTCCAACATCTCCAGAAGCTTTCGGGCTCGAGACGAAGCAGCTGCGCGATGCGGTTGGTTGTCTGCATCGTCGGGTCGGTCTTCGTTGTTGGATCCGTCTGCTTTGTTGGATCCATCTGCATCTGCGTCGGGACAAGTCATCAGCTCAAAGGCTCTTTCTTCTCGAACGGACTGTAAAGTTGCGGACCATCCCTACGAATCCCACACTGCTCTTGCGAATCTGATCGTCTGTTTCAGGTTCCAACAGGTCTTCAACTGTCAGTTCGTGCTTGAGGGGACTTCCTCCTGAGATTGGTTGACCCCTTTTGAGGTGCTTTCGCTTCTTGCGTGCAGGGAGTTCTGACCGTGCCCTCATGGTTTGGAGGAAACCACGTCTGGTTGTGCGCTGACAGGGGCCGCACTTTTGTTGGGCACGAAGCATGATTTCTGAGCTGCTCTTACATGCTGGTCTGGAAACAATCTTTGGTGCTGGCGACGGAGAATGGTTCTGGGTGCTCAAGGGTAGAGAAAGATCCAACATGCTAGAGCTGCGTTCTAGTGTTCTGCCCCTGGTTGGTATATCGGGACCGCTGTCGTCTTTGGATTTGGTCACTGGACGATTCGGCAATTTTCTGGTGGTCTTGTTGATCTTGGTGGTGGGTCTTGCGACCCAGATGACGCTGCGGCAGGTCGAGCGGTGGAATTGAACAGAATGATTGCAAGAATAGCGGATTGTGACTGTGTTACACATGGCTGGCGCTGATGGCTGACAGGTTGATGGTTGAGAAGTGTTATGGATACGATGAAAATGGTGTGATGTGTGTTTGGCGTCTTCGACAAGTCGACATGAAGGTGAAAGCGAGGCGATGTGTTGATGGAGACTCGGAGAGATGTCGCCGTGGATCGTGGTTGCCGATTGATAGCGCGTGCTTTCTTCGATGATGGCTCTTGTAGTGTGTGCCTTCCTCAAGAACGACTACAAAGCATATTGTGACGCCTTGAACAAGGACTTGTTCCAAGCCGTCAGTCGTTGTGTCAGGCTCAGACCTTCACTTTGTTGTCTTTCACACTCACAAATGGCGGTATCTAAACCCTGCCACAATCAAGCGACTCTGCTTGTCTTACAATCGAATCTCTCAGCCCTACACCCATTGAGAGTTGTTACTGTGATTACGCACAATGGTCTCAAAAACGTGGCACTATCCATAGAGAGCCAATTGCACGGCACTCTCCCTCTCTCAAGGATGGCATCTCGACGTATGAACGACTGTGCGACTCGATAACCTACATGTCACCCCGTAAACCAAAGATGCAAATTGCATGTCTCAGGCGAGAGATCTATATACCCAAAACGAAGTCAAGAGCAATGTGATGCATCTTCTTGGAAAACTGTTGCGACAAAGAATCTTACTCACATATCAATGCACAGGTATGCGGCACAGAACCATTCCGCAGGAGGTGAATTGTGATATTTTTACATGTTTTACTTTTCCTTTGAACGGAAGATGCTGAGAACCATGACTCCTGTGCAATATGGACACTGTACAGACAAATGCCGTAGATCTACTGCCTCTTGCGAGATCTAGACAATCTAGGAGGCACCAAGACCGCTGCCGGGCTCTTCGGCAGCGCTTCTGTCGGACTCGGAGTTGCGGTTCTGGGGACGGCTAAGAGCCTCGAATTGACCTGGAGTGTCGGGTCAGTGGATTGGTAGAGGTGGAACGCAGGCCCGACTTGTCTTACGCTGAACGAGGTTGAGACGGGTCTGGTTGGAACCGTCCTGAGCCTGGAAAGTGTCCATGCGAGCATCGGCCTCGAGGTACATGAGGGTACTAAACAAGCATCAGCATTTCTGAGCGTATGCAGGCTTCGTCGCGTAGTGTTTCTCACCCCTTGGGCAAGCTCAGGAGCAGATCTCTGCCGGGACCATCGGTGAAACTGGCGACTCTGAACCAGCTGGTTCCTCTCTCGCCGTTCTCGTTCTTGGGGCCACTCTTGACACCCAGAGCGTACCGCACCATCTCGCGGCCGGTGGATGTGGGAGTGAGCTCAGGCTGGTCGGCGAGACGGCCGATGAGTTGCATGCGGGCCAGCGAGTGGGCGGGCGAGGTCGAGAAGGCGCGGGCGCCATTGAGGACGCGAGGGGCGGAGCGAGCGGCGAACATTTTGATGTGGATGGATGTGTACAAGAGATGCAGGTCGAAGCTGTCAAGCTCTTGGGTCTGGGAGACGCGACGTGATGCTTGGCATCAATCAATCAATCAAACGCCGACCGCGGTAACATGCATCATCTCCATACCATCTATACCATTCCCGGCACAATCTATACAATCTCGATCCGAGCAATGATCCAACCATAGCCTCATATCAACTCTATGGCCTACGACCCTTCAGGCGGCTATGCTGCCGCCGCCAGCAACATCCCGGACGCCTTTGACCCCTCGCTGCCCGTCTTCGATGTACAACGAGTCCAGCTGCGCTTCGATATATCCTCGGACTTTGTCGCTGCTCAGGTCGCCAACAATGTCTTGATCCTCGCCCTCTCTACAGGCCGTATCCTCCGATTTGACTTGGACAGTCCCGAAGACATTGACGACATCGACCTTCCCAAGAAGCCCTCCGAGATTGGCCTAATTCGACGTCTGTTCCTGGACCCTTCGGCCTCCCATCTGGTTATCTCGACCACCCAAGGCGAAAACTATTATCTACATACACAATCCCGAACCCCGAAGCCATTGGCCCGTTTAAAGGGCGTGCAGATCGAGTCCATTGCTTGGAACCCTTCACAACCAACTGCCTCGACCAGAGAGATCTTGATTGGTGCATCCGATGGCAACGTCTACGAAACATATATCGAGCCTAGCGCAGAGTTCTACAGAAGAGAAGAAAAGTACCTGAAGACCTTATACAATGTACAAGATGGTCCCATCGTTGGTATATCCGTCGAGATATCCTCGGACGTACGTAGCGTCCTGGTAGCCACTTCGACGAGATTGCTGCTCTTCGTCGGGAAGGGTGGTCGCCAAGATAGTGGTTCCATCTATCCTAGGCTTCTCGAGCGGGAAACTCCTGTGGTACATCATCTGAAAGATGCGACTTCAGGTCCATCGACTTTGGTCACTATCACAGAACCGGCAGATGCCTCTCTATCAGAGTCCGCGCAGGAAAATGTCTTTGCTTGGCTCAACTCCCATGGCGTGCTTCACGGGGACTTTGATGCTTTGGTACAGACCGCAGAGACGAGTCCTTTTGCTGCAGCAAAGTTGCTATCAAAGTCGGTAATACCTCCTTCTCAAACCTCTGGTGGTCGAAGCAAGCCTTCCTTGGAACCCATAACATCCATTTCCTTGACACAGTTCCACATACTTCATCTTGTTGAAGGTCGGGTCGTCGCAATCAACAGACTTGATGGCAGCTTGGTGTACGATCAGCTTGTCTTGGAACCTGGAAATGCACCACTCGGTCTCTACGCAGACCACAAGAAGAACACATACTGGCTGTTCACTCAACGCGAGATCTTCGAGGTCGTCGTTACAGATGAGGCTAGAGACGTTTGGAAGATAATGCTCCGAAACGAGCAGTTCGATGCAGCATCGCGCTATGCTAAAACTGCGGCGCAAAAGGATGCTGTCGCTACCGCGTCTGGAGATCATCTTGTTTCCCGACGCCGCTTCTCGGAAGCTGCGGCAGTATATGGCAGAAGCACGAAACCATTCGAGGAGGTCGCACTTACTTTTATTGACCAGGGAGAACAAGATGCTTTGAGAAAATACCTCTTAACAAAACTCTCCGTCCTTAAGAGATCATCAACTATGCAGCGAATCATGGTTGCCAGTTGGTTGGTCGAGCTTTTCATGGCCAAATTGAATCTTCTAGACGACACCATCTCGGCGAAAGCGGAAATCTCTGAGGCAGCTCCGATCGCCAATGTGCAAGAAGATCTTCCTTCAATGCGCCGCGAGTTTCAAGAGTTCGTTACGAAGTACAAAACGGACCTGGACAGAAAGACCACCTACGAGCTGATCAGCAGCCACGGACGAGAAGAAGAATTGCTCTATTTCGCCAACGTTATTGACGATTACAACTATGTTCTGTCATACTGGGTGCAAAGAGAACGATGGCAAGAAGCCATGTCGGTTCTCAAAAAGCAGACAGACCCCGAAATATTCTATCAATACAGCAGTGTTCTCATGACGCACGTCGCTGTTGAGCTTGTAGAAGTCATGATGCGACAAAACAATCTGGAGGCCAACAAACTCATTCCCGCTCTGCTCAACTACAACAAGACGGCAGACGTTTCATTAAGTCAGGTAAGCTTTGGAGAGTATACGAGGTGGAACTTTCACTAACCAGATCAAAAGAACCAAGCTGTTCGCTACCTCCAGTTCTGTATCAACCAGCGCCACTCGACAGAGACTGCAGTCCACAACACCTTAGTATCAATCTATGCTGCACATCCTACCCAAGACGAAACTGCGCTCTTCCAGTACCTCCAGACGCAGAGTGCCTCGCATGAGCAGAACTACGATGCAGACTTTGCGCTTCGCCTTTGTATTGCTCATGAACGTGTCCAATCATGTGTACATATCTACTGCACAATGAATCAGTATGCTCAAGCTGTGGACATGGCACTCAAGCACGATGAGATGGATCTCGCTGCAAACGTGGCTGATCGACCCGGAAACGACCCTGCTCTGCGCAAAAAGTTGTGGTTGAAGGTTGCGAAGAAGGTCATCGGTCAAAGCAAAGGTATCAAGGCAGCCATGGAGTTCCTGAAACGCTGCGAGCTACTGCGTATTGAGGACTTGATCCCCTTCTTCCCAGACTTTGTGGTCATTGATGACTTCAAGGAAGAGATTTGCGCCGCTCTCGAGGAATACTCACGACAGATAGAGGGCTTAAAGCGAGAGATGGATGAAAGCGCAAATACTGCGCAGCACATCAAGCAGGACATTAAATCTCTCGACCAGAGATACGCAATCGTTGAACCTGGCGAAAAATGTTGGAGTTGCAGACTTCCTCTGCTGATGCGCCAGTTCTTTGTGTTCCCTTGCCAGCACTCTTTCCATGCTGACTGCCTTGGCAAGATGGTACTTCAGAGCGTCGGAATGGGCAAAGGCAAACGCATCAAGGAGCTGCAGACCGAAGTTGGACGAGCTGTTGTCACGGGCAAGAAACGAGAACGCATGGTCAAAGAATTGGATGCGCTGGTCGCAGGTGCTTGGTAAGTCAAGTTCTGCTAGTTGTACGAGCAATCTGCTAACAGATCAACCAGTGTACTTTGCAGTGAGATGGCAGTCAAGCGTATTGACGAGCCGTTCGTGACCGCCAACGACAACAAGAACGAATGGTCCATCTAACATCGAACTTCAATAGCATCACCAATACCCCTTGTATACAAATGTAATTTCCAGCTGCTTCAGCTATTCCTCGGCCAACATGTGACAGTCATTAGTGTGGTGGAACTCGTGAACTTTCGGCGGGCGCGGAAAAACCTGAACTGCACCATGCTGGTGATCTACATCGTATCGAAAGCGTTCTTCGAAAAACATGGCAATATCACTTGCCGTTCGATCGGTTCCGACGGATACGGCTTCGCCGCCGGCTGTGGTCTTGTCAACCAGAATCGGGCCGAACAAGAACACTCCACCACGGGACTTTTGAAAGTGTCACCGTGTCACCCGTGATGTGCCAGAAAATAATCCGGAGACCCCTTGTCTTGCTCCAAGGGAGAAAAAAGTGGTGCTTGTGGTGCAGTGGAGAATTTCTTTGCACACCCCACGCTTGCTCCGGCTAAGCACGATCTAGGGCTGTGTGGATGTGAAGCCACGCTGTCATGGGGATGAGGCTTCAGGTTCGTCGAATGGCTTGACATATATGACAATATTTCACCAAGCAGACAGACGAGGGAGATGCCTAAGTAACATCTTATCGCGTGTCAGTCTGACGTTCCTGCTCTTTCGGAAGTTCGTATAAATGTCCAATGACATGATAGATGGAGGTTGGCGCCACTGCCAACAAAGATGCTTGTGCGCAAGCCAACCGCGGACAAGGCGTAACTTGGCGCTTGCGATGACGCTTTTTTTCCTGGTCGGCCATAAGATCTATCTCCCAGGCGTACCACCTAACGTCGTACGAAGGAGCAAGTGCTAACGGAAACATTCCCTATTCTTATATTGGTTTTGCTCGTCGTCATATGAGGCTTAAGGGTCTTGTGACGGTCAAGGTTCAAGAGAATGTTGTACAGATTCGAAGTCACTTACGTTTGGAAGGGTTGATTGCCAGAACAGACTCATACTCTTGACAAGTCCTGTGTCTCTGGCGCATAACGCCCTGTCTTCCGTGATAAAATCTCAAACTAAAGCTATGTGGGTCTTCAATCACCGTGCCACGTTGGAGTCGGAGTCACGGCTCTCGATATCTTGGGCCGCTCAGTAAGATCTGCGCGAATCCCTCGACTCCGAGAGTCCAAGTCCACCTGCTGGGTGACATCATGCTCCTTCCTCCAAAAACTCAAGTCGCCATATAAGATGGCAAGATCATCCACTCTGTGTAACTTCCCCGGTCTTATTTTCCACTTCCCCAGTATCCCCAGCATTCATCTGACGGTTTTCTTTTTGGCCGTCAGACATCTAGATTATACACCTCGACTGCGATAAACATCCTCGCAGGTATAGACTATAATATCTAATATATTGCACGACACTCAACATGGCCGGCATGTTCGAGAATGAAAAGGTCGAGAACCCGGACTCGTCTGAACCCTCGATCGAACGCAGAGTCGACAACTCCGAAGTACCGACCCGCAAGAAGGAAACCGGCAAAGATTACGACAACGGCGACAAGATCATCTTGACAGAAGATGATTGCTACGAACAGCTCGGTTTCTGCTTCCCTACCTGGAAGAAATGGACGATTCTGTCTGTCATCTTTATCGTCCAGGTCTCGATGAACTTCAACACCAGTCTTTACAGCAATGCTATCACTGGCATGACTGAGGAGTTCAACATCAGTGCCCAGGCCGCCCGCTGTGGTGCCATGATCTTCCTTGTCCTCTACGCCTTTGGCTGTGAGCTTTGGGCTCCCTGGTCCGAGGAGCTCGGAAGATGGCCTATCCTCCAGCTCAGTTTGTTCCTCGTCAACATCTGGCAAATCCCTGTTGCTCTTGCAAAGAACTTTGGAACCGTTATGGCCGGTCGTGCCCTTGGTGGTCTGTCTTCCGCTGGTGGCTCTGTTACTCTCGGCATGGTTGCCGATATGTGGGAGCCCGATGAGCAGCAGTACGCTGTCGCTTTCATCGTCTTCTCTTCCGTTGGTGGCTCCGTTCTTGGCCCCGTCGTCGGTGGATTCGTCGAGCAATATGCTGCCTGGTATGTCTGATGTCTTGAAACCAACACTCTTCATTCTCTAACAACTCATAGGCGATGGAACATCTGGATCCAATTGATCTTCGGTGGCTTCGTACAAGCTCTCCACTTCTTCCTCGTTCCCGAGACCAGAACTAGCTGCATGCTCGACAAGATCGCCAAGAAGCGTCGCAAGGCTGGCGAGACCAACGTATACGGACCTACCGAACTCATTCCCTGGAAGGACCGTTTCTCTGCAAAGGAGATTATTCAGACCTGGATCCGACCTTTCAAGATGTTCTTGACTGAGCCCATCGTCCTTACTCTCTCCCTGCTCTCTGGTTTCAGTGATGCCCTGATTTTCATGTTCTTGCAGTCTTACGCTCTTGTCTACGACCAGTGGGGTTTCTCCGCCTATCAGATTGGTCTTGCCTTCCTGCCTCTGCTCATCGGATACTTCATCGCATGGTTTTCATTCTTCCCCGCCATCGCTCGTAACAAGAGACAGCGCCGCGAAAACCCCAACGACGAACATGCCCAGTACGAATCCCGTCTTTGGTGGTTGCTGTTCACCGTCCCTTGCCTTCCTATCGGTTTGATCGGCTTTGCTTGGACCAGTGGAGGACCCCCAATTCACTGGATCGGTTCTATGGTTTTCAGTGCAGTCATCGGTATTGCCAATTACTCAATCTACATGGCGACCATCGATTACATGATTTGCGCCTACGGACCTTACTCAGCCTCTGCCACTGGTGGTAACGGATGGTCTCGTGACTTCCTTGCTGGTGTGCTGACTGTACCCGCAACTCCGTTCTACACCAACATTGGTGGCAAGCACCACCTTGAATACGCCTCGACCATTCTGGCTTGTATCGCGCTCCTTCTTGTCGTTTCAGTCTACGTCATCTACTGGAAGGGGCCTGTTCTCCGCAAGCGTTCGCCCTTCGCTCAGCAACTGTCTTCTGCTCGCGAGGAGAATGGTGGAAGAAGAGCTTCGGCCATTTATGGACCTAGCAGACAAAACTCATTGACTGCATCGGTCAAGTCATCAGCATCTAATAGACAGTCTGTCTAGAATTGGATACAGGAGGATGCGTTTTGTAATACTACCCACGACTTTTGTTCTATTGTTTTGTCGTGAAAGACTAGATACCCCATTTTAAATTTTACTATCTTTATAACCACCTCGTAATCCATCCATGCGACTTGTCTCTTATACACATATTGCACATTGCTGCATCTCCGAAATTGATGAGAGCAGATGTATCTAAAGTCGATCTGCTCTTGCTGAGGTACACAAGACTCGATACCGCTAGCGGTAGTTGGTCAAGCTTCTTCGGACTTCTGTCACGACGTGCGAAGTCCTTGTACTCTTGAGCGCGTGATGGCTTCTCGGGCGTTCTGTAAGAGTCGACCATTTGGCCAAATAGGTAGACGACAGATACTGTTGAGCGGCGACGATACCAAGAGGATCAAGTCGCTGCTCGTAAGCGTTTTTGTAAATGGTCATCAAAACCAAACGAGTTGCGCGTAGCATAGCCATGGTTTGACCCAAGGGCCATGGGCGCGAATGGCGTATATGATGTACGGCCATGAAAGTTGTAATAGCATGTCTCTTCTGTGTCTCCAACCTGATGCGGTGTGGGGGACAGAGCAGAAGAGACTACTTTCGGATGCGAACTTTTCCGACCTTCTGCTGACCCTCTTTCGAGTTGTCATACTTTTTGGGCGGCGCAACCCATTCCTCTTTCTTATCTTTCCAGAAGCCCTTGCCGTAGCTGACAAGAATCTCCTCTCCCGGTCTGATTCCGTTCTTCCTCATGCCAGTAGTGCCAGTTGTGACGACGAAGATACCGATCCATCTCTCCCACTTTCTTTCCCCAGTCTGGACCCAGATGTCGCGGAACTCTGCATTGGGCCTGTCTGCGATGCCGCGGTAGTCGTTGATGAAGCGAGCTTCGTTGCCGGACTTTGCAGCATCTTGGGCGAGATCAAGGTCTCTGTCTAGCGAGATGTCGTACTCAGAGTCCGGGTCGGTATCCTTGGGGTTGTTTGTATGCATGAGACCGAGGTAAGGCAGGATGAAGTTGCCAGGATAAAAGTGCTTCTTTGCGGCTAGACCAAACTGGCCGTTGGCGGGATGCTCGGGGTCATTGAGAGGGACGATGCGGACGTCGGGGTTGGGAAAGGCGAGGTTTTCAGCGGAGAAGCGAGTGAAGGAGGCAGTGGCAACTGTTGGAGTGTTGAGGATCTTGAGAGCGAGGGGAGAGACGGCGGGTGAGATTTTGGGACGGCGGAGGTATTCGATGTTTTCGGGCCAGTCGACGGGCAGCTCTTCTTGTAGTATTTCTTCTTCCTGTGAGATTCCCTCCTCTTGGAGTGTCTCTTCTTGTTGCGACATGATTGCTGGTTGTCAGAAGGAGAAGATCAAATTGGCGCAAAAACTTCTTGACCTCGTCGCGGAAAAGCGCCGCTCGAATTGCTGCCCCGCTCGTTCATCCACACTTCGGCCTGCAGATGGTCTGGACTTGACTTGTTCACAGCAGCCATGGACAACGTCCTTTCGACGTCGGCCGTCGATGCCCAGGTCGAAGCTCTCCGCCAGCAGATTCAGGCTACCGAGGACCAACTAGCCCAACTACGTGAACAACTGGCCCATGCCGAACAGGTCCAACACCGCGCCCGAGATGCAGGCAAGCTCGAGACCGACTGGCAGCAAGAGATCATGGGCGCCCTGAACAATCCTCAGCACCAGTACTATCAGGAACCCGACCCGCAACAGAGATTTGCTCTCAGCAATCCCGAGTTCAAACGTTATGCTCGCCAGCTCATCATGCCCCAGGTCGGCCTGCAAGGTCAACTGCGATTGAAGGCTGCCCGAGTCCTCATCGTTGGCGCTGGAGGCCTTGGTTGCCCGGCTGCTGCATACCTCGCTGGCGCTGGCGTCGGCACTCTGGGTCTGGTAGACGGCGACACCGTAGAAGAATCGAACCTCCATCGTCAAATTGCCCACTCGACCGATCGTGTCAACGTTTTCAAGGTCGACAGTGCAATCACTTATCTACGCGGTCTAAATCCTAATATCATCTATATACCGCATAGAGCTCATCTTACTCCTTCATCTGCCTTGGATATCTTCTCCAACTATGATTTCGTACTCGACTGCACAGATCATCCTACTTCGCGCTACCTTATCTCGGATGCCTGCGTCTTGTCAGGGAAGCCTCTGGTATCAGCCTCGGCTCTGCGCACAGAAGGCCAGTTGACTGTTCTGAACAATCCCCCGCGAGCTCCTGGTGCATCGGATGGCGGTCCCTGCTACCGCTGTGTCTTCCCTCGTCCACCTCCTGCTGAATCTGTCGTCAGCTGCGGCGAAGGCGGTATCCTGGGACCCGTCGTAGGCGTCATGGGTGTCCTCCAAGCCCTGGAAACTCTCAAACTCATCACCTCTGCTCCAGACGCAGCAGCGCCTCCGCCATCCCTTCTTCTCTTTTCCGCCTACAGCATACCTCAATTCCGGAACGTCAAACTGCGCTCAAGACGTGCTGACTGCGCTTCATGTTCTGCAAACCACACAGTCACAGAGTCCAGTCTGACTTCTGGATCAATGGACTATGTAGCCTTCTGCGGCGTCACAAATCCCGTCGATATACTGCCACCTTCATCCCGCATCAGTGCCGGTGATCTTCTTTCTGTTCTTGCATCTGCATCGCCTCACGATGACGAAGGTCCAATTCTCCTGGACGTGCGCGATCCCACGCAATTTGAATTGTGCAGTCTTCCCAACAGTATAAATTTGCCGTGGCAAGGCTTGCAAACTCGTCTCCGCGATGACAGACAAATCATTGAAGACCTCAAGGGTAGAGATGTGTTGGTGGTCTGTAAACTAGGCAACGACTCTCAACTCGCTGTTCAGATGCTGGCTTCCACAACCCCGGAAATCAACAGCATCAAAGACGTACGAGGAGGTTTCCGCGCATGGAGAGATGAAGTCGACTCCGAATGGCCTGACTACTAGATCTCGAGTATTATACCCCGATTTGCGCAAAAACGATAATGCAATGCTTTTTTCTTCCAACATCACCCCTCAATGTTGCTTATGTGTACCCAACATGCTTCAACCCCTCAATCATGCCTCCACTCATCAACGCCCACCTCAACACATTAACACCCTGCACCTCTCCCCCCGCCGCAGCACCAAAGCCTTTCACAAATTCCTCTGCCACCCTCACACCCCTCAACACTGCTTTTCCCTCCTCCGTCTTTTCCAACTCGCCTGCAATCCAATCTTCCAATTCCTTTTCCTCGCCAGATCCAATGATAGATTTATTCACGCCGGCAGCAAAAACGATCAGAGACTTCAACGCCACAGCTGCCTGAGCAGCAAAGTTCCTGTACCGCAACCCTTGATTGCAAAACGAGATTTCTGAAGATACAGGTAAAATGTCAGAGTATTCGATAAAGACTTCTGTCCATTTGCGCAATTCTGTTGTGGAAAGAATGCCCTTGTTGACATGTTTGAAGTTTAGTTGTTTGAGTTTTCCGCATTGATTGTGTCGTAGCCATGATAGTACTTTGATTAGGCATGTTACGCCGTCGTCGAGGGGGGAGCGTAGGTCGTAGGTAAATGTGTTGGTGCTGTAATGCAGAGGTAGAGTTTCATTGCGTAGGAGAGAGCAGGTGTGGGAGAGTGGTGGTGAGATCCAGGTATTGTGGCTGCAGTATTGGGATAGTAGATGTGAAGATGAGGAGTTTAGAAGTAAGTATGAGTA
>Ga0268250_10000459_pt1 | contig 19417 bp, 23 predicted proteins | sample AgamicAsSfe_FD_200448 | JGI IMG/M metagenome (GOLD analysis project Ga0268250, IMG submission 200448) | Agave microbial communities from Guanajuato, Mexico - As.Sf.e (v2) (version 2) | ecosystem: Host-associated > Plants > Phyllosphere > Phylloplane/Leaf | place: Guanajuato, Mexico | collected... | reverse complement strand
GAGATGATTGTCACCAGCCCATCCAGAACAAGAAGGTCGTCATGTCTAGCGGACCAGCTTCGAAGAAGGATAAGACCGTGACTTGATGTTGATCATGCAAAACAAGCTCATGGCTTTCTCAAGCATACAATTAGACCTATCAGACGATGCCTTGCATGCGCCACAGAGTAACATCCAGAGGCGATCAATCCAGGCAAGCTTTGGTGGCTGATGATTCGGCGGGAAACAAGCCGTAGAGATAAGCTCATTGCTCGAACTATCGACGAAATCTTAGCAGAAAGCAGACAGTGATCATGCGACCCCGCTTGTCGAGCCTCGGCTTTTGGACTCGTGCAGATTTTGGCAGACAAGATCTCGCGTTTCACAGTGTTCTATTAGCAAGAAAGAGTTGAGCAAGCCGAGCGGACCGTCCACAGTGCATTTGAGGGCAGCTGAACGCAAGCCCGTGCACGCCGATCTCGGTCTGGCGAAATGCGGGGTGGACTGCTGACACTGTTTTGATCTTCAACGCGGCATCTGAACAAACCCAAACTTCCTGACTGGTCAAACCAATCGAAGTCTCTCTGCTTATCTTCGTCGCTTCCAGCATCTGGGCGAGCAGGAATCAGCGCTTGCAAGTGTGTCATGGTTTCGTGCTGAGAAGATTTGGATATGAATCGTCTGCCGACAGAAGTACTGCAACACATATCTGGCTTTTTCAGTCGCCGTGACCTATTCCAACTCTGTCTTATCGACAAGAGTTGCTGGGCAGCCTCAAGACCACGCATTTTCCGTACAGTCTGTGTCAATTTCTCATCGTCGGAGACGCTTGAGGCTGCTGTTGAGCGCTGGACTACTGTATTATCATCTTCCGACAGCTTCACGTCCGTCGAACACCTCCAGGTAGTCGCGAAAGATCTCTATCCATCGGTCCATCGTCTTGAGGACTGTGGCAATTATCCCTTGGATCCCTGGAAATTTTGTGCTATCGATGGTCGCTCAAACACGGTAATCGAACATGACGCACATTGGCAAAAGCCGGAGGAGCTTTTGGAAAGATTTCGAGGCCTTCGGGACTTGACATGGAGTTGTTGCGAATAAATACCTCTTTGTATAGTGAGATGTGTCCATGTAAGCCTGCCCCAATGCCGCCTGCACATGCAAAATCCTCTCTGCGCGGTCTGGTCCAGCCTCCGCAGATCCCAATCAATATCAACCCTCACGAGCTTGAGATTGCCACGTCCCCGTGTCTCTACAGCATTGCAATGAAATACGACTACATGTCCTCAGACTGTGCAAACTACAACGAAAATGCCGTCATGGACATGGTAGCAGGGGTAGCACCGAACCTCCATAGAATCAGTCTACTCTACGAATCGAGCGGAAGCGATCCGTGGCTGGTCGCTGCCCTTAGAGTCCCAAGACAATCGTGGCACCGTGGCTTGATCTCGCCGCAATCATCAGACACTGCTCGAGGCGCCCTAGCCTGTCTAGAGCTAGCCACGGAGGTTACGATCGACTCTCTCAAGTCCTGGAGTAGATTGACAGACTTTTCAGTGCTGCGAAGTCTCAAACTGCGTCATCCTATCGTATCATCTGAACTTCGCTAGCTTGCTGGCCATTGTCAATTAGACTCGCTTGACACCCTTATCATCAAACCTGACTTGAACGTCGAGGACACCATGGAGGAACTGGCCGACGCTACTGAGAACTCCCTTCTTGCTTTGCTGCCTCTTTGAAAGCTCAAACTGACCGGGTTGTACCAACAACGTACAGTCATATCTGCGATCGCCCATATTGGTGAATTTTTACAGCGACTCCATCTAGCACTGGTAGATGATCAGTCAGGGAGTGTCCTCGAGCCGAGCTCTCCTGGCTTCGCCAATCCGAATTTTCTCTACACATTGCAGCAGAAGTGTCCAGTTCTTGAAGATCTGTCGTTGTGCATACTTCGGTCTCAGGGAGATACTCATGAGGTCGCGATATATCGAGACCTGGGCCGGATTCCTACACTCCGCAAGATCCACCTCTAGATCTATTGTTCACGATCTCTAACGTGGGATGAAGAGGTCTTGGAGAACTCCAGCTTTGCCAACAGCCTATTGTCACCTGATGTAGAGGGCAAAGTGAGCGAAGTAGATAAAGCTTTGATTGATCTCGCGATCGACGATACACTCGCGAAGTCGGTGTTCCATACTATATCGGCTGCCAAAGTGGCCTACACTACCCCTCTCAAATCTCTGACACTACGAGTCAGGGCTCTCGAAGCGCAAGGGGGATGGGGTTCTTCGTTTGGTTTGATCAAGTTGCTGCAATACATTGGACACTCCTGGACGTGTACTGGAACCCTACGAGACGACCGGCCACATGAATGCGTACACGAAGAATATGATCAGGAGGACCAGCTAGACCGAAACTCCATGGAGGAGTCGGGTGAACTAGCAGAAATTGCGAATGTGCAGATCACAGTTGCCCTACACCGTGTCTGGCCAGAAAGTCGCAATGCCTATTGGAAGGAGAAGTGGCATAGTTTCCCTTTAGACACTACGCAGACGTTATAATGTAGAACGATAGCTTTTCAGATAAAACTGGTAGGGTTGCTGGGAATACGAGGTTCATGCCGACCTATTAAACGGTTTATCACGAAGCTTGGAGGACAAGACGACTGTGACTTTTCTGTGCGTGATGCGCAGTCCTGCTGGGGAAGCCTCGAGAAATCGTCGAGATTGTGAGGATCGCGCCTGATGTGACCAGTCAGATAGGGCAGCTGGGTCATAGTGTCAGAACAGAATCGAGGCTCGTAGACTCTCCTCCCTTATCACCAGTATGGAGGGGAATCTTCACGCACTTGAATGTGAGAATCCCGACGTAAGTCTCATGGTTGGTTGATCAGGATAGTTCCGCTCTCGATGTGGCTCTGTACCTCATGTACAATCAGACATATAACCTTGTAGAGAGCATAGCACATTCACTACATTGATATGCTACGGATAGGAGTGGGATGCCTCGACTAGTTTTTACCAAGCTGTGCCATGATTTGGGTTGTCGTATTGCCCAGGCAACATCATTAACTAGAGTTTTGAACAAAGGTATACCAATGTGGACTGTCGGGTGAAAACACTTGATCCAGTCAACTCTACCTGTCTCGCATTGAATTGAACCCTTCTTTCCAAATGATGCTTGTGTAGCAGATAACATACTTGGGAAGGCGTGACCCAACCCGGGATTCATTCTCAGCTGTTTCTCAGCTGTGGCTTTTCGCGCCCCTGGCGAGTAGAACCCGTTGATGATTGCGCGTCTCTCCTAATTCTGTGCAGGAAAACAACCGGATATAAAAGCTGTTAGAGCTTAAGTGGCTGTCAAAATACTGAGGCAGGAGTTGCAACGTCAAACTTTTGCTGGGTCGAGGTTCTCAAGAGCCTGGTAAGATCTTCTGTCCTTCTCTTCTTTCGGGTTGAGCCCAAAGTCACAGTGGCGAGCGTCTACTCGATCATCGCAAGCCGTATCTGTGTCACAAAGAATCGTATCATTGACCTGCTTTCACCCTGGGGCGCCAGGGGCTCGTACCTGCCGACTTGTAAAGTTCAACGGCGACAAGCCAGAATTGCCGAACTTCAGATCTGTTCCCCCACTCCCCACGGTACTTGACTCCTACAATGCATCGACTCTTGCCGCGTCAGATCACGGTATCAATCAAATGTTCTTACTTTCTTCCTCAGCGCTGCTGTACAGCTTGCCACAAACCATCATGCTTGCATGAATCGGAAGGACGCCGGATGAGCAACGAACAAGGACCAGCGCCACGCGACACACCGGTCGACAAGCACCGTTATACAACGTCTCCAACAAACGGTGGTTCTTCTGGCTGCACTGCCATGTCAAAACCACGTGTAGGGCCCTCGCGTGTCGCCAATAAGCCGATTTCTTGTGCAATCATACCGTTTGTAAAGTCTCCTGCCAATACTCCTGTTGATGTTTCAACAAGAGTCTGCGTCCAGGCCACAATCATATAACATGCTATCTTGTGTCCTGTATCCTAAGTGAGCGAGACTCTTCCGCCTCATCCCCCACACTCTTTTCCTGTCTGTTTTTTGCCTTGCATAATGGTTTCTACTTTCCTTGCTCTGGGTTTGCTGGGCTCTGCCACACTGGCCGCATCGTCTTCACCGAGTCCCATCACTGTTCAGACCTTCACTATCACTCGCACGGAATGGTCTACCGTGACTAGTTGTCCCGTCGCTACAGTTTCGCTTTGCGCTGCTTCTTGCAATGCTTCACCCTATACTCTTGGAGTGAACATCGGTTATGCTACGCAGGACAACGTCCTCACCACTGCGACCTCCACCCGCTATGTCATTCCGAGTCCTGTCCAAGGATCGAACAGCGCTCAGGGATCCAACTCTGTCTTTGGCAATGGACACAATGACAACCAAGGCTCCGGCAGTGGGCCTGGCAATAACCAAGCCTCACCCTATGGCGCTGGATCTCCTCAAAATCAGAACATCGGTGGCTCAGGCAAGACTGTCACCGTGATTGATGGCAAGACGATCACCATATTCGAAGGCTCCACCACCACCCTGACTGCCGGCGCTGTCTACACCACCGACGTCGTTTACCCATCTTCGGTTGCTTGTTCTGCAGGAGAAACGGTCATCATCGACAAAGAGACCATCATCGTCACCCAGGCCACGACTATCTACGACTGCCCTTGCACCAAGGCCACCACCTTGACTGTTGGTGGTAGCTACACAACTGGAGTCGTCTATCCCAACTCTGTCACCTGCAGTGGTGGTGAGACCATCATCATCTCTGGTTCGACTACCATCGTCCCTGGACCCACCGTGATCAGCGACTGTCCTTGTACCAAGCCCACCACGCTTTATGTTCCTGGTCCTACAACAACCCTTCCTGGTACAACAATCACTGATAGTCCTAGTTCAGGCTCTTCAGCTATCAGTGGTTCATCTTCCGGAGCAGCTGGGTCCAGCTCAGTATCTGCCTCATCCGCTGTTGCCAGTACCACCTCAACGTTGGGAAGCTCTTCGTCTAGCACCGTCACTGGCAGTACTCCATACCAGACAGCTGTCGATGGCATCGAGTTCCTTATCCAGAAAGGCGTCAACTACGATGGCACTCTTCTGAACATCAAGGCCAAGAGACAAGCCGCTAACACGCTTACCAGCTGTCTGGATACCTGCGCTGGATCGTCAGTCTGTATTGCCACTTCTTTCAACACAGACACATCCGCATGCTTGTACTACAGTGCTATTGATCAAAGCAGCAGACATGCACAGAGTGACATTGTCTTTGCCATTGCTATTTCTCGTCTCTCAGTCCAGTCTTCCTCTGGCCTGACCTCGACTACAGGCAGTGGCAAACTTTCGGGTTCAACTAGCATTGTCTTGTCGACTTCTGAAACTGCAAGCACGGCCTCGGGAGCTGTTGTGACCAGCTCAGGTGGATCCCGGTCTGGCTCAGCAACTTCCTCAGTTGTATCTACACCAGGCTCTTCCATTCAGTCATCACTCGGCTCGACGACACAGGCCGCGTCGAACACTTCCCTTCTTTCATCATCAGTCCCGTCGTCAGGATCCGGCTCCTCGACGCTCAGCTCTTCTGGAGCGATCACATCTTCGTTGGGCTCTGTCAGCAGCGGTTCTCCTTCCAGCACAGTTTCGAGTGCATCAAGTGCCTCCACTTCTCAGGCTGCCCCTACCTCTGCACCAGCTCTGGAAGTATCCAACAAGCCTCTGCCCCCCTGCGGCAATGCGAATGCCACATCCACCCAACAGTGTAGCGACGACTCTGGCAGCGTTTACGCTGTCACTGGAGGAACAGCTTACATGGGCCAGACTTTTGATACCTCAGGCATCACCCTCGACGACAACGGTGATGAGATCAACGCGAGCAACGGAACCATGAAGAAGCGCGCACTTGCACCTTCCCTCAGGTCCTGTCTTCGATTCTGTGACAACTTCCCTGGTTGCAAGGGTGCCAACTACTTTAGCGGTGGCCAGTGTACACTGTTCAGCAAGATCACTGGCACCGTCCCCAATCCCAATGCATTCGCTGCCATCCTTGTTGCCACTGCCCAGCAAGCAGCTGCATCAAGTTCTCAGTACAGCGCTACCGCCACTATGACTTCTTCCTCTGCGCCTTCGTCTGAGCCGTCCGCCTCAGCTACGACAACGGCTTCCTCTGTCTCAGTAACTTCGTCGACCGGGTCAGCAGCCTCAAGCGCATTGAGCGTTTCTTCAAGCACGGCGTCGACTCTTGCACCCACCACTTCGTCAAGCGCGGCTCAATCAGCTAGCGACGCCACTACTTCCTCCTCAGCAGCTTCAAGCTCTGTTTCCTCCTCTGCCATCGTGTCCTCCGTGTCCACATCCTCATCTATTGTCTCCAACTCTGGTTCTTCCACATCCACGAGCTCATCCGAATCAACGAGTTCGGAGGTCAGCACAGCAAGTGCAGAGTCTACCGGTTCTTCGTCAAGCACTCTCTCTACTTCTTCCACTATGCTCCCCACGAGCAATGGTACCACTACTTCCGGATCGACCGTCAGTGTGTCGTCAACGAATGGTCCAGTCGACACCAGCAGCAGTGCACCATTCCCTACCGGCAATTCAACTTCTGCTGCCAGCCCAACTGCACCTGCAAGTCTGTCTACTTCTTCGGCTTCGATCTCTTCCACTTCGGGACCTTCTCTGTCAAACAACAGTACCATGACTAGTTCTACCGCTTCTGAAAGCAAGGCCACCTCTTCGAGCCTCAGCTCCTCCAGCTCAGCTGTCTTTACCATGGGTAACAGCACGGTTTCGTCTGCCGGACCAACCGGCACTGGATCCTCCAATAACCCCAAAACTTCTTCCACCGTCTCTGACGAGAAGACTACCTCCTCGGTCCCAACCTCCTCGATCCCAACCTCCTCGAGCTCTGCGCTCTTTACCATGGGCAACGGCACAGCAACATCTGCTGGTCCTACTGGCACGGGATCCCCAAGCTCTTCTCGATCCTCCTCCGTAATCTCATCAACCGAAGTCACCATCTCATCTTCCGCACTCGCGTCGTCCAGCAGCAGCGCTCCGTTCCCCAACGGCAATACGACATCGTCTTCTGCCATGTCGACTGGTGGCATGACAACCTCTTCTCTTCTGAGCTCCTCAAGCTCCGCTATGTTCAGCATGGGAAACAGCAGTACTGCGTCCACTGGCCCGACTGCAGCTAGCGCTCCCATGACCACATCATCTGCATCAAGCTCCAGCTCCAGTACTAGCAGTGCTCACTTCACGATGGGTAACTCCACGACCACCGCTGCTCCTGTCGGCACTGCTTCTTCGAGCTCTGTTGTCTCTTCCAGCTCATTCAGTAGCACCTTGTCTGCTATGAGTAACAGTACAACATCGACCGAGCACACCAGCACTATGTCAACGATGTCAAGCTCGAGCAGTGCACCCTTCGCTATGACAAACTCTACCAGCACTACTCACTCCAGCATGCAGCCCACTTCTGGCTCGCAAGCTCCCTTCTCGAACTCAACCATGAAGCGCCGGGCAAACCTTGGATACTTCTTCGCTGACCACTCGAACTAGATGGACATCTTGTGGGCGATTTCCTTTGTTACTTCTTTTCTTTTCCATGTTCTCGACATGTTTCGATCATATTCGTATGTAGATCTTCAACTCCAATTTATATCAACTCGAGATCACTTGGCTTTGAAACGAACTGTATTCAAAGGTTTCGCAGCGTGAGAATTGAAGGACGTTAGGAAAACTCTACTAGGCTTTGAGAGATCGGTGCTTTAATCATGTTCAAGCATCTCGATATCTCTGTCTTTCTCATCCTCGATAGCACGCCTGATCTCCGTCATGGAATTGAACCCTCCACTCCAACATTTTGCCACGACATCGCCGAGGGTTCTGAGCCTTCTCGTATCCGGGAATTGCCTATTGACAATTCGTTCCCTGATCTCGAGCCTGTCCCTTGGCTCTTTGAGTTCAGGCCAAGGTTCCTTCCCAGAGATCATGATATAGAACGCTGTGCCCAACGCAAAGATTTCAGTTGTCTTAGAGATACCCTTCTCTGCTGGGATGTCAGTGCCATCGACCCCGAACAACCTGTGGCTATATCGATAGGAGCAATGCGACGTTCCTCCATCTATGGATGCACCGCCCCAGTCTCCAACCTTTAGATCTAGCGTCTTTGTCAAGAAGAAGTTCAGGCAATGGATATCAGCGTGCAGGACTCCAAGTCCGTGAGCGAATTCCAAGGCCTCGGTGGCTTGGTACGTCCACTTGTACAGCATGTCCTTGGTTGGGACATGGCCTTCAAGCAACCAGTCCTGCAAGTTCCCCAGTTCCGCGAATTCGAGGATCATTCCAGCAGGTATCTCGTCATGCATGCCATGATAGGACAATAGCCCTTGAGGCGGGTCGTGAGCAGAGAATCGTTCGTAGGCTTCTTGTTCTACAGGTAGAAGGAGATCCGCAAAGTGTGGGTGAATGAATTTGCAGACGAGGGGGACAGTCTCGTTTGGAAGCCGGTAGATTGTCGATGTATGGCCACTACTGTCCAGTAGGGTCGGATATTTCGGTTGGTTCAATTGGAGAAGCGTGCAGAATAATGCCATGCAACCCAGAAATGGCCATAACATCGAGAAAGCTGGACTAGGCAGGGAGGCAGGATGTGGTCGCAGAAGCCAGCATTTGTGCTTCTTCCTTCTCTGCGTATGGCCAATCGTATGATCCTGTGGCCTTGTGGGATGAACGATTGGGCGTTGTCACGGCCGAAGTAGCCGGACCCCTCAGAATGGCGTTGACACTCTCGTATCTGATTTGACGGTTGGCAGATCAAGCCCCTCCTTCGAATGTTAAGAATTGTAGCCAATATCAATGCTTGTCATGGTCGCAGCACCAATGGGCAGAGTAGCTCGTGTCCGACAGGTGCATGAGCAGTCAGATACAAATCTCGACTTGAGTTGGAGACTTTATCAGGACACGCTGACCCCTGGGAACAACTTTTTCACGGACGCGCGTACCCCCAGTGGTGACGTGTCACAACCTTAGGCTGCCACATTCACAGGCTGCTACGTATATTGCCAGCCGACATCAACCGCCAACTGCAAGGGGACAATCGGGTCAGTCTGAAAACGTGTCGCTGAGCTGCTGGATAGGTCACTGCCATGATGTGCCACGTTGCGTTTGTGATTTGGGGTTTCTAGTACAAGTCGACAAATGTATTCATCTGAATCGATTCGTGGAAATATTCGGGCGAAATCGGGCAAGATCAGGCAGACAAGCAAAGGCTTGTACGGTGATCATATTGCTTGTTCAGGCGGGACTTCAGAATATTGACACACTTTGCCTCTATAGAAGTGGCACAACAGGCAAAATCAAATGGCTGTCGTACTCTCCACCGAGATGTAGCACATGCTTGCCCTTGTTGTCAGTATGCTGCTTGTCCTTGCCAAACTCTACAATACCCCTCGAGTGACCACTGACTTCGAGCACGATGCTTTCGCCCGCCTCGTACTCGATACCCATTGCCCAGATACCGATCTCCAGTTTAACAACATCACCAGGCGTTATCTTTTGGACTTCGTCATGGGTGTAGTACGGCCAATTCTCGTGCATGGATTTCGAAGTATCGATCTTGCGGTTCGATGCTCTCAAGATACCTGTGGGCCCCTTGTAGAGTAGCACCTCGGTGCGCTTGGGGTCTGGGATGTCGGCAATTTTCTTGACCGGTACGGCAGACCATGGAATGTTCAGATTCCACATTTCCTCACCAGTGACTGAGAGTTTGCGAAGGATGAGGTAGATGTCCATATCGTCGTACTCTTTGCAAGACATATGTAGTATCGCTTTCGGCATACCGACAATCTGTGTCTTCTCCTCAAAAGTATGCTTGAATGACAGAGATCCAGTCTGGCCGTCATACGACATGGTTCCATTCTCTACAGTCGAGCTCTTGGTGTTCGACATCGTACTATCAGATCGCAGGTAGAACTTTTGGTAGTCAGTTTCAGGGATGGGGAAGTCCTTGACAAGCTTGTTTGCAATAGCGTCAGATTCGCCAAAGCGCAGCACCGCCATACGGACCTTGGGGGTCTGTAGCCAATCGTTGTCGATGCCTTTGAGGTAGTGATTCATGAACATGAAGAGCTCTTCCTTCGCCTGTGGGTTACCCCAGATGTCGTACCACTCCTGGTAAGGATGCCAGCGAAGCCACTTTTCTTCGCAAGCGACTTCGAGCCAACCTCGAATAGCACCCATGCCGTGCATGCTGTTGGTCCAAGTACCGGTAATGTAAGTGGGGATCTTGATCTTCTTCATATCCGGTCGCTTGTCGTTCCACCAGTCATTCGCGTCAGATGTGGCAAGAGGGTACTGCTTGAACATTTTACTGAAGCTCTCGATACCATGATTGCCTCGCAGCATATACTTCTGGATCATGTCGTCGAACAAGTCGCCAGCGTAGATACCACCACGAGCGAATTGCTCTCTGTAGAGATCTCCGCAACCTTCCCACGGCGCGATGGCCTTGAGCGAAGGTGGGTTGAGAGCTGCAATGAACCATTGAATGATGGCTAGATGGGAGTTGCCAGCAAGGCCGACGTTGCCATTGCACCATGGCTGCTTGGCGATGGCCTCAATGACCTATATCGATCAGTGGCTTTTCGTGGCAGATGAGTCAGCATATGAAACTCACGTCGTAACCGTCTTCTGCCTCCTGTGTGCCCATGATGGCCATGGTCCCTTCGGAATTGAACGAGCCTCGAGAGTCGACGTGGACGATTGCATATCCCTGTGGTACCCAATCCGCTGGATCAGGACCCTCGAACTTCTCCAGGCCACTCAGGTCTGCTCCAGTGATGCCAAGATTATAAGGACCCATGAACGAGAGAGAAGTCATGCCGTTGAACTTCTTGCCAAATGGGCTCCAGCAGATGATGGCCGGCACCTTGGGCGAGTCGTTTGCCGGACGCAAGATGTCCGAGTACAATGTGGCGCCATCTCTCACCTTGATGCCAAAGTCGTGTTGAACAAGAATATCACATGGCAAGGCTTTCGTCGACTTCTCGCCGACCCAGCCTTTGGGCAAGACTTCGTCGTGAGGATTCAAGGGTTGATGGCCGCCATGGCCTGTTGTGGGCTTCTGCAATACATCGATGGGAATATCAACGTTGTACTTCATTGTGGGGATATTGTGTTTGGTAGTTGTTCGCTGACCTCGACAAGCAAGTGCCAGATATCTTATAAGGTAAAGGGACTTCGGGAGTGTGGAGCATCTCCCCCGTACTGGACCACTTACTGGGGTCGCGAGGCACGGCCCGAAACCCCGGCCGCGAACTGTTTGCAAGGCCGCTTCCCCAGATTCATCTCGGTCTTTGTCAATTGTCACCGAGCCTATTCACCGACTCGCCGACGACAGTCATGTCTCGCGTGATCATGATCCAGACCAGTACTTGGACACTCACAATCCGGGAGAGCAGGGAGCAGTAGATGAAAGAACTTTTTGTTGTTCATTAAAACAATTACCAATCATGAGGATATCTCTAGCAAGCAACTCTATCAGACCTAAAAACCAGGCAAGTCATACAAACACAGCCGGAGCATGTACAAATTTCGTAAGTTCCTTCTCTCGATCGTCACACTAGATCAGAAGTGGGGGGCGTTGAGCAGAATACCCATAGTAAGACCACCAATGAGACCTGCGATGGGAATAGTCATGATCCAACTGTATTGTATGATTAGAAAGCGTGCAAAAGTGTTGAGGATATTGGCGGTAAAACTTACGAGAACATCAATAGACCAACACGACTCCAGTTGACGGCCTTGAATGTGCCATTGCAGAGTCCGACGCCGACAGTTGCTCCAGTGATACCTAGAGATATAATCAGTATGGGCTCAAGGATGCAGAAGGAGATTACATACACATGGAAGTAGAAACGGGCAACTTGTACTGCGAGAAGATGAGGATAGTGATAGCAGCACCCATCTCCATGGAGGAACCACGAGAAGGTGAGTGGTAGGTGATCTTGTTACCCATGACTGTGGATATCGTTAGCATGCTGGAGAAAGAATGCGAAGATTGGAAAAGGCTTCAAACTCACCCTTCATGATGTTGTAACCGTAAGTGATGAAGCCAATACAGATAGTGAGGGCCATGACTGCGATTTGCCACAAGGGCACTGCTTCCTTGGCCTTGATAGAGGAACCAGTCGACCAGGCAGCGTACATGGCAGCCCAAACACCGACAGCGTTACCGACGTCATTGGCACCGTGAGCGAAGGACGCGGTACAGGCAGTGATGACCTGGACGAAGGAGTACAGGTACTCAACCTCGTTGGCGTAGCGGGGAGCGTGAGCGTAAACACGAGCCATGCGCTTGCCCTCAGGAGTACCAAGAACACCAAGCTGGGCCTTGTGGATATCGTAGTACAGACCATACAAGAAAGTGACAACGATACCAGCGGGGATGCATTTGAGGATTGCCTTCAAGTTGTGGAGTTCGTAGATGGAACCGGCACCACGCTGGTTTTCATGGAGAGTGCGCATGGCCCATCCGATGGGACCACGCTCTTGACGAAGGTCGGCATGATGCTGTTCACGAGCCTCCTTGAGCATGCGAGCGTAAGCCTCTCTGGGATTCTCATTGTTGAGGCTGTTTCTGCGTTGAGGCATGATCTCAGGCGACGAAGCGGTGCTGCTCATGCCCTCATCGGAGACGTGGATGGATCTGCGACGGAGCTCGCCAGTAGCGACTTCTGAATCACCACCCTTGCCGGTCATCTCGATGGAAGGTGGAGCGGAAGACTTGGCCTTGACCTGGATTTGGTCGTCGTGATCAATGACGGCGTAGTTGGGGACCATGGCGAACTCGGCGTCAGCGGGAGCCTTGCGCGAGAAGAGAAGAGGTCCCATGAAGACGTGGTACCACTTCAAGGTGTAATCCTTACGAATGACACGCTGGTTGACATAGGGGACGAAGAACAGGAGAGCCAAAAGTGCAAGAGCCAAGCCAGAACCGACCGAGACACCAGCGATCCAGTATCCAGGCTTCTTGCTGAGACCGAGCTTGGGAGAGCCCTTGTAGACAATGGACAGTGTGCAAATAGTACCGGCAATGAGGAAGAAGAAGGGCGAGGTGTAGACAGCCCATGGAACAGGGTTGACTCTCATGTGAACGACAGTCTTGACGAGCATGAAGATGGTGGCTCCGAAAACAGCGGAGATGAAGGGGGCCATGACGAGACCAGCGAAAATGGCACCAAGACCTTGGCCACCTGTAGCATTTTGTCAGCAGAATTCGCATCAGAAGAGACGGCTATCCGACGTACCATTCCATCCCCATTGGACACCCTTGACGCCAACAGTAGCGACACCAACACCAGCAATCGATGAGACGAGCGAGTAGGTGGACGAGACGTGAGCGTTGTGTCGTGTACACCACATGACCCAGATAGATGCACCGGCGGCAGCACAAGTGAACGCGAGGAGTTGTACAGGAGCGTTACCCTGGAATGCGGCAAGGGGAATAATTCCGTTCTTGATGGTTGAAGCGGTTCTTGCACCGACAGCGAGCGCACCCGTCATTTCGAATACCAAACACAAGAGCTGGTCGAGGTCAGCATCAGTTCTGTCCATTGATGACCTATCTGTCAGCATACCATAGCTTGACGGTATGAGACCGAGCGAGACGAAACACTGGTTGCCCAAGCGTTGGCGACATCGTTGGCACCATTGTTGTACGCTTCAAGAAGCGCAAAGAAAGTGCCGATAGCGAAGACATAAGTGTACTCGTGAAGAACAGGCATCTTGACGGAACTCTAGATAAGCTGCAGAACGAAGATGCTGCCAAGCTTGAGAATTCGACACTTGATGGAGAGTGAATGGGTAGAATAGACAGAAGAATGAAGACGAGAGCAAATGGTCCTTGTCGCTCGATTGCTTATGAACAAATCTCCAAGACAGTGTTCCGCCTACACTGCCACTGCAAAAACGAATTCAAACCCTCCAGGAAGCATAACCCACCGCATACTGCAACGCCTCGCGAATGTCATCGGAATTGCTTGGCGAGAGAGGACGGTCAGAACAATGAGGTTCAAGTATCCAAACACGTGTTGACCAGGAAGAACATCGTGGAGGTTGGCCAAGATCTTGGGGGTCTTGACGTTTGACTGTTCCGAGCCTTGGCTCACCCTCTTCAGCTGCTTGCCAAGCCGCCCCGGCCGCCATCTTCGCTCGGCCCTGCCCATTCATCTCAACAAGCCGAGGACAACCAAGAGACGGCTGATATAAGGTCAACATGATTGCTGTTAGTGTTGCACGTGGGTTCAGAATTGCCTATGTGAAGCTCAGAGGAAATTCTGGACCTCCCTTTTTCTTGTAGCCACTTTCCGACCGTTGGATTGGCATTCAGCCTTGTCGAGCGAACCATGATATCGCGTGATGGTCAAGCATTGCACGATATCGATATCTCAGCTTCGAGAACAATGCAAGCTCTCTTCTCGCATGGTGCCACAACATTCTGCTTGATGATGTTGCATGACAATCCATTGCTTGTTAGACTTCTGCTTGTTGGTCTTCATACCTCCAATGAGTGGTCGAGTACTCTTGCTGTGCACTAGTGGCCAACTTGATAACCATAGTTCGCCGACGGTATTCATGCGTTTGCTCCCGCTGCCTTCGCGGTGCTTTTGTCGCGAGGCATGGTCTTGAGTACAGCGTCATGATCACGATCGCTGCCATAGATGGTCTCGATTTGCATGAAAACGAGGTTACAGAACTTTCGATAAACTCGGAGAGGCGCAGATCCGACACGCCCAAGCTGGAAGCTGCATCATGAGTTTTTTCAACTGACGTATGCATAACCATTGGCGTGGTGTATCCCTTTTGCTGACCACTGACTAAGCGGCGCAGTCGCAAGGCACGTCCAGGATCCAGGCAAATCCTTTGAAGCCTCTTACCGCAGCCACAAATACAACAGAGTTTTTGTGGTGGGCACTTGCTTCTGTTTGACTGCAAAACTGCAAGTCGCTCCTGGTTCATGTGTAGAACACCGCAACAAGTGCGACTCTTCGAACATACAAAAGTTTACATCAACCATGATGCTAGTACGATTTCCTCTGTACTTTGAGCCGTGGGGGAACATGATATACTGCTCGCGCAATCCTGAGAGTTCGAGCCCAGTCCTCTCGATACTAGGTATCAGAGATCGGCACAGAGGCAGGTAAACCTCTTCGATTGAGCTCCCTCGCAAGTGCCTTTGTGACATTGTTGTTGCTGACGCAGAAGACGGCTTTCGCTTGAATAGTCGCTTTGGGATCGCAATAGAACGAATAGCATCGCAAACATCCTTGCCGAGAGTGTTTGCCGGGCGTGAGGCAGACCAGATCACTCAACACTCCGGCCGTCGAGATGCGGGAAGAGTCACCGGGTCCAGGCAAGTACTGACGCCAGAACCTGCAGCGGCGACCACTACTCTTTTAAGGATCAGGGACATGTATAATGCATCCCGTGTGGAAAAGCCTCTTGCCCAGTATGACCTTGCCAGGTTCTCGATTGTCGTGTACGTCCAATCACCTGCACGCGAGATAGTATACGAGCTCGTGGATTCATCATTCAATTGACCTGGAAGGCCTGTAGACAGTACGAAGAATGACACACCAAAAACAGGTTGTCCAAGGATTTGATGGTGTAGATTGAGCAGAAAGGTCATCGTTGTCAAGATCGACGTCTCATACGACAGCCTATAAGGTGGTCGATTTGCCAGACATGCTCACGATATGCTCACGACATGGTCGCAGTCATCCCCAGTCTTCTCAGGTCCACCTGCAACAGTGTACGGTTAGGCAAGGTGGCCTCAGCCAGAGTCGCCTGTCGCTCGAATAGTCAACCACCTTGACGCTTGAGCTTCTTCACGAGATAGTGGAGTTCGATTAAATGGCTATTGGATACTGCCATCGGTTGGAGAGGGTGGTGTCATTATTTCACGCAAAACCTGGACAGCGAACGCTGTGTCGCGTGTCGACAAAATTGCGACTCGGTCGGCAAAACCTGCCTCGACCAACAATCTCTTGGCAAATTCGAGCCTGCATCGATGAACATCTTCCCGGGTCCTTTCCTCCCGGGTACTAGATGTTTCTTCATCTTTATTGCGGGTGTATGACATGCTACTTCAGGCTCAATCGTTCGAGAGCTAACGAGACCCGAATCCAAGAGACTGAGCTTGAATCTTATCGTTTTGCATGACGGATGGCAATTGTGCATCAGAGTCCATGCTTGTTGTCGTCAACAAACTTCGTCTTCGCGAACAACGAACCGGAAAACCACGACTCAGTCCGTAGTACACACCGAAACGTACAACAAGATTATCGCTAAATACGGCATTACCCCATGCATCTACTGATTGGGCTTAAGAAGAAAGTCGAGCAGCCACCACAAGATTATCTTGCGATGCATTCACATGGCAGGGTCAACCGCGTAACAACAGTCGTTCTAAACACGGCGTTGGCAACCCACGATCCGCCTGGCAAAGGCTGACTCCATATCGTCGCGACTACTCTACTCCTATGAGTCGAGTCCTCTGACAAGGCAAGCAGCTTTTAGATGAATGCCTTTCTCATCGCTGCGTCCCGATCTTCGCTGAAGTCTGTGTGAGAGATGGAGACTTTGCATACGCAGCCGATACGCGATACGCGACACGGAATACGCAGCAACATCATTATAGCATGCTTTACTTGGTTGCCTTGAAAGTTGGACATGGTCTGCATGACTACTTAAGAAGTCTCCAGCGCCTCGATTGTGTCGCAGATATCTACAGCCAAGCCGCCTGAGCCGCCATGTTCAGGACATTCTGGCTGCCAATTTTATGGCTTTGTCACAGGTCGCACGCAGTGGACGATCCAGTATTTGCTCGACAAGAAAACGGCATCATCCACCTTCGTGCCGATGGATCTCGTCCAGCTCAATTCGTTATCGATCATGGTCACGATGTCAATGGCTTCACCACATACCATGTCCTGAACGCATCGGGAGATACCTCTGAGTTCAGTATCGCGCACAGCGAGACAAGAGCATTGCTCAATGACGATCAGGTAAGATGAAAAGGTTTCGATATCGTCAAAAAGCATCTAACAAAGTCCAGAGCGACGGACCGATCGCCATGGCTGCCGCTCAGCATACCTATCGCGTGCAACACTACAATGTCTCCGCCATCAACACCACTCACACCAGCCGTCTTCTGCAAGGTGGTGTGCGCTGGCAAATGCTTACTCTAACTTCACCTGGTGATCTCATGCTTTCGAATGTCGGTCTCGTACCCTCTACTGATCTCAGCAACAGTTCGCAAGGTGTCTTTGAATGCTCGAATGCCAACTGGACAAACATATGGAACACCGGAGCCGCGACTATCGCAAGCAGTATGATCGCCGCAAAATCCATACCTGAATTTTGGCAGATCCAAACAGAGGGAGCTTATATCGAGAGTGCAGCACCGCAGCCATATACCGGTCTCCAAGCCCAAGCTTTGACATCTTATGAGATGAACTTTACTGTGAAGCCTGTGGTGGGTGGGTTCAGCTTCAAGGTTCTGAGCGATACACTCGGTGAGGGCATCTACATCTGGGTCGACTTGTCCGAATCCACAATTTCGGCTTTTGATGGCTCGACGGAAACTGGCAGTCTTTTGACGAACGCATCTCTGAATGGCACCGGAGACGCTCTTGATCGCTGGCATCGCGTTTCTGCTTCGGTTGACTTGTCGAAGATTAATGTCTACATCGATGACACATCGGTCCTCTCGTTCTCGCAGGCTTCGAAATTCTATGGTTCTTTCTGCATTGGAGCTGCTAATGGTCAATCAGCACTCTTCACCAACCTATCAGTAACCTCAGCAGGCGCAAGCGTATATCAGTCAAACCTGACATCAAAATCTGTTCTCGAGGATTTCCTCGTCGGAACCAATCCTCTAAACATGATTGTCGATGGCGCTCGTCGCGATAGAATCGCATATGCAGGTGACCTCGATATCGCCGCCCGCACAGTAGCAACCAGCAACTTCCAACTCGAGTACATCAACAACACCATCCAGCTCTTGGCTTCCAATCAAATGACAGCAGGCTTCTTCGTCCCTACAGTCAAGATACAGCAGTCGCCCAGACAAGAGTTGATCAACATCAACCAGACGGGGTTGATAGCCTATTCATTCAGTCTGTTGAGTGCAATGGGCGAGTACGTTTTGATCTCAGGGGATATTGCAGCCGCCAAAGCGTATGCGCCAGCAGCAACTCGTATGCTGGACTGGGCCGCATCACAGAGACTTTCGAATGGCCTTTTCAATCTGTCCGACGCCAGTTTCGGGGGTGACTGGAATTACTACGATCCAGCGCGGTCGGGCGTAGTGACAAAGTTCAATGTCGTGTATGCGCTTGCATTGCAGGAAGTGATTCCCATGCTCGCTATCGCCGGCACAAACACAACGAAATACCGGGAAACACTCGAAGATCTGCGCGTGTCGATCGACAAACACCTCTACAGCAACACCAGCAACGCCTACATGATCTCCTCATCCCAAACGCAAGGAATAGCTCAAGACGCCAACGCCATGGCAATCCTCGCAAACATCCCTCGAGGCACCCACACAAAACTCAACATCTCGCGAGCAATGGCCGCTCAGCTTTTCGTCGAACACGGTGCCCTCCCCTTTTCGAATTCAACGCCTGGAGTCTCCAAGATAATCAGTCCGTTCGCATCTTCCTACCACTTACGCGCCGCTTTCGCCGCCCGAGACGCTAGCTCTGCAAGACATCTGCTAGACAACCTCTGGACACCGATGACCTTGCAGACCGCCGCGAACTACAGCGGTTGTTTCTGGGAAGCTGTGAGTCTTGATGGGAAACCAGGATTAGGAGATGGGACATCACTCTGTCACGCGTGGTCTTCAGGTCCAACAGCCGAGTTGACAAGACATGTGCTTGGAATTCAAGCAGTGGCCTCAGGATACCGTGAATGGCGTGTGATTCCTCAATCTTTGGGGTTGGAGTGGGCCAGGGGAAGTCAACCTACTCCATCGGGCGACATCACTGTTGATTGGAGGTACGACGACCAGGGACTTGTCTCGATGGATGTCTCTGCACCTTCTGGGACTCGGGGTGCTGTAAGTTTACCATCGCCCATTAGAGGTTTGGCGACGAACGGCACAGTCGTTACCATTGTCAATGGACGTATTGTACAGGGTCATGAGTTCACAGTCGATGGTGGCGAACAGTTCCAACTCTCTCAATACTACGCTTGAGTGCGTATGGTCCAGAGCCTGTATATATGACGAAGAGGTGTCTCCATAGAGGTGACATGAATACCTTGTACTATTACGCTTCCTCGCTCAGGTCAAAAGACTCAGGTTCTACGATCCTCCCGAGGCGAGACTGGATGCG
>Ga0268250_10000456_pt1 | contig 19500 bp, 21 predicted proteins | sample AgamicAsSfe_FD_200448 | JGI IMG/M metagenome (GOLD analysis project Ga0268250, IMG submission 200448) | Agave microbial communities from Guanajuato, Mexico - As.Sf.e (v2) (version 2) | ecosystem: Host-associated > Plants > Phyllosphere > Phylloplane/Leaf | place: Guanajuato, Mexico | collected... | reverse complement strand
CTCTCACCACTACCTCCACGAACATCCGCACCCTCCCCCCCTCCAAAACCAACCTCACCTCCAAGCTCCTCCCTCCTCTCCACCCTCCTCGCCCTCGCCAACACAACCTCCCAAGAATCAGATATCTCCCCCGACCCTCTCGCCCGCCGCTGCGCCAACCCCTGCGGCTACTATGGTCAAGTCTGCTGCGGCGCCGGCCAAAAATGCTACACCAACGCCCTCACGCAAGCCGCCTGCACCTATGCCGTCGGAGCCACGGCCAACCCTGCCTCGGGCTACTGGTCTTACTACACCATGACAAATACATACCTCCAGACACAGACACTGAGCACATGGATCCCTGTCGCGGAAGTCACGAGTACAACGCCGTACGTCCCGCTTCCAGCTGCGCCTCTGCCTGCTACGGCGACGGAGACGCAGACGACGACAGTGTGTAATACTGGCGCGGGGTACAGTCAATGTGGTACTGCGTGCTGCTCAAGTAGTGAATACTGCTACCAAGCCGGCGTATGCATGAGCTCCAGCTCAGGATTGTCTGCGCCATTGCGCGTAACATCGAGCACGCTACTCACCTTGACGACGTACATCAGTCCCACCACAACGGAAGCATTCCAGTCCGCCATCGCTACCAGCAACGTCACGTTGACGGAGTCTGATTCAAACAACGCACATCTCAGCAGCGGTGCTATTGCGGGTATTGTCATCGGTGTGATCTTCCTGTTGATCTTCCTGTTCTTACTGCTGCTATACTTCTGCGCCAGAACCCTGTGGGAAGCGTGTTTTGGGAGACGCAGGGGCAACGATCGGACAAGGGTCACTACAGAGGAGTATAGAAGACAAAACAACGACTCCCAAGGGTACAATAGCAGACAGTGGTACGGCCGTAATGGAGGCGGAGGCTACGGTCCAGCTCGGCCGCAGCGACGGGAGAAAGAGAGCAATGGTCTGGGCTGGGCCGGCGTCGCGGCTGGTCTCGGAGGACTGGCAGCGGCGTTGGGGTGGAGGCGGAGGCAGGAGGAGAAGAGGAGACAGCAACAGCAAGGTAGAAGAGGGCGGTATCAAAAGAGTGAACAGAGTGAGAGCTATGATGATTCGACGGAAGGTGGGACCAGCTATACATCGGTGGAGAGGGACGAGAGGGTATATCGGAACGGAAGACGTGAGTAGATACCGTTGGGGTGCTGATTGAAGAGACCTTGCTAACAAGTGCTAGTTGTCGATGAGCGGGATTACACACGACGGACGAGGGATGAAAGACGAGGATAGGCTGGAATCACAATGAGGGCGCGGTGAAGCAAGTTATGCGCTTGGACGGCGTATTGTACAGACTGGTATGAAGCAAGCAAGCAACAACGAATGGGATGTACTATTGTGATGACGGACGAATGGGCTTGGCTGTCTTGAACTTGGTCACGGCGTTCATGGGCATCCGCGACAAAGCACGACAATGGCCGGCAAGGATCTGGACCTGTGAGAATTTAAACAGGCTTGGGCTTTCTTGAGGAGGTGCTGGGAAAGAGATGGTTCGGCAGAAGTGACTGCAGAGCGTTAACACTACTGCCTCTATCCGAGGACTCGCCTGTTGTGAACATGGCAAGGTGGCGTTGAGGCGACTCTGGACATGGTGTGCTTTTCAAGCCGGCGACAGCTGTGCCGCGAGAATGAAGGGATCGAATTTGAGTGTTGACGACATCCTGAGATGTGTCAGGACGAGGATGAGGACGGACATGATTGACCGCTGGATGTACAGCAGCAAGATTAAGATAAGAAAAAGGCACGAGAGCAGGCATGAAGAGAAGAGTTAGGGCGCAAAGGTAGCGGCGCAAAGGGGAGAAGGGAAGTGATATTGTACAGTAAATAGATACTCACGATATAGATGTCGCATACATTTCCATCTTGTCGTCGTTGTTCTTCTTCTTCTGCCATGCACTACAGGTCCGAGCCTGGCGGCATAAAGGCTGTGTGGCTAATGATCTTGTGGATGTTGATGTGAAAGCGATTGTGTGTGTCTCCATGTCTGGACGCAGGTCGGGCTGGCTGGCTGATGACTGATGATTGATTGATTGACTGGATGACTGACCAACCGACTGATACAACCGACTGATACCTACTCTCGCCTTGCACTCCTCCTTCACATCCTCCAAGTCTGGCTCTTGCTGTCCTGCCACAACGCCTTGCCGTCTTACCCCGTCCTGACCACCAATCTTTGGCCTTGCACAGCTGATTGGTGCATATCACGAAACCCCTGAATCACCAGCTTCCTTGGCGGCTCGATACCGTCTCGAAGCCATTACTAGCATGCAAGGTACGCAAACAGACATTGACCCAGCGCGACAATGGCAATGAAACAAGTAAAGTCAACGCTCAGCACAAGGATATCGAGAAATGGGGTGGCGTTCTGGAAGCTATCTCGCGTCTGTTGCGTCTGCGAGGGGGAACGAAGAGGGAAGCATCGGGTGATGTATTGTGGCAGGGGTTAGAGCTAACTGGTGATAGAGTACTTGATGAGTATGAGTGTACTGTGCTGGCAGGTATCGCTTGTGTCGCATGGCCACCGCGGATACCATGCCACCACATAGCCTCTCTCCATGTCGTCTCAACAGGATGAAGTTCTTGATCTGGGATGGAGAAGGAGATGGCGAGGGTTGGGGACGTTGGAAACCATCAACGAGCGTGGGCGAGCATCTGCAGTTCCTTTGGACCGTTCAGAGAAGGGTGGGGATATGCCAGCTGTGTTGATGGGATGCATCTGGAGGAAGGTGGCTAGCTGGCAAGTCTCTAGCTTCTTGCCGGCGGTCGTGTCGTCTGAGACCGCAATGGCGCGTGCCTCGGGAAACATGACTCGGACAGGCGTCAGATGATAACATGAAGCACTAGATCTGGCTGAGATTCAATATTGTACGACAACATGACACGAGATGTTCGATGAGCCAGCACGATGGACGTCACAGTCCTTGGAATCACGGTAGCAGGTGCAAAGAAGTACGAAATGAATGATTCGAAATGAGCAGTTTCCTTGCATTATCTTACCACGCCATGTCCTTTCCACATATTAAACTCCCTCAATAATCTTGTCAATCACTTCAAATGTCTCTTCTTTCTTTTCTCTCATGCATGCCCAGCCCGAATCCCGATTAAGATGATTCACAACCCGATTCCTTGATTGCCCACTTGCTTACAAAGCAAAGACAGCAGCTCCGGCAGCAACAAGGAGACCTTGAACACCAGCTGTAGCAAGAGCAGCGGCGGCCCCAGAGTATGGAGCGACAGTGGCAGTGGTAGCCTGGATCTGTCCGTCGGTGATCTGAACAGGAATCTCGCGTTAGCATTCCAATCTCCAAATATCGAGCATTCGCCAGCCCCTAGCTCGACCGGAAGATCTTACCTGAGTAACAGGAACAAGAGCGGAAGAAGCCGCAGATGCGGAAGTGACGGCGATGGTGGTGGATGTGGACAGGACGGCCACAGAGGAGGTCGCAGCTGCGGATGAGGACGCGACGGCGGTGGAGGTGCTGGTCGCGACGACGGTGGCCGTGGACGTGGAGGATGGGATGACCGAGGTGGAGGTCGCAAGGACGGAGGTCGCAAGGACGGAGGTGGAAGTGGCAAGGACGGAGGTGGAAGAGGCCAGGGCGGTCTGGGGAACGGTTGCGCAAATGGCTGAACCAACGGAAGAGGCAGCTGTGTCAGAGGTCAGATTAGTGCGTATGTCCACCTCGTGGGCTTTGCGAATGCTTTCGAATGTGGTGCGGCATTCGCTGTGTTGCACCGCAGGCCGAGTCTTGAAGAAATGATATACGTACAAGCAATGTCAGCTGGGTTGGTGCAGGCGCTAGCGAGGCAAGGGCCAGAGATGCCAGCAATGATGAGTTGAGTTGCAGCCTGGCATTGGCAGGCGATGTCCTCGATGGAATCGCAGCCGGAACCCTCAGCACCCTCGACGAAGCAGCTCAACTGTTTTGGGGTGCGTCAATGTTTATGTTCAAGCAAGTTGACGAAATGCCGGGCCTGCGAGGTAAATCGGACTGCTTTCGATGGGGTTGGAGTGAGGACTCACTGCGCATGATGGGAGGTCTGAGACACTCTGAGCAGACACAGCGATGGCGCTGGCGACGGCGGCAATGGCAAGGGAGAACTTCATTTTTGCTGTCGAGTGAGTACTATTGATGGCGATGTTGCCTGTCGTTGATGCTGCTAGAAAACGAGAGTGTTGGCTTTGGTGCTTGAGCTGAGGAAGTCAAGTGAAGAAGTCACAAGCAGAATGTACAGAGGTAAAAGTGAAGGAGGAATGCAATGCAGCAAAAGGTAAACAAGTCACGAAGCGAGGCTCGCTGGGCAGGTAGCTGACTATATGTGGGTGGTACAGAGGTACATTCCTGGCTCCTCTTTTGCACACGCAAGCTTCCAAAAACCATGCAGGACAGGCAAGACAAAAGGAAGCTGACATGAGCCAATAAAATGTAATGGTGAGCACTTTGGCATCTGCGTGGTGCAAACGGGGGATGTACGGTGATACAGCGACAACACATTATCAGTAGTGCATCCCTTCGTACTCTGGTACAGCGTGTGACTCTACTCTGGTGAGATGAAGCGATCGGTCGAGCATTATTGAGATGCCGCACTACCGTCCTACGCGTCTACTACTCTCTGCTGTGCTGCAGGAACAGCGAGCTGAACATGGCAGATTGCAATATCAGCTGTCATCGAGCTAAGGGGGCTTTGATGTTTGGGTATCGGTAAAGATGAAGACAGCGGTGCGAAAGAGGCGGTACAGCCATCCTTCAGCTGAAAGCTGAACACCGAGACGAGAAGAGACTAGTCCTGTAGCCTTGTAGTCCTGTGCAGGCACCAGCGTCGATTTTGTGCATGCCTTGGCCGAAACAGGGTGAAGTTGAGGCCTGGTCAGGGCTGACCCTGTCCTGTCCTGCTTCCTCCTTGTTATCGCAGTGAAGACCGTATCATTCGTGCTAATGCATGAATAGAAAAGTCATTGAAGATGAAGCTCGATAGCAGAAGTTCATAGAAGGCATTGCTTGGTGAAGGATTCAAGAGGTGTGCTGGTGTGCTGACCGCCAACGGCTGAATCTGAACTCTGAGCCCATCATTCCGCCGACCTTCAGCTCATCTTCATACGTTCCCAGCTTTGTTCATTCAAAGCATTTCAATGTCATTCACATTCGACAGTGTGGTTCCAACTCGCTCATGCATCCACGAAACATTGCAATCATCATAAAAAGCGTGCGCGAGCTTACAAAAAAAACAGTGTTCGGGAAGTGCGCTATATATTATTACCATTTAACCTGTTGCATCCGAACAGGCCCACAGCACAATGCTCCTATGACGCGGGAATATAGCAGCCGGGGCAGGCCAGGAAATTGATGGGCACTTTGGGAGGATCCTTCGAGGGCATGCACGAGCACCAGGACGAAAACGCGGGGCACTTGTTACAGTTGCAGCACATGAATCTAGAAGAATCTGGAAGAGAGTTGCCTTCGGGATTCTGCTCAGACTTAAAGCAGTACAGTATTGTAGAATGAGCCTCACGCGTAATGCGTAGAGTTCAATAGTGCTATACTCCATGCTGCCGTCGTTATCATGGTCGTGTTGTCTTAGTACATCAAACGTGGAGATTGCGTTCTGCCAATATACACATCTGGGCAAAGCCCTCCTGTTCGCAGCTCAACGTCATGCTCGTTTCACACTTCTTCTCCTCGTCCCTCACGTCATTCAGCTAGCCGCGTCCTACATTACTTCCTCATAAAGTCATTCGTTGGCAACATCAGAAGTCGACTAGTACTTCGGCTCGTGCATCTTGCTCTCGACCATGGCGATGAGTTCCAGCCTCGCGGCGTGACCGGGGTCAATGTGGTTCTGGTAGAGTGTCAGTGAATTGACTTGGATCATATCAAACATGCATCACGCACCTCCCTGAGGTAGCTCCTCAAGTCATTCTCGTTCCACTCCTGTGGGTCATCGAAGCCGGTGCTCTTTGGCTCGTTCATCTTGCTCTCCACCATGGCAACAAGTTCCTGCCTGCCAGCGTGGCCGTGTGCGATGTTGTTCTGTAGGCAAGGATTAGTCACCATTGGCGCGTCGTATGATTCCAGATTACGCACGTTCTCAAGGAACTCCCTCAGGTCGGCCTCGCTCCACTCAGTAGGGTCATCAAATCCATGGCTTGTGGGCTCATGGAGCTTAGACTCAACCATAGCGAGCAGCTCTTGATGACCACCGTGACCAGCATCGATGTTGCGCTGCGGATCTCATCAGCTTCTTCCCTGGCGGACCACGTTTAAGCTTGACTCACAGTGCTCAAGAACTTCTTCATATCATCCTCACTCCACGTAGTGGGCTCACCAGCAGGTGTGTAAGCCTCCTGCTGGACCTTCTTCGCCTTGCTAGCCTCCTTCTTTGCCTTGTGCTCAACCTCGGAGGCAACCTCCTTGACCTTGTGCTCAGCCTCGGTCGCGAGCTCCTTCGCTTTGGCGCCAACCTCCTTCGCCTTGACCTCGGCGTCCCGAGCAACCTCCTTTGTCTTCTGGGCAGCCTTTTTGGCTAGGTCTTCTGCTGAAGCTGCGGCATCGTGCAGCTTGTGGTCGGCACGCGAGCCGGATCCGATGATATTGTATGCGGCGATGCCGACAGTGAGGGCGGCGAATGACAGGAAGATGACCTGGAGATAGCGTGTCAGTCGCTTAACACGCGAGGGACAACGCGTATGTCAAGGTGAGACAATGAAAGACGTGAGTCGATCATGCGCATTGCTAGCTTCAGACGGAAAAGATAAGTACGAACCCTTGCTTGATTTGTGGTGAGCGACATGTTTGCGGTTTTCGAGCTTTGTGGGTTGAGATGCTAGAGTTAGTGATATTCGTGTCTTTGAAGTAATTGATCTGATGGACAGATGATGGGCGAAAGAGAAAGTCGATGTCCAGACGGAACAAGTTGGCGATGGAAGATTCAGGCGGGAAACTCGGGTTGCCCTTACACGACGTCATCGCAACCTAGAGGCACTATCCTAGGAGAGTATGTACGTGGGCATTACCAGCATGGCTAGCTAAATATGTTGTAGAGGGAGTCCTGTTCGAGACCGTCCCCTGCCCTACAGTCATGCTGCGCTGCACTAGTTTCACAACCCAAGCATAGGCAGCCTCCCGAATGCTTCCAATGTCTACATGTTTCTTATTGTCCCCCTTTCCAACGGCCCCCTTACTGGATCGTGATCATCCTGATTGCATTAAGATCGTTCTGTGTATTGCGTGCATTCAATTCGTAACTGTCGTTATGTCGTTTTCTAATGTGATTGCCGAGATATTGCTGGTGTCGAGCTACTTCTTCGTCTTCAGAAAACGCCCAGGTCCGCACATTGAGATCTTACCCGTGACGCTGATACTGCGAGCCATCAATGGGCAATTCTTGATACTTTGAAGGATGTTGCACGCCAGTCAGGTCTGCGTTGTTCATCATCACCCCAGTTGGCTGCATGTAGTCGTATTTCGATCCATCGACGTCCCCGAAGTCCACACCATTGTTGTCAGCCAGTAAGAATTCGCCATCCTGACGAAAGACTTGTGGCCACTGGCTGTCTTGAAGCGTCAGCCCTTGAACAACATTCTGCAGGGCTTCATCCGACGAGAAGCCGTTCATCTGCGTTTGCAGATTAAGCATAGACGCTTGATCGTACTGCCAATCTCTACTCGTTTGGGGATCCAGTCCCATGATTGGGTCTGGCATCATGTCCACGAATTGCTGATTATACTGAGCAGCCTGCGCTGCATGAAGTCGTGTAAGATATTGTTCGTAGTCCTGCATTGCAGGAGCCTGGATAGCTTCCTCTTGTTGCCAGATAGTGACACCTTCGTGGAAGAATATCCTTGCTGCAGGCGTCATAGTTGATGTCCAGAGATAGTTTCTGCTGATTTCGACCAAAGCTTGGTCAAACGATAGTGCAGCGTCCTCGTTCAGACGTCTTTCGAGCTTTAGGACGAGCTCCATTCCACTTGCAGCCCGACCGGCAAGCTTCAACATGAACGATCGCGTCTCCTCATCCTCCGTGTAAGGACCAGCCAGCAGTGTCGTCCAGAGAAGGACATCCGGACATTGAACCATGAGTGTATTGTCCATGTAGACGCTGTCTTTCAAGACTCCTTTCAAAGACATATTGACAGCGCCGACAAGTTCTTTCACCGCCGCACAGGAGTGATTCCAGTCTTGCCACGCGCTGAGATAGAGCGCTATTCGTACCGAGAACATCACTGCCATGTCAAATGATGTCTGTGCTTCATCTTTGATATTGCCATCCGTCCAGGCATGGGAAGCACCGCAGGCAGCAGAGAGGCGATCTTTTCGTGCTCGTTGTGCAATGCCGTTCCACTCCAGAGAGGTGTTGATGAACGCCTGCATACTGCTAGAGAGGACACTAGCATCAACCAATACCTGGAAGCCTTGACCCATATTGTCTGTATCGACGGGTACATCCTCCAACTCCGGGGAAGACCCTCTCGAGTCAGGCTCTCTGTGCAGACTACTTCTGCAATAAAGGCATCTTGCAGCTGGATCGCTCGGTTTTGCTGGGGCCGGAAAGCTCAAACCTTTTTCAGCAGTGGGTATCTCGAGCTTGTGGTTCCTGGCGAACATCTCAGCTCGTTTGTCCAAGATATCTCTCAAGCCTTTTGCGTGTATCTGAGTAGAGAATTTGTCGTTACTTCGTTGCTAGATAAGCACGTTAGCCAGGTTGTGTCGTCCAGATATGCACTTCTAAGCATACCGCTGCAATCATGAGAAGCACAATAGCAAAGCAAATCTCATCGTCTGTAACCTGGTTCTTCCCGGTCGTCTCGATGCCCTCTCGGATGGCCGTGATGGCGGCGGCCTTGTGTGTATCGAGATACGTTTCGTTTGGCGACTTATTTGGTAAGTCTGGAGTGGTTTCCACATAGACGACTATCCATCCCATTAGCCATTACAAATACCCATCATGCTTTGGACACTCAAGACCCATGACGTACTAAGCGCGCACATGGCAGCTTTAGATCGCATGACCATAGGCCACCATAATCGTCGTCTTGAATCAGTCAGACGTTGATGAACTGGAGAGCCTCTCCCTCCCAGCTGAGGCGACATAAGATGTGCTCCAACATATTGGTATAGCAATTCTTGAGTATGCGCATTCGCCTTCATCGGCAGTACGTCGAATGGATCCACCATGCCACCTATACTGTTTATTGATATGTCTCCCATCAAGTTCCACGAAGAGCCGTTGCTCCCTTCTACGCCGCCGTATGATCCATTATTGTTCCTTCTGTTGTTCCGTCTGTTTACTGCCCTCACCACCTGTGTTGATTGTGGCTGCTCGTTGTTGCGCATTGGTCGATTCCTTCGATTGGGTACTGCCACCGGTGTCTCTCGTGGGGGCATTGTCGTAGCGCCAGTGGACCAAGAGGTATTGTTGTGATCCGTCGCCATATCCAAGGGCGGAGAGGTATTATACTGTTCGAAGCCTGTGTATCCATTGTTGGCGATATTCGATGAGTCGTAGACGTCAAAGTAGCTGTCGTTGGTCGGCTGACCGTGTTGAAGGGAAACATCTGAGCCATTGGAGTCATAATGGACCAGCGATGGTGGTGAAATTCCTAAATTTTCAGGGCTGCCAGTACCATAAGATAGCTCGGGAGGGCTCGTAAAAACTGCTGCTGTATACTGCAATGGAGGTGATATGGAGCTTGCTGCGCCGAGCGTCGGTAGAACTTGTTCTTCCTTCGAAGTAGAAGATATGGAAGTGACTTTGCGGTGCCTCTGTGCTGATGATGATCGCGAGCCGGTTGAGGAAATTGATAATTTTGTCTTTGCGTCGTTGTTATCAGGTCGTGGTCTATTGATCATCGCCGTCCTAGCGACCTTGGTCCTGTAGTCGGCATTTCTGGTGTCCTCCGGCTTCGTGATGTTGACAAAGACCAGACCAGCCGGCTGTTTGCTTCTTGCCTTTGGTCGCGCACGAGCAGGCTTTTGTCCTTCAGGAACTACATCCGACGGACCTCCAGCCGGTAATGGCATCGTCCAGAGTGATGACTACTCGCCGAGCAGCCTTGTAGTCGTGGCTGAGCCGAGCCAACCTTCTGGTATCACAGGCAGGGCAGGGAGATGTTGGCGCGCGAGCTGTCGTGGAGAGGTGGACTGCCTTTGCAAAGCACCTATTGCTGAATGCGGAAAATGGTAACGTGCGGTGGTGGTTGAGTCTAGTAAGATTGAGGAGAGTATTGGTGGCTAGGAGATCTCGAAGCGACACAAAGTCGTCCCATGGGGACCAAGGCTCGCTGGCCCTTTGCGCGTGATACGGCAGACGCTAGCGCGAAGCGAGCGTGGGGTGTTATAGACTCTGATCTGAACGCAGCGAGCTTCGATCTTCAGTCTCTTCTCCTTATTCATTCCTTCGTGCTTTGGGATCTGTGAGTGCACCTTGCACTCTGACTTCCACAGCACGCCCCCTACGATTTATTCCGTCTTGGCCGGTGCGGCTCTGGCGGCAAGCTGCGAGCAAGCTGACAGAGATGTGCGAGGAGAGATCCAGACTTGGTCAGCTCAGCTTACCGTTGGAGACGTTGGAGGCCCTAGGAACAACCTCGGCAGCATCAGAACCATCCAGTATCTCATCATCAGACTTCATTCACACTGATCACCGGGAGAGTGCTGAGATATTCTGCTCAGGCTTTCTATGCGACCGAGGTCTACTCATAACTAAGGTAGCTAATGATACCGTGCCCTGATACCACCGCTGCTCTCCTGCGTCATCACGGGCGTCTCAGAGGATGAGCCTCTGTATTCAGTACCCAATCATCAAGATTAACCAAATCTTCATCAGCAAATATCAGATAGAAATACTTCAATGTCTCTGCCAGCCAAAAAGACTCCATGCTATCCATCTTCGGCGCTTCTGGCACCGTGCAGTCGGCCAGCGCTGCATGTGCAATGGACGTCTTCGTATGCTTGATGATGCTTTCAAACATCTTCCAGGCTCGGTCTTGGTACGTTCTGTCCCCTGTGATGCGGTACATGATGAAGACAGACTCAATGGCCTCCGGTCGCAGGATATACCGAGCGTCGTCCACAATAACCATGCCTGGAGTACGTTGCGACCAGACCGGACGTGGTTTGTCTCCGTAACTAGCCTCGACCGCAGATGCAAATAGACGCTCATCCCATGAGCAAAATTCGTTCTTGCCGCAAGAAACTGTGTGGAAGATTTCAGGTTGGACCATCAAAGGAGCAGCTTCATACGCCCAGAGACAGCCCTTTACCAATTTCTCCGCAATCTCCATGTCTGCCTCGGAGGAGAAAAGTTTGGCGCCGATTGCAACCATACCTGGCACGAAACATGCCAGATGCTGAACCTGCGGCTCGGTCTATAATTGGGAGGCTGGAGTCTTGCCGTCGCTATTAACTTGGCCCGAGAAGAGGACGTCGTCCATGTTCGGCAGCATTGGACGGTAGAAGATGTGTTGCTTCATCGTAGACAGGGACGTTTCGTACATGCGCTTATACTGGTCCGTTGCACCACCTATGAGCATGTGTTGCTGGAAACGTCAGCATTAGACAAGATGAGCTTGATCGTATTGCCATACCTTTGGCAAATACTCGTAAGCGCTGTCAGCCATGCCTCCCAAGGTGAACCCGTGGCCTTTGGTAAAGTCCAGCTTCTCAGCGTCGACGATGACTGGCCATAAGCCAGGCAGTTTGGTCTTCCCCTGCTGTTCATCCATGAGATGCATGATACGCTGCACAGCATCGAAATACTTCGGATCGCCAGTCAGCTGCGATAGCCGTGTCATCTCCAGAGTGAGTGAGCCAATTTCTGCCACCAACACAGTATCCGGTGCGACCTGTGGCGCACCTGTCATGGCTTTCTTAAAGTCCCATCTGGTTACTGGCATCCTGTTTGGTGTATCGAAAGCGACATATAGCATCTCGCCCAACTCTGTAGCCTTTTCGAGGAGGTAAGGGTATTTCCCTGCAGTCAAATCATGAGCTGCCAGGAAGCCTCCCAGATAACGGATGTTGGTTTCGAAGACGTTGAGGTGGTCCAGCGAGCATGTAGTGAAGTCGATCTTGTCGAGTGCGGCCAGAGCTTCTTCGAACTCGGGCTTCATGTCCATGATCCAGAGTGTATCTAGGACTATTCAGTATGACTGCGTCACGTAATTTCATGGAACAAAACCATAGACCTAGTGAATCGACCAAGGTAGCCGCCCAACCCCCAAATGGATTGTTGACTCCTCCACTCAATGGTCTCACTTCGTCCTGGAGCCAGGCATATTTTCTAGGAAGCAATAAGCTCACAACATCAATGCAATTCGTGAGCAGCGCTCTCACCTGTACCCATCCCATGCATGCACGAATTCTGCCTTGACTGCTTGTAGCCTTTCCTGCCTAATCCGAGCTGGTTCACCAGTCTGCTTGGACGGCGTATGCTGGAGCTTCGGTAGTGCTCGTGCCGGTGGCGATGGCAGTGGGATATATGACGTGACTGGATATCGAGGCTTCACGCGTGCCCAATTGAAAGCGGCGGGTTCTTTATGCCCGTCATGCGTACTTACTGGGACTGTGACGCGGCCGCGTCCACTGCCAAAGATGAGGGCACGATAGTAGATTGTCGAAAGAATCAGTACGGCAAAGAGCACTACGGGCCCAGCACTGCGTCGCGTCACCGATACATTTGCCGGCAGCATAACTGCAGCAAGAAGAAATGCAAGAGCTCTGCGCAACGCGCACACGTGAGATCGCTCAATCAAGGCAATAGCAAAAGCAGAAGCAAAAGCAATGTGTCCCAGTAAGAGACGGAGGGTCGTTGTCGTGTAGGAGTGCCATGTTCCTCCTGAGGTCCACATTTGGATATCATGGGAAGGAAAAGGGGTTCAGCAGAAGTCCCGAAGTCTCAGGCAGGCGCATCGCATACACAATCGTAATTCATACATTACAGAAGTCTACCCCGTCAGAACTCGCAATACTGCCGAGCCACATGCTGTGATCATCAGGCTGTTCAGTGCTGTTCCTCAGCACTATGAAGTCTGCAGACCAGCCGACGCCTTCACGCCATTGCCCATCTCTTGCACCTCTTTCTGCACCACTTCCGACGGAGTCCGGCTCTTTGCTGCCAACAATCCTGCTGCCACAAACATCCCAAGTCCTGCCCCAAGTCCCGAAAGACCAACAGGACTCACCCAGCGTCCAACGAATCGCGTCGTACCACATTGTATAACATGCGACAAGCCGCCCCGTCGCCAGCTGGATGCAGACAATGCGAAGCCAACGGCACTTCCCCCTATTATCCCGTAGTCCCCTGCGATTTGAGCTTGATTCTCGCGTAGTCTCCAGCTTCGATCCTGCCAACCAATCTCTGGCTGGCCGTACATTAGGGCCCCAAGGCTAACAGCACAGAACACTGTGCCGCCGACACTCCCGACAGCAGCACTCCGGAGAACCCGACTCAGCAGTGGAAGTGGCGATGGTCGACCAAGCCAGTTGCGGAGAGGGGAGGCAATGATTGGGAGAAGTGCGCCGACGACATCTGTAGAGGCAAAGCCCCGTATAAGGACATGGGTTGTAAGGATGCCGTAGGCTGTGGACATGGGCATGTCTTCAGCATACTGAGGTTGAGGGAAAATGGTTGTCATGACGAGTAATCGCTCTTATTGTACGTAGAGTAGGTGGGAGGGTTCTGGACAATCGTGCTGGTAGTGGTGATGTGATTGCCGCGTCGTGAAGTGCTTCGTCGGTGTACTTGTCTGTGTGTACTCTCAAGCTGTACTGCCAACTTGATACGTTGCGCGGTGAGATGCCCTCTGTTTCAGGATTGCTGGTTCTGGACTTCAATGCGTCAACGGAAGACAGCCTCACTTATATACTTGATGTAGAGCTATACTAGACGCAACATGGCCAACGGAGAAGGTCAAGTGACTTCAGCCATACCCATACCGCATCTCTATGTCCCTTGCGGGCGTGAAGGATCACGAGGCTTGGCACGGGGCAATAGAAACGCCGCTGTAGTGGTAGTGGTCGAGCCGCGATAACTTGCTTTTCTCCTCTATCCCCTCAACCTCCCTAGCCTTTGCATGCCAGTACAGATAGACTCCCCTGCGCCCGGTAGTGGCATTCGGGACCTACGGTGGCTTCGTACGTTAGTATGAGCTTGCACCGCTTGCTGACTCACCTCACGAACGCCGCCTTGCTTTTTTGGAGTCCAAGCACTTCCGACCAGGTCATCCTTCTCCTTCACTACGCTATGAGCACTATCGTGCTTCTTGTGTAATATATGAGCTCGGGAATCGAAACCTAGCAAGACAATACCATAACACTTCGCCGCCCATGATCATGACAAATGCACCAGTGGAGAGCGAAGCATGAACAACGGCTCAACATACTTTCCGGAATGGCAAGCACGCCTCAACTATATGCTTGTAGCGGTACCAGATGAGCTTCTGGTGCAAAGAGCATGCGCTGCAAGAGGTGGTACTATTAGCTGCAGGGTTCATCAGCGCTTCTCAGCCGGCAACTACAACATAGTCTGGCAGCTGGAGTTCAGAACGTAGAGCTGGATTGTGAGGCTTCGCATGCCTGAACCAGAAGAAGCTGCGTGGACGGAGTCGATCACCGAGCCGGATCTCACGAAAACCCACAGAATGTGGAAATGGACGGAGCATGATCGATCGGGATATTGCTACAATGCTACATGTCAGGTAAGCTCTCGAATGGTACGGCTCCGAAATGCGCGGTATCACCGCGATTTATCTCGCAGCAGTATTTTGTGCTACGCCACGAGCAAGAACAAGCAGCACCAGAGTAGATGACCGAAGCGGTGCCTTTGCCGCATCGCCTGTTATCGCGGCTTGTATGACGTTCAAAGCGATACTGCCCTATTGTCGGGCCTATTAGGACCACACGGTCGAAGGCATACACTGTACACATCACAAACCCACATTCTGAATGTTTCCTAGGCACCACACAAGCATCCCTATTCCAAACGTACACGACCATAGTAATACACACGACAACGTCATTGGCTTCCATTACTCGATTATGGACTATGTTCATGGCTCTTAGTGACCCCGTGCGTGCCTGGTGAGTCTTTAAGCGCACTTCTTCGCGCGAGTGGCACGCATCATGGTCGCACTCGCGCCAATATGGTTCTCGCCATTGGCTTAGTGATACACTTAGAAAAATAGACACACGACCGGGACAGAAAGTCGAGGAAGACCTGTACTCCGAATCCCACATTGGACCATGCACTGACACGAATACTGGAAACTATATCCGTCACTCGGACTTTTACACTGACTACCGGAGTGCACTCGCATCGAAGCTGAACAGAATCGATCCTAAGCACCTGAAACTGGAGCTCATCGGGTCTGGAATCGCACGAGCACTGCAACAATAGCAACACGCGCAGTCCGAGCCAGAGTCCGAGAGCTTTCCGCTTGGGAACCTCGAACTGGGTACATATAACATCCTGGTCGACGCATCTTACACGATCGTGAGTATGATAGACTGGTACAGCACGTTTGCTCTCCCAGCAGTAGCAAGCGAAATGTTTTCGTTTTGCTCTGGTGCTGAGCCAGGTGTTCCTGGCGCCACTGTGGAAGTGAGTCCAATATGCCCATCTTTGAATTGTAAGCGGCGCAAAGTATCCAATACGTTCGCTCGAGCTTATGCAGCACCCGCCAAGACACAATCACGGCCTTCACTGGAAAGACTCTTAAGGTGTATCAGGTTTAAGGTGTATCAGGTGAGACCCCCATAGCATCTCGTTTGACAGGTAGTAACTCGGATGGCCATGCTTTCTGGTCGGAAGAGGCTCTCACCTTTCGATTTCTCATGTTCTCAAAGGCAACACTGGATAGATAAGGTGTGGATACCAGGACTGCAATGGCTCCTAGACCATAGCAATAGTGACGTGCGCAAAGCATACGCAATTACCTAGGCCCGACATGAATCTTCCTAAACCATATGCAAAGTTAGACTTCACAAAGCGATCAACGTTCCCGCCAAGGACCAACTTCGAGCTCTCAGTCACTAATCACAAGTGCTTCAATGCTTGCTCGTTCGTATATTAGCCTTCATACCAAGCTGCCTTATGTGAAAGCATGTGTCATTTTTCGATCGTCGCATATATGCTCAAGTAGAGGAGAAGAATGCATTTGCACCGAGGAGAAAACCAACGATCATCAACATTCAAGACATGACTATCTTGCCTATACGAAGTGGAGTTACTAGCAGCTATCCATCTGCTCACTGAGATGGAGACAAGAAACCACGCGTTTTTGTCCCAGCAGGAAGCATTAGCAGATTCCAACTATCCCAAACCCTGTAGAAAGCACCCTCCATACGACGATCATCCCTATTATCTGAAACCCGATGTACTTTGGCCAATCGCGATCACTGCAGCAGCGTCCATGGCACACCTTGACAGGAATAAGTCCTCAGCACCATCACAATCCCTTCCACTTTTGAAAGCTCAATGGTGGAGCGCCTTTGATTGCGTCCTGCCAATCCATATCAGGATCGCCTTTCGCCATAGCCTTCACATAGGCATCCCTCTTCGCCACCCTGCCCAACCACGCTAAGATGGCCGGATACTTCGTAAGATCCTGTTGCGTAAATCGTCTCATGGTCGTGAAAGTGAAAACAGTCATGAGATCTGCCGTGGTAAAGTTGTCGCCCGAGAGCCAGACGTTCTCCGATAGATGGTCATTATAATAGTCGAGCTCATTGATGAGACGACTGTCCGCATTCGCACGGGCACGCTGAGTCGGCTCAACGCCACAAGACGCGGCTGTGAAAGCGCGCATAGCAGCAGGCTGCAGAGACCCGTTCGCGGCATGCAGCCAGTAGAGATACTGATCGAAGTCTTTGTGGTCGGCTTTCAGCACGAGAGGTGAATTTGCGCCATACTTGGTCAGGATCCACTCCACACAGGCGCCAGATTCGCCAAGAGTGCCACGAATGCCAGTGTCACTGATCAAGGGTGCCGCTCCCATGCGATGCAAGTCCTTGATGGCCTGAGGCGAAAAGTAAGGGTCGCGCGGGTAGCATTTGAGCTCATATTCCAGGCCGAGCTCTTCGCAGAGCCAGACGATGCGTTCGGACTGGGAGACTTGGAGGTGGTGAACTGTCAACATGGTGATGTGTTATCGTTCTAAAGTGTCTCATTCAATGAAAAACTGATTAATAAGAGATGGGAGGAGATGCAGAGGATGATCAGGATAACAGCTATCGATGACAGACACGGGACAGGACGTGAGGTAGTGTAAGTCAATTCAGCTAGAGGTCATGTTCCTGCTCGTTGTTCACACGTGCTAGTTAGCTGGAGCTGCAGATTTGTCAGCGGAAATAGCAGGGAAAGCGCAGCCTCGGTCTGGACCGGTCTGATATATACCCGGTTCAGAGAGAGATAAGAAGATAAAGATCTATAGAGGTAGAAGGGTGTCTATTATATACCTTTTTCTAAATATTAAATACTATCGAGATAAATCTAAACTATAGATTAAAACTTAATAAATAATTATCTAACTTTACATTATCTATAGGAATAACTAAATAGAGAAGTAAGATAAAGCTAAAAATAAGATTAGTAAAATTTTATTAAAAAGAGAAGTTGACAGTATGCTGGAGCTAGGCATAAATATGAACTCAAGACAATAAATTAAAAGGTCCATCTCAAGAATTACTAGAATGCTTAATTTATTATAGAAGGCGACTAGCTAGGCTATATAGAAAGGACTTACTTAGTAGTATATATCTAATAGACCTATATATAGGACTCTTACCCGGATAGCCTTATATACTCGTATACTGCTAGTTAATAATCTTAGGTTATTTTAGCATCTATCTGATACTGTACTAGTTTTCTACTCTATATATCCGGGGAAAAAGGAAGTTTTATCTCCCGATAAAACTACTACTGATTATAATGACTATAATAACGGTAATAACTATATATTATAGCCGACTAAGCATGCGTAAACCTAACTCTGAGGAAAATTTAAATCTATATTTCTGTCACGGTCGGTCTCGCGGCGGTAGGTAGTTGGCGTAAATACGGGGAAACGGTTCAGATTCAGTTAGCTATAGAGGTCTTCTCTATCAGTATAGGTTAGGCTATATAACGAGGACGTAGCTTAAAGAGCTACGTTACCAACTACGGCGATAATAGATAAGGTTAAACCCGCGGTTTAATCTTCCTTTCCTAGCCTATCATGTGCTTCTTAATACGGGAGGCGCGTATTATGATTAGACTATATCGTCCTATAATATTACTCCCTTCCTTATAAAGCTAAACTCCTAAGAAGCGTATATATTCGAAGTAGAAAAGACAAAATCTAATTCTAGTCGTATAGCCTAGTAGTTAGCTGATTTATTGGACGTACAGCTTTAGGCCTAAGGTCTATAGCCGGTTAATAGAATTAAGGGCCCCATCGGGGCAAGAGGGTCGTCTAGTATATTATATAGCTATAATGCCCCGGTTACTAATACTATATTGTAAGGCTATACGTCCCGAGCCACCGTACGGAGGCTAGCGAGTAATACGTCTAGTATTAGTAACCGTAGAGAGCTCCTTCGGGGGCGAAACTATTTATCTAATCCTTTTACTAAATATACGATATACGAGGGAGCGTAGTTCGATTCTTCGTATCCTGATTCTTTTACTTAATATACAATGCGTAAAGGGGCGGGGTTCGATTCTTAGTATTAACTAACTATAAAAGCGGGTCGTGGTTTTGTAGGATAGCGACGATGGAAGTTCTTAATAAGGTCAGGGACATCTTCCTAGATAGTATCGGTAGATTCTCTTATAGGTTAATCATAACCCTTCCAACGGACAATATACTTAATGCGAGGTTTACTACCTCGTCCCCGGCGATCCGTAACGGAATCTACGATCTCCTTAACGTCCTATTTATCTAGTCCTTCTACTATAACGGCTGGGGGTGGTTCTTGTATCTAGAACGGTAGTAGGTTACCTACGGTAGGATGGAGGCTGTTAACGTTAAATATAGGATATATTTTCATGGACGTAGTTCTACTATATCCTAGTTATAGTAGACCACTTCTCGAGGTTCTGCTAGTTACTAGGGTATATATTACCGTCTTTAGAGGTGGCGGTTCGGATACTAAGGAACGTAATTATACTAGTATTTAGGCTACTAGAGATAATATATTTAGACTAGGCTACCTTATTTATGTCTTATAAGTACCACAATTATTACAAAACGGAGAAGATCTGGATAATATAGATCCCTATCTATGACGCACAATCAAATGGGCTTCCTAAGAGAATGGTATAAATAGTAGTTAGTATTCTAAGGAAGATATACGTTAATTATAGAGATATACTCGATAGGTGGGGACCTTTACTACCGAAAATCATGCTCTCCCTCAATATAAGGTTTATTAAATAGTACGGCTTTATACCTATAGCGATTATACTAGGTTTTCTTCCGGTAGCTACTA
>Ga0268250_10000455_pt1 | contig 19518 bp, 15 predicted proteins | sample AgamicAsSfe_FD_200448 | JGI IMG/M metagenome (GOLD analysis project Ga0268250, IMG submission 200448) | Agave microbial communities from Guanajuato, Mexico - As.Sf.e (v2) (version 2) | ecosystem: Host-associated > Plants > Phyllosphere > Phylloplane/Leaf | place: Guanajuato, Mexico | collected... | reverse complement strand
CCAGCACGATAGGCAGATACGCAGAAAGGCGAGCCTGGCCATAAGAAATACCTGGAGAGTTACGTGGCAATGAAGACTGAAATGAGCTATCCATGACTATCATCAGGATTTTCGCTGCGTGTCTAAATACCACGAAATCAGCGACGACATAGCAGCGCGAGCCAGACCTCAGTAGGCACCAGGAGTACCGTCATCAAACAGAAATCAAAAAGTCTTTGGCAGAGTATGTCGTAAGTATCTCGTTCAGATTTGTATCCTAGTACTGTAGACACCAACTACCCCTCTCAACTCACCGCCTCCTCCCGGCGCCGCCAGCACCTTTTTCTCTCTCCTCCAAGCTGACCACTTCCCCAATACCCGCCTCCTCCGCCTCATCCTCCAGCACGCGGATTTCTTCCCGACAATCCCACCACCTCGCCTCCGCACGGTCAAACGCCGTCTTGCGCAGTTCTTTGACGGACTTGTGCTCGGGCGCGTAGACGTAGGCGAGTTCGTCCAGGAGCTGCTGCTGCCAGGCATTGCCGGTTCGGGTGAAGAAGTCACGAAGGGACTCGAAGGGACGGGGGTGTGGGAGGTTGTCGGTCAGAGCGGAAGCAGAGGAAGCATCGTCAGTGTCACCTTCAAACGGATTCGCCGTTGTTGGAGATGATAGCGTGGAGACGGACGTAGAGTCGTCCAGCTTGAGTGAGGCGATGCTTTCTGGCACAGCGGAATCCAAAGCCACGCCTTCGTTGTCCTCAGCTTCGTCGTCATCTTCGTCGTCCTCATCGTATTCATCATCACTGTCTTCATCCTCACTGCCCTGCCAATCTTCAGGCTCACGGCGAAACACTTCTTTCACGCCATCAAGCTTGCCCAGATCGACTGAGTACATCTCATCAAACGTAAATTCGCGATCTCCTTTTTCGTAGGTCCCGCCGTAAATGTACAGCACATCGTCCTGTACAGCAAGTTGGGCATTGAAGCGGGCATGCGGCATCTCCCAGAGGATTGGCTTCTCAGGCAGGGCGTCTTTCTCCTCCTCGTCGGGCTCGGCTGGCGTAGTACTTGCTGTGCTCCGTGTCTCGCCCTCGGTGTCAAGTGTACCTTTAGCCTCTAGGGCAGCCAAGTTCCGTAGTAGCTCTTCCTCATCAGCTTTTCCTCGTCCTCGGCGGCCTCCTCTATCATTGCCTTGTGTCTGCCGCTTCGGTGCAGCTCTTGGCCTGCGCAAAGTCAAAGAGAAGTATCTGTTACGCTCAATGTTCCAAGCAAACAACGTATTGAAGAACTCAGAGTCGATGCCCTCCTCACTCTCTTCCACATCATGTACTCCACCAAACACAAGACCACGACCACGATGATGGCACATCGTCGCACCAGCTCTTGCGGGTGTCGGCTGGTTTGCTGGCCGCTTCCTCCGCTCCCAGCGAACAATAGGGAGTGTATGCTGTGGTGCCTCGGGAGGCGGAGGTACTATCCGAAGAAACCACGTATCTTGATGCACCATAGGTTTCAATACTGCCTGATGCTGCCCACCTTTCCCTGCCTTTCCCACTACTGCTGAAGTCTTCACCCGTGAATAGCCACCATACAATACAGCACCCTGCTCATGTGGCAGAAATGAAAAGCTGCTCCTCGCGTCTGGCTTCGCACTTGCAGGTGGTAACACAGGCTGATGCCATGCAAAGGCCTCGGTGTCGTAGATCCACAGGTCATTTAGATATTTCGTCTGTGAGCTAGTATCCTGGAAACCACCGTACAGTATCACGTACTTCTTGAAACACGTCATACGATGACCGCTGCGCGCAGGGGGACCCTTCTTGCCCTCAGAAAGTTTCGTCCACTCTCTGCTGCCAGGTTCCAATCGCCAGAAGTCGTTGTAGTGGTAGAAAGTGCCCTGCTTGGGTGAGGAGAACTCTCCACCGAATAGATAGATACCCTTGTCGTTACTGCCTCGCGTCCACGCGTGACCACTACGTGGTAGGGGCGAGTTCGGGGAGGTAACGAGTTTCCATTCGTCGCGTGCAGTATTGTAGATGAAAAGCTCATTCCAGAACTTGGCATGCTGCCCATTGAAATACTCTCCGCCAAACAGGAAAAGCTCGTTGTCATTGACAGGCGAGCCGAGAAGCGTGGCAGAACTTCTTGCTGAAGGTGGTGCGGAAATCGTCTCACTGACCTTCAGAAAGGCCTCTTGTTGCTTGGCATACTCGGCGAGGACGGCGTCAAGGTCAGCTTCTGACTCTGCATCGCTGTCGAGGGCTTGGGTCTTGGACTTGGTCTTTTTCTCTGTTTTGACAGCTTTCTTCTCTACTTTTGCTGCTACTCGGGCCTTTTTCTCAGAGGCTTTGGCCTTTTTGTCTTTCTTGACCATATTGTCAACGTCACTGCAACGTCGCTGCTGCCTCAATCTGTAGTCGTAACTCACGAGGCAGATAGTGTACGATGATCGAGGTCAACACAAACCCTACTTGAAGCACGCCTCCCGAGTGTTTCATCTTTTTGTATGTTCTCGTCAACGGCTATCACCATCGCTCATTGGATGTGGATCCCTGCGTGACTCCTATCGATTGACCCTCACATTTCAATGATGGCCATCCCTGCTGCAAAGATCCTCGAGCAAAGGTCTTACTTGATCCCAGGGAAGCTTACAGTCACCGAATATCTCTTCGAATCATTACGCGACTACTCCAATCCCAATACAGGCACATTACGACTCTTCGCACGGGGCGTCCGCAAGCATGAGACACCTGTAGAACCAGAGGACGAGTCCTCCGAGGACAGCAAGAAGAAACAGCAGCTGCCATGGCTTTGCTACCTACAGGGAGGACCTGGAATGGAGATACGGCCCGCGCAGGTATCGTCGCCGCTCGCAAGGTCTTTCCTAGATAAGGGTTATCAGATGCTATACCTTGATCAGGTCCGTCATCGTCTCCTACCAATACCGTGGCATGCATAATGATGAAGAACATGACTGATGTTGTCTTGATAGCGTGGCACAGGGCTGAGCACGACCATTACCGCAAGTACACTAGGCCTGAGAGGTGACGATCCGGTTCAAGCAAAATACATGAAGTCCTTCCGAGCAGACAACATCGTGCGCGACTGTGAAGCCATACGACAAGCATTAACAAAGGGCTATCCCGAAAAGAAGCGGAAATGGAGCATCATCGGCCAATCCTTTGGTGGCTTCTGCGCAACAACCTACCTGTCATTCTACCCACAGGGACTACGAGAAGCATTCATCACTGCAGGACTGCCCCCACTCTCCGCTGAGCCCGATGAGATATACAAGCGAACGTTTGCGAAGCTCGTCGAGCGGAACAAAGCGTACTACGCCAAGTTTCCGGAAGATGTACAGCGCGTCAAGGACATCATCTACTTTCTCAAACGCTTCGGTGACAACACTGTTCGATTGCCCTCGGAAGGCGCCCTAAGTGCTCGACGCTTTCTTCAGCTCGGCATTGCCCTGGGAATGCACGATGGTATCGACTCTGTCCACGAGATTGTCCTCCGTGCGTCGAGCGATTTGAAGAACTTTGGGCACTTGACGCGTGGCACCACAGGCATGATTGAGGCTGCGGGGAACTTCGACACCAACATCATCTATGCGATACTGCATGAGGCTATTTATCTACAAGGGAAGCAAGCGTCGAAGTGGTCTGCGGAGCGTGTCATGTCGCAACTTCCAGAGTTTGACTTCCAATCTGCCATGGATGACGATTCCAGGCCGGTCTACTTCACAGGAGAGATGGTGTTTCCATTCATGCTGGAATCGTACTCTGAGCTCCGTAAGGTGGAGGGTGTGGCGAAGTTGTTGGCTGACGATGAAGAATGGCCTATGCTGTATGATGTGGATCAATTGGCTAAGAATGAGGTCCCAGTTTATGCTGCAGTATACACAGGTATGTGGCGAATTACGTGACATATCAGGCAATACTAACAACTTCTCCAGAGGACATGTATGTCGACGTTGGCTTCAGCATGGAAACCGCAAGCAAGATCAAGGGCTGTAAAGTGATGCTGACAAATCAGATGTATCACAATGCAGCGTCGAAGAAGATGGAAGAGGTTGTGGAGGGTTTGTGGGCTTTGAGGAATGACACTATTGACTGAGAATGCAGAACCAACCAGAACATCTACAGCACTCTCCCTGAGGACTATCTGACGCTTGATTGTGACTGTAGACCACCCGTTCAAGCTGAGCAATGCACGTCTTTACCTGCGTCTTCTACCAGTACACACCATCGCGCATCTCGCAGATCTCGCCGGGTCATACGTATCTGGTTGTTCCCATCAGGTTTGATCGTACACTACTCTAAGGTCGATCCTCACTGATAGGTAGGCTCCTGCTAGTTCACAGGGCCGGCCATTGAACCGCCGTGGATAGCATACACGATACAATTTATGACCATTAGACTACAGAACTATGCTGAGAAATGCTCCCTTTACAGCTTTATTCACGCACGGATCTCATGACGCCATTTCTCTGGGCCATTAGCTGTACCGTGTCACGGCGTCGTAATCATAGAGTAGGTGGAGGTTTCTGAGGTCCTTGCTGAAATGCTCTTCTGTGGTGGACATTGTGACGAACTTCCCAGGCGGTTTGGCAAGGCAGACACCAAGACAGGGCGGAAGAGATGCTGCAACTTCCCTGAGCAGTCTGTATCTATATGGTATATGTGATACCGGATTACCGTATATCTAACTCGAAGTCAAAGACCATTGTCGTCATCTTGGGCCGGATATCAGTCCGTCACGGCACTCTACCACACCTCCATTGACCTCAATCTACTTACGTCGTACGCCAGTAGCAGCGGCGGCATAGGGTCTGCCCATGCAGTTTCGAATGGTCAGTGGATTGGGATTCGGGACCGAGTGTTGGAAGTAATCAGTATAGAAGTCTTTGGAGTCCCAACGTGGTTAGCGCTGTTTCGGCCTTAGACCGGTGACAAGCTCCTTGCTTGCTCGCTCCCGTGCTGCCCATCTGCATCAACACCTCACCCGCGTGATCGCCTAGGACTCACGAATCCATCACTATCACCATCTGCATTCCCTACCTCGCCAGCAATACCATAAACACCATCCTAGCTCACCACAGCCCTCCCACCACCACAATGTCCACAACCCGCACCCTCTCCCTCCTCGCACGCACCTCCACCTCTGCCTTCGCGCCTTCTCCAGCCTCGACCCTGCTCCGCCGCAGTTTCCAGACCACAAGTAAGAGATCACAAGCTACAGCCGTCGGCACGCTTCCTGCTGTGCGGAAACCGGTCGGCGCGTTCCGTGGAGGGTGAGTCTTGCTTCTTGTTTATGCTATACTATGCTGTGATTGTTGTCAATGCTTCTTTGAGCGTGGCTCAGCATGGACTTGAGAATTGGGGCTAGAGAGGAAGCCGAAGCTTGTTGTCGGGGTGTATTGCGTAAGAATGGAAGATGGTATACCCGATCTGGGTGACGTGCAACACGAAACCAGCATGCGGGACTTTACACGAGATCAAGAATACATGCACAACGCGGATAGCGTCAGCATAGCACAACCACTAACACCCCTCCTCCCTGCAGGATCTTCGGTTTCCTCCTCGGAAGCACCCTCTCCGGCGCAGCGGTCTACTACTACATCCTCGAGGAATACCGCGTCTCAAACGAGCTTTTGACAGAGGACATTTACGTATGTTTCCTTGTCCTCCACCTACCTTCCTACTCCTGTCCGCCCTTTCCACTGATGGCGAACCGCTTGCTAATGTGTATGCTGGGTACAGGCCCTACAATCCGCCGTCCAGAGGATAGAATCCTACACGCGCAGTCTAGAAGAGAAGATCGTCGAGATGCAGACGAAGCGGTTGCAGTCGTAGAAGGTCGATCGAAGTGTCCCGACGGCAGGGGAAAACGGAGCAGAAGAAGCATATTCGGCAGCGAGGGAGCGAGTGTGCGGATGCAGGACGACGGCTGTTGGGGCAGGGCGGTGCGGCGATGAGCTAGCTGAACAAGACAAAAGATGCGGAAAGATGTGGAAAGATGTGGAAGGAAGGTCGCGTGGAGCATGAGAAAACATGGACTGTGAGCACCAGGGGCAGTCCCTTCCCTGCGCAAATGGCGAGGGGGATACTGGATTGCATGTAAACGTGAACTGTCGTCGTGGACAAGCGCGGGTCATGAGGGCGGAGGTGAAAGGACTATGGGCACTAGGAGCGAGTGGCAAGGACAGTGAGCTTCATTGTACATCGAAGGAGGACATGAGACCTGAATCCACACTATTCTGTTCAATTGATTCCGAGATACTGCTCTACTCTATGCTACCATGATGTACTGCTACAGTGCTCCCACGAACGCCCACACGCCCAATCGATCTCTGCACAAACCCTCGTGCCGGTGTGTAGTGTGCACAATTCGAGAAGTTTCCCTTTCCACCCACAATCCTGCCCTTGTTGTATGTGCTTGCGGCAGATTGCCTCCGTCCAATTGCAAGTCAATATCCACTCCCGATCCTGTCGGTATCCATATCCCGTCCACATCACATTCCATCAACTTTACAAACTGAACGTGACCACATGCTCCCCCTTGACAACCATGACACTCTGTCCCGCCGGCATCGTGGCTGTCACAGTGATGAGGGCCGTCAGGACCTGTACAGCGCTAGCTGCGTCTGTGACTGTGCTTATGCTTGTCGCTGTTGCTGAAGAGGAAGAGTTCGCGTAGGATGGGCTGCTAGGCATGCCGGTGAATGTGGATGTGGCCAGTGCGGTGGAAGAGGTGAAACCCGAGGAAGAAGAGGTGGAACCAGAGGAAGAAGAAGAAGAGGTACTGGCTGAGGAGGAGGATGTGGTGGGAGTCGTGCTGGTTGCATTCGCAGTTGCGTTCTCACTGCCACTACCATTTCCCAGGCTCTGGAGAAGAGGTACCGGAACCAGTGCTTGGCCCGGGAAAGTCGGGGGCTGCGATGACGGTGACGCTGATGAGGTCGATGCTGACACTGCTGGTGCTGTTGCGGACAAGAGAAGCTGGGTCGACGATGTCGCAGAAGTGAGTTCCGAAGTCGCAGCCAAGGACGCAGATGCTGATGTCGAAGTAGCCGCAATAGTCGCACTAGCAGAAGAAATACTGCTACTCGCAGTAGCCGCAGGTGTAGCAGCTGCAATCACCGTACTCTGCCACTGTGTACTGCCCCAATCCGACATTGTTGCGAATGCCACGTCAGGCAGACTTGATACAGCCGTACGACTTGCCCAGTCGCTCACAGCTAGCGTGTTTGGATCCTGCTGAGGCAGACCTGTCACTGCACCCGTCGGCTTCACCGTTGACGTCTCATTCGAGTTGCTTTCGGCAACGACATCAAAGTCCATGCAAGTCGTATAGTACTCGTCCTTCCCGCCCGGCAGTCCCGCCGTGCCCGGCTGCGTCTTCCAATCCCAGACCCAATACGCCGTGTACACGCTCCCCGGCTCCAAGTCAGCCGGCAGCGTCACATCGGTTTCGCACCAAGTCTCCAAGTTTGTGCCAGGTTGTCCAGGGACGGGGTTGGGGAATTGCGCTTGACGGGCTTTGGAGATGGCGCCGCTGTTGATCTGGTGGCAGCGGCCGTCGTCGTAATTTGTTGCTGCGATGAGTGAGCCACGAGCGTCGCCTGATGTGCCGTTGGTGTTCCAGGCGAGGACGTCGGTAAGGAGTTCGTCGTCGAGCGGCTGGGTGGTGCCGAAGACAAAGGTGGTGCCGCGGGAGGGTGCGGACTTGCCAGGTTGGTTTTGAGGTAAGGTGACGTGGCCGTTCTCTAGGTAGCGCAAGGCGACGGTGCTGCCGGGAGTGACGCTGAGGCGGGGATAGGCGGCGGGTTGAGAGGAGGTAGAGGATTGAGACGACATGCAGAGGAGGTCAGAGGAGTTAATGCGGGTGCGGTCGGAGGTGAGGGAGGGGATTAGGTTGACCATGGCGCCGCCGGTAAAGGCGGGATCGGTGCGTCCGATGTAGCCACGTGGGTAACCGAAGGTGGTGCTGTATGTGCCGTTTGGGTTGATGAGGGCGATTTGCTCAATCCAGGAGTGCGCCGTGGTGGTTGAGGCAAGAGCAAGCGCCAGTGCTGCTGTGAGGAGGGATGAGGTGATGGTCACCATATTGTGCTGTAAGTAATGTAGGTTTGTTGCGACCGAGCTATGTGTGTTGTTTTGAGGTGATGTGTAGTCGCGCAGCGGTGTGGTATTGAGATTGGTGAACGATCAAAGAAAAGACCTGAATACACGCGTTATATAGATCCTGTGAAAAGTCTTTGTGAACTCAGAGAGGTGCACAATGGCCACATGAAAGAAAGGATTCGCTGTGAAGTTTGGCTATGTCCGGTCGTTGGGGTGGAAATCTCTTTGTCTGTTTCGTTCTTGTCTCAGTCGGATAATGTCGTTGATCCTGTCTGAGCTCACAAGTCAATCTCGTTTGTGATGTGACACATCGCCGGAAAGGTGCTAACCGCTGCTGGTGTTTGCTAGGCAATCGATTGCGTGTTTGAGCTAGCCGCCCTCAGCCTCGAGTGTTTCATAACATCCATCTGTCCCACAACATCGCCATGGATGTGGCGGAGCGTCGAGAATAACTCATCGGATTTATTGACGACAGCCTTGATGTTGCAACATTCGAGTCATGGAGTGCTATTGTTTGCTATTGTTGTCTCAATAACCTGAAACATGTCGTGTCACGCACGTGACCAGTCTCAGTCTTCGGGCTGTTCGTCGTGTCCACGAAGATCAAGCTCTTCGGCCATAGCCAGCCCATCTGCTTTACCTCTCTGAACATTTACTGCCCACATCAACGGCACCGGTGCCGCAATCAGGGCAGCCAAGAAGAAAAAGGCAGGTCTTATATCGCCAGTCGCATCTGTAATTGCACCCACGATTGCTGGCCCGAAGATGCTACTACCTTTGTCTGTGATGGCGTATAAGCTGTAGAATGTCGCCTCGAAGCCCTCCGGAATCAGTTCTCCATAGAGAGCTCTGCAATATCCGCTGAGTCCTCCTAGACTCAATCCGTAGATTAGTGCAATGGGATACATCTCCCAGGGCTGCTGCAATCCCAAGTACCCAAGCCGCTGCACAGCGGGGATGGACCCGAGCAAAGCATAGAGTGGCATGCATTCGAAGATACCAAGACAAACTAAGATCGTCTGCGTTGGTCCGAGGTTCAGTGCACGCGACACACGTGTCCAGCTCATCGCACCAATGAGACCAGAAAGCATAACAACGACGTTGATGAGCGCCAGAGATGCAGGTTCCATGCCGAGAGTAGTCTTGGCAAAGAGCACAGCTGTTCCCCCGACGGTGGAGATGGCATCAGAAAGCAGAAACCAAGCAAAGAGAAAGGTAAGCACGTCTCGTAGACGGCGAGCTCGAGCTACGGTCCTTCCCAGAGACTTCCAGGCTTCGCTCAAGTAGGCGAAGAATATAGTCGCATTGTTTGTACTGCCAGAGATGTGTAATGGTGGTCCAGGACGAGGCCGCAGCCAGAAAGCGGATGGAATGCTGAAGAGACCCCACCAGGCTCCAACAATGAACACGACGACTCGAAGCGAGAAAGTGGATTGTCCAAGTTGATAGAGGACAAACACGGACAGAATCTGAACAAGGATTGCAGCTGCATATCCTACTGAAACGCCCGTGGAAGATAGCTTGGTGGAGATCTGAAGTTCGGCAGAAATGCTAGACTTTGCGGCGTGTGATTTTGCGGCGGGAGTTGAACTTCTACCAGTGAGAAGTCCTGACGAAGAGGCAACGCTAGCAGAGGGCTCGAGATCGCGGTCATTTTCGAGGTACTCATCGTTGTATGGTATTCTATTGGAATCGTCTTGTTCCTGCTCAGCCTGTGCAGAAAGCACGACAGGGTGGTATCGAACAAGGACCGGGAGAAATGAGTTCAGCAGGACGAAACTGGCTCCAATACAGGTGTTTGAGATAATAGCGAGTATGGCGCCTATGAAGAAGACACCTGAATGAACTGGAAGAAAGCACATTGTTGAGATGCTGCCGATCAAGGCAAAGGCTAAAAGTAATGTCTTGCGGAAGCGTCCATGATCAGCAGCACCAGACATTGTGATGATGGTAAGAGCTTGGACGAGAACGGACAAAGAAAAGGTATACATTGCAAAGCTTGCAGTGTTGACAAAGACACCACCGGGCAGTTCGACGATGCATTGATGACCTTTATGGTGTGCCGTACTTGTGAAAGTAGCGGCGAGGGCGAGAGCTTGAGGAGAGTTGCACGGGGTTTTGTGGTCCTTTGCCAGAACGCCTCGTTCCCGCGCGAGTGATTCGAGGAGAATGGGGATGAATGATCCTGCAAGAAACTACGTCAGTCTATGATATCCCTCCACTTCGCTTGCGAGTCTCTCTCGTTCATTGTTGTTGGAGATGGTTTGTGCCTGGCACAACGATGAGTCTGCGCAGCTGTGCACTCGACTACTGTGAGGGTACCGAGGATGAGTAGCTAGGAGACAGCGACCTACCGAGTCCGCACACAACGTACACCTCAGCTGCCCAAGCATAAGAGTAGAATCCCTTGCGCAAGTTCAGTATCTGCTAACATGCGCTTGCAATGTGAAACCAACCCATAGCTCTTTGCGGGAGCTTGGCCTTCTGTCCTCGCCCGGCCACTTCGGCAGGCGGAGGGGCAAGTCTGCTATATCTCCTGCAGAGTCCATAGTAGCATAGCCGTGATATGGAGATGCACACAAGAGGCTGTCTTCATCGTCTGCTTCGTCGGCTGAGGATGTAGACGCGGTCGACAACAAGCGTGGCGGAGATTGCTGACGAGCGCGAGGTGTCATGAGGACCCCGTGACCCGGCTTGCTTCGATACCTCGGATCACACAGCTACAAGGACGAAGCACAGATGAGGGATGTATTGAAGGTGGAAATGCGTAAGATAGAAGACCATATGATCTGAAACACTTTCGTAATCATGATCTACGCTATTCTGCTATCATATAACGTACCTGCGCATAAGGCGCGACTTTATCCTTGGTAGGCGTCTCTCGTCAACCGTGAGGCTCTGACGACTTTCGATTGCCACAACAACATCCAAGCACTGACCTCAGCTCCGAGTGCAGTATTGTGAATATCGTACGCGTCTTGAGGCGTGCATACGAAACAAATATGATACATTACGGTACTCAACAATGGTGAATCTAGAAAGGCCATTGCAGCATCGGAGTTAGTGATCGACGATGATCTTATCGTACCCCCTGCTGGAATTCCGTGCTAGGGGTCTTCTCCGGGCGTCCTTGGCGTCTCCTCGCAAAGCGCATCTGGATTTGGTCATTCTTTCATCCTTACTTTGCTTCTCACTTCACACAAGACTCGAAACATCCCAATCTCACCTGCAAGTAGGCAGAGCAGACTGTCCATACCTCAAAACCCCACCCTTGCCAGCGTGAATCACTTTCCTCGCCTCCTCCTTTAACCAAGCAGTCTTCAACGATCTACCAAACCCCAGCGACCAGGGTTCCGCAGATCGCGTTGACAGTATCATTACGAGAATCAGCGTCGACATCTAGAGAGGAGAAAGCACCGAGAGCCGTAGTACGCCCTTACCGGACTCCTGTGGTCCGAGACCAGTCTTTGGACACAATTTTAGTGACATGGCTCTGAACAACTACAGGACATGGCCTCTCTGACCAGCACCAACGGTGTCAATCATGTCAGCCAACCTACGACGGTCGGCAAGCCCGACGACTCGGCTCCGCAGGCGGGATCAACCAAGATGGAGGATCGGACACAGCTCGCCAATAATCATCACAAATTAGATGAACTGCCTCCGGAGCTTGTTCACATCGTTGATGGCTTCTACCCACTGGGACGTCTACTCGAGCGTAGTGCCCAGGAATGTTATAATGACCTTGATGAAACGATAAATGCATTGGCGGACATCCCGTCACAGATCAACGGAGAACATGCAACCAGCTCTGCTGGAGTAGTGTCAGCAGGGAATGCGCAAAAGAGACTGAGATGGATAGAGTTCGCGAATACACAGCGCGAGCGATTCATGAAGCTTCTAGTTCTTGTGCGGTGGAGCCGGCAGGTCAACGATGTTGGCAAGCTTATAGACATCTTCAACTGGATGCGTACGCAGGACCAACTCTGGGACACTGTCGACGATGCCATGTTGAACCTTCGAAGATCTCTGGAGACTGAAAAGATTCCCAGACCAGATCTAGAGACGGCACTGGAAACATTGGTGATGGGGAAGTCATCCAAAATGCCTGATGTATGTCGTTGTAGTTCAGGCAATCTCGACATACTTGCTAACGTTTGCAGCTCGGCTATATCCAGCAGAATGCGCTCACTGCGGAGGAGATACTCGAGACGCTCCATAACATCAATGTCATACTTCATCTGCGCCTTAATATACACGAAACTCTCCCACCACACCTGCAGAATTACCGGATTGCTTCAGGTCGTGTTACTTTCATTATACCAAACGAGTTCGAAGTCGACTTGTCCATAGCTGACGAGGACCCATCAACACAATTCTATTTCATTGATTTTCGATTCTTATTTAGCCCTACTTCAGAGATACCCAACGGCAATGTCCGTGCACAGTTTGAGGCCAGAGTAAATGAGACTCTGGCGATGGAGGGCCTTACTGGCTGTTATGACTTTTTTCACGATTTCGTTCTTACTCACAAGGTCAATGTCCTGCGACGACAAGCAATGACCTTGAATCGTACCAGCTGGATTGGTAGTCTCGTTGTCGAGCAGGTGCATCGATCTTTAATCATTCAATATTGGGCGGATAGGCCTGATCCAAAGAGCTGGATCGAGGTTGGAGTTGCCAGTAACCGGAGTAAGAAGACATTCTCGTCGCTCCTTCCTCAACCACAGTCATCTCTTCAAATCAAGTGGACTCGGAGTGGGAAAGAAGTAACGGGAAATGTTGACCTTGACATCAACCTCAATACAGCGACGCTCGATTGCGCGCACATTATACACAACATCATAGCACGGCATAGTACCTACATCTTGCAAACTATCAGTGCTAGTGTGCCTGGCTCTATCGTTTTCGACGATGACGATCAGGAGTCTACCGACCAGCAACAACAACATAGCATACCGGTGCTCGAGCTACCACTGCATTCGAAACAGACAATATCTTTACGCATCGAGCCAACAAGCGGGAAATTCGCAATGGCCCCTCTCAGCGATCAGATATCGAAGTTCGTGAACGAGCTCAATAGCTTATCGTCCGGCCCTCTTCTCCCATTGTACACAGGCCACATCAGGCAAAGATTGCCCACGCTTGTCATTGATAGAATGCTAGAGTCAGCAAGACGCTGGTCCGTGGACGGTCCAATATTCGACGGGCCTTTTCCTCAATCACGACTGAACTGGCTGGAGAATGCAGGGTCATGCTGCTTCTTGCCAAATGCCTGGAGGGCTGCTGGCTCTCAATGGCGTATTGGCTTTACGGTGGACCTCTCGCGACAATATGAGTGGTGTATCTGCCAAGTGGGATCCTCTACAGATCCACATACTTTCAAGAACTGGAATCTCTTCGCTACCAGTGAGAGAGACTACGAACAGCCGTGGCAGCAGTATAAAAATCTCGCTGCCGAAGCATGGCAAGTCATCCACATGAAAATGGTCGAGGATCTTCTGGCTGGGCAGTACTCGGCACGCGGCGCCGGGACCCCGGTCGATCCAACTATACTTGAGACGGCAGTCTTCCTGAAGGATCAAGGTGCCTTCGAGCACCTCACACGTCCTCTGAATCTCTTCTTAGCGAACGATGTGGGAAACGACATTGCGGACATGATGCACAGGCCAGTCGTTGCAAGCAGTGCTGTACACATGCCTACTGAGGCTTGTAAGATGTTTCTCGCCTCAAGCAAACAGGAGACGAGCCTGTCCACAGTCGCCCTCAGGGACGACGGTACTTTCTTCACCATGCTAAAGGGCTCACCTGCTGCGGGACCGCCATCTCCCGATCTCATGTCCCAGTTTCTAGCCATCGCAGCGGATACTATACGCTGGCTTTGCCGACTATCAGCCTACTGCGCCATCATCTCGTCTCGCGGCTTTAAGCTCATCGAAATCACAGATACTCGGATTGCTTTCTACTACAATCAGCGTCCGCTCCTTGCCTGTACAATCCACCGAGACTCGGAGCAACCGATCAGTCTTTCCGGCACTCCCCAATCCACACGGCGCATCCTCCCGCACCTGACATCCATGCTAGCAGGCTTCAGCACCATCAATCACAAAATCGGCGCATTCCGCGAAGTAGCCAAGATTCTAGTCCTGTCCCTCCCACTTCTCCAAGCCGTCGACACTGTCCAGAACAAGTCCAGTGCACGGTTCTCCCTCCAAGTCTGCGTCGTTTCTTGGTCGGAAATGGAGCTAGTCTATCGAGACATCGCCACACATACGCCCGTTCACACCCTCAGCACCTTCTTCGTCAACTCCAGCTCGCCTGTCTCCAGCGCCAAGCCGGAACACGCCCGCGACTTCGTCCTGGTGGGATGCAGGATCATGCTAGGCAAGACTGGGCGCCGAGGGACTGCGGCACCTTTCCCCGTCCTTCCAGACCTCCACGCCCGCATCGAGGGGCACCTGTCCGCGGTCGCGCAACGCCCTGGAGGCTTCCCGGAGTTCCGCACGATCCCGGGTGGCTTCACCACTTCACTCGCCAATATCGGAACTGTCCTCGATGAAGTCGACGAGGCAGTGCGTTTGGTGGAGGTCCCGGCGGCTGCGGCAAGTGCGAGTGAGGTGGGCGGGGTGGAGGTTATTGAGATTGATTGAAGGGAGGAGAGCCATAGATAGCTTAGTCATGGTATAGATTCGAGTCCTCTTCCTCTTTTGCTGATGACCTGAGTGTGTGCGCGTGATGAGTGCGATAGTCGGCCTGGCTTTGTCGGGGACGGCATGCTTCGGCGCTTACTTGGGCTCGTGTCTGTGCTCACTTGTCGCTACTGAACGTCCATGCTTCACGCCGTGAGAGGCATAGAGTGATATTGTATGGCACTCTTCCACGCTGTTTCAGTCCGGTGACCACGTCGTCTCTGAAACACATGACTGAAGAGCGAGCCTACACCATTCCATCATATCCATCTCAGGCTACAGTATCTAGACTGTGTAAAGCGTCGATTGCATCGCCTTTGTCGATCACTTTCCATCCCCGTGCTACTCCAAAGCCACGCTGCTCCAGACGCCTCGACATGGAACCGTGTGCGGGACTTCTAGAGGGGAGTCTGAACTTTTAGGGCGAGAAGGCACGGATATAGATGGAAGGTTGCAGTCGTCGGCATTGAGGCAGGAGATTGGGGAAGAGAAGACGTGAAGATCGGGGTGATGACAAGACGGGCTGGGCTTGGAAAGAGATGGACAGTGAGTGTGAGTTCGAATGGAATGGAAAGAGAGTGGGAAGAGATGGAAAGGGACGAGATTGAAGTGGGTTAGGGAAATGGGGAGGTGAGGTGAGGTGGGGTTTGAACAAAAACGCGGATTCACGCTCATGGCCATCTCGCCGGGTCGTGAGTTCTCTTCTGAGAATTTGGAGGTTGTCTTGCAGTACTGCCACCACTCAGCTCCATCCCGATACTCATTCGTTCAATGTCATATCCGAATCATTTCATATCATATCAGGTCGTTAGCCTTCCTTTCCGGTCCAGCCTTCCTGGTCCCACTCATTTCCCTCATTGCAAGGTCTTTCCTCTTCCGCATTAGCTCATGTCTCATACATCACTTCACCTCATTACCTCACCACCCCATCCCTCCTCTCCCTATAAAACCTCTCCAAACACGCCCTCCGCTGCGCCTGCGTCCATCCCTCCACCATCAGCGCAAACTCCTGCACCTCGAAACCGAAGTGCTTCGCCATACTGCAGAACTGTCTTGAGCGCACATCCTCAGGCGGGTGGTACCGAGGTTTGACTTTGCGGCGCTTCGTCGCGCTTCCTTCTCCTCCTCCATACACATTACCGCCGTCGAGATCCCCATCGTCATCGCCGTCTTCGGACTCAACAGCAGAGCTAAGTGCTTCGAACTGGCTTTCCGCAAACACCCTCTCCTGCAACCTCTCCAGATCATCGCCAGCCTCCTCTGCTCGCCGCGACAGCTGCGCCTCAATCTTCGAGCTGCCAATGACTTCGGAGTTCTCATGCGTGTACTCGACGCCCGCAGAGGCCAAGATTGCAGCCACGGCGTCAGCGCTTGCGCGCGCGGCGCTGCTGCGCTTCGTGACTTCGTCTACTCCACCTGCTTTGGAAGAGACAAGAGCCGCGAGTTGCGACATTGCGCTGTCGGGATCGTCGGCGTCGTCGACGGAGGCGCGGAGGGGATCGTCTTCCTCGTTTAGGGAGTTGGTGTCCAGGCCTACTACGTTGACACCGGCGCGGGACTCTGCGACATTGGTCTTGTTGACGATATCCTGCAAAATGATACCCTCGCCCTGGTATGAGAAGATATTCTTCAGTCCGAAGATCTCTCCTTTCTTCTCCGAGTTCTCCTGCACGCCTGCAAAGTAGCGTCGCTCGGTGCTGGCATTATATGCGATGTTGGCCTGTTGCTGCTTGTATATCTGCCGCGCATAGACGATTTCTTCGATTGTGCCGGCGGAAACGAGGCGGAAAACTTCGACGTCACGGAGCTGGCCAATGCGGAATGCCCGATCCTGTGCTTGTAGGTCGTAAGCTGGGTTCCAGTTGGGGTCGACAATGACGACTTTATTCGCGGATGTGATGTTGAGGCCAACACCGCCGGCTTTGGTGCTGATTAGAAAGACGAATTGACCAGGATCGGCATTGAAGTCGTCCACAGCGATTGTGCGGTCTGCGTAACTCAATGATCCGTCGAGGTACGAGACATTAAAGGTTGTGGTTGATTGAAACAGCAATTGTAACATCTTCAGTAGACGTACAGAATGCGAGAAAATGAGAACTTTGTCGCCATCTTGAAGAAGAATTAGCATCATCAGCTCGAATAGAACGGGATGTACTTACTTTTGTGCCAGAAATCCAGGAGCTTCCTCAGAATTTTCCACTTCCCGCAGAAGTTGACGTTGGCATAGTGGACGATGTTATCTCTTGTATTATATAGATCTCTCCATAGATCCGGTGTTGCCATTTCCAGCTTCTCGAGGTCCTTCTGCTGCTGATCAGGTGAGTCTTCACTTCGTGGTATGAGCAGCGCCAGATGATTGGACAGCTTTTGTAACGTCATCATGGCAGGAAAGACGTGCATCTGCCATTTGTCACCATTTGAGATTCTTTTGTAGCAACACCAACCACGCTTTGTGTTCCTGCCACAGTCACACGGATCTCCAGCACGCTGGATACTATCTACCACCTCAGCACCGAGAAAGCTCGCATACGCCTCCTGCTGATCAGAGGTCAATGGACAGAAGACTACACGATCGCTTTTCTTCGGTAGCTGGTGGGCTATGAGAGACTTCATGCGACGTAGGACGAAGGGCGGCAGCAGGTTGCTAACGAGCTTCTTAGCTGTGATCCTCGCAAGTCTGAGTTGTGGCACAGTAGCCTCATGAGATTGTCCAGTCTTGAGGGGTTTGCTGATGTGCGCTTTCCACGCTGAGAGAGTACCAAATTGTCCAGGATTCGTCCAGTTCAAGATAGTCCAGAGCTCATCGTACTTGTTCTGAATAGCAGTACCAGTCAGGCCGATGCGACAAAGAGAGTTGAGTTCATCCATCGCTTTCGTGATTTCGGCTTTCCTGTTCTTGATCAGATGACATTCGTCCGCAATCACAATATCCCAGTTGACCAGGTTGAGTTCGCTCTTATTGTTAAGGTATGTCGTGTATGTCGTGATGACAATCTCAACACGCCCACTCAAGGCTGCTCGAAGCGCAGCTTCCTTATCTGCTGATGATCCGTGATAGAACTGAACCTGCCACCAACCCCATCTTTTCAATTCAGAGTGCCAATTGGACATCAAGCTTCCTGGACAGATGATGAGGACAACAGGATACCACGGCTTGTCTGGATGCTTCCTCATCTTCCTCATTCTTTTGGCGTCTCGCTCATCGCCCGTCTTGCTGAAAGCTGCCGTCAAAGCTGAGATGACTTGAATAGTCTTACCCAGACCCATATCGTCTCCTAGGAGGCCGCCCTTTTGATAGACAATATGTTCGTGCATGAATGCAGCGCCGTGAACTTGGTACTCTCGTAGCCACTGTGCGATTGGAGCTGGTATGACACCTAGTGATCGCTCCATTTTGATGTCCTCGTACGGAGCACAAGGTTCGATTTGGGTGAAGTTTGGGCGCTCACTTAGATCGGCTAGTCGTTCATCGTCCGAGAAGTCAACATTGTCGTAGCTTGGTGGAAGCTTCAGTCCACGGTTATCAAGCATGGCCTGCTCTGTATCGCGATGACGCTTTCGTGCCTTGAGGTAGTCCGGGAGTGAATCATCTAAGGCGTCCTCATCGTCGTCACTTGAGTTGTCACCATATGTGCTTTCTTTTCTCAAGGTAGCAGATTTCTTAGGCCTCATTGCGACCTTGCCAACACCTGTAGTCGACTTCTTAGCATGCTTAGCCTTCGTAGGTTCGCCAGGTTTCCGCTTCGTGCTAGGCTTAGCTGTGGCTTTTACAGCTGCCTTGTCCTTCGCTTGCTGAGCTTTCTGAAGGTGACGTTGCACAACATCGTTCTCACCCTCGTCCCCAGACCAGGCGACGCGTGAGGCATCATCTTCTGAAGATGGCACATCACTATTTAGACCTAGGACGCGTCAGAACATAGCCCAGCAATAGTCCTAGATACGTGCTGAATAAGGTACTCACCAGCCAAAAGCTGCGCACGTGACTGTCGACGTGCATCTTTTTGGGCGATCGAATGACCTCCGACATCATCTTCATCAGAATCTGTAGTGAGCGCGGCCTCTTCTACCGTACCAATCGCGTTCTCGGGTCCTCCCCTAGGCATTGTAGCCAACCAATATATCGTAAACTCCAGCTCAACGCGACAGACAACGCAGGAAGTGAAGTGGACTGAAGTGAGAAGGAAAAGAAAGAAAGTGAAGAAAGACGTCAGACGACCAAACTTTAGGCAGCAGCAGCAACAACGAGCTCGACTCGAAACACCAACTTCACATATACTGCAACTTCCCTCCATCCACCCACTTCCACCTTCGCCATGCCTCTCGACACATCCGCCTACTCCCTAGCTCTACTACGCCTCGACGGCCGCCGCTGGAACGAGCTCCGACGAATCCACGGCCAGATATCCACACAAGCTGCCGCGGATGGCTCCAGCTACTTCGAGATGGGCAACACCAAGGTCATGTGCACGATATCCGGTCCTGAAGAAGGCCGGCGAGGCGGCGCAGGTGGCGCAGCAGCGGGAGTAGAAGCGCAAGTGCAGGTGGACATCAACATTGCCGGGTTCAGCGGCGTGGATCGGAAACGAAGGGCACGAAATGACAAGTACGCTGTTGGTCCACGATATAGCCATGTGGTGTTGATGTATCTAATGCGCTGTTTTGCTTTTAGACGTACTACAGAAATGCAGACCGTGGTTGCACAAGCCTTCGCCTCGAACCTGTTC
>Ga0268250_10000454_pt1 | contig 19522 bp, 14 predicted proteins | sample AgamicAsSfe_FD_200448 | JGI IMG/M metagenome (GOLD analysis project Ga0268250, IMG submission 200448) | Agave microbial communities from Guanajuato, Mexico - As.Sf.e (v2) (version 2) | ecosystem: Host-associated > Plants > Phyllosphere > Phylloplane/Leaf | place: Guanajuato, Mexico | collected... | reverse complement strand
GTGTTGAAGAAGGTGTTTGCGGTGGTTTTCTGGGCGATTGTGGGAGGGAAGGTGTCCCAGTACCAGTTGAAACCCTGGAGTTTGTTTCGGGCAAGTGATTCGGCAGTGACTGGAGTCTCGGTGGTTGGCTGCGACTTTGGTTTTGTGCCTAGGGGTGCTGAGGGTGGAGATGGTATCAGCTCTGGCTCAAGGTCCTTTCCCTTTCGCTTCTTTCGAGATGCTGGTTGTGTAGCAAGTTGTGATTCAAGCTGTGACGACGCATGCTTTCCTGCTTGCCCAGTCTCCAATCGATCTCTGGATTTCCGCCCCGCTTGTTGTGGCACTTGTGCCTCAAGTTGCGATAATGCGTCCCCCATTGCATCTCCTCCTGCTTCCACATTTCCCATCTCCTGACGGATTTCTCGCCTGATCCGTGCTGGCAATGGTGCAGTTTCCACGGATGCAGCTGTCGAGGATCCATGTATTCCTGCTCTTCTCCGCATGCGTCTCTCTCGCATCGACATCTGTCGCGGTTCCTCGTTTGTCACGTTCGGTTTTTGCTCTTCGTTCAACTCCAGATGGAAATTACTCCTTGTCTTGCTCATATGCAGTGTACTCCTTGTGGGCGATGTCACCCTGAATTTCGCCCTGGCATCCCCATTCCAATGCTTGTGTATCCGTAACCTCGCGTTCGGCGCATCATCTTGAGATGCAGTATCGGTGGACTGCGGGCGCAATTGCGGACGTGTGAGGAGTGTAGAATGTTGGCGCGATAATCGTTGTATGCAATCCCGACATACATAACGCGAATTCGGCGGTAACTTATTCATCCCGTTTTGCACCAGAAGTTCTTCTGGGTAGCTGGTGGTGGATGATGGAGTTCACGCTTGGTCCAAGCGTTACAACTGCCATCTTTTCGCCGCAGCACTTCCGCAGTGGACTTCTTCAACACCCAATCTCGAAATCTACTGTCGCTCCACAATTACGTATAATTCCGAATCAATTCGCTCATAATAAGACAAACAAAATGGCACAAACGCCCACCCCCCAGATCCGATCCATATACCGGCGTCTCCTCCGCGAACTCCCCTCCACACCCCAGACAACGCGCACGCAGCACCAAAAGCTCTCTTCGCCATCAAAACTCCAGCAACGGATACGTCAAACACTCTCCCGACCGAGCCCAACCGGAAACGCCCAAAGCCAAATTGCGCAGGCGGAACAGTTTATCCAATACGTACAGGCGCAACGCACACATTCAACGTTGCTCGAGCGATATAATCCGGGTATGGGCATGACGGAAGAGGAGAGGGTCAGGCTGAGCGCGAGGAGGGTGGGCATTAACTTGCCGGTTGAGTATCAGGAGGAGAAGTGAGGGGTTAGCATATACTGTAGGATGTATTTGCATGTGGTGGGGGATCCTGTAAATTATATTGGTTCTGTTGGAATGACAGGAAGGAATGATGCGCTTTTGAATGAACGAAACCAGGGCAGAACAATGGGGGAACATGCGCATCACGACATGAAGACGGAGTGGGACGTGGATACGATACATGGACAGACTAGCATAGACTGGAGTGTACAGATGTATTAGAACTATGCAATAAATGCAAGACCACAACGTCTACAAATCTATAAATTCGAGAGTAATGCCACCTCTTACAAACCAAAGTCTGGCAATAGTCTCGCCAATGAAGGGTATGCTGCTTTTAGTATAACAGAACTCCGTATTCGCCATCTCCTTGCGCATATGGCGCGTATTTTGGTCTATCCTCTCGATAGTTTCATGAATGCCTCGCGGATTATCCACCACAATATAGCACTACCGACAGGCTTAGTCTTCAAACTTGATACCCTTTCCACCGCTCGTATCGATCATGCCGCCCCTGTAACTACCCCTCTTTCCCTTGTTCTTCTCCTTGGTGAATCCCTTTCCCTTTGTAACAATCAACTTGGCGTGCGCGCGGTCGGCGTAGTCGTAGGAAACGTAGGCGTTGCTAGCGAGCTTGGGATCGACTTTGACGTCGGGCTTGATGCGCTGGAAGCGGTTTTCGACGTGGCTGCGCTTTGACTTGGGCGCGTCGGCGGAAGGAGAGCTGGCTTTGCGCTTGTTGGAGGAGGGCGCGGGGGAGTTTGCAGGGAGAGTGGCGGAAGAGTCGCTGGCGGAGGTCTTACGCTCGAGGGCGGCAGGCTTCTTCTCGTCGTCGTCGCTACTGCTGTCGGATGAGGAGTCGGAGTCGGACGAGCTGTCTGAGGAGCTATCGGAAGAGCTGGAGTCGCTTGAAGAGGAGGATGTGGAAGCTTTCTTGGCGGTCTTCTTTGTTTTCTTGGTCTTGGCTGGCTCTTCGTCGGAGGAGCTATCAGAGTCGCTGGAATCGCTGGAGTCTGAAGAGTCTGAAGAGTCCGAAGAGCTCGAGGCAGACGATGATGAGACCGAGGCGGCCTTCTTGCTCTTCTTCGCCTTTGTAGTCTTCTTCTCAGCTTCTGATTCGGAACTGCTGTCGCTAGATGAGTCGCTGGAATCGCTGTCTGAGTCGCTCGAGGAGGAATCGCTTGACGCATCGGACGAATCAGAGTCAGGTAGGGGTACGTTCGCAGGCTCCTCTTCGGAGCTGCTATCGGAATCGCTAGAGTCGCTAGAATCGCTGGAGGAAGATGCAGAAGAAGACGAGACCGACTTGGCCTTCTTTGCCTTCTTGACTACAGCCTTTGCCTTGACTGGCGCGCTTTCCTTCTCAGATTCGGAATCAGAGTCGGAGCTGTCGCTGGAGGAGTCGGAACTGGAGTCGGAAGAGCTTGATGAGCTGGAGGCATCCTCCTTGGCCGGTGCCTTGTTCGCAGCAGTCTTCTTGGCCTTCTTTGGCTTTGCTTCAGCCTCAGATTCGCTGCTGGAGTCGCTGCTGGAATCACTGCTCGAGTCGCTGCTGGACGCGCTTTCCTCGTCAACGTCCATTGGCTCGGGCGCATTCTTCACAGCATCCTGCAGAGACTGCGCAAAGTCCTCGAGCTTGCTAGCAGCGCTCTTCTCTCCCTGCTGCTCGAGGAAGTTCTTGATCACGTCAAGCGGAGCCTCGACGTTCTTGGTTGCAGATGCCTTCTTCTGCTTCTTGTCGGCGCTCGACTTCTTCGAAGCCTTCTTGTCGGAAGCCATTGCGCGTGATGTGTTCGGTGAATCGTGTAGTAGTGCGGTGTGGTGAGGGTGTTGAGGTGAAAGTAGCAAATGCTGGACGAGAAAAAAGTTAGGGCAGGCAAGCGGAATGGTTCAGCGCCTCGATGGCGCTAGACTGCAAGCGTGATCCCTGTCCCGCGCGCCTGCCGTCTCATATGGAGTACACGACGCCAGACGTCTCTCTCCGCACAGTAACTCATGCAGTGCTTTCACCCCAACCACACATTCTTCCCTCGTGCTGCGCATTGGTAGCAATTCTCCTGGGCCTGCCGCATTGACGACCCGATTGCTACACACCGCCGCTCCCACTCGTTGACGCCCTACCGACCAGGCATCGCAAGACTCATTTCCTACCCTTAGCGATTCATGGCAGCTCCCAGAGGACCTCTCGCTAGCGCCCGGCGGCAGTAATCGGCGCACCTTGGACGCATACGTCAAACCACCAGACCGGTCTCATAGATAGCCTCATACCAAGATGGAGGGGAGGCCACGCAACTACACCAATGGCGCGGGGGATCCGCGAGCTCCTGCACAGCGTCCACCTGGCAGCTCGAGGGGCGCTCCTTCTGCCACGAGCTCTACGCCCTCGGGCATGTCGCGCGCCGAACGATTCGACGACGAGCGAAAGAGAATCACCGAGAGCTGCTTCTCCAAGACGGATGATTCAGGCCAGCGTACGTCTCCATCTGCAAACCCGTACCCGTCGGGACAAGTCCCTGGCGTCTGGCTCGGTATGCTGTAGTGCAAGCTAACACGCGCCAGTCCAAGAGTCCTACATCACCCACATCCGCGTCCAAGAAGATGGCAGCTACCCCCAGTCCCCTCCCCCACCGAGTTCCGCTCCGAACAACAAGAAGGCCAGAATCATCATGATCTCCGTGCGAAACACAGGCAGAGTCAAGCTGCACAAGGCCAGGGAGAATGCCAATGGTACCTTCTCCATCGGAAAATCCTGGCCCATGGAGGAGCTTTCGGCCGTGGAGAACTACACACATCTTGTTCCCGCTAATGAAGAGGAGGCACAGCGCAAGCTATGGGCTGGAGAAAAGGGATTCACCGTGACGATTGGCAAGCCGTACTATTGGGAAGCTGGTACCGCGAAAGAGAAGGAGTTCTTTATTGGAAGTATGGTTAAGATCTTCAACAAGTACACTAAAGGAGACTTTCCCATCTTGACCGGATTCAACGTGACGGAGCTGAACAGCCTGACCAACGGACAGCCGCAACTGGCAACACCAGAAGGACGAGCCGCATTTGCAGCTGGTGGCCAGGGAGGCCAAAGCCCAGCGCAAAGACGACCAGGGCCTCCAGATCAAAGGCCTATGCCTCCAAAATCGCCTGGCCCACCCCCGAGGAGACCCGGAGAATCTCCGCCTATATCGTCCGAGGCTCTTCCGCCTGGAGCAAACCCAAACTTCCGCAGACCTCCAGGAGCGCTGGATGGCCCAAGGAGACCGGCACGACCAGACGATGCGGGTAGACCCAGCACCGGGGACAATGCCCGTAGGCCTATGCCATTTGCGCCGCTGAATTCAGTTCAAGCTGCACCGTCTATGCCCGATCTTCGCCAAAAGCGGTCCATGGACCCAAGCATCCGCTCTAGGCCTAGCGGTGATAGCATCCGGCCTCGTCCTGGCCAAGCACCCAGCCCTCTGGCACCAGTACCGCAATTCGCGTCACGGAATCTCACACCACAATCCTCAACTTCAGAATTCGCTAGTCGACCGCGAACACCGGACTCGGGTAATCTCCCAGCAAGTCTTAGTCCAGGACGTGGACTGCCGCCACGTGAAGATGCACAGTCTCAGCGATCAGAGAGATCCTTTGATGAGCCTTCGATGGATGGCGCAGCTCCAGGTATTGCGCCACCAGACCCACGCAGACAGAATGGGTACCCCTCCCCTAGGAGAGATCCGTCGCCCAGGGGTCTCAGACCTGGGACGGCCCAAAGCGCTGGAAGACCTGGTACTGCACAAAGCAACACCAGTTCAAACTTCACTCGAAATGATGACATGCCTCCAGAAGAACCTCCCCAGAGGAGGAGGCCGCTCATGGAACCCCGTCCATCCAATTTGTCACAACGAAGTGTTGATAGCCAAGGCGCAGAGCCACGTTCGGTTTTCCACACGCCGTCTGGCTCACCTGCTCCACCAATGGAAGTACCACCACGGAGACGACCTCAGGAAATACCGGAGAGATTGAAGCCTGTTTCTCAGGAAAACATCGCACCTCCTGCAGAAACACTGCCTCCGCCATCACAGCCTACGCCACCCCCCACAGCACCACTTCCGCAGGTACCGACAGCGCCATTGCCACAACCACCCGCACCAGAGGAAGTAGCGTCACCAGTAGCACCGGTGCCTGTAGCACAACCGACTACGCCTGAGCGGCCTGCACCTGTCGAGCGCACCAACTCGATGCCCCAAGAGTCAGGGGACGAAGGATCGCAGCGCCCTGGCCTCGGACCGATGGTCAAGAAGACAATAGGCAGCGACAGTCCAGCAAACAGGTTCCGTAAGGCCGCAGCAGCGGCAGGTGCATTCAAGCCTCGTGCTGGCGGAGCTGCTGCGAAACTCTTCAATAAGGAGACGAAGACATCCGATGAAGCAGATGGTGTTAACGCTGTGTTTGTGCCTCAGCGGCCAACACCTAAAGAAACCCCCAAAGAGGAAATTGAGAAGAAGCTTGAAGAGCCTCCTAAGCCTATACCAGAGACGAAACCCTTGGAGCCACTGCGTGTTAGCACTGAGGTAGTTCCATCCGTGACAGTATCTGGCCCGTCCACCAACACTGTGGGTGGCGCTGTCCAAGAGGTCGAAGAGCAACCTGCCCCACCGCCTCCAGAAAAGGCAGCATCAAGAACTGTCGAGCCCGAGCCGGAGGTTCGCCGAAAGAAGCGCAGGTCTAATCAGCAGATTGTTAACATATCGAAACTCGGCATAGATCCTAGCATCATCGATGAACGGGGTTTGGAGTTTGAGAGTATCTTGTCTGAGCTTGGATGGGGAAACAACGAGCTCTCCTCCAAGCACATTGAATCTCTGGAGAACGATATCAAACGCGAAATTGCCCGCGTGGAAGCAGGGAGTTGGCTCAATCATCTGGAGCAAAAAGACGATCGCGTGGAGGCTGTTGAGCGCATGTTAGACCGCGCCATCGCAGAATGCGACGAGCTTGAAGGTCTACTTACCTTGTACAACGTCGAGTTGAGCAGCTTGAACGATGACATCGCTTTCATCGAAGCGCAAAGTCAGGGTTTGCAGGTGCAGACTGCGAATCAGCGACTACTGCAACACGAACTCCAGCAGCTGGTCGACACTATTTCAATTACTTCTGACCAACTGGAGCCCTTGAGACGTGCTCCTATAGGTAAGATCAATGGGCTGAAGGATATTGAATCTTCCTTGGTTCTACTCTACAAAGCGCTCATCACCATCGACCCTGCGTTCGTTGCTGGAGCTCGTTCAGGTACAATCACCAGTGGACCCGGGTTTGGCAATAGTGACTTGGCAACAATGCAGGCTCTGCAAGAGAAACGAGACAGGTACCTTGGCGAGGGCGCCATGTTCTTGGATAGGTTGAAGAAGCATATGGATATCACATTCGGTGCAGCTTTCCTGTCGACGAAAGATGCACTTTCGAGACTTGATCAAGGCTCTGAGCCATCTTTAAAGAAGAATGTGGAGGCACACGACGCAGGTCGAAGCGAGTTGTGGATGTTGAGCCCGGTCATGCTTTTCGCTAAAGAGATTGACAGGGCTGCATGGGACTCACTACTCCGAATGTACCAGACGCAAGCAGCGCAGTTGTACCAACAGGAAGTTCGTGACAATATTCTGGCATGGAGACGGTTTGCGAGGAAGCCGACTGGCGAGGAACAAGATCTACTCTTTACCGCGCAAGAAAAAGAGCCAGAAACAACCACTAGTACTTTGGGTGCGGCAAGGAAGCTGACCGTTAAGCGGAGTCAGACCCTAGCTCGTGGCCTGAGATCAGCTTCTGGGGAGAAGGAAGGCAAGGCAAAGCCAGCCGCTCAAGATGGCAAATTCTATGCTTTCAATGTTTTCGCTAGGGTGCTGGAAGACACTGGCCCCGTTCTTTTGACGGAGCAGAACTTCATCACCGAGTTCTTCCACGCCACTTCAACTGATTCGCTCGACTTCCCAGAGGCGGTGCAAGCCGCACCCCCAGAAGCCCGCCGTGGACCGAACCTCTGGATACGCAAGCAGTTTGAGGCGGACCGAGCCATGGCAAAGCACGTGACAGGAGTCATGGAGGAGATATTCTCCTTCTGGCCGGCTGAGATACAGAGCCTTGTTGACTGGGCTACAAAAGCCGATCCTTTGTAAGTTATAGCTTTCATGATGATGTTTCAGCCCCACTAACCGTCTGCAGGCAAGGTGTAGGCATACTTTGTGCGGTCGACCGCAAACTCCTCGACATCGAAGAGACGAACCAAGATTTCCTAACAAGGAACCTACAAAAGATACATGAGCGGCTGCAAGGCCTATTCAACCGTTTCCTAGACGAGCAAATCCGCGCGATCGAAGACACAAAAGTCAAGATAAAGAAACGCAAGGGCGTAATCTCCTTCATGAAGACCTTCCCCCATTTTTCCATTGCAATCGAAAACATGCTGCCCTCTGCTGCTGAAGGTGGCGATCAGTTGGAGATCCGACGCATGGTCAACGACGCGTATAGCCGTATCAACAAAGCCATGTTTGAGAGCTTGAAGGTCATTGCGAAAGAATCCCCTACTGTCATGGCAAGTCAGGGCCAGGGTGACCCGGAAGACAAAGAAGCGCTCAACTACCACATCCTGCTTATCGAAAACATGAACCACTACATGGAAGAAGTGGACGCGCGAACCGTGGCTGTGTTAGACTTCTGGAAGAGCAAGGCGAATGAAGAGTACAGTGAGCATATGAGTCTCTATGTTGATGCGGTTATTCGGAGACCGCTTGGGAAACTTTTGGTAAGTAGTCCTGGTTGTCTCTATGCTGTGAGTATGTCTAATGAACGCAGGAATTCATCGAATCAACCGAAACCCTCCTATCTCAACCCGGCGCCTCCCCACAGGCGATCGCCCAGCGCTCTTCGCACTCGCGCTCCGTCTTCAAAAAGCTAGTGCATTCGCATGACGCCAAGGAACTCCGCAAGGGTATCGAGGCCCTCAAGAAGCGCGTTGACAAGCACTTTGGCGACGCGGATGATCCCAACATTAGTAAAGACTTGGTGTTCAAGGTCCTCAAGGAGTGTGAGAGGTATTACGAGGGTGTTGTGGAGAGGATGGCGGCGATTAATCAAGATGTCTATGGTGGAGAGGTGGAGATTGATTGGGGGGTTAAGGAGGTCGAGACTGCGTTTCGGAGATAGAGTCTCAGAAAGAGCGGGAGTCGACACCTTTTGGGGATGATGGGGTGATTGGGAGGGGAAGAAGGGGGTTGAGTTCGTGTTGTGCTGTTGCTGGTTTTGTTGGCTTTCTTTGTTAAGGACCTTGTATATTGGTGGGGTTGGTGGATGCCGTTTATGATTGCATGGCTGGGTATAACACTTGCATGGCGTCTTTTTCTTCACATGCAGCGCAAACCCATCAGCGAAGATCATCGATATGCCTGCCTCTGGGCTTCCTCACATGCACAATTCTTGCCAAGTCAGATCTTCTTGCATCCGTTTGAGACCACAACGATGCAGTACGTCAACACATGAATTCTTATGCACGTAAGCAGGATCTCGTATCTTGAACCCGAGTCCGCCGGCGTCCGATCGCACCGAGCTCTTATGCACTGTACGCGCTATCCGGGAGCTTGAGCTTTGTACCCCTGTCAAGGTGGAGAATAGGCGAGGAATGACGGCATCGATCCCAACTACGAGTCTAGATCGCCAGACATTTTGGTACAACGGTATGCGCCGGATGCACCGCCGAAGAGTGTATTTGTTGGTTAGGCTTCCAGGATGTCCAGATGCATAAAGTAACAGATGTATTGATCTGCGAGTATATATCAATGCTAGAGTCCCTTGAGTAACACGAGCTTCGTGTCTTTTTTTTTTAAGTCCAACCGCCCACTATGACACTCCTCCAAACCCTCCTCCGGGCAACCGCATTCAAGAACCCGCTTCTACGCACCCTCGTGCCCTCGGTCGCACTTGCATATGGTATCCAAGCTGCCGTTGCAGTCCCCTCCATTGCTGCGCAGACAGAACGTTACTATGACCTCTCTGGGAGCCTCACATACCTGTCCTGTACAGCGCTCAGTCTAGTCTTGCCTTATATGCGCGCAAGAGCCGCTGGGACGGTTACAGGAGGGATAACTGAGTATTTCAGTAGCCAAGGATTAGGACAGGGGACGTGGTGGTGGAGACAGGCGCTGTTGAGTGCTGCGGTGGGGATATGGGCAACGAGATGTGTGTGTTCTCTTGCTCTAAATGAGTAAATTAGGAAAAACGAAGAACAGAGTACTAATGATGATATGCAGTGGGTTCCTACCTCTACAAGCGCATCCAAAGCGATGAAGGAAAGGACAGCCGCTTTGATTCCATCCGCACCTCACCACCCAAATTCTTCGTCGCCTTCTTCGCGCAGGCAACTTGGGTCTCGCTGTGCACTCTCCCCGTCATCCTAGTCAACTCCGTTCCACGATCTGCATACGCAACCTCGCTGCTCGGCAAAGCCGTATCTTCAAAACCCTACTTGACCGATATCCTCGGCCTGGCCATCTTCGTCTTCGGTCTCACATTCGAAGTCGTCGCCGACCGCCAAAAAGACGCCTGGGTCCAAGGCAAGAAGCAAAAGAAACACTCGGAGGAGTTCTTGACACATGGCCTGTGGAGCAAGTCTCGGCATCCGAATTACTTTGGCGAGGCGACGTTGTGGAGCGGTATCGCGATTGCGGCGGCGGGGTTGCTGGTTAGGCAGCCGGCGCAGGCGGCGCTGGGATTGAGTGGGGGATTGGGTGGACAGGTGCTGGTTGCGGGTATGTGTGCGGCTAGTCCGGCTTTTGTGAGCTTTTTGCTGCTCAAGGTTAGTGGGGTGCCGTTGAGTGAGAATAAGTATGATGAGAGGTATGGTGATCGGAAGGATTATCAAAAGTGGAAGAGGGAGACGCCGATGTTTGTGCCGAAGATTTGGTAGCTGGACTGTAGAGCAGGTATCTTTGCGAATCGATCACGAAAGATGTATGCTTTGTTTCTGTCTCTCACTATCCGTAGTAACGTGAAGCAAGCACTATTGCCTACAGTTACGCCATCACAAATAGGTGCGCAAACTTAGTAAGGTGCTTCGCTTACTTGTAGAACACGTTATCTAGAGTTAAGCTATATACGTTGCATACTATTAGCGTAATCTAGACTTATATTTACAAGTTAATTCTTGAGTTAATCAACAGGCATAAAGTGGTAGTAGCTCTCAGCTGTAGTTGATAAGTAGCCTGGCGTGCAGCTTTCAGCAACGAAGGGAACTGGGGAGATCGGACCTGGTGGAACGGGTAAGGGTCAGAACACCTCTTTGTTCCAGACCAAGTAGTGCACAGTAGCTTTCGCTAGTAACAATATTGGAGTTATAATGTTGATGAAGCTAGCAAAACCCTTTTTTTTCGTTACTGACTAATGCCTTTCTCCGCGTCGACTACACCCGTCCTTGCTGGGGGTACCCTCGACTCAATCAGGTGGTCTCGTGATGGATTCGATAGTTCGCGCCCCGCTGGGCGATTTGTAGACTTCCTTGTTGAAAGTTTTCGGTCTAGGAAATCCTCTTGTTTTGGGTTGCAGTCGCGAGAACTACAGTCACAAGGAATGCGGTACCCAGGCGTAAGATCCAGTGGATTACTCGGTCCAAGTGGAACTCGATTTTCCGCAAGCATCGTGCACCTGCGCACTGGTCGATTGAGTTTCACAGTAGTGAAGGCATCCAGCACTTCTACGAGGTCCATCAGCAGGTGCTGAAGGCGCCGTACTCGATGGTCAGGTACTATGACACTGAATTGTGGGTACTGCTGCTGCTCTTTCATGATAGATTCTTCTTCTTTCTCTAGTTTCTTGCGCTTCTGCTCCTGCTCGGAACTCTCCTCTAAGGCCATCTTGTTCAAGTCATTGACCACTTTGTTACTCCGAGCCTCGCGCAGTATTTCCCTTTCTAACTCTGTCTTCTGTCCTTCTTCTTGGTTTTCGATATTCTTTTTCATGGTTTCGTAAGCTTGGGGATTGGTATGTGTTGGCCACTTGTTGGTATACAAGCTTCGGAACCGACGGTAAACAATTCGCTGAAATTCGTCCTCGTACCAGCTAAAGAGGTTGTGCAAGTTTGGCGAGCCCCTTAATTCGGAAGTTGATTCGTACTTTTTCTGAAATTCTGTCCACCCAATTACTCGTAGCTCTCGGGTATTTTCGGCACTACTATGTTCAACCACTTCAGTAAGGTGTTCTTGAGCAGCTAGTATGTCGCCTTCGAACCAACGCATCTCCCGGCTTTCGCGCCCTTCGTAGTCCATCGAGATGAACTCGTCTTGTATCTTCCAGAGGGTCTTTTTCAGATTTTCGGCCTCCTCGCCCCTAATGTGTGCGAAGAAGTGTGTCATTTCGCGAATGATATGAACGCCAGCAAAGTATGAGCCGATCAAGTAAGAAGTGAACTCACTGCTCCACCCGTCACCATAGGCTGCGCAACGCTTTGGACTATAGTTGTCTTCATCCAGAATGTCAAAGAACCAATTGGACAGGTCCCATGCTGCGATAATAAGGGGTACTGAGTATCGAGCCAGCGCCTTCTTGTTCGCACGAGCTTGAGTTCGATGTTCGTTCCATCCGGACATCCAAGCAGTCGCCAGCGCGGCAATTAAGGCAGCAATGCCTGTTACAATGGCTGCGACAATAGATCCGTCGAGTGCCATCTTCTAGCAGAAGCTTGCTGTTCGAAGACGAGGATTGAACGGGTATTAGGAGTAGACACGAAATTGTTGGGTACGTTCTGTCAATCCCAGTGGCGTCGATTAGTGAAGACAGAAATTCGGGCTCGAGCGATGATGGCAAGGCAGTAAGGTGTGTCAGGCGTCGTAGATATCGAGATATCATGGTTACTTATTATCCACAGCTGAGAGCTACTACCACTTCACGCCCATTGATCGACTCAAAGATCAGCTTGCAGATGTGAGCCTAGATTACGCTAGTGGTATATAACGTATGGAACTCAACTCCAGACATCGCCCTTTAGAGCGCTAAAGTCAGCCACGTTAGACTAAGGGGATTGACTTAGATTATATATACCGCGACCTTTCCACCTCCTGTAGCCGCGATACAAGCTTCTAGAACTTTATTATCATCTTATAAACAAGATCCACCTACTAGTGATATCGAGGCGTTAGTCTATAGCTATGATAAAGATGTCTGCTCCTATTGAAAGGTTCTAGAGGTAGGTAGTAAAGAGGTGCGAAGGCTAACAGCTCCCATCCGTGCGCAAAAAGATCTTGACGATCTTATGCGCCAAGGAACGTGGCGGAGATAGGGTGCGGCATCCAGATATTGGCCGGCGCTGACTAAGGATCGAGGCCCACTAGCGCACGCCACATTGGTACCATACCTTTCGATGGATGGCATACTAGCGCCTAGAATAAGAAAACAATATTAGTAACTTGTCTGCCCACCACATTGAACGCAGGCCATGTCAACATTTGTACCTACCAGCCCCAATATATATATATGGGTCTAAGACGACTTCTTGCAGTTATCCTCAGCATGAGAAAGTATGGTACGATGGTGGTGATAGTGAACAGTAGTTTGGTGTGGCTCTCTAGTTTGTCTACGAATCGCAGTACCATGGACCCATTATGTCCATCAATCAAGTAAGTCAGTTGGTTAACACTAGGGTTCCAAGCAACTCTGGACCCTCTTGTTACACGGGGTTTGGCTATACTTCTCTAGGCTCGGTCCGTACTAAGGCGAGGTAGACTAAAGCGGTAGTCCATAAGGTAGTGTGAGGAGTAGTTGGGCAGACACTGAGACATCTGTATAGGCTTGTATTGAGACGAATCCTTGAGGAGCTATCAAGCCCCTCATAAAGATTAATAGCATTGTAGACTTCAGACTCTCTCTATATTTCTTATACAGCTATTAAATGCATAAAGGAAACACTATCGTTCATTCAAATATCTGGTTAAACCCCACGGCAAAGACAAAAGTAGTCAAAATAATCATAGCAGTCATGTCGGTCCAAGAACATTGGCAGATACTTAGCTTCCCATTCTCCGCCAATACGAGATGTCCAACGTGCCTTGCAGTACTACCAGTATGCAGGATACCAACCCGACTGATGCCAATCTACAATCGACACGACACGAGAATTACGTCCAGTGGAGACTAGTATATTACTAGGATGGAGGTCTGCATGTGTGAAGACGATGGAGTCTTGGTCTGGAAGGTGGTGGCGGAACTCATGCGGTGGATGAACACCGAGATCTTTGCTCAGACCAAAATCAGTTGAGAAATAATCGTGAAAAGCTGATACATTGGGAAAAGGTCCAGGAGTTTTTGCGAAACTGGAATCGAAGATGACATCTGAAAGCGGCTGTCCGCCAATGTGGCCTATATGGCAAGTCAAAAACTTTCAACCAAGAGCTCTGCAAGCATACACATCAAGAGTAAAGCCCAGAGCCAAAGTAGACTTTGTTTTCCTTTGAATGTGGAGATATTGGCTTACCGACGAATGGACTCTTAACATCTTGCTTCAAATTGCGCCATGCATCAACCATGTGACGTAATTGATGACAGACTGCTATCCTGTCCTCTTTGTTCATATTATCCCAACTCTTTCCTAAGGTTATACCGTTCACGAGCTCCATGTAGATGAAAACCTGCCCGTCGTCTTCACGCCACCCATACACCTCTGGGACCGGTACGGTATCAGGAAGCAACTGACGTAAGGCCAGGAGACACTGGCCTTCCGCGATCGTAATCTCCTCTCCATATTTCACCAACAAACCGAGATCTTCGCATATTACTGGTGGTGGTCGACTCCTCAACCACGCGTTTTTGTTAGTTGCCTTGGCGATCTCTCTTACTTTTTCTGGTGATGGAAGAGTACGCGATTTTCCGTGGTTTCGAAAGAACGAAGAGTCATGGAAAGTGATATTCCGGTCGAATGGGAGCTGCGAAGGATTGATACTGGAGGCGCTAGCGTTCATAGTCTCTAAATGGCTAAAAGAAGATGCTTGAGTGTTCTGAGGTTGATGTGCGCTACAACATGGGTTTGGTATCGATCGAATAATCAGGTCGTGTAGAGTATCAAGGTTATAGTGTCGATGCGAAGGTTGGAGCAAGGCGCATTCGTGCCTGTCTAGCGTGGCTGCGTCATTACAACCTTGGTCCCCTAGCGATCTTGTCGCATCCACCCAACAATTATGATGACTGACCTGCTACTGAGTTTGGTATTCTGGAGTACTGGATTGTGTTTTCTATGGTGTTAATGGCAACAATCACACTAGCGCCCGGCAGAACCTGTATACGCCATAGACGCTCACATCGGCGCAATGTAGGCCGCCCCACCATCGTCCAGAACATGCAGTCATACGAAGATCTGCGCTTTTGACTCAACCATTTTATTAGTATTTGAAAACAACTACTTCGCGAGCTCTCATCTCTTTAGTAGCTTGCCAAACACCTGGAAATAAAATGTCTGATTCTATGGATGACGAGCGCCTTGGGCGAGCAGTACCTACATCGCCTGCTAAACCCCCCAGCAAGGACATCAAGCTCTCTGGCCAGTACGCAACCATTGTCCCAGTACATCCGGATCATGCGGCAGAATTGTACGAGCTCATCAAAGGAGATGATAACGCATCGCTATTCGACTTCATCTTCGACAAGCATCCCAAGTCCCTCGAAGAACTCCAGGCTAGCCTCGCAGTAAAAGCAGCAACAACGCATCCCTGGACCTACACCATCCTTCGAAACAACCCGCAAGATGGAACATGCAGGCCAGTAGGAATGGTGGATCTGATGCGTATGGATCTTCCAAACCACGTCATTGAGGTGGGCAATATACAATACACACCCGCATTGCAGCGCACACCCGCCGCCACGGAGGCCATGTATTTGCTCGCCAAGTATGTGTTTGAAACTCTTGGGTTCAGAAGATATGAGTGGAAGTGTAATAGCCTCAATCATCCGTCGCGTCGAGCGGCAGAGCGATTGGGATTCAAGTACGAGGGTACGTTCCGGCAGCACATGATTGTCAGGGGACGCAATCGCGATACCAATTGGTACTCTATCCTGGATTCTGAGTGGGATCATGTCAAGAGCGGTTTGGAGAGATGGTTACATCCGGACAACTTCGACGAGGAAGGGAGACAGAAGAAGACGTTACAGCAGTTGAGGGAATCGTAGTCCAACACTTTGTCTTGTAACATAAGTCGTAAATCTAAACCCATAGCAACCCCTTCAGACAACATTGAAACCTAAATGCGATCGTGAAATTCTTGTTGAGCCTATGTAGTGCCTTGTTCTGTGTCAGTGTTGTGTACCTGAAGCCTTTCCTAAAGGGACAAGTCCAGCCGAGCCGCCTATATCGGGAACTTTGCATAAACCATAACACCGCATGACTTTTTCAAGCGAATCTCCATACTGGGGAAATATGCCCCATAGGTGGGCCAAGCCGGATACTAACGGAAATGACTCACCGTCATACCTCAATAGTTCATGAATCCAATAGCCATCGCGCCACTTCTCAGGCAACAGTAAGACCTAGACGCGATATCACAGTCCTTGTTGACATGTCAATGGTCAAACAAGAGACGGCTAGTGCTAGTAAGCCCAGAAGAACCGGGCTCAAGAACACATCAAAAGTCGCCATTATCTGGATCAAACAACTTGACAATTAGTGCGACTTCTTTTCAAAACTTGCGCAAAGATCATCGCAGTCTTGCCAGCAGATAATCAGCATACCATGTCGTCTCAGCCACTAAACCCCCAAGCACAACGCCTCAGAGCCCTCCACACACCAGGCAAACCCCTTGTCTTGACCAACGTCTGGGACGCAATAAGTGCAAATGCCATCGCCGATCTTCCCGGCACAAAAGCGCTCGCAACAGCCAGTGCCGCCATCGCCGCCGCATCTGGTCTATCCGACGACGATCTGACTCTCACCGTCAACATGCGTGCTGTGGAGTCGATTGCCAAAGTAGCAGCTGCACACAATCTCCCGCTGACCGTGGATCTGCAGGACGGGTTCGGCGACGAGCTAGAGGAGGCCGTGAGACGCGTTATCGAATTAGGTGGGGTGGGTATAAACCTTGAAGACTACGGACGTGAGATCGATGGGCTCTATGGTGTTGAGGAACAGTGCAGTCGTATACGTCGCGTGATGGCTGTTGCTCGCGATAGTGGCGTGCCTGATTTTGTAATTAACGCGCGGTCAGATGCGCTGTTCGCGGGCACCGGAATCGAAGATGTGATTGAGCGCGGGCAGGCGTATCTGGATGCTGGCGCCTGGAATGTGTTCGTTTGGGGTGGACCAAGTAGGAAGGGCTGGGGTAGGGATGAAGTTGGAAAGGTATGCCGGGCTTTTGATGGGAGGCTGAATGTTATTCTGGACAGAATGAGTGGGAATGGTCTGGCGATCAGAGACTTGGAAGACATTGGGGTTGCGAGGATTAGCATTGGTCCCCAGTTGATGCGTCGGACGACGGTACTGTTGGCGGGTGAGGCTCAAAAGATACTTGATGGAAAGTCTAGCGCAGCTGAGCCGTGACGATAGGGTGTTGGTGTATCATTTCAGTTCGTGAATTGGCCTTCGTCCGTTGCACGGTCAAAGATAAACAAGACACCGCCGTGGGGTACTAAAGGCGTATTCCTGACTATCAGTCTCTGCTCATCACTCTGACCCCTATGAGCTACTGTACCTCTAAGAGCCGTCAGAGAAGTCCCAGCCCGCCACCAGTCACCATAATTTTCTCCTCACTGCTCCGTCTTCCCTTGCTCTGCCTTCCCCATAACCGCCTTCACATCCGCTCTCTCCCCTAGAATCCCCATACACCAACACACAGCCTCCTTCCACTCCCTCTGCATCTCTCCATCATCCACTATCCGCTCTCCAACCATCTCAGGTAGTCCCTTCATAACCCCCTCCCTGAAGAACCACCAGCTAGGCAAGAAATTCAACTTCGCTAACGCAGCCAATTTGAGCGGCGAAAACATGGCACTGTACTGACAGGCGCGGGCTAGCAGAGGACCGTGGTTGAAGGCAACCTGCCACATTGTGTGCGCGATGGCGTCGATATTGGAGGAGAGTATAGGAGAAGGGGAGGTGGGAACGAGGTTGGGGTGAGTGGTGAGAACGTGGTGGAGGAGCTGCGTTGTTGGGGATATGGGCGCGGCAGAAGGAGGTTGTGACGAAGTCGTTGTTGCGGGTTCTTGAGCGGGACTAACAATAGGTTTCGCCGAGGAGATTCTTCGTTTCTTTGGTGGTGGGAAGGATTGGGGGTGTGGGTGAGTGGTGCCGTTGTCTGCTGCCTCGGCGTTGCCCTGGGGGTATACTTTTGTTGGCGACAGTTCCTGTAGTAGTGTCAGTCCTGCTTTCAAACTTCTGGTATATTTGGTCTCACCTCATCCTTCCTCTTGTCGCCTGCCAGGATGGAACCTTTTGCAGCAGTACTCTCCCGCCGCTGCTGACCAACGACGTTTGGCGAATCCCGAGATGTCGAGTTCTTACGTTGTTGCTGTGCCGTGCTCGTAGCTTGAGAAACAGATACTTTCCGCTGTTGCTGTGCTTTCCCAGAGCCTTTTGAGCTTGGAGACGAAGGTACAGGACCCTAGTTTTGTCAGTACATCGTTGCTTGCTCCTTTAGCATCCGAAATCCCGGCTCACCTTCCTCGCTGTAGGGGTGTTCGGCCTAGGAGCCATAGCGATATCCGACATCCTGTTATTTTGAAAAGCTTATTGGGTAAGATGGTGAAACAGTCAGCCAGAAGGTTGAAAAGGTTGACAGGACGTGTAGAAGACGAAAGAGATTGGTGTTTGCGAGAAGCGGTTTGAGTAAGAGGAGAGGTGAGATAGAGTAGTATCAAACGCGGAAACACAGAGTGAATGCTAGTATGAGCGACTAGTAAGATGGAATATCAAAGGACTTCCCGATTAATAAAGGAAGTTTCTCTGTAAGAGGGAGCCTTGTTGTCGTAATAGTATCGAATACGATCTTGGTCGTTTGCTCCACGTTGTCTCCAGCGCTTATATGTGAACCGGGTTAGGATCAAGGCAACAGCTGATTGTCGTGGAGAGAGAGGACGCGGACAAATACAGAAAAAGACGGTGAGGTGAAAGAAGTAGAAGTGTACTTGGGAAGGTGGATTCCAGTGCAAAAAAAGTTTGCCAGCGCATGAAGTAAGAGATAACGAGCATGAAGACATCGAATAGACTGGATGAGCTTTTGGAACGAGGACCCGAGACCCTATCAGACGCCGTAGGCTATATCAGAGGATCGTCAGGCAAAGCAGACCCTGTTTTTGACTCCCAAGACTGTGCTACGCAAGCGGTTATGGTATATTACTCCAATAAACGCCGCCCATCCATCTCCATATGCAAAAGCTTCCCAAGGTCAACTTCAACACTAAACTCGTCCCCTTGCCCGTGTTGCGCGTGCTTTAGGTTTCGCTTTCGCCTTCTTTGGCTTAGGCACCTCCTCTTCTTCCTCCTCCTCCTCAGAATCTCCAATATCCTCCTCGTCAAGATCCATCTCCTCGTCTTCACTCTCTACCTTGGCCTTCTTCTTTGAGCTCGCGCTCTTCTTCTGTTTCTTGCGATTAGCTTCAAACGCCTCCTCTGATGGCTCCTCCATGGGCGTCGAGCGCTTTGAACCTCGCGACTTGGGCGCATACTTGGCCTCTAGCGAATCGAAGAAGTTGCCCGCTCTTGCCTTCTGGCGTCCCTGTATCAGAGCTGCTAGACCTGCCATGTCGTCTGTGCCGCTCTTCTTGCCCTTTGGCTTCGCCTTGGTCTTGCCGTTTGTGGCCCCTGATGCTTCCTTCTTGGCTTGTTTCTTGTCAAAGTCTTCGCGCCGCTTCTTCTCCGCATCCTTGGCTTTCTGACGGGTGTCGTCTGTCTCGGCTTCGTACGCAGGGTACGAGCTGACGTTTCCGTTTTCGATCTCCTCGTCTAGGATCTGCCTGAACCGGTCGTCGTCTTCGAGGATGTCGGACAGCATGACGAGATCGTACACTTTGTTCAGGTTGCCCTTGACCTTCTTGAACGCCTTGACTAGATCGCGGCGTTCCTCCTCGCTGCCCTTGTATTCATTTGCGACGTTGTTGATCGCCTCCTCATTGACGACGTTCTCGAACTGCTCCCGGTAAAACTTCAGCCAGTTGAAGTCATCATCATCCTCCATTGTCTCG
>Ga0268250_10000453_pt1 | contig 19528 bp, 19 predicted proteins | sample AgamicAsSfe_FD_200448 | JGI IMG/M metagenome (GOLD analysis project Ga0268250, IMG submission 200448) | Agave microbial communities from Guanajuato, Mexico - As.Sf.e (v2) (version 2) | ecosystem: Host-associated > Plants > Phyllosphere > Phylloplane/Leaf | place: Guanajuato, Mexico | collected... | reverse complement strand
ATCTAGAGGTGAGATTGCTGGCAGAACGAAGACTGCCACTCGATTTGTAACGCGCACTAGACGATACTACAAGCGGAGTTTGGATAATAGCTACTTGCCTTGACTATACCAGGCTGAATGTACCCATTATACACGCCTTGACCAACCGTCGTGGATGAGGATTTCGGCGGAAAGCTGAAGCCCGATAGTTGACCAACAGGTTTCGCTGGAGCCGAACCTGCAAGACGAGGACCATAACGCTGTGGCTGAGGTAATCGTTTCACTATAGGCTGCTGCGCAGTAGACTGGGCTAGTTGTTGGGGTTTGCAGTCACCAGCGAGTCCTTGTAAGGTATTGCACCTTTGGAGACATAGGTATAATGTAGTGTCCCCAACCGCGTTACAGGACGCCACCGCTGGCGCACAGACCAAACTGGCTGGGCAGATGTTGTTGTTGCTGTTGCACTTCTGATATGTGTTGAGATTGGGCGGTGTTTTGCTGTCCATCAGCCCTACACTTGTATTAAACGAGACTTCCAGGGGGTCTGCTAGTTGGATATCTGAGACTGTGTAGTGAACAGATGCTTGACTGTTGGGTTTCGGTGGGGGTTTACGTTGTGTTCTTGTGCGTTTGGAATAGTTTGTGGAGTCAGGCACGCAAAGTGTCGTATCATCCCAAGTGGCAGTGGCGGCGTCTCTCCACAATTGGCTCATGTTGTAAACATTCTTGGGAGCGTAATACAGCCGACAATCGGATGCTTCGTAGCGAAATTGTAGCGGCGTCAAATCCTCGGGGCGCATTTGATCGCGGAGGTTGAACAATGCGTAATTCGTGAATATGCCAGTGTCGTTACGGGACGGAATACTGTTGAAGGCGGCTTCATCACCGATCAGAGTCTTCAGATTGTCGATGTCGTAATCGATGCGATTTGAAGTGTAGGCAGCAGCTCCGCGGTTGCCACTCGCTGTCTGCATCGGCCCGTGCTGGGGACGACCTCCGAATGTTATCGTTCGTACGCCTGCCAGCTCTGTCATGAGTTCCACAAACAATGCGCAGGCAGAAGAGCATAGTCCGTCAGTAAGCTAGTCACACAGTCAGTTGAGTGACTATGTATAGTCGGGCGCTGCTTACCAAGACAATCTCATCGGGGTTCCAGCCAGGATTTGCAACGACGAAGCTCGAGTTCACCCAAGGTTGGTAAGTCCATCCGAACATGTCATAATCAAAAACTCCATCGCTGAGGTTGTAGAGTTGCTTTGGGCAATGTCAGCAATAGTAGTTGTGAACAAGCTACCGTTCTTACCTTTTGAGAAAACGCATCATTGCGATCCAAAACAGGCCCAAAGTACTCTGACCACGACGCAAAGTTGCGCCCTGTAGCGGCATTAATGCGATTCACAGCGATCCATTCTGATGCTGCGGAATCTTGAGACTCGAAAGAATCAGGATCTAAGGATTGCCACCAATCTGTATATGCTGTACCAAGAATGTCTGCCCACCGATGGCTTCTGATGCGGCTTCCTGTATAGAGGGGCAGTTCAGGAAAGATTTGCTGAAAGGTTGTCATGGCAAGCAAGACCAGCCCACCAGTGTTCTGCTGGAGGTCTATAACCACGCGCTTGATCTCTTTAGTGGTCGCATTTCCAATGAATTCGTCGATAGCATTGAAGAAGTAAGCCACACTAAGGCCGTCCTGATAGAAGCTTGGTATGCTGAGGACGCCGGTAGATATGTCATCAAAGATATATCCCGAGATGGCACCAGCCCCAGTGATCGACATGTCGTTCTGCACTACTACTGGATCATTGGGATATGCTCCAATGTTGCCATTGGTAACATTGCACCAATTTACCGCCGGACCTGCAGAGGTTGAGCAGTCAAAGCCTGGCTCAGGGTTCGATGGAGCTTCGTACTCTTCAAAAGGTATGTTGTAATCCGCAGGCCACCATGGAGGTGAAGAAGCGTCATTGGGATCGAAACCAGCAGGTATTATCCCAAGCACAAAGTAGTTGTAGAAATCTCCAGGTGTAGTCAAAGGGCCAGTACGTGCGTTTTCTGCGTACAAGGCAAGCCAAATGGTATCCAGAGATGTATTGTTCTCAAAGGTAAAGTTCAGTTCATCTCCTGGGTATAGCGGCAGACGCTGGAAAATGCTGAGGTATCCTTGTATATCCTTAGCAGGACTACTCAAGAGAGAGTTCCAATCAGCGTGCGGCTCAACGTAACCCTCCGAATTAGGTGTTATCAGCGACGTCAAATATTCAATAACTTCGATACCGTTGATCTTTATGACTGGGGAGGCATCGTAACCTTCTTTGGCAGCCGCGAGTAGATCCTCCTTCAGGTAAATCTTTGGCTCTTCTGAGCCGTTCTCCGAGAGCGACAAGAGTGTGTAAGGACTGGCGAATTTGAAAGCTGCTAGCATACCTGCATCTAATGTGACGTGACTATCGTGGATGCGGCTAATGAGTACCTGTATTTGCTCCTCGAAAGCATATTGGGTCTTGTATGTGCCTGAGACGATGTCTGCCCGGATGTTCTCGAGTTCTTGTTGTACGTCGACTGATGGTTGTTGATACCCGTCCAGAGGGTTGTTCAAGTATCGTAGCGTGCTTTGGAACTGCAACGTGTCGTTGTAGTAGTCGATAAAACGAGAGGCAACGTCTGCATGAAAAGGTACCCTGCTGATACAATCGTAGACATCAGATGCTGCAAAGATATAGACACCTACTAAACGTTAGCTGTCATCTATACTGAGTCCGCAACAATGTCGTACCTTGCGCTGCTGCAGAGATGACACTCAAACATGGTAGTTCGGATGATGGCGCATCCTGACGCTTGGGAAGATGGGCAGAGAATGATTGAGGTACGGCATGGCAAAAGATTGGCAGCTGGACAAAGCAAAAGCTCAGTGCGAAAGACAGCATCATGGTGTGCCTGGAATCACTCGAAGACCAAATGAACAACTTCGCGACGTTGGAAAGGAGGGTGCTGGTATCGGTATGATCTTTAGTTGTGCATGTTGCGACTTGATATATGTGAAAATAGTTGGGTCCATGTCTATGAGGCTCACAGTGCGTATTGGCTGAAAATGGTCTGGGGGCCTGAGAGAGGGTTCGGGCAAGAAGGTGACGAGATTGTCAACGCAAGTACACCTAGATACAAGGGTCGAAGTAATCAACATCGGAAAATCTGCGTATTCTAGGTCTTGAATGGCAGGTGCGGCTTGTGTTAAGTTGCCGATGTTGCTGGAAGGCTGGAGATGGTGCGCCCACAAGGCTCAGCCATTGGGGGCTGAAAACAAATTGACCAATCAAGACACCTTGCTCCTGGCCCCCACGTAGCTTACCTGGGTATTGAGTCGATCAAAGACGGCCAGATTTCGCCGTGCTTGTGCCTGTCAAGTTTTAATTTGGAGCAAACGCCTCTGTTTCAGCATGGTTGGTACTGACGAGAGAAAATTGCGAGGGCATTATCGGAGCCTGAACCAACGGAGACGCTGAAGGCTAGAAGCGATTCTATTTTCGCATCTACCACCATACGACTTTATTGCAATTATCGTAGAGAGGACACTTGGCACATTCGAACCTCAGACTACGCTTCGCTCATCCTGATAAGCTGACGACGTAAGCACTCCTGAAGAAGCGTTGGTTGGATGCATCATGGAATGGAAGAGACAAGATGAACCATTTTCAATACCAGTCGATATCCATGAAGCCTTGTTTCGAAATACTTTTCAAGATGCTCGCTACCAAGCCTGGACGCAGACGGATCGCTGCTGGCAGTTGTATATCAGTGGAGGACCAGGAAGTGGCAAGGTCAGTATTCAGTTTGACTATCCACGGTAATCGAGGCATGTTACCTCTTGGAACATTACCAGTGATCTTGACTGACATCATCTTCTTCTAGACTACTCTCGCAGCTCTGATCGCAAGACAACTATGGAGGGATGGCACTGCTCCTGTCGCACTTGTCCATGTACACGATGATGAGCCGTCCGGTACGCAACTGCAGGATGACACACTGCCTCACGATCGTGCTTCTTGTCCGGACAAGTTTCTCGGCTATGATGGGTCCCTCAGAACAGGAGTCATAAACGTGTCGTCCTCAGGGACAGACCTTCAAGACTTATGCACACTCTTGGCTGAGCAACTCCTAAAATCAGATGGGTTTTATCTCATTATGGATGGCTATGATCGGATAAAATACTCGAAGCAATGCGAGCTGCAGCACAACTTTCGTCAGCTCCAATCCCAAGGATTAAGGGTGCTGCTTTTCAGTGCGGTATCCAAGCTCGACGTCTTCCCGCCAGCCTGGCCTGTTGAGTGCGACAAGTGTGGACGTGGGAGGGAGGAGAAAGATGGCCTGTACATCTACTGGGCATGCGATCTATGTCCTTGCGATCTCTGTGACATGTGCAAAACTACGGGTATCCACTGTGATGACCGCCAACATCAAATGTCTGAGCCTTACGATGTGGTCAACATGAGGCTTGTTACAGTACCCTCAGAGCTGGAATCTTTTGTGAGGGCTGATTTGACGGCTGAATATGGTTCGGAATTAAGCGATGACGTTGTCGAAGCTGTCTGCGAGCCCAGTGACGGCAACACGAATCTCGCCAAGCTTCGCCTCGACCAGATTCGTGATCTTGATTCACCTTCTGACATTTTGTCGCCTACTGATCGCCTTCCTCGGGAAGTGGTCGCATTCTTCGATGCGGAGATCAAGCTCATCAACATTCTGGAACCATCTCAGAGGTACCAAACGTTGTTGGCCCTCATAGCCATAGCAGCAGCTGGAGATTGGATGTCAGTCATCAGACTCGAAGAGCTTTTGAGTCATATGAGCGGCTCTGATACGGCCTGCAGTGACGGATCTTATCCTCAAGTGCGTCGCGTGTTGAGTTCTACCCGTGGGCTGCTTTCTTCACTTATTTTCTTCGGCAACTTATCACCTGGGCATGAAGAGTCAGACAGACATAGGATTGGTCTCTACACTCGGGATCTAGGCTGGTATATCCGCGAAGACTACAATCAGGATCTAGTTTTAGCCAAGCGGTACCTGAGCGAAGCCAATATAGGAGAACGTAATCTGGATCGCAGCTACAGTTTCGAAAAAACCGTCGGCGAAAGAAAGCAGGACATTGGTGAGCCTAATGACACATTATATGGAGTCTGGAGGTCAAAGTCCAAGCTCCATGAAATCTCCGGTAACAGTGTCATTGACTCAATACTTCGAGAACCCGAAGGTATATGTACACCTTGCCAAGAAAGTATATTCCTGCCAAAGTCGAACTCAGGAGTACGAACATGGTCCAATTACGATCAGAACCGAGATAGGAAGACATACTGTCAATTCTGCTGTTACGCCTACAACGAAATGGATGATAAAGGAACAAGTATACTGGCTTTTCATTGGACAAGGCGGACGATGGGCCGCACCTCCAACTCTAATGATCACATTGTTGTGGCTCTGAGGTACACTGGATTCTCTGCACAAACATTGTTCAGGCGATTTGTGTTTATGTTGAAGTCGGAACTCAGATTTCTACGGGCTCCTGATCGTCTGGGTGAGACGACTACCTTGAAACACACTGGCAAACAAATTCAAAAGTGGTTAGAAACTTGCCAAACGGAGCATACCCACTGCAACTACAAAAAGGGGAAACCGTACGTGCCCAAACGACTTGTGGATATCGATACAGGTGCCTCTGACAGGCTGCGCGTCATTGGGAAGGAAGAGAAGGAGGAGGGGCCGTATGTCACTCTGAGTCACAGCTGGGGGCGCAATCCTAACTTTCTGACGCTCACCACCAAAGATAAAGACAGGCTCATGAAGCAGGGCTTCTCGATAACAGAGCTCAGGAACAAGAACTTCGAGCAGGCTATCGAGATCGCGCGACATCTCAAAGTAAAGTACATCTGGATCGATTCTTTGTGCATATGCCAAGCTGGGAGAGACAAAGATTTCAGAGAGGAAGGGCAATATATGCACCTTGTCTATCAAAATTCGTTCTGCAACATTGTTGCTGCAGACTCAAAAGATGGTCAGGGTGGTCTTTTTAGAAATAGATCTATCGAAACGTTGCCGGGTACAGATACAAAAGGATCCTGGGTGGTTTTAGACAAAGAGCTTTGGGCAAAGCAACTGCTACAGAGCCCTATATACACGCGTGGCTGGGTGTTTCAAGGTAAGCTGATAGATTAATTCAGTATACCAAACGCTAACCTTACAAAGAAAGGATGCTTTCTCCTCGAATCATTCACTTTACACGCTCTCAAGTGTTTTGGGATTGCAGTACAGTCAGCGCATGTGAGACCCTGCCAGATGGACTGCCGTTCCCCCTTTCCGCAATAGCTACAACGGACCGTCGCTGGCGTGGCCGCCTGCAGCGGAAGAATTCGGAACAAGACAGATCTAATCTTGCGGTTGAAGACTCTTTAGAGAAGTTTTGGAAAAGTGCCGTCCTCAACTACACTTCTTGTGACTTGACAAATCAAGCCGATAAGACATTCGCAATCTGGAGTGTTGCCAAGTTGGTTCGAGACAACCTACCCGATCAATATGGTTGCGGACTTTGGTCAGTCGCCTTGCACGAGCAACTAGCATGGCAAGTCAAAGTCGCCAAACACGGTGCCAGAATGGACGTCTTGCAATCAGGGTTCCCCAGCTGGTCGTGGGCTTCGGTAAATGCACCTATACTGGTACAGGATCGTATCGTGGCAAAGAGGTGCTACACTGTCAAGAATCACAAGGGGGCTGCACTTAGCTTCAGCGACTTCAAAGACAAAGCATTGATTAGTGATATGCAGCCTCAATTTGCGGCATCTGATTCGCTTGCAGTTAGAGGCTACCTCATCTGTGGGCGGTTGGAGAGAAGTGCACGCGATAAAACTCATACATTCCAGAGCGTAGAAGCTGGTTCTTCGCAAAAGTACGAGGTAATCACTGACGAGAAACTTCCTGAAGCGCTACTCAGCTCGTGTTTCTATCTAATGCCGCTCGTCGCCCGCAAGACGAGCGACTCTGAGATAGCATACACCGGTAGCGCTCTTGTGCTAACTGCCACTGATGATTACCGGCAACTAACCCATATGAGATTGACGAAACAACTACTCAATCTAGTGAGTTCCTCTCAGCCACACCCAGATAAAGACACACCACATGCAGATCGAAAGTCCGAACTGCAAATGCTACGCCGAAGTGTTGATGCTCTCAATGCATGTCTTCACAAAATAGCAAAGCAAGATCGGGAATTACCACTGAGGGAAGGAAACGCGTTTCGCAGGGTTGGTGTTGTCCAATTCCATGATCTCCCCGCAAAAGAGTGGGCTTGCATAAGGGCAAAGGAGGAGAGGTTGATTTGGTTGGACTGAATTCTATGGGCTATCTAAATCGTTTCCAAGTCTCGGTGGCGTGTGAAACTTTCAACTTCAGGAACTCACACGTATATCCAATGGTCTGTGTAATCCTAAGAAATGCATAAGAGTTGCTACAGCTTAGACAGCAGAGTGGCTATATAACCTCCGCCTGCTTTGGCGCAATCTCTCGGGAACGTGCCTATCTTGCGAACGCTTAGACGAAGCTCGCGCATAGTCTTATATGTAATGATCCTGGTCTTTGGATTGCGCATGTGGTCAATGACACTGTAGAGGTTGACCTTGAGTGGGCGAAGCGCCTTTTCATGGTCAGCAGCCTACATCGGTAGTAATTGCAAGTTGGGATGCTTACCTTCCTGGCTTGTGTAACAGTACATGGGATGTGCTCAATACCCATCTCTCGACATAAGTACTGATAACACTCTAATTTATCGACATCGTTCGAACTCCAGTAGAACTCGACTTCAGTGCGAAGCAACGTGATCAGATTCTGACGTTTGGTTCGTCGATCCCAACCTTTGATGCGAGCCAGACGTTCGAACTCCTCCTTGAAGGGAGCATTTGGGTGGTGCACGAAGTCGGTGAAGTCATTCCATACCGGGTTTTCCCTACCTGAAGTGTTCGAACCGGTATCACCGTCATCTGTAGCCGCATCCATGGAGATACTCTGGTCGTAGTTGAGAATTTCAACGCCACCAGAAAGCTCATCTAGAGACTTGACTGTGTTGAGGGATAAAGCGGTGCACTGTGAGTCCGCGATTGATCGAGACAGTGAGCCAACGGAAATTCGAAGATATCCACCGTCACCAGACCGATCACTGCACAGCGACCTTACACTACCAAAAGAGTTTGCCCTTGAGGTGCGAGAAATGACTGAGAAAGATGACGCATCCGAATTGACAGAGAGTTTTCGCATGTGATTGGTGAGATCGGGGGTGTCAGTCTGACTAGCCAGATCCGCATCTGCAGTCGAACCCGTTGTTGCTGATCTGTCTTGATATATGCATTAGTAATTTATCTCGCTTGACACCCGTACTCTTCGATTCCACCTTGCATCACGAACATGGTGTCGAACGAAGTGGGCTGCACTCACTGTGAACTCCCCACGAGTATGTCTCGCTGAAGCACTTTTCCCAATGATAGCACCAATCCGGACTTCCACCAATCCATCCTTTCGCCTTTCCCAAGCGCGCGAACTCGGCTTTGGGTGAGTTGTTGAGATCAACGACATGACCAATATCGTCAGCCCATACTTGTAGAAGGGCTCTCTGGGTCTCGGAAGTCATTGTGACAGTAGCAGCAGTAACATAGACTGACTCAGGAGGGCTGTTGGGTTCTGGTGTCGCGATGTTTCCAAAGCGCTTTTGTCAGTGTGGTGGGGATCGCTTGACGAAAGTGAGTGAGACACGCGGAAGGTTAAAGCTACGGGGAACGCGTAAAGTAGCTGGAAGGCCGCTGTGTGGGTAAGTGAGGGGCTGCGTTTGAACTCTACCTAGGTTCCAAACCAACAAAACGCGCTCACACGTGGTTACGAATGCAGTGAGCCTATCATGGTTAGCGCTTAGAGCTGGAGTACGGTAGGTACCTAGATACACCAGGGCATTTACGCCAAGTGAGGGGGTTTGTACATCATCGAATTGTGAAAGAGCCACGAGTAATTTAGCATGAAGAGGAAAGACTGGTGTACTCATCGCTCGTACTAAAGTATTATATCGCTTGAGTTTGATGACTTGCAAAGTGTCTAGCTCGTTCAAGAGATCAACAGGTACTTCTATGCCGCGACACATCCGAGCCACCCTAGCCACTCTTATTGCATACATTTCCCCTAGGAGTGCAATCTACACAATCTGATTCTGAAACAAACACGACTCGTAGCATTCGAGGTCGACCCTTAGACGGACTTCTTCGGCAGTGTCTTCCTTGGTTGTTTGGCCACGTGCGTGTTTGTATGCTTGCGCTTCTTGTTGTCAACTGCTGCATTCCCGTTGCCTTCACGTGAGACTCCTAGCGATATGATAGCGTCAGAGACTTCCTGAGCCTTTCGTCGGCTTGTAGCTGCGCGAGTACGTCCAAGACTGTCAACAAGCGCAGCAGGCTTCTCAGGGATGACTCTGAAAGTTGGAAGATCGGTGGAAGCATCGCTTTCGTCTGCGTTGCCATCCATACTGCCGTAGGCGAAACCGTCTAGAATATCCTCTGCGATGCTATCTGCTGCCTCGCTCTCGGGTTCTACCTTGCCATCGTAGTCGTCTTCCTCCTCAAGCTCGTCGTTTTCCTTCCAGTCTTCGTAGATCTCGAAGTCAGGGTCAGCATATCGTTTGGTCGCTGCCTCAAGTTCTGCCTCTTCGCGAGCGCGGTCGAGCGTGATCTTGAGTGGTTTGATGGGGAACCCCTTTGGCTGCCGCAGCTGTAGTTCGTTTTTGCGGTAGCGAGCTTTCGGAGCACCATAGTTCCAATTCGTGTTTCTAAGGATGGGCATCGTGAGCTTGCTACTAGAGTATGAGCTTGGTGTTAAGACGGTATGCTGGAATGCGCCTACTTGTTCGCTGATCCACTAGAAAGTGCAGCAGGATCTGAAAGCGCTGCGCCTGAATCCACACGAGGCTCCTCGCGCGTCTTCTCTGGTACTGCTTTAACTGGAACCATAGTATTATGCGCTACCTCTGGTTGATTGTAGCCACACCGATACTTTGGCAAGCGCCACGAGAAAATCGTCAAAAGGATGTGAGCAGTAAGATGATGAGTGAGGATCGAGAATAGAACTGCCAAGCGAGCCGATACACAAGGAGAGTCTCGACTAGTTGTCGCGTAAGATTTTGCAGCAAACAAGATGGGTCGACACGATATGTCTCAATCAGAGCGTCGTGATGAAGGTGAAAGTGAATGCGAACGTGGGATCGACGCTCTTGTCTGGTATATTGGCCTGTCTTCGAACTGAGTGAATGAGCGTGAAGTGAAAGGGAAGGCATATAAAGTATAGTCCCTCCTGCCAATACTACTCGAGCCTGTGGTTGATATACGCATAACATGGTGATCAGGAAAGAACACTCAAGGGTTGCTGATAGGCGTTCCTTTCATACGTCACCAGGGATCCTAGCTTCCAAATATGAAGCTTGTGCTAGCTTTTAGTACATACATAGGTGACTGTTTTGAAGCTCTGTCTACTCGCGGAAGCCCAGTGTAACAAAGAGTTCACATCTTCTGGTATTGTTGGTGAGCTAGCTAGCCGTGTAGCAGATTTCATCGAACGTGTGTTGTTTTGTAGAGCTGCCAAAAGGAGTTTGTTAGTCACGCATGTATGCTCATTATGTATATGATCTCAGTAGACATAACGAGGCATGAATGAGACTGAGTCGGAGACGTTGGTGTTGAGCCGCGCAAGCTTGGGTGTATTTCGATGGCTGAGCGCGAGACGCGAGGTACGCGAATTACTTCCTAATTCAACAGCGCCCTCCGGACTTCTAGCTTCGTATTGAAAAGTTGTCAAAGGCCATGGCAAGAAATCGCATTATCCATGATCAGCAACGATACACACAAGCATGTTTTGTGGGCTTGAGTTCAGGTAGGGGCGAAGACAGTAAAGCATCGCTATTCAAGTTTGCCATTAAAGGTATCGCTTTCCAATAAGGTCCGCGTATCCGTTTCCTGTGTGCTGTGCTTGAACCATCGTGTGTGAAGAAAAGGGAAGCCTGATGCAGCTCAAGCAAAGGCTCACTCATATTACACTTGTGAAGAATACGCATCTTTCGTCCAGCTGAATCGAACATTGACAAGCTTGTAGTGAGCTTGCCGCACTACGGGAGTTACACGCTGGGCTACGACACCATCAGCGTACGTACCGTAGGCTCCCGGCACTCGGCTGACCGCGATCCAGCCGTGTACGAAGATACTCCACAGTCCATGCGATCAGTTTCTACTGTGCAGTCATCCCCATGCGCTGTTTCATGCAATGTCGTTGGTATGTCGAGCTCGCGCGAGTTCCTTGGGACGGTAGCTACATAGTCCAGATTGCGTGAGGGAGCTGATGGCGAGGGAGTGACAGAACCTTCCCCTAGATCGTCTGTAGTAGTTCTGGTATGTTTGTTGTCCATGACAGGTGAGGCAGTGCTGGAGAGCTCCGGCGTTGGTGGCGCGAACTGTGAGCGCACAGATGTAGCTGTTTGCCTAAGGGAACACGCCTCAGACTCCAACTCACCCGTCCTGCCATAAGCTTCCATTTGCGCAGTGATCTTTTTCAGCTTTCGAATATCGCTTTTATATCCTTTGATGTCAAGCTTGAAGAGAATGATCTCCCGGACATAGAAGTCGATTTCATTTTGCATACTTTCCATCTGCACGTCCGGAGTGTCAGTAAGAGTCTCTCCCTTCTTCTTAGACTGCTCTCTTCTCAGGCGCTCGTGGAGTCTGTCCATCCACCTATCGATATCTTCCCGTCTGGCAAGCGAGGTGAGTTCAGGCAACGAGTCATCCTCCGTGGCCATGTGAAGCTTCATTGCCGCATGTCGCCTTATTTCTGCTTGCAACAAGAGTTTGTGATGCTCTAACTGCCTCTCCACGGCGCGAAGATCCCTATCCTTCTCTTCAATCAATGATTCGCGGTTCAAGACTGCATTTCGAAGTTGTTCCATGTAAGTATCTGTTCGGCGTGCTTTTTGTGATTGATCTTGTATTTCCGAATGAAGAGCGATTTTGTTGTGATCCCGTTCAAACCGGATGTGTGTTTGCCGCAGTTGCTGTCGTTCTTTCTCCAATTCAGCAATGTAGAGATCCTTCTCTCTGACTTGATCTTGCAGGCGCTCCATGTGCGCCACGAATGCAGCTAACGCTGAATTTTCTTGAGAGTCGAGTTCCGAACTGACAATTGAAGTGCCGGGGAAGACTGTGTTTGTGTTCATACAAGCACCAAATGTTGCTTGGTTTGTGCTTGATGGTACGTGGGACTTGGGAGGAGAAAGGTCGAAAGGTGATTTATCGCTTCTCAAATTCGAAAGCTGTTCTTCCGCGTCTAGTCGCTTTGTGTTCGCAATCTCAAGACGGTTCTCAAGGTGATCTATGGTATTCTGTAGAGCTTGCGTAGTTTTTGCAAGCTTGTCGGCATGCGTTGCCTTATCTTCAAACTCGGCACATTTCAACTCAGTCATCCCAAGTATGTTACGAAGTTCCCTTTCGCTTTTCTTTGATTCATTCAACTTCGCCATCAGAGACTCGATTTGCTGTTGAAGAGCAACATTGTTCTGTTTGTATTGGTTGAGCTCGGGAAGTAGATTTCGGGTTGTCGTTTCGGGTCTGCGGGTGCTGCTTAGCTTCCGCTTTAGATTCTCCTAGTACTCTAAATCAGTCATACGTCTCACATGCAACATGCGTATATCCCTACCATCTCAAGGCTGGTTTCCAAGCGTTGGGGTGATTGCTCTTTATTCTCAGGTTCGATCGGACTGGCAGATACGGTATCCACTATAACTTGTGCGGTTTCTCGAATCGGCGTGTGCGGTGCTCCTATGGTGTCCAGGACAGTCAGGGCATTATTACTTGACGCTGGGTACACTTAGCAAACTAAAGTGGTGGTTGATGCCACAAGCACACAGCACAAATAACCCCTGTTGATCGATCCAACGCAATTGGAAGTAGCGTCTTCAAAAGGCGGGAGATCGCAATGGTAGACTTGACAAGAGTTGGTGCTTACCGTGATGCAGGCCGTGCTTGCTAACCTGCTCTTCGAGCGTTCGAATGTAATTCTTCAAAGACGCAACTTCTGCCGAGTGTGATTCTACAAGGCTTGCGATGCGTGACTCGCACGACGATCTCAAACTGGTAGACTGGGACTGGAAGATCGAGATTGTTTGACCTTGTGTAGCAATGGTCGCCTTGAGTTCTTCGATATGCCTGCTACGTGTTACTGAGAGGTTGGACGCAGAAGATGCCTATGTATAGTCAGCATTTGGGTATGATATACACTGAGCGCTTGAAAAGGCCCGATATCGACTACTGCAAGGCAGAACAAACTGCATGGTGGACGTAATGATCAGGATTTGTGCAACTGCCGCCCGCGCGACATTGGGAATGTGAAACATGTCACCGCCGCTATTCGTCTTACAGGCTTCCAATCCGGGGATACAACAAGACATTGCCAGCGAAAGGTCTGATGCCATGGCTGCATGGCAAAGCAGTACATCTAACTCAGGCATATGTCGTCGCATTAGGGTTGGAGATGGGATACAAAGAACTTCTGAAACTGTTTCGTTATGCGGTGTTGTTTGTCCAGTAAACACACGTCTATCGAGAAACAAACAGCACTCACTTCATTTTGACGGTGTCGGCGGTTTCCAGCATCCCGGTCACCCACTCTCTTCCCCTGACCAAGCCACCTCTGACTGGGACTTTGCATGCCGCCTTTGTTCATCGAGGCTTTCCCGTGCGTGGATGAAAGAGAAGTAATCAAATCCGGTCTCGAACGTCTCCGCTTTCTGGCTTTACTCGAGGATCTGCTATCGGCCTCCGTTAATAGATCAACTTGGGTGGCTTTGGCGGACTGAAGTTCATCACCGCTGGGAATGGTCTTCATTATGCTGTATCGCGAGCTTAGTTCTGGAACGGACCGGGTATGGTTCAATTGCGCCGGAACCAAGTCCAACGCGTCCAAAGAGACACTCTCGTGACTCAAGTGCTTATCGGGCGGGTGACTCTCCCTCCTAAAGATCTGGGTTGTCGGTCGTGCAGATACAGGAGTTGAAGATGATGGAAATCCTTGATTCTCTAACAAAAGAGAGCCAGGTAGCTCGGCAGGTAGCTCTGCAATTGAAGGGACCGAGGCAGAACGTGGCCGACAGGGAAGGGGTTTTTGCAGTAAAGATGTGGACCTCGAGCATGGACTGGTGCTAGGTACTGGCGAGCGCAACATATCGTTGGAGGAAGAATGTAGGATGGTCGCAGCACCAACAACGGCTGCGTTATACTGGGATGTGACAGGACTGCAGACATTTTGCTTGTCGTCCGATGGAAGGATGGTAAGGTTCGCTGGCCGCCGCTTTTCGACTCTCAGAGTGGTCTAAGAGAGATGGTCAGTGAATGGTCAAGCTCCACAAGACAGGCGCAGACGTCGGATTGTATGCAGCGGCAGATTGCGGTCTACATGTTGCCTTGTTTTGCATGAGACATCGTCGTATTTGCCAGTACACTGTCTTCTTTTCCTGGACATCATCCTACCTTGGGTTCATAGTCATTGGGCTCGGGCTCAATTGATTCAATCGCCAGCAGCCCTCCTGTGCGATAGTATGGCTCTGAACTAGACTGGCGTTTCGACCAGGACAGAATGCGCTTGGTCGGCATCGCGCGATGTTTACGCACCCCGCGCTCAGTAGCAGTAATTCAACGCAGACATGAAGATGAGATGAAAGCTCGACGCGCTCGGGCTGCGGTATGGTACGAGAAGAGAGGTCAGACGAAGACGCGGTGGCTAGAAGGTTTGCAGCCACTTCAACGGTGGTTTGACTATGTTTGCAAGGCGTCCACGTTGGGTTCATATCGCCCGCTGTCATGTTTCGGGGCTGCAAACCACGCCGTACCTACCTGGATCCGGGTGAAGACGCTGCTGACAGGGGCCAAATGGCCCGACTGGCGCAAGAGACAAACGAGTGCTCCTTGCATGTCGTATAGGCGCCTTGGAGTCCCATAGTGGCGCCGTCTTGTACGTGCAGCGAATAGACGAGATGAGGACGAGGCGCGATAGCGCGACGCCGTGACGAAAGTGCAGGAAGCTTGGGCCTCTCTCTTGTCTGGGGAAGTCGCGACCGAACAGCTCCAATCCTTAGCCGACTATTGCGTGCTAGTTGCAATCCTTTCTGCTCTTTTGTGCAAGCCCACTGCTAATTACGGTGTAATGGTCTAGCCGGCTACCACCGCAGTGCAGGCGACTTGGCACAGCCCCCAGGAAGCCCGTTCACTGAATCCACTCTGCACTAAGGAAAAAGTTGGGATCGTCATTGCGCCCCCAACCACGACACTGCGCCCCCACGGTTCTCACCATCCGGCCCCAATATGGCGAGAGACTTGTCGCCGTACAGTGCGCGACGACTGCTTACGCAACAATTAGTCCAAGGAAAGACTGCCTCGCCCCCAGCAGTCTCAGGCGGGAATGGAAGTCCGAGCAGCTTCTCGAAACATGGTTCAGAACGCGTCGGGAAAGAGCCTTCGATAGCATCTGGTCGCCCATCGCGGAGTAGATCGAGGGAGAGGAAGCCCAGGCACCTATCCAAAGACGACGAACCAAAGGAAGCGGCCACCGAGCCCAGCGCTGTTCGCAAGCGGGAACAATCCCCAGAACCATACAGGAAGCCGCGAGATTCGTCCAGAGAGAGGAGACGCGACGGCTCGAGAGAGCGGAGGAAGGATCGCTCCAAGGACAGGCGACGCGACAGGTCACGAGACAAAAGACAAGACAGATCAGGCGACAGAAAGAAAGATCGTTCAAAGGACAGGCGGCGCGATCGCTCACACGACAAGGACAGAGGCGGAGACAGGCACAGGAAGCGCGATCGCTCCAAGGACAGACACAGCCGGCGAGATCGCTCGCGCTCCAGAGACCGACGACGAAAAGACAGGTCCAAAGAAGGCCGACGTTCACGCTCGCCTATACCATATCGTTCCCGCAAACCGCGTACTCGCTCGCCCTCCGCATCTACATCCCCTCCGCCCAAACGTCGCCGACGTACACGCTCCCCATCGCCCTCGCGCTCATCTTCTCCACACAAGCGAGCTAAGAAAGCGCTACCGTCGCAAGAAATATCCTTTCGCGGGCTGGACGACTCCGCCCAACCACCCTCGAAATATGGCGGCGCACCACCTGACAAGGAGAAACCCAACTTCAAGCCTACTGGCGCGCTAGCCAAAGCTGCCAACCGCGTAGAAGGCACCAAGATCTCCCTCAAGTACCACGAGCCACCCGAGGCGCGAAAACCACCCGCTTCGCAACCCTGGCGTATCTTCGTATTCAAGGGCGATGATGTGGTAGATACCATTGAAATATGGCAGAAGAGTTGCTGGCTACTGGGCCGATCACATGAAGTCGTCGACTACGTCCTTGAGCACCCCAGCTCGAGTGGACAACATGCAGCCATCCAGTTCCGGTACATACAGAAGACGATCGAAGACGAGTTCGGTGTGAAGAGCCAACGAGGAAAGGTCAAGCCCTACATTATCGATCTGGAAAGCAGTAATGGCACGGAGCTGAACGGCGAGGATCTCGAAGCGAGTCGCTACTTTGAGCTCAGAGACAAAGACATAATCAAATTTGGAGGGAGCGAGAGGGAGTACGTGGTCATGCTGCCACAAGCAGATGCTAAGTAGGAAAGGACAACGAAGATGGCGAATGCAGAGAACGCTAGCATCACTGTGATGACACATGGTCATGTTCCATAGCAGTCTCTGTCTGGAAGAGAAATAAATATCAAAGATAAATTACTTGACAACCAGCACACTAATCCTATTGTTACTAATTTTACCATGGAGAGTGTATCTTACAGACATTCTGGCATTGCTATATATGTTTCCTTCGAATTGATAGGTAGGGGCTCAGCTACATCGAGTACCGAGTTGTGGATGGCTATGATTGAGCTTCCACAGGGCTTACTTCGAGGAGTCTCCGTGCCATGATCTCATCATCTCGGAACGACTATGTCAGAGTTGGCTGCTCGACTTGTCTTGATGATGCAATGGTGAATGTTCAGACGTTGAATAGCAGCGTGCAATCAGGTTCAGGGTCCAGTGTACGACAAGGATGCCGCCCCTACCGACTTGGCAGGAACAGCCGTCATCAGGCTCCCCACAGTTCGTGTAAGGCGGAGACACCATGTTGCGCGCCCAGCTGCTTCGTTTCTTTTAACCCCCTTTTGTACTTAATTTTTGTAATACACCATGGCGCTTTTGCGACGCTATGGGCTCTACACAGTCCTCGCCGTGGGCTTCATCTACATGCTCTGGTCGCTCAGCTTCCCATACGAGCAACCTGGCGACGCGCCCATAAACGGCAACCCACACCAGCAGAGCCAGCAACCACAGAGAAATCAAAAGTACAAATCCTTTAATTGGGCAAAGGTGCCCTTTAAGAATCGCATCGAGAACCCCACACCGCTACCGACCGGCGAACCGAAAGCCCTACCGCCGATACAGTTCAGCTTTGGACAGGAGGATGCTACGGCCAAGAACATCCGCGAGACAAGAAAGGAAGAAGTCAGGAAGCAATTCCTGAAATGTTGGAAGAACTACAGAACCTTTGCATGGATGCACGACGAGATACGACCCATAAGTGGAGAAGTAGCCGACCACTTTGGAGGATGGGCAGCCACACTCATCGACGCGCTCGATACGCTGTACATAATGGGCTTTGAGGAGGAGTTCTCTTCCGCCATCAAGGACATCGAACGGATCGACTTCGGATACACCGACTTGGATAGAGTCAACGTGTTTGAGACCAATATCCGACATCTGGGTGGCTTGCTGTCAGCTTTTGAGCTAAGCGGGGACCAGAGGCTACTAAACAAGGCGAAGGAGGCGGGCGAAATGTTATACCATGCGTTTGACACACCCAACCACATGCCGATCACACGATGGCAGTTCCGTGCCGCGGGCGAAGGCAAACCACAGGTCGCGGATGAGCAGGTCCTACTCGCGGAAATCGGAAGTCTGACTATGGAGTTCACGCGTCTTTCGCAGTTGACCGCCGACCCGAAATGGTATGATGCGGTCAACAGGGTGACGAGGGTTCTTGAAGAGCAGCAAGACAAGACAAAACTACCGGGCATGTGGCCGATCGTTGTCAACGCTCGAAAGGCAGAATTTACCGGCGATAGCGGGTTCACCCTAGGAAGTATGGCTGACTCAACGTATGAGTATTTTGGCAAGCAATATGCCTTACTCGGTGGCCAAGATCCCATCTACCGCAAGATGTATGAGAGAGCTATGGACACTGCATCTAAACACGTCTTATTCCGACCATCCACTCCTGAAAATTCCGACATGCTCATGTCAGGATTCGTCCGCGCTGAAGGTGCCCATCCATACCTGGACCCGGAAATGCAGCATCTGGCTTGCTACACAGGTGGTATGTTCGCTCTAGGTGGGAAGATGTTCCAGAATAACGAACACGTTACAATTGGTCGTAAGTTGGCAGACACGTGCGTATGGGCGTATATAGCATCCCCGTCAGGTATCATGCCCGAAGTATCGCATCTTCTCAAATGCGCAAACACGACGACCTGCGTATGGGATGAGAAAGAATGGTTAGAGGGTATCGCTTCCCGAACGTCTGAAAATGCAGAGGAGAAGGATCCGATAAAGAACATTGCAAACCTTCGCCTGCCAAGCGGCTTCACCAGTATTGATGACAGGAGGTACATTCTCAGGCCAGAGGCTATTGAGAGTGTGTTTGTTATGTACCGTATCACAGGAGAGCAGCAATGGCAGGCCGCCGCATGGGATATGTGGACAGCTATTCAGCGCTCTACCGACACCGACATTGGTAACTCAGCGTTAGTAGATGTATCGGCCGACTCCCCACCGAGGGCGGACAGCATGGAGGTAAGTCATCTTGTCAGACAAAATCGGGCATACACTAACACACAAATAGAGCTTTTGGATGGCGGAAACGCTAAAGTATTTCTACCTAACGTTCAGCGAGCCGAACGTCATCAGCCTGGACGACTGGGTGTTCAATACCGAAGCCCATCCATTCAAGATCCCGAAACCCAAGGCAGCGTAATACCCGGCTGAGAATACAGACCATGCACACTGTAACACGTTCCTTTCAGCATCTATTGGAGAATATACATCCATAATCTGTCCGACCATCTTCATGAATTCATTAACAAGCTGAGCTTTTGCTCGCCTCTCGCTTCCTTCTTATATCATACACCATTACTCGTTGTTCCATCGATTTAGTGTGTACCGTAGTTTGGCCCACCGATGCCCTTCTCACCAGGCTTGTTAGCGCTGGGGTCAACACCGACATTCGAGTTTCCGCTGTCTGAGGCTACAGGGGCCTCGCCAGGCGCGTTGCCCTCTTTCGCAGCGGGTGCGTTGGATGCACCAAGACCCTTGCCTGTCATGACTGTTAGTATACCATTTTATGGAGAAAGCAACATGATAGAATGAGCAATTGGGAACGCACTCTCAGCCTC
>Ga0268250_10000450_pt1 | contig 19594 bp, 21 predicted proteins | sample AgamicAsSfe_FD_200448 | JGI IMG/M metagenome (GOLD analysis project Ga0268250, IMG submission 200448) | Agave microbial communities from Guanajuato, Mexico - As.Sf.e (v2) (version 2) | ecosystem: Host-associated > Plants > Phyllosphere > Phylloplane/Leaf | place: Guanajuato, Mexico | collected... | reverse complement strand
GGTCATCATGACTGCAGATGACAGAGATTGCGAGCGGACAGACTGACGTGCGTAGTGAGCGGCCATTGCGCCCGCACATATCTCCGAACCCGTTCACGACTCAGCTGCCAAGGCCCGTCGAACCGGTTCCTGGATAGCGTATCTCCAACACTACAAGCTTGACCTTCTCCAGTCGATTTGATCTCCGCAATATGCCGTCTCGGGGTTATCTGACGTAGTCGGTCCGCTGTAAGGTACCCCCACCCTTGCAATGGAGAAGAAAAAGGCTGAGGTTCTCTTTGGAGGTTCTTGCGACCCAATCTTCATCACCAACCCACAAGATGCTCACACGATTCCTTGCGGTAGGACTCCTGAGCCTCGTGAGGCCTGCCCGAGCCAGCTATGGATTCTATGTCGGAAAAGGTCTGACGCAGGATGGTAGTGTCATGCTAGGTGGAACTGGAGAGGAAGTGTCTTCGCATTGGCTTCAGATTTTCCCAGCCAAAGATCACGCCCCGAACGCGACGATTACCGTCGGAGTAACCGAAGACGCATCGATGCCTGGCCAGTTGATGAACATCTCCCAAGTACCACATACCTTCCGTTATCTCTCTATGGAATACTCCGACTTCGAAGGCTTTCCCCCTCCTCTAACGAACGGCGGCGTGAATGAGAAGGGCGTTGGTGTTCGGGACATCTGGGCTCAAAACCGTGACGACCTCATTGCCATGACGCCGAACCCTCAGACTGGATTGCAATACTCCGACCTAGCTCGTGTTGTGATGGAACGGGCAAGCACCGCTCGCGAAGGTGTTGAACTCATCGGCCAAATGATAGCAGAATACGGATACGCCGATTACGGCGGTAACTCGCACCTGATTGCAGACGCGAATGAAGGATGGGTCGTATGGCAGATGTCAGGAGGCAAGAAGCTCTGGGCAGCAGAGCGCCTAGGAGAAAACGACGTCCGCGTGCTTTACCCAGGCTACATTGAGGATTTCCCCGTCGATTTCCAGAACAGTTCAGACTACATGGGCAGTCCAAACATTGTGAGCTTCGCTATCGAACAAGGATGGTGGAATCCGAATGGTACTGAGCCATTCAACATTTTCAATGCATACGCACCTCAAGAGGAAGGATACACCGCTCGCGACGGAGGCGCGAAGTATATGTCGCAAGCCGCTCTCGAGGACGCTACCCGTGCGATGGCTCCGGTGACGGAGAAAGATCTCATCGAACGCGTTCGCGATTACCGCATCTCGGACGACGAAGCCGGGTACGGCCAAGTTGTCTCCCTTCGCGCAGACATGGATCCAGATCTGATTCGCATCTGGGTTGCACCGACTGGCTCTGTGACGGCACCTTTCAATCCGTGGTGGCTGGGTGTGAAGAGCGTTCCACCAGAGTATGGTCTGCACCGCTATCTGTACAAGGACGCCGCCTCGACTTTCTTGGATACCGACTACCAGTACCAGGAGGCCACGCACTTTGCTGGTCGCATCTTCAAACAGGTGCTATATTACACTTGCTCGGATCCGGAAACATACCTACCCATTGTCCAGAATATGTTACATGGATTTGAAAACGCTTCATTTGCGGACATGGAATGGGTAGAGCGCACTGCCAAGACGTTGGTTGACAATGGAATGCGCGATGATGCGCTCGAACTTCTGACTTTCTATTCGCATACTAGGGCGGAGAAGGCATTGGCTTTGGGGAAGACTATGGTAGACGCGCTCGATGCATATGTCAAGCTCATGGGACAGTTCCGCATGCCGACTGGTGACCGCATCAACGACCCGGGACTTGGAGCTGAGACTGTGAACTGCCTAGTCGGTTGGGATCCTGACCAGCCAGCTGATAAGCAAAGACCGTTGAGGAGGTTCAGACGTCAGGTTTGAGACCATGATAAAAGTGGTGTGAAATAACCAGGGTCTTCCTCTTAGTCATGGAAGAATTCGAGTAACATTTTCACTGGAACTCCCTTGTACTCAGTCATGGAAAGATACAAGTGACTTTGTCCGTGCTGTTGAACACCGTCGTGTAGCGTCCCACACCTACACCTGCTCATGAACCATCACAGGCACAACTAGCGCCTAGGGTGATTTTATTCGCAGGTGTTGATGATGCTCAGTGGCAAATCGCGTGTTGCACGCGTTGAGAGGAGACTATGGCAAAGGCTGGCTTACTAAAGCCATATGCGGATGAGCCTCGGCGGCCGACCCGCTTGAGCTCCGTATGGCGCATCCACGCCGCAAGCTGTCCTCCCCGCCACAGCATTCACCATAACAACTCAACTTCACGAACTCCCTGATCTGATCCCCTCGAACGCTGCCGTAGTAACCGATCGTATACTAGAAATCAATCTACGAAATTAAACCCCGCCACCATGCCCGGCAAGATCATACCCGTGACGTCGTCTTCGCACTTCTCCCAGCTCCTCTCGCAGTCGACATACACGGTTGTCGACTTCTACGCCGACTGGTGTGGGCCATGCAAAGCAATCGCGCCCGTTTTCCAGGGCTTGGCAGAGAAGGAGACCAAGCCTGGCAAGATGCAGTTCGTCAAGGTGGATGTGGACAGTCAACAGGAGGTTGCAAAGAAGTACGGCGTTAGCGCGTAAGTATACCACCACGGACACATATAGGGACTGGGAGCTAATGTCGGTCGTGTAGTATGCCAACTTTTCTCATCATCAAATCCTCATCTGTAGTCGAGACCATCCGTGGCGCCAACCCCGCCGCCCTCACAGCCGCCGTCCGCAAAGCTGCCAGTGACACATCTGGCCCAGGTGCCGCCTCTGCTGTTTTCCAGACTAAGGGTCGTACACTCGGCTCAGCTTCCGAACCTAGCCGTCCCGTCGGCGAGAGCCCGTTTGCCAATCTACAAAGGATGTTGCTCGGGAACGGCGGACTGAGCGACTTGGTCGTGAGGTTCGCAGCGCTGTACTTTGTCAGCTTGTTCGCCTTCGATTCATACAAAGCTGCAGAAGAGAGTCCCTTCAATGTCCGTGCAAGGCGGTAGATGATAGCTCGAGACGGAACGATTAGTCGTGGAGAGCAAGTCGGACAACGCTCCACAGAGGCAGCGAGTTCCGCACTCCATCGGATATATGGCGTTTGGAATAAGAGCATGGCGTTCATGGTATACCATTTCGAGTCTCAGTGCCTTTTCAACACAAATGTTGGCTACGGCATCATTTACACAAATCATCTTAGATTCATCTTTAAATTTAGCAACTTCCCTCCCGTTGCGTCATGCCAAACGTCTTGGCTTTTCTCTTTTGCACTCTTTTACGAATCTAGTGTTTTTCTTCGCACGCCTGTCGTGACGTAGGACTATGCTGGACCCCGCCACGTCTATATTGGGAGTCAAACATATGGCACAGTATTTCAAATGCATCGTAATTCTGGAGCAGAACTCTGCGGGTCTTTGTATCGCAGCAGTCCAGCCAATTTGTACTCAGCATTGAGTGAGGAGATTTCTTATCGCCGATGAACTGTATAGGGAGGATATGGTGTGTCAGATGGATGCAGTGCCCTCCCTTCAGAACGCCATAGCAGCTGAACTGTAGTCTGCGTGCCTATGATGCCGAGCTTTCACTTTATCAAGTATTGCTGGATGTCTTCACAATACGGTCTGCCGACATTCCATAAATTGCCACAATCGGAACTTTATGCGTGATGATTTGAGATCATGCAAGTGCAGCAAACGTGGCACAAACAGCCATGATATACTATTCGAGTATCTTAACATTTGAATTCTTCTCTGCACCAAGTATCAATTCGCCAGATCCGCCGACCATGCTATCCACAAGCCCAACACACTTCACGCCCGAACAGTGCGATGACGCCTGGGAACGTGTCGACCTTGAGAGGACCTACAAGAATCTTTACAGGGAGTATATCTTTCTTTCTGTGCAGCTTTCACGCGCCACCCGCCCTTTCGGAAGAGAGCGTACGATCCACAACCTACTGAATGTACGACTAAAACTTGAGCATCATCTCAAAAGCCTCAAAAGCAAGTATTAAGAGGAGCAAACGGACTTGCAGCGTAATCAAGTAGGGTTGAAAAATGAGCCTCCAACGGACGAAGTGAATTACGACATTGTAGCGGAACTCCGCAAGGAGCTCCAGAGTAGCAAAGATACACTCGAGGATGTTTTGAATGGAATCAACCAATCCCAAGACACTAGCGGAACAGTCCGACTCATGAATGATATCGTGCAGTTGCGAGTTGAGAAGATTAAGCTGCTTGAGCGGCTGACAGACTTGGAAAAGAAGAAAAGAGACCTGGAGAAAGTGATTGACAAAACAGAGATTGGGAACATGTTGCGATATACACGGCTAGACGAGGAGGAAGATGAAGACAGGGCGCAGCTGCGATTGTTGCTCAACCAATCTATGGACGAATGTGAAACATTGAAAAAGCGAGTCGAATATTATGCAGAGCTTCTGGGTTGAGTAAGGTACACAGACGCGGAAGCTATAACGGCGGCTTGTAGCAAAAGGAGCAAGAATCTTCGAGAGCATCTGTAATCTGGTAATAACATTATCGCGTTACATCCATCCTCATATCCTTCCTTTGATGAGACCACCAGGTCTGTTCCTCGTTGGGTGCACTGGTGTATCCCCTATGTCAGCCATCTTATCCTCCAGCAACCGTGTCATATGTTCTACCACATCCCTGTATCCTGCATCGGCGTACACGTTGAACAGTTCCAACGGATCTTCCTGGCAATCGAATAGCTCCCACTCTTTATGCTCGGCATCCGCTGGTCTCGCACCCTCAATCCCAAAGTCCTCATTATACCAGTAGATGAGCTTGTATCGCTGGTCCCTCACACCGTAATGCGCATATGCTGCATGAATCATGTCATTGTGCATCCAGTACCGGTGATATGCAACTTGTTGCCAATCCGAAGGTGTCTGGCCTTGTAGCAGTTTGCGGAAGGATACGCCCTGCATATAGCTCGGTATGCGCAGACCCGCAGCATCAAGAAACGTTGGCGCGAAGTCCACGTTGCAAATGATGTCGTCGCATACGGATCCTGCTTTGATCTCCTTGGGCCAGCGTACCAGAAACGGCATCTGGAAACTCTCTTCATACATGAAGCGCTTATCGAACCAACCATGCTCTCCAAGGAAGAAGCCTTGGTCTGAGGTGTAGATTACGATTGTGTTCTCCGCGAGACCCTCTGCGTCCAGGTAGTCTAGCATTCGGCCCGTATTATCGTCAATAGATTGGATGGTGCGAAGATAGCGTTGCATGTATCGTTGGTACTTGAACTCGGCGAGTTCTGCGGGGGTTTTGAAAGTAAAGACGGTTCCGTCGTCTTTATCGAGAAGGCGCATCTTGGTAACATCTTCAGGGTTAGGAATCTTTCGATCATCTAGTAGGAAAGTCAGCACGCCGAGAAGTAGAAAAGAAATGGGCTGCGCTCACTCCACCAGTATATATCGATCAGTTTCTCACCGACTTCGTTGCCGCCATCAGGCTGGACCAATCCCAAGTCATGATATGTGATGTCGTCTGCAATGCGCATCTTTGCGATCTTGGCAGCCCTGGCTCTATTCTTGTAGTCGTCTGTAAAGGTATCTGGTAATCGAACTGGATCTTTGTACAGATGCTTGTGCTTCGGGTCGCATTCCCAACTACGATGCGGCGCCTTGTGATGGCACATGACGAAGAAAGGTCTCGATTTGTCCCTGTTCTTGATAAAGTCCAGGCTCTTCTCGGCAATGATATCTGTTGCATATCCTGGAACCCGCTTTGTACCTGATGGCTCGATAAACATAGGATCGTAGTACTCGCCCTGCCCAGGCACAATACTCCAGTAGTCAAAACCTGTTGGCTCGTGTCCCTTACCTTCGCCAAGGTGCCATTTCCCCACCATTGCTGTCTGGTAGCCTCCAGCTTGCAGGGCTTTGGCCACGTTGGGAAGGCGTTCATTGATCTCGGAGTTGAGTGTCATGACCAGATTGACGTGGTTGTGGGTTCCTGTCAAAATTGCAGCACGCGACGGCGTACAAATACTGTTCGTTACATAACAATGATTGAATAGCATGCCCTCTTTGGCAATTCTGTCAAGATTCGGGGTGTGGTTGATGCCAGCGCCGTAGGCGGAGATGGACTTTGAGGCGTGATCGTCCGCCATCATGAAGATGATGTTTGGGCGGTCTTGTGTCGCCATCTTCGGTATAATACTGAGAAAGCTTTTAACGCGCGCTCACTTTCGTAATCTCTGTCAGGATGGTTTGAATAACTTCGATAATCATAAATAAAGGAATGGTGGAAGAAGGGAGATGTCATGCTAGGGCACCACGCGTCTCTTAAACGCGTGATTAGCCGTTATGCGGACAAGCATAAGCCGCAACTGGCTCGAAGAAACTCGGGAATGCATCCTGCACTGTCTCATCGGTAATGCAAACTGATAGTAGCTTGGGCGCAAGAGAGCAGACGGGCTGAGGAGACACGCGATGCGGAGGTCTGAGTGGAGCGATCCCACGCTACGGGTGTCGGGCTCGTCCAAATCTGGTAACCGATGCCTGTCGGTGGCTCAACCAAGTGAGAACTCGTCCGACAAGACTTTGGCGCGTACCACATGATCTTGAGAAAGTACCGCGACTCATGTGGTATCGGATATCGTCATTATGGCTAGAAGCACGACTTGATCGCTGCTTAGGCGCGACCAACCGGAGCTGCAAACGGCCGACAATCCTAGGTGGCTTAATGAAATCCTGCAGGACATCTTTGCATCCCCAGATTTTGCCCCAGCTTCCATTACCCGCTTGCCGAAGAAGGCCCAATGAGGCTTGACCCAGTGCTGTATATAAGGTTGACTAGAAGTGATCCATGCAGATATAACGCAGTTCAAACGCTGCGGAAATCATATTTCATTCCTGCCCAGACAAGAACGAAGTACATTGACAGACTCTGATATTATGGCACCAGATACTTCACAAGAAGAAAAGAACACCATGACCACGATGGAAGCTATGGAACCAGATAAAGACGTTACAGGGTATGAAGACGAAGCTGTCCGAGGCACAGAACAGGAGAAGACAATGCCTCTGAAGGCTGCCTTCAAGTATTATCGAAAAGCCGTGTTTTGGTCTATTACTATCTGTGAGTAAGCGGGGTTGTGATCTTGTAACTGTCACTTACGTTGTCAATAGCTATGGCCACCATCATGGAGTCTTACGACATGCAGCTCATCAGCTCCTTCTACGCATTTCCCCAGTTTAATCGAAAGTACGGTAAACAACTGCCAAACGGTACATGGCAGGTTGATGCAGACTGGCAGCTGGGTCTAAGTCTAGCATCACTGATCGGTCTCATCTTTGGCGTGTTTGCCAGTGGATACCTTGGTGATCGCTACGGACCCCGATATGTCATGATTGCAGCGCATTGCTTCCTGGCTGGATTTGTCGCTATAATCTTTACAGCGCAAAGCGTTGAGATACTGTTTGCAGGCGAGTTGTTATGGTATTTGATGGCACCCAAAAATGATGTCTGGAAAACTCTAACAAGCGTAGTGCGTGTACCTGGGGCCTCTTCGCTGCAGCAACACCGACATACGCCGCTGAGATCGTCCCTATGGCACTAAGAGGATACCTCACGACATACGTCAATCTTTGCTGGGTCATCGGACGAATCCTTGCGACCGGTGTCCTACGAGGCATGTTACCGGTGCAGTCGGAGTGGTCTTTCAGAGTCCCGTTCGCGCTCCAGTGGATGTGGCCACCAGTGTTGATTTTTGCCACCTGGTTCTCACCAGAGAGCCCTTGGTGGCTCGTTCGCAAAGGGCGTATCGATGAAGCAAGGAAGACGCTGGACCGCCTGGTAAGCGCACCTTCTGGGATAGTTGACAACGACCATCGTCTTGCCATGATGCAGCATACCATTGCACTGGAGCGTAAATTGAAGGTTGGTGGATCTTTCCTGGATTGCTTCAAGGGCACGAATCTGCGTAGGACAGAGATTGCAATGCTCTCTTGGGGCGGACAAATACTTCCTGGCTTCATCATCCAGGGATACACGACCTACTTCTTCACCCTCGCCGGACTCGCTCCAAGCGACTCTTTCAATCTTACGATGGGTGTCTTTGGTATGGCTTTTGTTGGTACATGCGCGTCGTGGTTCTTGCAGCCTCGGATGGGGCGGCGCACCATCTACATTGCAGGTTTAGCCATCATGCTGCCGATCATGTGGATTGTTGCTTTTCTCGAGTTCGCGCCAAACGCAGGCAGCAACTCCAGCATCAAATGGGCACAATCATCCATATTGATGATTTGGTTCTTCACCTACGGTAAGTATAAGCTCCTGATTCCGAATACTTGTCAGAGCTAACGCTGTGCTAGGCATAACGATTGGTCCAATTCCTTATGCTATCGCCGCTGAAGTCGGCGCAGTACAGTTGCGCTATAAGACAATCGCTCTTGGTCGTAACATGTACTACTTCCTTTCCATCATCAACGTCGTTATCTCGCCGTACATGCTCAACCCGAGCAAGTGGGATCTTAAGGGGAAGGCAGCGTTTCCTGCTGCTATATTGAACGTATGTCTGTTGATTTGGGCCTACTATAGGCTACCAGAAACAAAGGGCATGACACCGGAGACCCTAGATCATCTGTTTCACGAGAAGATCAGCGCTCGGAAGTTCAAAGCAGAGGCATCCAGGTTCCAATAAACTATCATGGAGCGCAGAGTCGCTTGAGTTCGAGAACATTCAGGCGCGAGGATATGAAGTCCATGTAACAGTCCAGTAGATTGCATCCATCTGCGGTATATCAGTCCACAGCCATGAGGTGATTAGAAATAGAAAAGTATTACCGTTACATTCATGAATTGGTTCCGGTTAATGACAAACCTGAGAGTGAGCAGACAGTCCCGGGTTGTACTTCCAAGATCCACGGACGCGCTCGCCCTGGTTGTGCCTCTCGAGGATTGAGAGGATTGGTGCCACTGACAGCTGTCCGGGTCGCACTTGATGAGTGGCAATTGCGGTGGGGTGATGATTCGCTAATGGTCGTTCAGAACTATACAAATCATGGTGAATGGAAAAAAGGCGACGAGTTTTGGTGAGCTTGGCTGTCGACTATGTGGTAGAATGGATGGGATTGAACCTTGCAGACGTCAAAGTCGTCGGGCTTGCTACAGACTGTGTAGTTCGCTCCAGCCATGTGGCCAATCGACGCTCGTAGATGCCGACAGCCGGACGCTAATTCCTAGTTCGGCTTCATCCACTCTTCGCCATATGCCCCCTGTTTAGACACATCCAGCACGACCCGTAGGCCCGTACCGGGTCTCAGTAACCGATGGTCTTGAGAGTATGATCACTGTCCGAAACTGTTGTGTTGCTACCATGTGGTGGTGGCTAGGATCTTTGGCGGCGACAACTCGCTCGGAAATTTGATGATAACGAAAGACCTGGTCCCACCTAGCAAACCTGTTCTGGCTGCAAAGAACGTCCAAAATGGTAGCCTGCGCTCAGTGTAGGCAAAGAAAGGTAATGATCCTCGACTGCCTATACAGTAAATGCTTACCTCAGGTTACAGGTTCGATGTGAAGGCGGCCCAGTTAGTTGCGATGCATGTAAGCGACTGGGGTTTCAATGCTCCTTGGGCCTTGCTACCACCCCAATCGCCGACGTTGGCAACCTACCGGTGGCATCTCGAAAGCGAGGCACGCGAGCATGTGATGCATGTCGTTCTCAGAGATCGCGATGCACAGGTGAAACTCCTAGCTGTCGCCGCTGTCGAGAGCTCAACATTCCATGCAACTATACGCTTTCGGTTCGCCAATACCGCGCTGGAGAACGTCACAAAAGAAGTCTGGTTTCTGTCGAACAAATTATTAACCAATCGGGAGGGGATGATGTCGGCAGGGCAACGCACGGCACGCCGACAACCGGGAGTGAGGTCACAGCGAGTCCAGATACTTCTGCCACTGAACATATTGACAAGTACATGAACTCACTCAATTGAGACTATTATAGCTAATGAACCCAGAATTCTTGGGTGCGATCGAGCCGTCATCCGGCAACATATTGACGCTTATTACGACTACATCTATCCAGTTCCAATTTTCAGCTTCTTGCATCGAGCAGAATTCTTGGGACAGTACACGGCTGGCATTGTTTCACCAGCGCTGCTTCTTGCCGTATGTGGTGTGTCATCGCGCTTCCTGCCATCTCCTAGGGAACGAGCCGGCATGATCAAATCATGGATCGAGCAGGCTGAGACGATCATATTCCAGAATATGGGAAAAATGAATGTTGCTGATGTTCAGGCGTTAATGCTCCTTGAGCTGCATTGCATGTATAATCACCAGAACGGCAAAAGTTTCACTTATATATCATTGGCAGTCAGGATGGCTTACTTACTCAAGCTACACAAAGAGAACAGCCAGCTGCCATTTGTTGAACAGGAATCTCGACGGAGGCTCCTGTGGTGCATGTTTGCATTGGATAGACTCCATGCTGGTGGTGTTCCAGTAAGTCCACGCCCAAGACGTCAATCTTCAGCGTTATCCGCTTGAAACTCTTCTATAAAGAGAGGTTGGCGGATTTTGCATGACTTCGCTCACTTGATGCTGAATCAGTGTTGATTTGATAGCAGGAATACATCCTTCTGCCCGCGACCTCAGTACATGTACAACTTCCGTGCCCAGAACACTTTTTCCAAATCGACACTCCTGTCGCGACACCACACATCCATGAAACCCAAGCGGACAACTCCAAGCTTACACCCGCGGCGTTTTTGCTGCGTATCTTCAACGCCCGCAACCATGTACTCCAGTAAAGCTACCCGACTATGGCCCTGTGTCGAGATTTCACTAACATGGCAGGTATACGAAACAACTCCTGGACGCTTCACTTAGCCCGGAGACTTCTCTAGCACAATTCCAAATGCTTGAAGGAGAGCTTAGGGAGATACACGAGTCTTTGCCCGCAGAGCTTGTGTTCAGCACACGTGCCTATCAACTCCGGACGTTCTCTCCCGAGCGCACGACTTTTACTATTTTACATCTTTACTTCCACCACTGTCATTGCGAACTTTATCGGTTGCTCAATCCAGGATACCGCGAGGCTCTTCCGCAATCGGTTATCTACTCCAGTTCACCCGAACTCGTTGCATACGCGCAGTCGAAATGCCTCGAGCACGCAATCTCCATAGGCGAGATCGTTGCATCAACCTACGGTCTGGTGGAGATCAGTCCTTATGTTAGCGATACATCTTGCTTCGTTATCTTGTATCAGGCCTCGTGTGCTATACTCTACGCATGCCACCGTGACAGTCCTGCTTATGTCATGAAAGCCGAAACCGCACGGCGATACCTAGTCGCATTCATCGCGACATTGCAAAGTCTACTCTCTTACTTCCCAAGGTATGCTATATACGTCAAAGACATCCGTAATATGCTTCGTAGCATTGACGAGCCGAATGTACCGCTCCCAGCTCAGAAGGCGTCAAATGAGGTGGACTTCCGCGCACGTATAGTACCTAGCGAAGAGAATTCGGATGAGGACAATTTGGTCAGCGAGATTGCGGGCTCTACTTCTAATGTCAGGGACGATACAGCGCATTCTACGTCTCAGACCGCTGATGTGCCCGTTGGATCACTGCCAGAACTCGTGGAAATGTCGCTTCATACACCATCCACCCTGGAAGGACAGGATCATTTGTTCGCTGATTTGGAGACATCTCAGTACAACATGGACCTTACAATGGATCTTGATCAGGGCTTGCTGTGGGATTGGGCAGATGCTTTGGGATCAGGCTTCAGCATATGAGTTCGATTGGTGAAAGCTCGTCTCAAGCTGTTGCGGCACTCCAAGAATACACCGTTCATTGAATGACATGTGTGTGCGTTCATTGGTGGAATACGCTGTATAACTTCCACCAACAGTTCATCATTCGAAATTATCTACACCTGAAGTTCTACCAAGTCAATGCATAACCTTACATTCGATTACAACTAACCACAGCACTGGCTGTACAGCTCTTCCACAGGCATCAACTTTGAAATTAAGCGTCTTCCCCGTCGCCACACCAAAATTGTCGATTACATCGAATGGGTGGCTCACATTCGCCTATACATGAACAACTTCGAACCGTAAGCACAACACCAACGATCACTGGCGAAGGGTGAGACCCAATCATATTTCCCCCACGTCAACGGGGTGCTTCGCGAAGGAAGAAGAAATCACGTTTCTTTATGCCACGAGCGAGGGTCCCATCTGTCGACGCAGGATCACTAGAGTATATGGGATCGACGAAGCAAGCATAATTGCAGCAGGTTGATGAAATTTACCAGTTCCTAGGAAGTTTCATGTGGCTACAAAAAACACATATTATTACCTAGTACGAGGATTTTCGCTTGCTAGACGAAGATGAGCTTGAGCCACTTGACGTGGGTCTGTTGCCAGCAACCTCGGCCTCGTCCTTCTTACTCCGGACGACACGCTCACACCAGGAGCACCAGCTTCTGAGCTCACCTTTGACCTCGCGCTCGAGATATTGGATCGACTTGGTCTTCTCATCTTCGTATAGCTTGACACACTCTCCAACGCGCACCTGTTTCTTGTGTTTGACTTTTAGTACCCCGCCAATGCCTTCAATCTCCTGAGTGAGGTAGCAAGAACCCCTCCAGCGTTCGGGCGACTCTGGAGTTTGCGATCTCTCGATAGTGTCCAAGAGGTTCTGCTCGCAGGTCTCGTGCTCGACAATACGTGAACCCAAGCACGCACTGCCTCGCCCACACTCTACGCCCTCGATACCCTCGCCAAACCCAACGCCTAAGCCGCCCAGCATGCGAGTGTACGTCGTGCGGTAGCTCCAACCGCGGACATAGTGGGTGTCTGCATTTCGCAGGTCCTTGCCACATGGCGCGCAAAGCCAGACCACATTGTCGCAATTGCAGGGCGTACGTTCGAAAGCTGGGGCTGTGAAGGCTCTCGGTTCGTCACCGTCAAAGAGCACTGGATGTGTGTCGGGGGACCCAGGTGGCGACGACGACGACATTGACGACGTGCGCTGCTTTTGTACAGCCATCAGCAGCGGGAGGGGCGCCTTGGCGCATGTCCGGCATAGTCGACGATGGCGCGCGCGAAGTGTAGGCGTTGGTGGAGGTTTCATTGTGCAGTTCTACGAGGCCCGTTAGCTTCAAGCCTCTCCCTGTATGTTCGAGCGTCATACTCGGCAAACGATATCTCCACACCGCTGGCAGTCGCCCACCATGTCGCGTGCGCACTTCCCGACGCGACCAGTTGTCAGTCTATTCTCCAGGACCATACCGTGTCGCCCCTCTTGCAGTCGCGACTCCAGCTTCTCGCCGAGTTCGCCGTCTTCGTTCTCGCAATGAAGTGTGTGCTTGACAAGTTGGCTGCGATACTCGAGTAGGTTGGCGCGGAACTGCCTGCAAGTGCGCGAGAGGTCATGCAGCGTGTTGAGGTCGAGCTGAGCGGCGAGCTGGCTGACTATTCTGTGTGGTTAATGTGGTTAGCATACATCAAGGCGTGGAGTCAAGTCCATGCTATGGCTGGAGCTCACGAACGGATAGCAGCTCAGTGCCTGGCTGAATCCATTGATATTCGGGTTCGGCCTCTCGTAGCCCGCCGTCACGCTCCCTTCTGTCGGCGCATCAAGAGAGTGATACAACGGCTTAGCGTTAAACCGGCCAGAAGACGGGTGGGGATTCTCTAATGAGGTCGGTTCATCGTCGTCCAGATCAACTAAAACCACCATCGTGGGCAGCCGCAGAACGAGTGTGCAGCATCGAAGCCACACAAGGCTTGTATGTTCAAAAATGAGAGTGTTGATGGATAGAGCGATGCCGGAGTCATGACGAACTGGAGACACGCTCCGTCGCGTTGGTGGGGCGCTTGGCGTTACGCGGCTTTGCTTCCGTTCCACAGATACGCGTCTTTCCCTCATAGTGACGCTCGCAACTGTGGTACCTCAGAATCACGAGTTCATCACCATCAGGTGTGCTTGTTTGCTTACGGATGTTCCAGACTTCACGCAAAGCGGTGCTGGCGCGCTGAAAAACTTAGTAACGAGCCATACAGGGCTTTAAAGATGCAGAGCAGCCGTGAATGGGCAATATGTTCATATAAAACCACTTGAGCTCTAGATTTGAACTCTTTCTAACTCTAGGACGAGCCGAAGGTGAATTCGGGAATTTCAATGTCTGTGATTGTCCATGTCACACCACCATCACTTGTCGACATCTCGCCAGTGACACCTTGAGCTTTTCCCATGGTCTGGTCGTAGTTGGGATCCGCCTTGTCCAGTGTGATTGTAGTATCAATCCATTTGTGTGCCGCAACGGTACCGCAGTCCTCCGCAGCACACTCGACAGCGCTGCCCCATCCCATAGCCTGGCCGTCGTCGGTTGACAGCGTGGACACTTGTCGGCCATTAACCGAAACAATCTGTGTATAGTTGCCGGTTGCGTCGTCAAACTTGTCTGTAATACATCATCAGTGACTGGAAAGCAGAATGAAAAACAACCCTAACTACTCACAGTACATGGTAATCTTGTCGGCCTCTTGTGCCCTCTCTCCTTTCGCCTGAATCGGCATTTGAGTGGTCTCAGATGTGCTCACGAGCGTGTAGGCGTATATGTCCCAGTCATTTGCGTTGACATTGTCCGCGATGGATTGGATTAGGTCACCATTCGAAGTTCCCATTCCAACCCATAGTGCGGTATCACCTGACGATCCAGTTGGAGCCTTCGGGAGTACGAGTGTCGAGTTGGCTTCACGGATCCAAGAGCCAGCACCAACAGGGCCGGTGCTAAAGGCTGGTCCGAATGCCGCGTTCACCGAAGATGTGAGCACAGCAGTGGTGAGGACGGAGAGAATTTGGCGTGAAGATGGCATCTTGATTTGTTATTTGTAGCGAGTGACGTATCGTGTGTTGTGAAAGTATTGCTTAGTGGTGTGGTGGTACAGGTAGCAAGAGAGTGATCACCCTTGAAGCTTACACATATCCAACCTTTTATGGTCTTAAAACAATTCTCAAAACTGGTAGAGGTGGAGTTGGTAGACAGGCCTCTTGTTCCTGTCATACGAAATCCATCGTACCCTCGAACATCGGTGCATTGCATCCGACCAGACTTTGAGCCCTCAGACCATTCTTCGAAACTCGAGCTCGGAATATTTAGTAAATCCCCGATGCATTGGTTGAGTTCGTGTATATGTGGGGCGTTTTTACACAGTCACGCATCGTCTCAGAGGTGGAAATTCTCGCGCAAGCTCACTCCGACCCTGGTATCAATGTCGTGTGTTTCACGACTGGGACTTGCTGTTGGTCTGTGGGAGTGGGTCGTTCGTTTCAACTACCGACGAACCTTGCGTTGCGTCATAGCCAAAAAACCACGCTCCGAGGCCCTCGATGTGGCTTCAATCCACCGTCTACCTTTCTAGGGTTGGACGGTCACTGTCCTTCCCGCAGGCATTCTCTCGTTCTCGTGGTCGCGGTCATCATGCCGCATTTGGGCCACAGCATCATGGATTGCGTCTCCATGTCTTCGCATGAACTTGTAATCCAAAGGAAACTTGGGCTTTCGTATGCTTTTAGGATTTCCCGACTTAGACGAGTCAGTGTAGTTTCGGTCTGATGTAGATTAGCATCGCAGGTCGTAATTTAGCTTTCTCGGTGCTTGATTACTGAGATATCACACCATGCTCTTCAACAGACTCTCCTGTCTTGATGCATGCTATGCAAAACGGCCTGAGCGACTGGAGTGTTTTTCAATCACGACAATCTAGCGTTCCGCATCCATAGTATTTCGCAGCCTGGTATTACATTGCTGGATCTGCTGTTAGAAGATTTCTCCCTGCTACCGACAGTTAATCAAGCGCTTGAATTGTTGATCTTCCGCAATTGTAGCTCGAAGGGCGTGGTCCGTAGTAGACATCCGTTCAGCGTTGCTTGAGTGCAAGATATACAGCTCTAACCTCCGGCGGCTGGGCATCACGGAGAGTGCGATATTGTTGCACTGATAAGTAAACGAGAAGATCTGGATGCTAGTCATTGGCATGGCGATGTAACAGTAGATTGTTGAGTGAAAGAAGCAAGAATGGTGCCGGCTGCGGGAAGCGCCTTGACACGAACCGGGAAGAACGCGACGCGTCTCGATATTCCCCGCCTGGTATGCATGCATGCCACGGCCGCTTGTGGGCAAACCACCGCAGCGACACAACGCTCTTCCGGGAAGCAGCTTATGTTGATGGCTATGCCTGCATCAATATTGTTCCAGCTCTTGCAGCCCCTCAGGCTGCGGTGGCTCGGCTTCGGCTCTCCACGGTGCTGGCCGAATCGGGAGTCTGCGATAACAAGTAATGACGACACAGCTATCGCGCTCATCCAATCCCGAACACATCAGAAGATGCTATCATGAGAATCCTGCGATACGATATACTGCTTTACGGTACTAGTCTCGCGGGCCTGAAACCCCTTCTATCCATAGTACGCGGGCTGTATCCGGACGCTAATGCAACGACCCAATACAGGCGAACATCGCATGCAGCAGCCTGACCTAGGCGCAATCTTTTACATAAGCAATGTGTACAATACAGCGATGCGAATTGTTCCGTCTTACTCACGGCCAGGAAACACCACAAAACTTCAGGCCTCCATCAGCTTACAGCCCATGCCAGGCAGGTATTGACCACTGCTTTTATGAAGACCGGTCAGCATCAGTAGCAAAGCATAGCAACAACGTAATCCCTTGTCCAGAAATCGCTTCGAACTTCAACGACGCCTGAAAATATGACTACATTCCTCCTCCGCGACATCCGCATCTTTACTGGCGAAGAGACCATCGACGAAGGGTTCGTTCATGTACAAAATGGCAAGATCAAGGCCCTCGGTCGGATGAGTGATGCGCCGCTCGATCCAGTAAAAACCTACTCCAAACCAGGACATACTGTTCTTCCAGGGTTGATTGACTGTCACATCCATGCAGACAAGGCCGATCCAGAAGCCCTGCCTCAAGCTCTACGCTTTGGTGTGACTACCGTGTGCGACATGCACAACGAGTTAGAGAACGTACAAAAGCTGAAGAAGCAGACCATGGAACCCGACACCGCTTCGTACAAGACGGCAGGCCAGGCTGCTACTATTGAGAATGGCTGGCCTATACCTGTCATCACAGCCCATGACAAGACTCCAGAGACCGCAGCGGCGATTGCGAAATGGCCAAAACTGACGGACCGGGATAGTGTGGTGGAGTATCTAGAATGGACTGGGAGGGAGATGCAACCAGATTACATCAAACTCATGCACGAGAGCGGAACTGCCATGGGTCAGAACTTTAGTTATCCTTCGGTCGAACTGCAAAGTACGATCATTTCAGAGGCCAAAAAGCGGGGATACTTGACCGTTGCACATGCTCTATCCATGCAAGATACACTCGATGTTCTCAATGCAGGTGTCGACGGTCTCACACATACGTTCCTCGACCAGCTGCCGACCCAAGAGCTAGTAGATGCATACAAAAGAAACAACGCATGGGTCAACCCGACACTTGCTGCGATAGGCAGTCTGACGACGGAGGGGAAAGAGCTGCAGCATCGATTTGCACATGATCCCAGGGTAGAAGGATTGATCAACGAAGATCGTGTAGGCAACATGTGCAGGTGCATGGGCTTTGCTGCTGGGAAAGGGAAAGTGGAGATCGCATATCAAGGCGTGAAAAGATTGAGAGAAGCGGGGGTCGACATTGTGTGGTAAGTGATACTTTTATACCCAGAAGTTCAAATTGCTCACAAGATTTAGTGGAAGTGATTCCGCAGGTCCTGCAGTAGGGACGGCATTTGGCCTGTCGATGCATCACGAATTGTACCTTCTCGTAAACAAGGTTGACATGACACCTGCCGAGGCTTTGCGCTCGGCCACAAGCCTGATCGCCAAACGCTTCAAATTCACGGATCGTGGTCGCCTGGCTGAGGGGCTGAACGCAGATTTGTTACTGGTAGAAGGAAACCCACTTGAAGACATTGATGCGACTCTAAATATCCGCGGTGTTTGGCGGGAAGGCAGTCTTTGTAGCACGTATCTTGCAAAGCTTGAAGCTGGTGTCGAGCCCCTGATGGGTTGATTGGGCAAACCAGTGTTTACTGTTGCAGGGCTTGGTTTTACGCTATATAGTCGCTCTGCAAACCGAGTTATACTTCCATGTATTTCAGTTATGTCTAAGAGACAAAGCTACGAACGTACTGTATGTAGTGTCCACAATTTAACTCTATATGATTGCTGAACGCTTGAAGACAAAACAAAGCCATCTATGAGTGTCACTCTAGAAGATACGCGATGTTCTCAATATGCAGGAGCGTTGATTACGAAGCACGTTTGGGCGTCGCGCTTCAGGTGCCGGACAAAATTCCGTCTTTTATCCCAGGGCCGTCCGTCAGCGTCATCGTTGTCGGCAGTCTGACTTCTCCATCAACGTGTAGGAGGCAACTCCTGGCATCAAGATACTCCCTCAAGAAGATCGCGAAGATGTCTCCATCTGTAAGATTGAGTTCCCGTCTCTAAGCGTTGCAGTTACCATGACGACCCCAGGGATTGTACTAGACTAGCCCTGACCGCTAACACTTGCAAGAGCACCAGCCATGGTTTTGCTGAGAAAGACGGCCAATTTCGTCGGAAACCCTCAGCGTTCCGCAGCCTCATCTCTTCTGATCCAAACTCGGAGTTCCCAGCAGAGAAAGATCGATATGCCCTTTACATCCACATGGGCTGTCCTTGGGCGCATCGCACGAACTTGGTGCGCAGTTTGAAAGGACTTGAGCAGGTTGTGCAGTTGATTGTGTGGGATACCTCCCTGGTACATGAGAAGAAGGGATGGGGTATGTCCGGCAAACCCGGGTTCGAGAAAGAGCCACTCTATGGTTATACGAACTTGAGGCAGCTGTACGAAAGGGCCAATCCGGACTACGAAGGGCGTTACCTCGTCCCAACGCTGTGGGATAAGAAAAGACGTGAGATTCAAGGGTTCCGACGCAAGATCAATATGCACTGACTTGCTTGCAGAAACAATTGTAAACAACGAGTCTAGTGAGATCATCCGGATGTTTTATACCGAGTTCGATGCGCTCATCCCAGAACATCTCCGAGAGTCTAGTAAGGGCGACAAAGCTATCTTGCCAGACCACTTGCGCAAGGATATCGACGCCATGAACGAGTGGGTGTACGATACGATTAACAATGGCGTAAGCAGAATCCCTGTACGAACTGCATGTGAAACATACACTGAAATCATGAATCTACATTAGGTATATAAGACTGGTTTTGCGCAGAGTCAGGAGGCATACGAAGAGCACGTCTACCCCGTTTTCGAGTCTCTCGATCGCTTGGAGGAACACCTTTGCCAATCAGGCCACGGGCCGTATTTGTTCGGCGATCACATCACTGAGGCAGATATCAGGTTGTATCCCACACTCATCAGATTCGATGTTGCATACTTCACAATCTTCAAATGCAACCTAAAGATGATCCGGTATGAATACCCGCAGCTCCACGATTGGCTGCGCAGGTTGTACTGGGATGAGAGTGAAGCGACAAACTACGGTGCTTTCAAGAAGACAGTTGAATTCCAA
>Ga0268250_10000449_pt1 | contig 19605 bp, 20 predicted proteins | sample AgamicAsSfe_FD_200448 | JGI IMG/M metagenome (GOLD analysis project Ga0268250, IMG submission 200448) | Agave microbial communities from Guanajuato, Mexico - As.Sf.e (v2) (version 2) | ecosystem: Host-associated > Plants > Phyllosphere > Phylloplane/Leaf | place: Guanajuato, Mexico | collected... | reverse complement strand
GCGCACCGTCCCAAGAGGCACTGGTACCTCTAACAGTGTCGTCGATCCTCATCCAAAGCAGGTACCGAGACGATGAAATGTGCATGAGGATGTGACAGTGATCTTGATACCAGAAAAGTCATATGGAATTCGTGAACTCGTTCATCTATTTAGCCCTTCATTCCTCGGCTTCTCAATCCACCGCCCTGACCTCGCTCGCGACAGCATGGCAAAGCTCAACCTTGATCCCCGCCCCGGTGAGCACATGTATCCACAACCTCTGCGTATCGCTCAATCGATCGTTTTCGCTCTTAACTTCCGCAAAGACAATCTCGCCGTATTCAGTTTTCCTCATGCTACCATTGCCCTGCCGCGCTTCCTCCTTGTCGTCCGTCTCAAACACCTTCCACAAGAACAAATCCGGCACACCTCCGCCCCTCTCCGCATACTCCTCCGCCATGACTTTGCACAACGTGCTCAACTTCTCACCGCCCGCACACTTTACAATCTCGCAAAGATCCTTCAGCTCAAAGTTCCAGTCCAACCCCGCAACGCACGTCCGCCGCTCTCCTTGCCTATCCCATACCTGCCTTATGATCTCCTCTGCCTCCCCATTGGCAATGGCAGCCAGTCTTGCATTGACTTCGCTCCTCCGTGCCTCTACAAACCCCTCCGTATGCAGATCCAGCGGACAGGTCTGATATGCCGTCTGGAACACATTAGGCACGTACGCGAAGAGGACATCGTAGAAGAGCAGCGCGAACAGTGTGCGCACGATGCCGCCTTCGGCGTGGAAGCCGCGGTAGCCGAGGAAGCGGTAGTGGGAGAGACACATTGCTTCTACGGAGCATTCGCCGAGGGATTCGAGGGGGTCGAGCCAGATTGTTTTGGCGCCGCGTCGGAGGAGGGGTTGAGTAGGTAGGGTGTCCGTGCCGCTTGCTGGGGCGATTGAGGTGGTTGTGGCGGCCGGAGCGTTTGACATGTTGCTGCTGCCGCTTCTGCGGAGGCGCGGGGGCCGTGGCGGACGTTCGATGCGGACGCCTGAGAATGTGCGCTTGGCGGGTTTGGCGAGCATGGCGTGGCCGAAGTCGTGCTGGAAGCGCTTTGCGATCTTGAGGGAGCGCTCGAGTTTGGTGATGCGTTTTTGGAGATCGTAGTGGTATATCAGGTGGACGAAGTTGTCTTGAAGTCCTTGCTCGCATGTTTCCAGGGCCACACGCTTCCAATGCTTTTTGTCCTCTTCAGGGGTTCGTGTCGGCGAGGGGAAAAGGTTTGCCATGTAGTGTTCTTCGAGGAGAGCTTTGCGTTGGTACCAGGAGCCACGGCGGGAAGCGTGGAAGAGACGTTGGGAGAGGAGTTCGGAGAGGATAGAATGTTCGCGGGCGTGCTTCTTGAACTTGCCTGTGCCGAGGACGAAGGATGCTTTGTGGACGATGCGGGTGTATACCCATGCTGGTGAGAGTCGTCGTAGATATGCGCCCTCACCGCTAAAGTAGACGCTATCTTCTTTCTGCTGTTCTTCGCTCAGCAAGACTCGCCATCGTGGTAGCACTTCCTCGAAAATGTCAAGTACAGTCTGCAATGTGTCTCGCGTTGGCGTGCCATTGAACTCCAGGACATTGTCAACACGAAATTGTGTTCGCAGGGATGCCTCAAATTCCAGCAGTAATGAACGCGATGCGAAGATGTTTGACGAGCGTGATACTATGTATTCTGGGAAATTCCGTCTTGCAATACGCGCGAGGATGATTGTGGTCAAAGACTTCTCCGTCCACTCTGTGGAGCGATAGAAGACTAGATGCACTCGTTCGAACAGTCTGTGCGGAGCTGAAGAAAGTCTTATACATTGTCCTGTCTCTGCCATGATCTTGCGTACAAAATGAGTATCTCTGTTCGTCTTGCCTGGTGATCCTTCTCTCTCGTCGGGTGTCATCGAGCGGACCGAATCTTCAGTGTCTGTACGTTGAAGTGTTGCAAAATCAAGACCGCCCTGCTTTCCACTTGTACGTCGAAGTGCGCGCAGCAGCTCAGTCTTGTTCTTTCCTTGTACTCTTGCTTCTTTGGCAATTGCTTTGAGCTCGTCTAGCAGCAGCAAGGACGACGCTTCTTCGAGACTTGTAATGTGCTCATCTGAATTGTCTGCAAACGAAAAGCATTCTGCGAGATTACTGCCTTCGGGTGGTACGAGTTCTCCTGGGCTTACTTGCAGTTCTGCTGGTGCCTCTGGCAGGTCACGCTGGAGAAAGAGTTCGGTCACAGCAGATGCCATGTCGGCAATATCACCATAATAACCAAGACGGCCTATACGATGCCACGCATGAGACTTTCTGAGGAAAAGACGTACATACCTAGGGAGGTATAATGAGCATTCAATCTCGCCATAAACGCCACAACTACGCACAGATATTGGGCCTCGTATGACAGAGCTCTCCACTGGGTAAACACCGTCATCTCCGCCGTGTCGAACAAATGACTTTCTTCTTCAAGCACAGTCTCAAGGGCGAGATTGAATGCGTCTACGTAGATTGAGCTCTTGCCTCTTGTCCACTTGCTCTTCCCGAGTCTTTCGTTCAGTTCCGCAAGTTCCGCTCCTTCAGCAGCCCTTGACTCCTCGTACTGTTTTATTGCTTCCTTGTCTGTCTTTATTGGTGGCAGTGCCTGCTCCAGATCCGTACGTGGCGATTCTTCCAGTGGCGCATCCAGTGCGCCATCGTCTGCCTCCGCGTCTGAATCTGGAATTTCACGATTCGCTACATTCTGCTTCGAGGTGGGTGGGAGAGCACGCCGCCGGCGAGGTGGTGTGAATGAGGTGTCACCACCAGCCTGATCGTCATTGTCGTCGCTGAAGTGTGCTTTGCTGTCTTCAGCTTTAGAGGATTTCAGGCGTTTCGAGGGCGACGGTTTGGTCTTTGCCGATGCAGGCGCAGACCGTTTCCCTAGCTTGCCCAGCATCTCGTTGTGCGCGGAGGGTCGTAGCTCAAGCACCATCGTGGCGTCATGTCGCTGTCATGCCGTGATCATAATGAATCAACATAGACATCGAGTCGAGTCGCGTAAGGAGCTTGTTCGTGCCGCGCCTGGTCACATGGCCTTACCCGGCTTGTCCTGGACAACGGTGACGACAGCAGCGATAGCGAAGCGGAGTGGAGCTCAACCTCAACTTCGTTCAGACTTTCGTACATACTGAGACTCTATACCGCCTTTGCGAAAGCCTCAAATATGCCTTGGTCTAACACCCATAGTGTCTCTCATATCATATCTTCCAGTCTTTTCTTGTCTTTTCTTCCAATTTGTTCACATCTTTGCTTTTATTCTTTCTTTGATCATATTACTTTTCTGAAGTGACAGCCGTCATACCTAGCTCTCAGCACAATATGTCGCGCAAGAAGCAAAAGACTGGTATCCGGGGTGCAAGGCACTCCCATCGTACACCAGCAGGTCAGGGTGCATACTTTCAATACCCCGGTCAAGCCATAACCGGACTTCGTCCTCAGCAAGCAGCAAGCACACTTATCGACCATCGACCCGAGCTTTTCCGTCATCTAGAAAATTCCAGATGGCGCGTGTCCCAAGAGGAGCTGGCAGAACGCTTCGAGGAGCAAAACCTAAGCGAGCGCTTTCTAAGAACGCTTAATGAGATTGCTGAGAGGACAGGCATTTCATGGCCGAAAGCATGCGAGCTTTTCGCAGCACGGCATGGCAAGAGGCTGGCGGACGGAGCCAAAGGTGTAGAGCCCCGCTGGATACCGAGCGATATTATTGGAGCTGTTGACCTTAACGCGGTTTCCGTGAACAGGCAGGGAAGCGAACAGAACACCTTTTCGGAGAGCGGCCAGGGGAGTGCGCAGCCACCGTCACCGCTTACACACGGGAAGTGGGCGAGTTCGAGATTATTCCTTACATGACCGTCTGATATTGGTTCCTCGTGTACCTTCGATTCAAAACCTACCAACGCTTGAAGATGCTCGAAGGGATGTGGAAGCTCGAGAACAAGAAAGACTACCTTTCCGAGAACAGCCTGGCATCCTCAAGCGCGAACAAACACTATTACCGTCCAGCATCGGCAATTTCAAAATGCAAAGTCTGCCAAAAGATGCTCCAAAAGGTCAACTACATGGCGAAGCAGCTCTTTTCACGCCCTGATCTACTCTCTCCACTCCACAAATGCTTTCCTCGCATGCAGCGGCTCACTCGATAGCGACCCCCTCACACGCGGGCCCCGCACGACTAGATTCCTCGCATGCGGATTCTGTTCACACAGATTCGCGCCACGCTGATTCTTCACACGCGGACTCTCCACGAGCGGCTTCATCTCCAGCTACATCTCCTTCGCCACATTATCGTGGGCAGAAGAGTTCCAGTACTGCTAGTAACGATCTGCTCGAGTCAATGGAGCACAGTTTAGCACTTGACTTGCATGCGGATTCTTCACATATTGATCTTCGTCACTTGGATTCATCACATGCGATCTCAACCCCGGTGGCTTCATCTCCTGTTTCTTCACCGCAACTCAACCACAGCCAGACAGATGTCAGTACGGCCAGTAGAGACCTGCTCGAGTCTTTGAAACACGTCGCGGCGATTTTTGGTAGAATTCCTTCGCGTCGTGAGATGGCAGTGGCGGATTGGTCGAAATCGTGCTTTTGACATTCGTCTTATGTTTCGTGGTCGCGACTTTCGATTTGACTTTCGTGCTTGCCGACCGCAATTCTTTCTTGAGAGTCGCTAATGATTTCGCTGTGAGTGCGTTGACAGGACTGTTCCGGTTACACTGGTATCACTTCACAGAGTTGAAAGAGTTTGGCTTTCTAGGATTGAAGAATGTAGGCTGTGAACCATGGTGTACTGCAGACTCTCTAAGCACTTCCGGTCCTCTGAGACGAAAATACTGGGCTTTGACACTATTGATTAATCGCTGCAGCTTTACAAAGTCGTCAGCTTTGTGAGGTTAACATTATGCCAGAATTAGCCAGATGTTCCAGCGAGGAGGCTCCACATGGTCCCTTCCCGTTGAGGTTCTGCTTGCCTGTCGCCTGTTAGGCTGTACGACAAGATGAGCCAAGGGGTGAGCAGCAATAGTCTGTAGACCATCCCCCTCACGAAAGAATATCCGCCACGGGTCGTTGGAGCTTTGTTCTCCTAGTGACGCGGCTTCTGCTTTGATCATGAAAAGATTCAGTTGCTGTAGCTCAAAAACATGTTCGACGTGAGATCTATCTGCCCTCGAGTCTGCCGGGACGGATTCTGACTTGTCTAGCAAGCATTTGTTAAGCATGAAGTAGAAGGGCGAGATCTGATCCGCGAAGTGTTTGTATGGAGGATAATCCCGGCCTCTCTCGGACCCTATGCTAGTCGCGACATGGACAGAGGAGGGTTCGGCGACCTGGAAAGAAGAGCTGGGATTGGTATCGCGGAGAGGAACACGTTTTGTATAACGATTGGACATTGTGGACGTTTCGTGGTAAACTTCACAGGCAGACTGAGACAGGCTTGATGAAGGGAGGAAACAAAGAGCAGATAGATGATAACTGCAAGTGGCACAGGCACTGCAAGAGGCGATGAGCAAGTGACTCATCTTGATGATTACACAAAAGCCAAACGGCTACTTTCCCGTGTGGGCAGCGCATGCAGCGTATATCCGCTGCAGATCAGGTGTTAGTCTTCGCCAAGGCAGTGTTCCCGATAAGCTGTGGCTTTTTTGGATCAGGCAGTTCCCGAGAAGCTGAGAACCTTCAATCAGGCAGTATCGCAAAAGGCTGCTTGTCTTTAACCAAGTTTTGCACAAGGATAAGCTTCGCACGCCGAGTCTGTAACAGTAGAGCTATCGAGTGTCACTCTTTTTCGAGGACTACGCGATGCAAAGCATATTCGCAACTGAACTAGGCAGTATTGCAGGAGTCCAGTACTGCTAGGCTAGACGACGCAGCAGGTGTATCAGCACAGCCCTAGCACGGGATGTTTGATACAGTAAGCAAAAAGCGTGGCTTCAACGTGAGCGGCGACTTCTAGAAGAAAAGATGGAAGGAAAATGGGAATGCTCGTGGTGAAGGATGCTCACCAGCTGAAAGACCACGTGAATATGGAGGCAACTCATCACCCATTACCTCTCAGCCTCACAAGAGAACCTGACCAGGCTGTGATGTAGCTATTGAGGATGTGGGCGAGGAGAAGCGTCCAGCTTACCTGCCTGCACGGAATTGAATAGAACAAAATAATGTGATGGAATCTACAGTACAACCCAGCTCTTCCCACACTCTCTGCCACACTCACAGCACAAACTTAAAGTCCGGATCCCTATCATCTCCCAGCCCCCGATACTGCTCATACTTGCCCGCCGCCTTGTCCCTGTTGACCTTTGCACAATACGCCACATTCGCCGCAACCATGAACCACGCAAAGACCAACAGTCCCAGAATAACCGTATGACCCTGGTGAAACTGCGGCTTCTGCGTCGTCGGATAGATAAATGTAGCGACGAACCCTCCCGAATTGGCAATGACGAGTTGCAGCGCGGAGGTTGTGGCGCGCTTGTAGTGGCCAGCGGAATTATTCGAATTCCAACCCAGCACGCAAGGAACGGATGCATACATACCCGTCGCCATGAGCATGGTCATGCCATATTTAACTTTCGAATGCTTGACGTCGATGTTTGCGATGACTGCGTAGCCGATGATTGCGAGGGGGAGGGTGAAGAGCATGATGACGCCGCGGAGTTTGAGGCGGTCGGAGATGATGGCGACGATGACGGTGCAGACGGCGGCGACAGCGTAGGGGATTACGGACCAGAGTTGGACTTCGTTGGGGGTGTAGCCGCCGAGGGCTTGGATGATGGTGGGGAGCTGGAAGGGTGTTAGAAGGGAGGAAACTAGGGATGGAGGATAGGGGAAAGGTACGTACGAAAAGACCGAAGGAATAGAGACCGGCGAGGATGCCGAAGTAGGCCAGGGCGCTGAGCCAGCAGGAGATACTCAGCATTCCTCGCTTGACTTCACCCCAGTTTACCCCGTGACTGCGAACTCTGTCAGTATTGTGAAACTAGAACAACATCTGCATGTGAGACTTACGGAGCGTTGGCGTCCGTTACAGGCATATCGGCTTGCATCCTTGCCTCCGCAAAGTCCTTCTCCGCTGGTGTCAAGAACTTGCAGGAGCGGAGGTCGTTCGGCAGAACAAAGTAGCAGAGGATGCCGACGAAGACGGTAAACAGTCCCTCAATGATCAGGATCCAGCGCCATGTTCCTGCGAACCGTGAGCTGATACCCGCAAAGATTGTGTTAGGTGATTAGCCACTTACCAATATAGCCACTGGAGTGGATAGACGACAGTCCTCTTGCAAGCAACCCACCGAAAGCGCCCGATAGCGAAGCACTAGTGTAGAAAAGACCAATTCTGTACGCGAGCTCCCCGCGACGGTACATGGTCGACAGGTAGAGAATGATGCCAGGTAGAAGGCCGCCTTCAGTGAGACCCAGGATAGCACGGACAGCGACAAACCCTGCGTAATTTCGCACGAAGCCGAGACACATGGTGACGATACCCCACATGATCGTGAGCTACATGCGCGTGTGAGCAAGGTATGGCCAGAATGTGTCACGGAGCCAATCGGTGACGGATTGATCAGAACTTACTACAGGGAGCCAGATCTTTGGCGAGACTTTCTTCAGGACGAGATTGCTTGGGAGTTCCCTGGGAAGTTCGTCAGTCGTGGATCCAGTACAGCGGACACAAGGGATCTTACGAAGCAATGTATGTGGCATAGTAGACCGTCAAACCACGCGAATACTGAGGATCAGTCATTTTCAGACCAGCCTCAAGACCATAAACCTTCGCATTTCCAACATTCGTCCTATCCAAGAACGAACAGAGGAAGAGGAGAGCCAGTGCTGGCAAGAGACTGATTATCAATGTCAGCAATGCATGCCCACCATGATACTTAAGTAACAATAAACGCAGGATTAGTCCAAGGGGTTAGAAACTTACTACAAGTCGAGCTTCCAAAGGACTTTCCTCGTCATTGCCTTCTCCTCGGCTTCGTTGTAGACGACATCGCTGTCGGCTCGCTCCTTTGCGTATTCGGTGACTTCGAGCTGCTTCTCGAGGGGACTGATTGCTGCCGTCATTCTGGAGGCTGCTGGTGGGAAAAGAGGGGAAGAAAGCTGACGCTAACACGCAGAAGGTGGTACAGGAAACGAGAGAACAAGAAACGAGGGACAGATCAACGACAGCAATAGGTTCTCAGTGGCCGACGAGTGAGTGAGACGGCACAGCTGTGATCAACTGCTGGAGGAAAGGAGGGCGATGTGTATTCCTTTTGCCAAACCAAAGCACCTCAACAATGTAGGGAACGGGTAATGCACAGATGCCTCGGACATTGGGCAGCCGGCTCAGGTTGGCCCGAGGCCAGAAGCGGGGTTGTTGTAACAAAAGTCACACTCACGGAGTCAGGTCAGTAGCGCAGGTAGTACGGCTGAAACGGTCGGGAAGTGCGTTAAGGTTGGGGTAGCCTCCCTGGCATTTGTGGTAGAGTATCGAATGAAGCAAAAGTAGCGCGTGCCGGAATCGCGGCGAGGGGGCGGCATTATCAAATCGTTGTGAATGTGGGGTTCGAGTAATCTTGCTTTTCGTTCAGATTCAGATCGAGTTGGGAACCTGATCCGGTCCGGCACACAGGTACGATATCCACAATTTACCATAGCCACGTCGGGAGATACAGCGATGCCTTTCTGAAAGAAATGCCTTTGTTGTTTGGGGGGCGGGGCAGCTTCCCACAAGGGCATGCGGCCTCGATTTCTGTTTCGCTATGGTTAGTTCGTGGCTCTCTCTCATTCGCTCGATCCGTGCTGAAGGCAGGCTAGTAAGCATAGAAAGAACGTGAGGACACTTCTCGAGAGCTAGCTTCTGTACAGAAACGGCCTTTGAGTGGCGGTGGTGCATGAATTCTTGTTTTGGTTTTAGGCTTGCGCAGGCTGGTACGGAACTCATCCGGCACCCGAGGAAGATGTGGAAAGCTGAATGAAAAGATGCGATACTTATAACATACATTCTACTGTGTCAGCAGATGTCTCTTACCCTGATTGCTCAGACTGATACAGGGGGTGGTCGAATCAGGATTGAGGGACTGTAGTCAAGATTAGCATTGTTGCCACCTTTATGCCACGAGTCATGGACGACGACAAGGTCAATTTATATTCAAAACATCAATCGCACAGTATATTGATTTTGGAAAAGCTGTAGCACGTCCCTCTCGTCCCATAACATGGCAACCTACATAATGCCCTGAGAACGCCACGCTATGCGATAATGTAATACAGAAATTCTCAAAAGCCGAACTGAGCTGGGAGCTCACTCATGAAAACACCCTCCAGGAACAAATCTCCAGCTGCCTGCTCATGCATCCCGCCCCTACACATGCATCGCCTCCTAAATACCTGAGAACTCCTCCTTGAACTGGCTGGTAGCGTACCACGTGTCGAAAGTATCGCACTGCTGCTGGTACGCGGGTCCCGGGAGAGTGATTTCACTCGCAGCCTCCAGGAACTGGACGCCCAGGCCTTGACTTGCGTGCCAAGCGATGTGGCAATGTAGGAGCCATGACTACAGACTCTATTAGTATGACAGTCATGAAAAGGTAGTAGGTTATGCATTCTTACCCCTGGGTTATCAGTCTTGAAAGCAATGACCACCCAGCCGCCACCAGGCAGTGTGACAACGTCACGACGCGTGGGATTGTTGTACTGTAATGTCGCAGGTCCATTTGCGGTATCGAATTGGCCGGCACCAGTGCCGAGGATGTAAAAGTCGTGGCCATGGAGATGGATCTGTGGGGGACGAGTCAGAATTGATGATACACAGGAGAAGGATGCGACTGCTGCACTCACGGGATGAGCGACAGGCGCCAGCTGTGGATCAATCTCCTGAATGATCCAGAATGTCCAGACGCCTTCGTTGACGAGCTCGATCAGGTTCTCCGTGGATGGCCAGCTGTTGTTGCCCTCCATGACATACGACATGATAGGCTTATCCCACATGACATGCAGCGCGGATGTGTTCACGCCCCATGTGATGACGTTTTGGTTGTTCGTCGTGACACCAGGAATCAGGATTTGGACGTCCAAAGCCTTGCTCTGTGCGATAAATGCTGCCGAGCTGCCGACTGTGTTGGGAACCCAGGGTGTGAGAGGGCTGGGCTCGACACAACCTCCGTCGGAGTATCCTGTCGTTGTTGGTGTGGCCACTTTGACGCCGTTGTAGGTGAAGATGGCAAGTCCTCCATTCGAGTTGAAGTTGGCGTTCGCGCAGCCGGGCTCTATCTGGGCGCGGAACCAGTAATTTCCGGGTGTCTGGTTGGCGTTGATGACGACTTCGTAGCGTTGGCCAATGTTGATCATGAGTGTGTTACTGGGCATTGCGGATTAGTATGTAGCGAAAGCTGAAGAGCGACAAATACCTACACGACGATTGGTTGGACAGGGACGAAATCAGAAGTCAGAATTTGCATCTGATGGCCGTCGAGAGATACAGTCATAGGAGAGTATACAGAAGAATTGATGAGCCTGAGGAGATGCTTCTTTCCTTTCGTGAGGGGCGCCCTCAGGTATTTGCCAGTGGTTTGCGCAACATTCATGTTCGTGCCGTTGATGAGGATGTTCGTTGGATCTGGGGGTGGTACACCTCCACCATAGTTTGAGCCGTCAAAGTCCTGAATGTCGAGCTGTGTACTTGTGTAGTTGTAGTACCAGTCTGAGAGAGTTGTGGGACCCATGTCAATGTCGTAGTTTGCACTTGATGGTCCGGCGATCACAATTGGTCCGAAGAGACCGTCACCGTATTGTGCAGAAGCGTGAGAGTGGTACCAGGATGTGCCAAACTGTGTAGCCTGGAATGTGTAGGTGGTGGAATGACCTGGGGCCAGAGGACCTATGTAATGTTAGAGATCAATTACTGACACTCATGACGAGGAACACCCACACTCAGTTAAACCGCCTACACCATCATTCAACGTGTTGTTGAGCTGTCGAATGCCATGCCAGTGAATCCCAGTTTCGTTGAGTTTCAGGTTGTTGTTCACCGTCACGGAAATCATATCGCCCCCTAAATGATGTTTAGTTTGAATTGTGTATGGCAATAGCAGCAAAGCACGAACAGTTGGCATTGATCGTCGGACCTGGAAATTGCCCATTGAACAAGAAGCACGTCTTTTTGTTGCTCCCATCTGGGTTGCAGGTGTCGTTCTGAACAGTAAGTGTGTACTACAGGAAATATCAGTAATCTGAGGCTATTGTCAAAGTGCAGAAGTTTGAGCAGGACCCTCGCGGCACTCTGCCTTGCATTCTCTCGATCTATCATTCAGTAAATGAGGAAAGGCAATGATAACGTACATATCTCGTCACGCCAGTCGTCGGCCATTTCTCATCAAAGTCGTCCGCTACGCTGAAGCCAGGAGTCCAGCAATTGCGTGACGTTGGGCCAAATGTACACGAAGCATCTGCGACGGCACTCGTGCTGCTGGATGATGTGGCGGCTCTCTTCGAGACTGTGTGCGCTTCTGGCTTTGCAAGGAGAATCTGGTTTGCAGGGAGGTTGCCTCCTGACGAGAAGGGTGTACCTGCGGTGGCAAGAGCCGCGAAGGAGATGGCGACAAGGGATGGAAAGTACATCGTGTAAGTGATTGAAACGAGTGACAAGAATGAGTGACTGGAATCAACGCCAAGAACGAGTGAAGGGCAAGCAATAGGGCTCTTTCTTTTGAGTCACACGACACACAGCAGGGGAGAGTGAGACTTATAAAGCTGAGCAGAAGAGGCTGCAAGCAAGTAATTCATTAACTGGAGCGGGCTGCCGGAAAGGATATCGCCTGCAGAGTGCCGGGCAGCTCTGCCAGACTAAGCTCAGACTAGGCTGCGAAAGCTGAGAAATTGCGTCCATCGTTGTCTGATCTTGGAGCGGTTCTGCGATGGGGCGTGAACATCGAGGATAGTGTTTGAAAAATTGTAATACCCGAAGCTTGATTGGGTGAATGACAGAACGCAAAAGTCAGAACGCGAGAGGCTGAAAGAGTAGATTAGGACATCTCCTTTGGAAGCAGTTCAGCAATGAGACAACTCAGGCGAGGGTTTGTCATGACCTGGTAAGAGAGTGGGTGTCGCGTGGTTCGGCGTGGAGTAGCACCATGCTAGCATGACCTTCTGGAAGCCAAAATGCTTCGATGCCGATCGAGCGACATGCCAAAAACATTCAGAAGGAAGTGTGGCGTTGGTAGAGAAGAAAGCCGTTGCGATTTCCTGTTGTTTACAAAGAGTCCACAAGACCTTTGCAAGATGAGACGATGAGACGATGAGACTCATACAGACGATCTCACGTTGTCCACCGAGCTCGGTCAAGCTTTGCCCAGAGAGACATGCTTCGAAAAGGTCGAGGTCAATGAGCTTGGTAATCTCGAGTTCATGACAAGAATCCTTGAGCTACAAGCAGAGCTTTTCCATCAGTACTCAGCTCGAACTTCCATCGTTGAAAAGCAAGCCTCCTGCCTGCCGAGGGCGCTACGGCAAGGGACCATGCAGGACGGGACACTGCAGGAACGGGCCGGTAGATCGTGATCGATAGCAATGATGGTATGACGCTGGAAATAATGACATGGAAAAAAGCATATCCTCCCGCTTGATCTTCGTGAGCTGTGTATGTCTGTAAGGCTAGTCGTCCTTAGCAGGTCTAGATGTGCTCGAAGGTGGACGCTGTGGCTACCCGTTTCAGAGCCGTTTCCGGAACCTACACGCAAATTTCGGACAGAGTGAATAATAATAACAGTCTGTATCCGTCTGGTCTTTGCTTAGAGACGACTCTGGACGTCCAACGGGAATTGAAGTTGAGTCATCAGGAAACTACGGTCAAGGCATACAAAAGTTTGAGATCCAGGCGATTGAAGGATGTTAGCAAGTTGAGACTCTGCTATCGTGGTGGATGGATCGCAAGTGTGATGGCAGTAGTTGCAAGCTGAACTACCGACATCACCTTACCCTGCCTACGAGTCATCCGTAGATCATCACGTGCATTAGGTTTCAGCATCTCGAGACTTTACTGTCGCCCGAAGAATGATTGCCTCTTCAATGTAGTATGCTGCGCTCGGTCGCAAGGGCAATGACCGAAACATCCACCATGTCTACGGCTCCCGCAGCTACTACGCTCAATCGTGTGGCGATTCCGAAGAATGGCGTCGACTACAGGGGAAAGATCGTGCTTGCGCCCATGGTCCGTTCTGGCGAGCTGCCTTCGAGGATGATGGCTCTGAGATATGGTGCAGATCTAGTCTGGGGTACGTAAAGAGCAGTCATCATTCCGGTTGACCCTCGACTGACACATCTTTGAACAGGTCCAGAAACAATCGACCGTGCGCTGATCGGTGCCTGCGTTCGAACAAATCCCCGTGCCGGCACTGTCGAGTTCACGCGTGTGCCTTCAAACGGCGGAAACAAGAAGTCTGCCTTACAAGAGAATGACGAAGACAAGACGCAGGAACTTGTGGCGGGGAAGGAGAGCATAATATACCGCCTACACCAAGAACATGAAGCTGGACGACTCATCTTTCAGCTTGGCTCTGCTGATCCAGCACTTGCTGTGCAGGCTGCTACACTCGTCGCCCCATACGTCTCCGGCATAGACCTTAACTCTGGTTGTCCGAAGCCGTTCAGCACGAGTGGAGGCATGGGTGCAGCTCTACTATCAACACCAGATCTCCTATGCGATATCCTGTCACATCTTGTGCGGGAAGTTGGGGAGAAGTTCGAAATTGGCATCAGCGTAAAGATTCGACTGCTGTCAACGCCGGAAGAGACAAGAACACTTGTGCAAAGGCTGGTCAAGACTGGGATCACAGGTTTAACAATACATTGCCGGACAAGGTCGATGCGGAAGACAGAAAAAGTAGCACGAGAACAGCTGAAGATGGTTGGCGACGTGTGTAGGGAGGCCGGTGTGGCATGTCTGATGAATGGCGATGTGGAGGACCGGGACGAGGCAGAGCAACTAGCGAAAGAATTTCAAGTCGACGGGGCGATGATTGCGACTGCAGCGGAAAAGAATCCATCCATCTTTCGGGCTGGAGCTGATGGAGGCAAAGCTGACTGGAAGGAAGTGGTTGAGCATTACATGCACGCTGCGATCGATGTTGAAAATAGATGGGGCAATACAAAGTTCTTACTCGCTCAGATGATGCCGGGAAAGGAGCAGAACAAACGAGGTCTGGGACAAGCAAAGAATTATGAGCATGTCTGTAAGATCCTGGAACTGGATGACGCACTTGTCGAGAAAGCGGCAAAGTTGGACGCCATGCTGGGATTGACCAACCGCGAAACGAAAAGCTCGCAGAAGGCGCAAAAAGCACAAGGTGCGAAGAATAAACAACAAAAGGCGGCACCTAAGAGACCAGCAGAGGACGTCACGTCGACCGCTGAAGTGGCAGATGCAGTCGTTGCCCAGGATGCCAACGCGAGGGATGCGAAGAGGCAGAAATAGGAGGAACAGCCTTCGCCGAACCATAGCGCCGAGTACGCCTCTGAAGTTGTTCAACCTCCATCCGCAGCAGCTCTTGTGACCTGAGCCTGGACCTATCCAGATCCGAAACGACTCGATGTGTGGTTCAAGCAGAGTTGATATGCTCCCCCACGGCCCAGCTCATCAGTACAGCTCAACTAGCTCAAGCAGTTTAAGGACTCGTAGCCGGCCAGGCCTCATGCATGGCCAACAGAGCACCACTATGTACCGGCTATCCCAAGACATGACAGTCACAAGACGTGGCGATGAAGCACGGCAGTTGAGCTTAATGCCCACCCAGGCGTCAAAAGAGATCAAGGAAAGCAAAGAAAGACCAATCCGTCATTCGTCGGAAGCATCGAAAACTGGTTCGGCGTGGTGACGCGAACGCATGGCGGGAGAAAGCAATACCAATGCCTTTTCCAACTATAGATCATCAGAATCTATCCGCTTATTGCATTTCACCACCACATCTCTTGCATCTCGGCTCATCTTATCTCTTCTTTCCTCGCCTCATCTCAGCTCATGTAATCCTCCTTTCGTTTGCTCATTACTTCACATCACGACCAATCATGACAATGCAACACGTCCTCCGTGCGTCCCCTCCCTCTTCAACTCCTCTTCCTCCATCATTCCTCCCAACTCTTTCCCCAGAAGCCAGCCTAGGCTCAGGCCTCAGCGCCGTCGCGTGCATCCACTCCAAATCGGCCCCCAAAGTCGACCCCTCCTTCGACGACACCGCCGCCCTTTTACCTCAAGACTGAATCCCACAGCGCTCCTCGCGCATCACATACAGAGGAAAATACCCCGACGTCGACGCGCGTCTGCTGTTTTGGGGTGCGTGGAGCTGGGGAGATACTGCGACGTGGCACTATGATGAGAAAGAGCGACCGGCGATCACGGAAGGATGGCGGCAGGCAAGAAATCAGGGAATTAATGCGATTGATACGGCCCAGGTATGTGAGGATAAATGAAATTGATGATGGGGCGATGGTAAGAGAGTGGAAGCTGATATAATGACAGGCATACGGATCAGGACGAAGCGAGGAGATATGCGGCGAGCTGTTTCAGGGCTCGATAGGGACGACTATGTCATCCAGACAAAGTGGTCAGTCGCACTCAACACCTCTGTCCCCTCCAGCGATCACGAGACCGAAGTACTAACAGTGCTCAACCCCTCCAACCAGGGACGTCGTCCCCGGCCGACCGACCGACCTCTCCTCCGACGCTCCCGAATTCATCCTCCGCGACTCTCTCAAAACGCATGAACCTCAGCACAATCGACATCTACCTCGTCCACGGGCACATTCACACCCGCTCCGTCGCCTCCGTCGCCGCCTCCCTGGCCGCGTGCGTAGAAAAAGGAATGACCAAATGCGTTGGCGTGGCGAACTATTCCACCTCGGACATGTTGCAGATGCGCGACGAACTGGCAAAATACAGCGTACGCCTCGCCTTGAACCAGGTCGAGTTTAGCGTGTTGAGGCGGCTGTCCGAGATGAGTGGACTTTTGGAGACGTGTAAGGGAGGGGATTGTGCTGCGGAGTTATTCGAGCTTGGCGCGGGGACGGCTGACGGGAGAGTATACGGCGGAGAGGGAGCCGTCGAGTTCGTACAGGTTTAGTCAGTACCCTATGAAGGATCTTGAGGAGACGATTCGGGTCTTGGGGAGATTGGGAAGGAGACGAGAGTTAGTACGGCGGTGGTGGCGCTGGATTATAATTTGAGCAAGGGCGTGGCGACGGTGGTGGGATTTAGGAGTCTGAACCAGGTGGAGCAGAATGTGCAGGCCTTGGGGTGGCGGTTGAGCGTGGAGGAGGTTGAGAAGATCGACGCTGTAAGCCTGGAGGGGAAGAGTACAGCCTTTGGGGAACAGGGATAGGTGTAGTAGTTTGGCATCAGCACGTACTAAGCGAATGCTATCCTCTACCACCCCGATTACCACATATACGCGTATATAATCCTGCACCTCTTCGATGACCACCCTATCACCACGCCTCCAAATCAATTCAGAGGCTGATCTTCGAAGAGGTGAGGCGGATAGATACAACGAGTTTGGAGGAGAAGAGAACGATGCTGTGGCAGCAGGAATTAGGCTCAGATGCTGGTAGGAGAGTGGTGAAGTGGTGGAAGTGGTGATAGCGTGGTAGATGTACAGCTACGTCACCACGGCAGTCGCTTACTATGCTATTGTACACATTGACATTCTCCTCCCCTGTACACTCATCACATTGTGCTACGTGAGATTGTAGCCAGTCCAACACAGCAAACAACACGTCAGGCCACCTACAAAGTGAACTTCTCAATCCACTTGCGAGCCTCCTCAACACCGTCGTCCACCTTGCTGATCTCAGTGCCATTACCCACACTCGTAGCGCCCTTGCCACCGGCTTTGCCACCGACGACGCCAGCGACTGCGCTGGCCCAGGATGCGGCGGAGAGATCGGGGTGCTGTTTCGTGAGTGCCTGTGGGAGTGTGTTAGCTAGTACCTCGAGAATACGATCGCATCAGGCTCAATGGAAGATACATGTCTGTCGGCGAAGTAGGCAGTACACCAAGACACATGACTCAAGGCAACATATCACACCACAAACATACCTCTGCAACATGACAACCATGGCTGACCCTCGCGCCTTCACCCTCCTCCTTTCCAATAAGATAGACGCTCTTATCCTTTTCCTTTTGCGAGATATGCTTGATTGCCTCGGCCACAGCCTTTGAACCCACGGAAACAGGTACCGATGTGATGAAGACTTTGTTCGTGTCTTTATTGTCGTTGGCGGCGAAGTGCGCGTTGATGGCGTCGAGGACGCGCTTGACTTCGGCTTTTTGGGCGGCTTTTTGCTCGTCAACGATGCCGCGGGAGATCTGTAGCAGTGTTAGTAAGTATGTGTTGCGCAAAGATGTGCACATGTGACAGGGGCATTCGTGACAACGTACCTTACTCATTCTCTCCTTGAATGACGACTTTGTGACTGCAGAGATTGACAGCTCGTTCAGCTGCAGCTGCATCTGCTTTGCAAGTTGCTCCTTTTCAGGTCCGAACTTCAGATTCTCCAGTCGCTTAAGCTCCAGGCCAAACTCTTCTGCAACACGCTGCACATCACGGGCGTCTTCTCCAGTGACGGCGATGATGCGGCGGATTCCCTTGGCGATACCGCTTTCCTCGATGATGATGAGTTCCTTGATTTCCTGCGTGTTAAGAACATGCGTGCCACCACAGAACTCGACGCTGACTTTTGCCCATTGCTCGTTCTTGGGCTCGGCGAGGAGGTCTTCCACTGGCACCCCAACAGAGACGACACGAACAGGGTCAGGATATGTTTCGCCAAAGACGGCACGAACACCAGTGATCTCTCGGGCAGTGGCGAGAGGTACATCCTTGGCGTACACCTCTGTATTCTGACGGATGTACTTTGTGGAGATGTCTTCGACTTCTGCGACCTCTTTGTCCGACAGGCCCGACTTGTGTGAGAAGTCGAAACGTAGCTTTTCACGCGCGACTAGAGAACCTTTCTGATTGATTTCGTCGCCGAGGACTTCTCGTAGAGCGTAGTTGAGGATGTGCGTGCCGGTGTGGTTGTTGCGGATGGGAGCGCGACGTTCTTCGTCGTACTCGCAGGTGATTGAATCATCGATCTTGAACGAGCCGTACTTCATGCTGCCAGTGTGTAAGACGTATCCAGCGTAGACTTGCACATTTTGAACTTCAAGCTCGGCGACATCATCAATGATCAGGCGACCCATGTCGAACTCTTGACCTCCTTGTTCGGCGTAGAAGCAGGTGCGGTCCAGAAGAATTCCAATCTGTCCACCTTCAGGCACATCTTTCGTCGACTGCACAAAGTTTTTCGCATGATAGATTGCTTTGACTTTCGCGGTGATGTCGACCCTGCCAAACTTGTAGTGGTCCTCTGTTTTTGGAACCTCCGTCATCTTCTCTAGCTTGCCTAGATCGTGTACATCCAGCTTGACGACATCGGCGAGGGCTTTCTTTTCACCTTTGCTGGCCTCTCTTGCTTTCTCTTGAGCCTCTTCCACAGCCTTGTCATCAATGTTGAGCCCGCGCTCCTCAGCCATGAGCTTGGTCAAATCGACGGGAAACCCGTAAGTATCGTATAACCGCCAGACGTCGGCACCGGACAGATCTTTCGTGCCTTGGTCCTTGCATTGCTGTGCGTACTTTTCGAACATGGCCTCACCACGATCTAATGTCCTGGCAAATGACCTTTCCTCTTCGTTCAGAATGTCAATGACATCAGATTGTTTCTTCCTGATGTCTGGAAACATGTCGCCCATCTGATTGACCAGTGTCGGGACAATGCGGGAGAAGAACTCGCCGATCTCAGTGTTCAAATACTTCCGAGCATATCGAGCACCTCTTCTGAGTACTCGACGGACCACATACCCACGACCGACGTTGTTTGGGATACCTCCGTCGGAGATGGCGAAGGTCAATGTACGGACGTGATCAGCAACAACACGGTAAGCAGTGTCGACACCATCAGGATCCTCTGCACCAAATCCACCACGGTACTGTCGCACTCCAGTAAGTTCTTGGATGGTCTTGAATAGTGGCGTGAAGACGTCTGTGTCGTAGTTTGATAGCTTGTCCTGCAATACTGATACCAATCGCTCAAATCCCATTCCTGTATCGACATGCTTGTTGGGAAGTGGTCGTAGTGATTTGTCAGACTCGCGATTGTATTGGATGAACACGTTGTTCCAGACTTCGAGCACATTCGGATCATCTTGGTTCACGAGATTTGCAGCATTGCGACCGCCAATTCTGTCGTAGTGAATCTCACTGCACGGACCACAAGGACCTTGGTCACCCATCTCCCAGAAATTGTCCTTCATGTTGCCAGGTAGCAAGTGATCCTCGGGGACGCCAGCTGCCAGCCACAGCTCTTTTGCCTCGAGATCCGGCTCGAGACCTGCATCTGGCTTACCTTCAAAGTATGTGACATAGAGTCTGTCTGGGTCGAGGCCGTAGACCTTTGTGAGTAGTTCCCAAGAGTAGCTGATTGCTTCCTTCTTGAAGTAGTCGCCAAAACTCCAGTTTCCCAGCATCTCGAAGAATGTCTGGTTGAAAGCAT